>Ga0308170_10004749_pt1 | contig 10610 bp, 5 predicted proteins | sample PhyBR2_2_FD_202136 | JGI IMG/M metagenome (GOLD analysis project Ga0308170, IMG submission 202136) | Phyllosphere microbial communities from UC Gill Tract Community Farm, Albany, California, United States - DLSLSB.R2 | ecosystem: Host-associated > Plants > Phyllosphere > Unclassified | place... | reverse complement strand
GCGACTATGGCCATAACGTAGTCCCCACCGTCGGGAGCAACTACATCTATCTACCCCGATGAGCTGTGGCGCAGTTCTCAAGAACTGCGCCACATTTTCAGTCCAAAATGGCGCGATTCCGAGAACTGCGCCGTAATCGCGCCAAATCTTCTCTAACAGCGCCAACATAACCATGCCTTCGACCACCGACACACTGAACAGTATCCTGGCGTCCAGGAGCGGGGCGAGCCTCTCAGAGCTTTTGACTACATGGGTGTCAATTTCCGCGCCTTAAATAAATCTGCCCCGAATGGCGCTTACGAAACCGCATCAAGCTGAGCCGCATAAACTTTTCTTCACCCCATGCGTTTCTGCGATCCGGTACAGTCCCCTCGCTCATTCAAGAAACTAAGGTTTTAGCCCGCTCTCCCGCGGGCTTTTTTTTGCCTGCGATTCATGGAGCAGGCTGCGCATCGCCCAGCTCAGGCATGCCTGGTACGACCGTGGGCGACGCGGTCTTCAACAAGGGTTGTTCCAACACTGCGCGCCCGTAAAAAAACAATGCCATCAGCCAACAGCTCAACCAGACGAAGATTCCCGCCCAGAACGTGTGGGACATGTAGTGCCAACCCTGTAGGACTCGCGTCGTGCCGTAGACAAATCCCAAGGCCAGCGCGCCGTACATCAAGGCCTTGGAGTGACGCCAGCGATAGCGCCGGGCAACGAAGTACAGCGCCAGCATCGTGAAACCACCGGAAGCATGGCCACCGGGCCAGCAACGACCGTCCCCCGCGACTTTCAGTAAATCGAAATTCTGGAACCATTCCTTGTGCTCGATCTTCCCTGCGTACTGGGTGGTTTCCACCGGGCAGTACACGCTGGTGTGGCCCTTGAGGTAATGGATGACGCCTGTACTGAGGGAAAAGGCGAAGACCACATAGAGAAAATCGCGACGGTGCCTGTGGGCAAACCGCAGCGGTTGGGTCAGCCGGATTTTATCCAGTACACGAAGCAGCCCTGGACGCTTTTCCGGCCGGAACAGCGGCCAGACGAACGACAACAGCGCCCCGATAATGGCCGCCTCGCCGGTCCAGTTCGGAATGACCCTGGCCCACTTATGGGTGATCTTTTCGAACAGCCGCACATGCTCCAACGGAAAGACCTGGTGCTGCGGGTCGTAGAAAAGATCGCTGAAGGCGATGTCGATGCGGGTCATGTCGAACAGCAGGAATACCACCGCAGCACAGACCAGGGGTATTCCAAGGTTGAGCCCGTAAAAACGAGCGCGAGCAGACGTCAGCATGAGCGGTCCTAATCGTGGGAAAAGTTACTGGAATGTCACCGAGCGCCAGTCGGACGCTTCGATCAGGCCGAGCAACCGTGGCGCTTGTGGCTGGGCGGCGGAAATGAATAACGAAGCCCCATAGCCGAACGCCGAAGTGGGACGATGCAACGCGGTTTCCAGCGCCACCATGCATTCGCTGTGGGTGACCAGAATCAAATTGCGTCCCGGTACTTTGTGAGCCAGGGCGTTGCTCAGCAGATCATGTCGGCAGTCGCTCAGCCAGTCATCGCCAGATCCGACCTTGCTGAACATATATCCCGCTGTCTGGGCTGCGCGAACCAGAGGGCTGTTATAGATATCAGCGTTATCCAGGCCCAACTGTTCGAACCGCGCACCGAGGCCCACTGCCACAGCGCGGGCACGGTCGGTGATTCCCGACGGATCGCCCAGGCAAGCCGCCTTGGAGTGATCACACCGCTCGACGTGGCGCACCAACACAATCATCTCCCCCTTGGCCCAGCCATCGACCAGCGCCCGGGCACCCGCGACATTGCCATGGGCCAGATCCGGCACCGCTGCCGGCCCCAGCAGCCAGAGGGTCAGCGGAATCACCAGCATTGCCGAAGCCAGGATCACCGCAGCGTTTCGATAGCGGACAAGCCGGCTCGTTTCAATCGAGCGCGTCACGCCAAAAAGGCTCAGTCTCAGTTCCACATCAAGCCGCCCCGACGGCACCCAACCAGTCATTTCGATGGCGAGACGGTAAAGACATAGACGTAGGCAGGCAGTGAAACCAATGTGAAAAAAAGCTTGGGGCCCGCGGCGCCGACGCGGGATTGCCAACACAAAAAAATTTTCAGATTCATGGGCGGCCGCCGATACAGCCCTGTTAAACGTTTTTGCTGGCTCTTAACAACAACAATCTTCCAGCCAACCGATGATCAAGCAGCGCAACGTTCCTGGAGGAATTTGATGAATAGCTGGTTTGGCAACATTAGCGTCAACATGAAATTGGGCCTGGGCTTTGGCCTGGTGCTGGTACTGACCTGCCTCCTGGCCTTGACCAGTTGGACCAGCCTGGGTGGCCTGATCGACCGAAGCAATTGGATGAGCGACATCACCCAGCTCAATGCCGGCCTGACCAAACTGCGGGTCACTCGTCTGCAATACATGCTGACCAACGGTGACGAGACCGCCGCACAGAATGTGCAGACCACCCTCGACGGTTTCGTGGCGCAACAAAACGCGTTGCTCAGCAGCTTCAAGAGCCCCGAGAACGTCAAGCTGCTCAAGGAGCAGAGCGCGACCATCAACGCCTACCAGACATCGCTGAACAAAATGCGCAGTGCCTACCGCACCGGCAACAATGCTCGGGATGTCATGGGCGCGAACGCCGAGACGGCCTACAAGCTGATCGAAAGCATCGATTCCGACGTAAAGCAGATGGCTCTCAGCGATGAGCGCTTTGCGCAGTTCCAGGCCATCACCCAGGCCAAGCAGGCGTTCATGCTGGCCCGCTATGAAGTACGCGGCTACACCGCCAACAGCAATGCCGACACCGAACGCAAGGCCTTCGCCCAACTGGACGCTGCCATCGCTTCGCTCAAGCCGCTCAACGAACATTTTGCCAACGCTCGGCAGGATGAACTGCGTCAGTTGGAAACGACCCTGACCCAATACCGCAGCGCCGTGCAGGCCTTCAAGACCGCCATGGTCGATGTGGTCCAGGCGCGCAAGGAAATGACCGACCAGGGCGCAACCATCGTTTCCCTGAGCGAGCAGTTGTACCAGATCCAGCTCGACCGTCGCGACGCCGAAAGCGCCCAGGCCCGCACGCTGCAATTGGTCAGCACGTTGTTGGCTTTGTTGGTGGGCATCATTGCCGCCGTGGTCATCACCCGCCAGATCACTCGCCCGCTGCGTGAAACCCTCGCCGTGGTCGAGCGCATCGCCGGTGGCGACCTGTCGCAGAACGTCATCGTCACCCGTCGCGATGAACTCGGCGTGCTGCAACAGGGCATCGCACGCATGGGCGTGACCCTGCGCGACCTGATCAGCGGCATCCGCGACGGCGTGACCCAGATCGCCAGCGCCGCCGAAGAATTGTCGGCGGTCACCGAGCAGACCAGTGCCGGGGTCAACAGCCAGAAAGTCGAGACCGACCAGGTCGCAACCGCGATGCATGAGATGACCGCCACGGTCCAGGAAGTCGCCCGCAACGCCGAAGAAGCCTCCCAAGCCGCGGCCGCCGCCGACGGCGAAGCACGAGCCGGCGATCAGGTGGTCAACGAAGCCATTGCCCAGATCGAACGCCTGGCCAGCGAAGTGGTGCGTTCCACCGACGCCATGAGCGTGCTGCAACAGGAGAGCGACAAGATTGGCGCGGTGATGGACGTGATCAAGGCCGTGGCCGAACAGACCAACCTGCTGGCCCTCAACGCCGCCATCGAAGCCGCCCGCGCCGGTGAAGCCGGGCGTGGCTTCGCGGTGGTCGCCGATGAAGTCCGCGGCCTGGCCCAGCGTACACAGAAATCCACCGAGGAAATCGAAGGCCTGGTGGCCGGCCTGCAGAACGGCACCCAGCAAGTGGCCGCCGTGATGAACAACAGCCGCAACCTCACCGACAGCAGCGTGGCCCTGACCCGCAAGGCCGGCGTGTCACTGGAAAACATCACCCGCACGGTGTCGAATATCCAGTCGATGAACCAGCAGATCGCCGCTGCCGCCGAACAGCAGAGCGCCGTGGCCGAGGAAATCAGCCGCAGCATCATCAACGTGCGCGACGTCTCCGAACAGACCGCCGCCGCCAGCGAAGAAACCGCAGCTTCCAGCGTTGAACTGGCGCGGTTGGGTAATCAGTTGCAGATGATGGTGAGCCACTTCAGGGTTTGATCACGACAAACGCCCATTTCCAGCTGGAAATGGGCGTTTGGTGTGAAGGTATTACTCAAGGGTTCCAGGGATTGATGACTTCAATTCCTGGAAACTTGAAGTCCTTGGTGTTACGGGTTGCAATCAGAGCGCCGAGCGTTCGGCAAATGGCTGCGATCTGCGTATCGGCCATACTCGCCGCTCGCCCCTCAGCCTCGCATGACGCAACCAGGGCCGCGTACTCGACAGCTGCGTGGGCATCAAAGGGCAGGATCCTGTCGACAAAATCCTCCATATCGACTGTATTCCGCCTGTTCAATCTCCAGGCAACGCATCGCCCTTTCGTACAAAACCCACCCCCTCTCGTCCTACCGCCTTTTGTCGCACGCTGCTGTACGGTTTCTCCTGGACACGCACATTCCGTTCGGAAAGGAGATGGACAACACATGGACGCAAGCAACGATTCACTGTTGCATCGGCTCATCGACGCGTCAGTTAGCGAGGACAACGCCCGGGCCGATTTCGGCACAGCCATGCAGCGCATGGGATTGGCGTCGGTCTTCGATGTCATGCGCATGGGCAAGGCGAAGTTCATTCTTGAACTGAGCAAGCACACCGATGTGGATGGCGGGCAGGCCTACGAAAATGCCGCGAGCTTTGCCCAGCAGGTCAGCCGCCTGTTTCAGGAACACTTGATAGCGCCCGGCAATGCCCGGCAACGTACCCGGCGCAGCCTGGCTTCGGGTTCAACCTCGACGTCCGTCAGCTATCAAGCGCTGTTCAACGAGCGCTGGGATCAGTTCTGCAAGGAAGGCGACATCGCTGCCATCGACTCGCCGGTGGCCTATCTGCGGGCGCTGTATCTGTTTGCCGGCCAGCTGGAAAACGCCTCCCCATCAAGCGACAAAATCACCCTGAAGCAACGGCGCCCGGACCTCACGGCGCTGATGCTCGATCAGCAAAGTGCCTTCGTTGCGCGACCGATGCTGGAGATCGTCAACGACACCTTGCGCAGCGCAATCGAAGCCCATCTGGCAACGACCGGCAGGACCGTCCATCAGGTTCTGGCCAGCGAACATTACCCTTTCTCATTGCCCTACGACCTGCATCATCACCAATGCCTGCTTGGGCTGGACGCAGGCAGACCAGCACTGGGCGAGCTGAATTACCGGGTCAGCCTGCAACTGCCATTCTCCCCCGGCGACTCACCTTATGGGCGCGTATCGCAATCTCATGTGGAGGCGCAAAAACTGCTGTCTGGACTGAGTCCCGAACAACAGAAACTGCTTCTTGCGCCCGCCAGTTCCGACCTGGACCTTGGCGTCCTGAAGAAAAACTACGGCACTGAAGACATCAATCGCCTGCACGATCTTTCGTTCTTCAAGGAGCGCACCGGGCTCACCACCGAACAGGTCGAGCAGTTGCTGGCGCAAGGCCCATATAGCCCACGGGTTTCGACCAACAGCCCGCCCTCGACTTTTCCCAGCCATGGCGCCGGTTACATCAATGGGTCCGAATCGGAACCCGCCCTGGCTATTTCCAAAGCATCGAATGCCTTTGCCTACGGTTCGCGAGAACGTTTCGCACGCTTGCAGCGAATGATCCGACTGCACCGCTGGACCGGCATTCCCGTTGCGGACCTGGATACGCTGCTCGTCAATGCCCTGCGTTCGGAAAGCAGCACGACGATGACCCTCGACGCCAATACCTTGCGCACGCTGGGGGTCTATCGGTACCTGAACCAACGCCACGGCATCGCGCCGCAAGAGTTCGCGTCGCTGCTGCACGACATGCCGATTTCAGCCTGCGGGCCGCAAGTGTCATTGTTTGATCAAGTCTTCAATCGAACCCGATTGCTCGAACATCCACCGGCGCAAGACCTTGTCACGACGGACCCGAAAACCCTCAGCTATCTCAGCGCGGGCCTCGGTCTTGCTGTTACACAAGATTCGCTGTTGTGGCTGATCAAGCAGACCGAGAAATACCTGCCTTCGTTTAAATACGATTTATCCACACTCTCGTCCCTCTACCGCCAGGCCCGGATCGCCCGGATGTTCGGGCTCACGCCCGTCGAATGCACGGCATTGGCCCATCTATTGGGCGGCGAAGAGTTTTGCAAAGCATTGGTGACCGGCGCATTGAGCCCGTCCCACGCCCCACAGCCAGACATCCTCGATGTTCTGATGGCACTGGATTGGGCCGTCGACTGGCTCAAGGAAGGCACCCGGGAAGTCGCGCCATGGTGTCGCCTGTTCGACGCCATCGAAGGTGACTTGCCAATGAACAAGAATATGGAGCGACGACTATCGATACTGCTGGCAGAGGACCGCCTCCCTAGCGGCGACCGGCACGTGGTGGAAACCCTGCTGCACGACTTTGTCGACTTGTCCGCAGACTATGCTTCCTGCGTGATGCAATTGGCCGACACCCATGCCACGACGATTGTCGCGGCCATCGAGAAGTCTCCTGGAGCAATGCCCGCGCTGCTGGCGACCGTATTGCGCACTGCCCAAGCGTGCAAGGCAATGCACCTGAGCAGCAGCACGCTGCGGCAGTTGCTGAACAACCCAAGTTGGCTGGCCGCCAATCACCCGGGAACGCTGACGCCTCAAACCCTGTACCTGCTCGATCGCTTCAGCCACTGCGCACAGCACCAGGCCCGGTCAGAAGAACACCTGCTGCACTACTTGCAACTTGCCAACCAGGACACGACGCAAGGCCCAGCGGAAGAAGCCAATAAGTTGCTGGCCAGCCTGCTGGATTGGAGCACCGACGAAGTCAGTTGCCTGACCGCACAACTGGAACACAAACGGGCCCAGTCAATGGAAACGGTGGATTGGGTCATGCGCTGCCAGGCGTGCTGCCAGCGCACCGGGTTGTCGGCCAGCCTGCTGCTCCAGGCAAGCGCATTGAACAGCGACAGCCAGGCATCGGACTGGAGGACCGTCGGCGAAGCGCTGATCGCGGCCCGCCACTGACACGCCCCTTCTTCAACATTCAAGGATTGAATATGACCGTTGCCATAAAAAAGCAGCTTGATGAAAGTCTGCGCGATGCACAGTTAGCGCTCTATCTGCACAAGGTCGCGCCCAACAACCCCACGATAAAAAACCTGAAGCTCAAGACGGCCGAGGCGCTTTACGAACATTGGCTGCTCGACGTGCTGGTCAGCCAGGATGTGCCCACCACGCCCGTGGCGTGTGCCATCGCCAGCCTGCAGCAATACATCCATCGCATCCTGATGAACCTGGAACCCGGTTATGACTCGGCCAGCCTGAGCGTCGAGCACCTGAAGACCTGGCGCAACGAGATGCATCAGTACCCGATCTGGGCCGCCCATCAGAAGTTGCTCTATTTCCCCGGGGCTTATCTGGACCCACAGCTCAGGAGCAACAAGAGCGACAACTTCCGACAACTGGAAAACGACCTCAACCAGAACCAGATTCAACCCGATGCGGTCCAGTCGGCGGTCATGGCGTACCTGACCCGCTTCGAAGAAGTCGCCAACCTGAACATTCTCAATGGCTACATCGATGGCGTGGACCTTGCCAACGACACTTACTACTTCATTGCCAAATCCCGCTCGGAGAACAGCTATTTCTGGCGTTCGCTGAACATGGCCCAACGCCCGCTCGACGGCCCGCCACCGCTCCCGCCAGCCATCCCGCCCAAACTCGACCAGCCGGATCCCCAGGCCTGGTCAGACTGGGAAAAAGCCAACGTGCCGATTTCCGACAGCGCGATCGAACACTCGATACGGCCGGTCTGGTTCAACAATCGCCTGTTCGTTGTATGGGCCGAATACATCCATCAAGAGCCGTCGGCCACCCGCGACGCTTCTTCAGCGTCACCAACGGGTACTCACCCGCCTCTATTGCGCTTGAGTCTGTGTTTCAAAAAACCGGATGGAAACTGGAGCACTCCACGGGTTTGCCTGCAAGGTTATTGCGAGGACACTGCGCTTCGCAGCAAGGGTCTGGATGCGATCAAGGCATTGGTCGGCACTGTTGCTGTACATCACCAACAAGACTCGCACGACTTACTTTATCTTGCGCTGTGCGTCAGAGCGCCCCAAGCAAACTCGTCCAACACCTTCATATTCAAGAAAACCACTTACCTCGATAAAAATCTCGGCGTCGAACCCACAGGTTCAGACACCTCAAAACAAACGCCGGCAGAACAGTATCTTCCGTACTCAAACATCCATCGCATTCAACTGAAGGTGCCTCTCCAAACGGAAGGCGAGCCGCCGATAACAGGCGTTTTTCTTGGTCAGAAGCTGAGACCTGAGACTCTTCCTCCCGAGATTACCAGCGTGAAGTCCAGCCAGGGGAACACTCAGTTTCTCGATTTCGCCAACTCAGCGCTCAGCGACAACGATGCCCTGGACACACCACGCCAGCCCATCAGGCTCACCACCGCATTCGCCCCGGAACTGATTCGACGCACCAAAGACAGCCTGGATGAATTGTTCGATTGGCAGACACAACACCTGCCGGAACCCGCTTTATCTGACAGCCCTCATAACAAGATGGATTTCCACGGCCCTTACGGTCGTTATTTCACCGAGCTGTTCCTTTACGTGCCATGGCTGATCGCCCATCGGTTGAACACCGAGCAGCGATACGAGGAGGCCGAACGCTGGCTCCGTCATGTCTTCGAACCAGGTCTAGGGGATCAAGAGTGTTGGCGAAGCGTCCCTTTGGTCGACAGCAATACAACCGCCTATCACGACCAGGCGCCCCATGATCCTCACCAGATCGCCCTCAGTCATCCGGTGCACTTTCGCAAAGCGCTGTACTTTCTGTACCTCGACATCCTGATCAACCGAGGCGATGCCGCGTACCGCGCGCTGACGCCCGACAGTCTCAGCGAGGCCAAGCTTTGGTATGTGCGGGCACTGGAGTTGTTGGGACCGCAGGCAGACGTTCAACCACCCGATCAATGGGCGAAGATCAGCCTGCAAGCGCTGAGCGAAACCACCAACGACAAGCTGCGCGAATTCGAACAATCCCTGACCGGCTCGAACGCCAACCACTCGCTGCGCCTTCGTGAAAACCCTTCGCAGTCATCCCTACCCGCCATCGACACCGCCCATTTACGCGTACCGTTCAACCCGGAGCTGCTCAAGCGCTGGGACATCACCGAAAGTCGCCTGTACAACCTGCGGCATAACCTCGATATCGTCGGCAAGCCGCTGCATTTGCCGGTATTTGCCGCGCCGCTGGATCCTCGTGCCCTGCCCGGCGCCAACGCCCTGAACATCACCGACAGCGCGCCACCAGGCCTATCGTTCCCATACCTGCCCAACTACCGCTTCGTGACCCTGCACAGCCAGGCCCAGGGCGCCGTCGAAAGCCTCAGCCAGTTCGGCGCCACGCTGCTGTCGCTGATCGAGCGCAAAGAACAGGCGCAATTGCAGGAACTGCAACAACAGCAAGCCTGGGATCTGGCGAAAATCTCTATCGACCTGCAACGTCAGGCACTGAAGATCGACCGCTATAACCGCCAGGCGCTGCTGGCCAGCCGCTCCATCGTCGAGGGGCGGGTCAATCACTACCGGCATCTGCTGGACAAAGGCGTCAGCGAAACCGAGCGGCGGGCCTGTCGGTTGTATTTGAAAAGCGGCGCGTCCGAACTGGAGGCATCCGACGCCCAGGCTTTGGCGGGCGGGCTGATGCTGACGCCTAACGTTTTCGGGCTGAGCAACGGTGGCAGTCGTTGGGAAGGCGTGATGCACGCTGCCGCCGCCATCGCCCAAGGGACCGCCATCGGCGCTCGCACGGCAGCGACCCACCTGGAACGGACCGCTCAATTCCATCGCCGTCGGGAGGAATGGACCCAGGCCCATGACCAGGCCCGGCTCGAACTGACCCAGGTCGACGCACAACTGGCGCACTTTGCCGAGCAGGAAACGGCCACGCGCCTGCAACTTCGCCTGGCGGAATCGAGCCTCGGCCAAGCCAAGGCCAACTACGACTTTTTCCGCAAGCGCTTTAGCAAGGCGCAACTGTACCAATGGCTGAACAGCCAGTTCTGCGCGCTTTACCGCCAGGCCTATGACGCAACATTGGCGCTGTGCCTGGATGCTGAAGCCTGCTGGCAGTACGAAATCGCAGATACAAACAAGCGCTTCATCCAGCCCTACACCTGGAATGCAACCTATCGCGGCCTGGGATTGGGTGAGCAACTGAAGCTGAGTCTGTTGAACATGCACGCCGAATACCTGCGACGTAACGAGCGGGAGCTAGAAATTCGCAAAACAGTTTCGTTGCGCCAAATCAAGAGCAAAACCGCAACCAGCACCCTCAACAAGGAATGGGCGCAAATCCACGCTGACCTGCTACAAGGCCAGTGCGAATTCGAGCTGACCCACGAGCTGTTCGAAGACGACTACAACGGCCAGCAACATTACCTGCGACGCATCAAGACCGTCAGCGTCTCCTTGCCGGCCCTCGTCGGCCCTTACGAAAAC
>Ga0308170_10004747_pt1 | contig 10613 bp, 7 predicted proteins | sample PhyBR2_2_FD_202136 | JGI IMG/M metagenome (GOLD analysis project Ga0308170, IMG submission 202136) | Phyllosphere microbial communities from UC Gill Tract Community Farm, Albany, California, United States - DLSLSB.R2 | ecosystem: Host-associated > Plants > Phyllosphere > Unclassified | place... | reverse complement strand
CCGCACCCGCGGCGAGGCGGACTTCGCGGACCGGAACAATGTGGCCGGTTGGGGCGCCCAGCAGCGCCGGGTCGGTCGAGAAGCTGTACTGGGTCTTGGCAAGGCACACGGGCAAGTGGCCGTAGCCCGCATCCTCCCAGCGCTTGAGTTGCGCCAGTACGCTCGGCTCAGCCACCGCATGCTCCGCGCGATAAATGCGCCGTGCGACGGTGTCGATCTTGTCGAACAGCGACAGTTCGTCGCCATAGATCGGCGCGAACCCGCCGCCATGCGTCTCGCAGATCTCGGCGACCGCATCGGCCAGTTCGACTGCGCCCGCACCGCCGTCGGCCCAATGCCGACAGAGGATCGCGCGGGAGCCGTGCTGGGCTGCAGCCTCGACGATCGCGGCGATCTCCGCGTCGCTGTCGGTGTAGAAATGGTTGATCGCGACGATTGCGGGGACGCCGAACTGGCGGATGTTCTCGATGTGGCGGACGAGGTTGACCGCGCCCTTGCGGACCGCCTCGACATTCTCGTGCGCCAAGTCTGCCTTCGCGACGCCGCCATTCATCTTCAGCGCGCGCGCGGTCGCGACGATCACGACCGCGTCGGGGGCGAGACCCGCCTGGCGGCACTTGATGTCGAAGAACTTTTCTGCGCCCAGGTCCGCGCCGAAGCCGGCTTCGGTGACGACGTAATCACCCAAGGACAATGCCGCGCGCGTGGCGATCACCGAGTTGCAGCCATGCGCGATGTTGGCGAACGGGCCACCGTGGAGGAACGCGGGGGTCCCCTCCAGCGACTGGACGAGATTGGGTTTGATCGCCTCGGCCAGCAGCACCGCCATCGCGCCGTCAGCCTTCAGGTCGCGCGCGGTGATCGGCTTGCGGTCGCGGGTATAGGCGACGACGATATCGCCGAGCCGGCGTTCCATGTCGGCGAGGTCATCGGCGAGGCACAGGATCGCCATCACTTCGGACGCGACGGTGATGTCGAAGCCCGATTCGCGCGGATAGCCGTTGGCGACGCCGCCGATCGACTGGACGATGTCGCGCAATGCGCGGTCGTTCATGTCGAGCACACGACGCCACACCACGCGGCGAACGTCGATCTGGAGCGCGTTGCCCCAGTGGATATGGTTGTCGATCATCGCCGCCAGCAGGTTGTGCGCGGCGGTGATGGCGTGGAAGTCGCCGGTGAAGTGAAGGTTGATGTCCTCCATCGGCGCGACCTGCGCGCGCCCGCCGCCGGTCGCGCCGCCCTTGGTGCCGAAACACGGCCCGAGCGAGGGTTCGCGCAGGGCTAGCACCGCCTTGCGGCCGGTGTGGCGGAGCGCGTCAGCGAGACCGATCGAGGTGGTTGTCTTGCCTTCGCCTGCCGGGGTCGGGTTGATCGCCGTGACGAGGATCAGCCGGCCCTTCGCGCCCGATTTACGCGTTTCGAGCCAGTCGAGCGCGATCTTTGCTTTGAAGCGGCCGTAAGGCTCGATCGCCGCGTCGGGGATGCCGAGGCCGTCCGCGATGGTAGCGATGGGGCGCAGCGCGACGCTGCGGGCGATGGCGATATCGGTGTCCATGCGAATCGGCCTAGCGAGGGTCGCGACAGGTTTCCAGATGCTACGCTAGCGCGGGCGACGGCATTTCCGTAAACGCGACCGCAATGACGGATACCGACAGCAAGACGCCCGAGACTTCCTCCGGAATGACGCCCGCTTTGACCACCGTGTTCGCGGTCGCGTGCGGGATGATGGTGGCCAACCTCTATTACGCACAGGCGTTGATCGGCGAGATCGCGCCGGCGCTAGGGCTTCACGGCAGCACCGCCGGGCTGATCGTGACGCTGACGCAGCTCGGCTATGGCGCGGGTCTGCTGCTGATCGTGTCGCTCGCCGATCTGGCGGAAAATCGCCGACTGATCCTTATGATGGTCGCCGGGACGACGGTCGGCCTGATTGGCGTGGTGTTCTCGACCGGCGCGATGAGTTTCCTGCTGTTCTCGTTCGTTACCGGCTTCTGTTCGGTCGGTGCGCAGATCATGGTGCCGCTCGCCGCGCATCTGGCCCCAGATGCCAAGCGCGGCCAGGTGATCGGCAACATCATGGCGGGGTTGATCACCGGGATCATGCTCGCACGGCCGCTGGCGAGCGGGCTCGCGTCGGTCGCCGGATGGCGCGCGATCTTTGCCGTGTCGGCGGTGGCGATGGTCGCACTCGCGCTGTTGCTGGCCAAGATGCTGCCCGAGCGACGACCGAGCCCGGGTCTCGGCTATGGCCAGATCCTCGCGTCGAGCTTCCGGCTGCTCGCGCGGACGCCGGCGATCCGGCGGCGGACGGCGTACCAGGCGACGATGTTCGCGATCTTCAACCTGTTCTGGACCGCGGTTCCGCTGGTGCTGGCGACGCAGTTCGGGCTCGGTCAGGGGGGCATCGCTCTGTTCGCACTGGCGGGGGCGGGCGGAGCGCTGACCGCGCCGATCGCCGGCCGGTTGGGGGACCGCGGCTATATCCGGATGGGGACCGGGATCGCGCTGGGGAGTGCGATCGTCGCCTGCCTGATCGCGGGCTGGTCGGGAGCGGCGCACATGTTGATCGTGCTGGCGCTCGCGGCGGTGCTGCTCGATGCCGCGACGCAGTTGAACCAGGTGCTCGGCCAGCGCGTGATCTATTCGATCGCGCCCGAGGCGCGCGGGCGGATCAATGCGATCTACATGACCGTCGTGTTCCTCGGCGGGGCGGCGGGATCGATGCTGGCGTCGTTCAGCCTGTATCATGGCGGCTGGACCGCGACGATGGCGGTTGGCGGCGGGCTGGCGGTGGCGGCGTTCGCGCTGTTCCTGACCGAGCCGCGCGGCGATCACATCCTGAGCGGATCCGCGTAACCAGTGAGTTCGAGATAGCCGCTGCCGCCGGCCGTGCGGACCGCGCCCTCCCAATAGACCGGCATGCCGCTGCGCCGTGCGTCGAGCTCCTGATCGGCGAATAGCGGGTTCAGGTCGAACCGGCGGACGCCTTCGGGCAGGCGGATGCTGAGCCGTTGCGTGACGGGGTAGAGCGCGCCGGTGCGCGGCGAGCGCCACTGCCTGAGCGGATCAAAGCGGACGTCGCCGGGCGCGAACCGGACGACGCGGCCATCTGCGCGACGGAGCGAGCCGCCGGCCCAGACCTGTTTGCCGCCAGCCCCCCGGATCCGGAACGCCATCAGCGCGCCGCCATCGTCGAGGTTGAGCCCGGTCCAGTCCCAGCCGACCGCACCGCCGCCGAGATAATCCGACGACCATTCGCGATCGAGCCACGCCTGGCCGGTGACCGGCTGCGCCTTCCTGTCGCGGGTGAGGCTTCCCGTGATGGCGAGGTGAGGGACCGAGTAATAATAGCTCGCCTGCTCAGGGCGGGGGCCCTTCTGGCTGTAGCCATCCTGGCCTTCGAGCAGCGGGGATTGGCGTGGAGTGAGGGTCAGCGCGAGCGCGAAGTCGGGCGTCGCGACGGCAGTGACGAAGCGACCGTCGGGGAGGCGGCGGATCCGCCAGTCGCGCAAGGTCACGTCGGTGTCGCCAATCCGGGCTTGGGCAAGGCCGAAGCCGGCGCGGGCTGCGCGTTCGCCGTGGAGTAGATGGCCGATGTTCGGGTCCGACAAGGCGGCATGCGCGAACAGGATCTGCTTTGGCGCGAACCGGCTGGGGTTGGCGGCGTCGGTTTTGGGTGTGGTGCGGAAGAAGGTGATCTGGAAGCCGAGATCATGGCCTTCGCGGGTCTTGAGCAAGCCGGTGACGTACCACCATTCGGTACGGAATGCGGGGTGGGCGCCGTGCTCGCGCGGGAAGGCGAAGCGCGCGCCGGGGCGGACGACGGGATAATCGGTCGCGGCAGGCATCGCGGCGGTCAGCGCGAGCGCGGCGACGGTGAGAACGGATTTGACCGAGCGGCGCATCACCAATCCTCCCTAACCATGCGGACCGCGTCGGCGGCAATCGCGCGGCGTCCGGCGAGCGTGGCGGTGCCGGCGGCGGCAATGACCAGTGCGCCTGCGACGCTGACGACGATACCCCAGGGCACCCGCGTTGCCATCGTCCAGTTGAACGACTGGGGATTGATAACGTGGACGAGGACCTGCGCCATGATGCCGCCGAGCGCGATCCCGGCGATCCCACCGACCAGCCCGAGCAGCGCGCCTTCGCTTGCCAGCATCGCGATGATCTGGCGTTTCGAGACGCCGATGTGGCGGAGCATGCCGAACTCACGCGTGCGGGCGATGGTCTGCGCAGACATCGTCGCGGCGACCCCGGCCAGCCCGACCAGGATCGCGACCGCCTCGAGCAGATAGGTGACAGCGAAGCTGCGGTCGAACAGCTCGAGCGCGTAGCGGCGCAATGTCGCCGGCTGGGCGATCGAGATCAGGCTGGCGAGCGCGCGGGGGGAGCGGGCGGCGAGCGCGCGTTGGACTTCGCGGGAATTGGCGCCGGGACGAAGCGTGATCGCCGCCTCGGTGCGGGTAAGGTCGCCCGTTGCCTTGGCATAGTCGGTATCGCGGATCACTATCGCTCCCTGCTGTCGGGCATAGTCCCGCCATATCCCGGAGACCGCATAGCGACCGGCCAGCGGAAGCGTGACGGGTGCGCCGACCTTCCAGCCATAAAGCCGGGCGGCAGGTTCGGAGAGCCAGATCGGTGTCGTGCCGGCGGGGAGACGCTCGGCCTTGTCGAGCAATACCAGCGTCGGATCCTCGCCGTCAGCGACCGGACGGGCGATCAGAGTCACGGGCGGACGATCGGCGCGAAGCGTAAGCGGCACCTGACGGCTGAACGCGATGCGGGCCACGCCGGGCGTCGCGCGGAGGACCGCCTGCGCGGCGGGGTCATAGCCGTTGCCACCCTCGACCCGCAGATACAGGTCGTCCGACAGGATCTGGCCGAGCCATTCGTCGACCGCGCCGCGGAAGCTGGTGACCATTACCGCCATCGCGATCATCAGCGCGGTACTGGCGACGATCCCGCACAGCGCGGTGGCGGCCTGGCCGGGGGCGCCGTGAAGATGACGGATCGCGAGGCCCGTTGCGACGTTGCGGTCCGGGCGGCGGGCGAGGGGGCTCAGCAACGTCCGCGCGAGCCAGGGCATGCCGGCGATGCCGCCCGCAAGGATCAGCGCCATGCTCGCAAACCCGAACAGTGGCAGTCCGCCGATCGCCGGAAGCAGCGCCGCGACGCCGCCGACCGCGATCAGGACCGCGGCAGGGATCCAGGGTACCGGCGTGCGCGGATCGATCACGTCGCCCGCATTGCGCAGCGCGGCGGCAGGCGCGGCACGGGCGGCGATGCGCGCCGGGAGGACGCTGCCCGCGACCGCTGCGAGCAGGCCGAGCGAAAAGAACCCGACCGCAGCGGCTGGGGCGAAGGTTAGACGGACGCTGCCATCGGCGAAATAGCCCGCGCCGAGATCGCCACCGAACCGGGTCAGTGCGGCATAGGCGAGCGCATAACCGAGCAGCAGTCCAAGGCTCGACCCGATCACGCCGATCGCAAGACCTTCGAGCGCGACGGTGGCGACGATCCCGTTGCGTGGCAGGCCAAGCGTGCGGATCAGTGCAAAGGCCCGCAGCCGGCGCGCGACCGACAGCGACTGCGCGGAGAACACCAGAAAGCCGCCAGTCAGCAATGCGACGAGCGCGAGCATGTCGAGATTGACGCGATAGGCACGCGACAGCGCGTCGCTGCGCGAGGCATCGCTCGCGCTGGTCCCGATCGTCGCGTCGCGCGGCAGGATCGTGGCGAGCGCGGCTGTCGACGCCCCATCTGCCTGCTTGACGTCGATCCGGTCCAGCCGGCCCAGCCTGCCGAACCGCCACTGGGCAGTGGCGATGTCGACGACGCCGATCGCCTGGCCTTCCGCGACGCCGGGAAGGGCACCGGCGATGCGCAACGGCGTGGCCCAGCCGTTCGCGGCGACGGTCAGCCTGTCGCCCGGCTTGGTGCCGATCGCGCGCATCGCCGCCGACGAGAGGAACAGCGCCCGGTCGTCGAACGCGGCATCGGTGCGACGGTCGATCCCGGCGGGCGCGATGCCGACCAGCGACGGCGTAACCTGTGCCGCGCGGATCACGTCGAGACCCAGCAGCGTGAAGCGCGTCTTGCCGACCGTGGCGCGTAGCACGACGACCGGACTTGCATCGGCGACGCCGGACGCAGTCGAGACCCTGGCGTACAGCGCCTCGTCAAAGCCCAGCGGTGTGGTCGCGTTGACCTGGACGTCCGCGCTGCCATTTACGGTCCGCAGCGCGCCTTCGAACGACGTCAGCGCCGACCCGTTGACCAGATGGACCGCGAATCCGAGCGCCACGCCAATCGCGATCGCAACCGCGGTGAGGGCAAGCCGGGCAGGGTGCGCACGCCATTCCCCGCCGATCAACCAACCTAGCGCAAGCCGCGCCGACACCAAGCTCACGGCCGCCGTTCCAGACCCGTCGCGGTCAGTGTCAGGACGACGTCCGCAATCGCCGCGGCGGCTTCGGAATGCGTGACGATGATCGCCGCGGCCCCGTCCTCGCGGACTGCCGTTGAGAACAGGTCGAGAACACTTGCCGCGGTATCGGGATCGAGATTGCCGGTCGGCTCGTCGGCGAGGATGATTGCGGGGCGATGCACGAAGGCGCGAGCGATCGCTACGCGCTGCAATTCGCCACCCGACAGATCGCGCGCATAGCCGTCGCCGCGAGCGCCGAGACCGACGCGATCGAGCATATCGTCGGCGCGCGCGGCGAGCGCCTTGCGATCGGCGGACACGAGCGCGAGCGGCAAAGCGACGTTATGACGCAGCGTCAGATACGGTAGGACGTGAAACGCCTGGAACACGAAGCCGACCCGCGTCGCACGGAGACGGGTCAACGCGGCTTCATCGAGCGATCCGAGATCGACGCCCTCGACCACGACATGCCCGGCATCGGCGCGGTCGAGACCGGCGAGGATATTGAGCAGCGTAGATTTTCCCACGCCGCTCTCGCCGACGATCGCGATCAACTGGCCACGCTGGGCGACCAGGTCGAGATTGCGGAACAGCTCGCGACCACCGGGCACCGACTTTGCAAGACCCGAAACGCGCAGAAGGCTATCGTCAATCATACGTCGCTCATGCCATGCGCGCCGAGCTTGCGACAGTGACACGAGAGTGCGCTAGGTTGCTTTTCCGACGCATATGCCGGGACGAGCAAGGGCTTCACCCGCCAAATACGATAACTGATTTAACATAATATATATTATCGATCTTGCAGAGATGGTGAGATTGATACCGGATACAGAGCGTTCGTGATCCCCGGCCACCAATTGCCTGTCAGCAGCGCAATGAGCGTCGCGCTTTGGTGATGTCGCGCGCTATGGCGATACGATAGGTTGATGACAGGCAGATGATTTCGATGATCGAACGGTTGGTGTCCATCATGGCGCGGTTGCGCGATCCGGTCGACGGTTGCGCGTGGGACCGCGTCCAGACCTGGTCGACCATCGCGCCGTACACGATCGAGGAAGCGTATGAGGTCGCCGATGCGATCGCGCGCGACGATCCTGCCGATCTCAAGGACGAACTTGGCGACCTGTTGCTCCAGGTCGTGTTCCACAGCCGCATCGCCGAGGAATCGGGCGCGTTCACATTGGCCGATGTCGTCGCCGCGATTAGCGACAAGATGGAGCGCCGCCATCCGCATATCTTCGGCGATGCCGCGACCTCGCCGGGATGGGAAACGATCAAGGCGGCTGAGCGTGCGGAGAAGTCCGATCCCAGCGCCTTGGCCGGAGTCGCGATCGGCCTGCCCGCCTTGTCGCGCGCCGAGAAACTCCAGAAGCGTGCCGCCCGTATTGGGTTCGACTGGCCCGATGTGGAGGGGCCTATCGCAAAGATCGTCGAGGAAATCGAAGAGGTTCGCGAGGCTGGTTCAGATACGGTGGCAGAAGAGATCGGCGACCTGTTGTTCGCGGTTACGAACTGGGCGCGGCATCTGGGCGTCGATCCGGAGGCGGCCTTACGCGCCGGCAATGCGAAGTTCGAGGCGCGGTTCCGGGCGATCGAGGCCGATGGCGGCGATGCTTTCGCCGCCATGACACTCGATCAGAAGGAAGCCCTGTGGCAGGCGGTCAAGCGTCGCGGCGGATGAACCGGTCGTAGTCGGTTTCCGACAGCCGCACGTCGTAAGTCGTCTCGAGTTCGTCGTCCAAGCTGCCAAGCACCTCACCGTGCGCATGCAGCCATGCCGCCCCCGCCCCGTCGGTCGCATCGAGCGTGATGCTGTAGCGACGATGTGCACCGGTCAGCTTGGCGGCGACCTGGTGGATCAACTCATCCACCCCTTCCCCGCTCAGCGCCGAGATGGCGACGACGTCGTCGCGGTGCGCGGCTTGGCCGGCGATCTCGTCATGCGTATCGGCATCGAGCAGGTCGAGCTTGTTCCAAACCTCGAACCGCGGCGTGTTCTCGTCCACGCCGATCTCGGCCAGCACGGTCTCGACGTCGGTGCGCTGCGCCTCGGTATCGGGATGCGCGATGTCACGAATATGGACGAGCAGATCGGCGGAGACCACCTCCTCGAGCGTCGCCTTGAACGCGGCGACCAGTTGCGTCGGCAGGTCCGAGACGAACCCCACCGTGTCGGAGAGAATCGCCTTGTCGATGCCGGGCAACTGGATCTGCCGCAACGTCGGGTCGAGCGTGGCGAACAGCAGATCCTCTGCCATCACGTCGGCGCCGGTGAGCCGGTTGAAGAGCGTCGACTTACCCGCATTGGTATAGCCGACCAGCGCGATCACTGGCCACGGCGCACGCTGGCGCCGCTCGCGGTGAAGCCCACGGGTGCGGCTGACCTGCTCCAATTCGCGCTTCAACCGGGCCATCCGGTCGCGGATCAGGCGGCGATCCGCTTCGATCTGGGTCTCGCCCGGACCGCCGAGGAAGCCGAAGCCACCGCGCTGGCGTTCGAGGTGGGTCCAACTGCGGACCAGCCGGCCCGCCTGATAATCGAGATGCGCCAGTTCGACCTGCAAGCGCCCCTCGGCGGTCGCCGCGCGCTCGCCGAAGATCTCGAGGATCAGCCCGGTGCGATCGATGACTTTGGTCTCGAGCGCCTTTTCGAGATTGCGCTGCTGGACCGGGCTGAGACTCGCGTCGAACACGACGAGCCCCGCCTCTTCCATCCGCACCTGCGTCGCGAGCAGTTCGACCTGCCCGCTGCCGATCAACGTCGCCGGCTTGGGCTGGCGAACGCGGTAGGCGATTCGCTCGACCACTTCGACGCCGATCGCCGCGGCGAGACCAGCGGTCTCCTCCAGGCGAGCATCGACGTCGCGCGATGCGTCACCTTGGTCGGGCAACACAACGATCGCACGCGTGCCACGGGCGAACTCGTCCCGATCGCGTTCGAACCCGCTACTCAATCGTCATGGTCCGCGTCATCTTCGTCATCCGTATCGGTGGGCTCCTCGGCGAGGTTCAGCGGGCGCGCCGGCTGGATCGTCGAGACCGCGTGCTTGTAGACGAGCTGTGCCATGCCCTCACGCTGGAGCAGCATGCAGAACAGGTCGAAGCCGGCGATCTGGCCCTGCAGCATGACGCCGTTGATCAGGAACATCGTCACGCTGTCTTCGGACTTGCGCACCGCGTTGAGGAAAATGTCCTGCAACAACGGATGCTTCTTCTGGTTCTCTCCGACCGCGTCTACGATCGCCGACACGTCCATCGGTCCGGCGGGCATGATCGTCGAGATCGCATGCTTGTAGATCAGCTGCGACTGGCCATCGCGGCGGAGCAGCACGGAAAAATTATCGAACCATGTGACGATGCCCTGGAGCTTCACACCCTTGACGAGGAACATCGTGACCGGCGTCTTGGAGCGCCGGAGTGCGTTCAGGAAGAGGTCCTGAAGCGAGCCTGGTTTATCGGCCAATGGGATAACCCTTTGTTTTTGGCGGGACTTTGCCCGCAAGGCGCTGTTTCCCAGCGTCGGAGATGCGCCCGGTTACCGGGCACCGGATATGATCTATGATCGCCACCCCAATAGTTCCAGAGGGCGGCGAAATTGCGGCGCCTTATTCGTCGCGTGTTTCGGTGATCCCGAGCAGCTTGAGTTTGCGGTGGAGCGCCGATCGCTCCATGCCGATGAAGCTCGCCGTGCGCGAGATGTTGCCCGAGAAGCGCCGGATCTGGACGCGGAGATATTCGCGTTCGAACGTCTCCCGTGCTTCCCGCAGCGGCGATCCCATGATCGCGGTGCCGCCCGCCGCGCCCATGTCGCCCTGGTCGCCGAGCACTTCGGCGGGCAGGAGGTCGATGTCGATCCGGCCGATGCGGTCGCCCGGTGCGAGGATGATCGTGCGCTCGACGACGTTGCGCAGCTGGCGGACGTTGCCGGGCCAGTCATAGGATTGCAGCGCGACCATCGCGTCGGGTGCGATCTCAGGCGTCGGCACGCGGCGTTCGGACGCGTAGTGCGCGATGAAATGCTGGACCAGCGCGGGGATGTCCTCGCGGCGATCCGACAGCGGCGGGATCGTCACGGGAACGACGTTGAGACGGTAGTACAGGTCCTCGCGAAACCGCCCCTCGGCGATCTCGAAGACGAGGTCGCGGGCGGTCGCCGAGACGACACGGACGTCGACCTTGA
>Ga0308170_10004740_pt1 | contig 10619 bp, 10 predicted proteins | sample PhyBR2_2_FD_202136 | JGI IMG/M metagenome (GOLD analysis project Ga0308170, IMG submission 202136) | Phyllosphere microbial communities from UC Gill Tract Community Farm, Albany, California, United States - DLSLSB.R2 | ecosystem: Host-associated > Plants > Phyllosphere > Unclassified | place... | reverse complement strand
GCGACGTGGTGATCCAGTTCGACGGAAAATGGGTAGAACGGGCGTCATCCCTCGTTCCTGAGATGGCCGAGATGAAACCCCTTCTGGAACAGTCCGCACGCGGCATCGAGTTCTTAGGCAAGTCCGCCAAGACCGCGGCCGCGTCAATGGAGGCGATGGGAACGGCGACAGGGCTTGGACGGCTTCAGCACCTCATGGAGCTGTTCTCGACCTTGACGCGCGCGCCTCAGGAAGAACGACGATACCTGGCCGACGAGTGGTTCAGGCCGCAACTGGACGGCCAAGCCGCAGCAGTCGTGGACATCGTCCTGGAATACGTATTCAGCAACCACGCCGGAATCATTAAAATGTCAGATGCTGCGGCCCTTGTCGGGATGTCGGAACCGACATTTTCCAAGTACTTCAAACGCGCCACCGGCCAGAACTTCAGTGACTTGACCCGAAAGCTGCGTCTCGCCCACGCCCGCCGGCTCCTGGAACGCAGCGATAAGCCTATCTCGGAGATCTGCTACGACGTCGGCTTCTCGAACCTTTCAAACTTCAACCGGCACTTCCTCAACGACGCGGGGGAGACTCCAAGAAAGTATCGCCAGCGTCTCCAAAACGGGGCCATTAAGTAGCCCTTGACATTGAGCTTTTACACAGTCCCGTTTTCTCTTCACCGGTGTTACTGCTGCACTTGGAAACAACTGGAAAAACAGGAATGTCTAGGCATGGGTGCTGATCAGTCCGAACAGCGTGGGGAACGCGTTCTCCACGGTCGCCCTGGACGGCGGCGCTTCCGTCCATGCTTTGAATGACGGCATAGCCCATGCCGATCCGCGGACCACCAGGTGGAATGGCCCGGGCCTGGACCAACCGCCTCGCCGGTACGACGTCATCCGGGCGCTGGGGTGAGGCAGCGTCCTGAACCTTCCTTTCGGCGGAATCTGCAGCTAATGGCAGCACATGTAGATTTAGTGCGCCCGCGCACTTATAGCGTTATCTGCGCGTGCCCGTCTGCCTCGGTATCCCAGCCCAGAAGACGGTACGCGTTGGCGCCCATGATCGCCTCAGCCAGTTCTTCTCCCGCAAGCCTTTCAGCCCAAGTGAGCACATCGGAATAGGTCATCGGTCAGCAGATCCCTGACCTTGCCACCGATGCGTGGCAGCGGGCGGCAACAACCCTAACTAAGCATGGATGGCATGTTGAAATTCAAGCCACGCCGGGGCAGTGGCGTGAGCTCAAACCCGTCGTTTGTGATTGGCCTTCAAAACTCGTCATCGACCATTTCGGGCTCCCAGACCCAGCCCAAATGGAAGGCGTGGATAGTGTGGTTGACCTGACAGCGAAAGAGCACGTGTGGATGAAGTTCTCCGCCCCTTACCGGTCGTCACGTGAGGACGCGGAAAGGATCTTCATCAGGTTGCGGGACCAGGGTTTGACCGAGCGGCTGGTTTTCGGCAGCGATTGGCCTTTCACCCGTTTCGAAGGCAACACAACATCCAGGACAATGATGTGGTACTGGATGGTTTTTGGCAGTGCTGCCTTGGTGGCCGAAGTTCTTGACGTCGGAACCCAGATGTTCGCACCCCTTTGGGAGTCCTCGCTTCTGACGTTTGGGGGAGTCGGATCAATCCTGCTAACGGCAGGACCCGCATATAAGGAGTTTCGAGAGGCTCAAGCCACCGCAATGGCTACTCGAAGCGAAGGATGAAATTTTCTCATCCGGTCTTTGGTACGTCTTGCGCGCTGATACCAACGCTTTGGCTGCGCTACCAGCACCAGCATTTATTTTATGTCCGTTATGCCTACACTCCACGGATGTATGCAAGCAGAGCTGCGTCCGATGACGTCCCAGAATCGGAGGTATGTTCGCAACGGTCACAGGACTGGAGCCCTGGTGCGTAGTTCGCGTGAGTGGCGTGGTCCTGGGCCGTAGGCGGGACCGGCGGCCTCTTCAGAGGCAGCTGTCCGCTACTCCGGCTAGCGGCATGCACGATTCTCAGGTGCGGTTGGCGCTGTCTAGGGGTACTGAACTGTTACTCTTTGAAAAAATTCATGGGGGATTTATGGGAAACAGGCGACTAACAATCTATTTACTGCGCAACGTCTCGCAGCCAGACGACGCGATCGCGCCAGATAAAAGCCCGCAGTCTCAAACGCTGGATGCTTCCTCCGGCGTTGAGGGAAAGTTCTATTTCTCGTCCCGCCGCGCCGACCCGCCCCCATGGGTTTCATTCGTTGAACCGATTCTTTCCTCCCCGCTGCAATCTGTGACGACGTCAACGGCCTCTGGTCTCCTAATCATCAAGGCCAATGAAAGACATTTCGCTCTTACCTTCGGGTACGGACGTGGCTTTATAGATCCTTCTAAGGTCGAGCACCAGTTTGGGCTTCGAGTCGCTCTCAATCGAATTGATCCGCGCCATATCCGTAGCCTAGACACCAAAACGTTTGAAGACATGGTGGTAACCAAGAACACACAATCGAGCAAAAGCTCCGAGTTGCCAGCATTTGGGGTTGACGTATCTCGTGACATGCTTCGCGCTGTTACTGGCGAGCCCCGAGATAAAGCCCTAGCGAAGCGTCTTTCCGGTTCGGATGCCTTGGTCCTCAACGTGGAGATTCTTCCCGCTGATCTACCGAAGCTATGCGAGGAACTCTATGAAGCCTTCCAAGATGATGCCTACAAAGCGAACTTCGAGTGGATCGACCACCTGGCGCTCGTCACAGATCCAGAGTCTGTATCTAAACTCAATGGTCTTCTCGAAAAACAACTTGTCGCCGGCGATACCTCCAACACGCACATGGCGATGCCAGAAGCAATCGACTGGGAGGATGTCGACGCGTTCAGGATTGGAGGAACTCGAAAGGAGGAGTACGAGGACCTGGATCTGGATGACTATCTCGACCGTTTGGGCGAAGGGAAATCGGACATTACGATAGAGCGACTGCGGACCCGCCACGTGTCTGTACGCTTTAGCCGTTCCGGTGACTTCGACTCTCGATGGAACGTCTATCAGTGCCTGGTGACAGAGCAGCGGCTTGAATCACAATTGCATGTGTTGATTGAAGGCCGCTGGTTTGTGGTGAGTGATTCCTTGGTGGCGAAGGTTGATGAATTCGCCTCCTCCTTGCCGGGACCCGTAACTGCTCTGATCGAATCCAAGGCTGGAGAGGTTGAGGCAAAATACAATGCACGTTTAGCCGATTCAGCACCTTCGAACCTCCTCCTGCTTGACGCGCGCATCAAGAGGCCAGGAGGAGCATCCAGCGGGATCGAGCTCTGCGACGTCCTTTCGGCCAGTGGAGAATTCATACACGTTAAGAGGAAGACGCGATCTGCGACCCTGAGTCATCTGTTTGCGCAAGGCGCGGTGTCGGCAACGACATTTGTTGCTGATGGAACCTTCCGTGATGAGCTGCGGAAAGTTGTTGAAGCTGAAACACAAGAACCCCAGAGGACAATCTGGCTCGACTTGATTCCGAACGGAAAATCCTTGGTGGATCGGTCCAAGTACTCGGTTTCCTACGCTGTGATTGCCAATTCCAGCCGGTTGGGAACGGACTGGTTGCCCTTTTTCAGCAAGCTGAACCTGATGCAGAATGGCCAGCAATTACAAAATCTTGGCTTTCGGGTCTCAATTTCGAGAGTCGCCATCACATAATGGAGAGGCCCCGCTAGATCAAGTGGATCTCTTGATAGTTCTTAAGGACAGATGATTCGTTACATGCCATTACATTTTCTGCATTGAAAATAAATAAGATTAGCTCGTACATGATGCAGGTATATATCGCACTAACCGACTGCGTGCACCTACCTCCGAAAGGAGTGGGCTGGATGGGTTTTGGGGGACATCAATATGGCAAGGACAGTTACGCAGGTCTGCTCTACCGAAGGCTGTGGCAAGCTTGCGGCTTTTAGGACCACCACCAGACCTTCCTGGTGTTTAGACTGCATTGACCAGCTTTTTCGTGTCGGTGGCCTGATCCCCCTTGAGCCTTTTGTTGACCGTAAGTCCTACCGCCGTACAGAGTGCATCGCCTGCAAATCTCGCTTGCCCTACCGGTTCGAGTACGTGCTCGATCAGCGGCCGTACGGGCCGGTGTGCAGAGTGTGCCACTGGCGCGAATGGGGCGAGCAAAACCGCGCCAGGACAAAGACGGAACTGGATCAAGTCGTGGGTGCCGCACTGCAGGCGGCGACTGGACTCAGCGAGGCAGACCGGGAACTGCTCGCGACAGACGCGCCGGTACGAGCATCGGTGAGGAGATGGTGGTGGCCCAAGGAACGCATTCAGGCGACCGTTGGGATGCTCCACCATGACCTATTGTTCGATACCGCAGAACACAATGACGGCATGGACCCTATTGCCATCAAGTGCCTGAATTGCGGCTACGAGCACGTAGAGCTGCCCGGCCGTTTGGCCGCGGAGCTATCTGGTCACTGGTGCCTTTGCCCGATTTGTAACAGCCGCAACAAAGGGATCTGCGCCTCCGATGTCGTTGTCGGGTTTTCGTCCTATGGCATGTCCGTTCCTGAGCCAGAGGCAGGAACCGACATTGTCCAAGCAGCAAGGTGCGCACGCTGTGAGACACCCCGGCGGATTTCCATGCGTCGCCTAAACAGGGGCGCCGTCCCATGTTATGTGTGCGATGGCGCCGCGGATCCCTCGAGCCCTCACCGCGTGTACCTCTTCCACTTTCCGGACTGGCATGCATATAAGGTCGGAATTACTAACAGCGGCAATGATTCACGCCTGGACAGACACCGGCTTGCGGGTGGCCAGCTGATTGAGCTCATTGAAGTACCCCACCGGGGTGCTGCCTTCTGGGTTGAACAAGAAGTCCTCAATGCTATGGGGCCCTGGCCCGCTACGGGCCTACCTACAGATCGAGTCATCAGCGGGTGGACCGAGATGTGGGACAACAGCGCCCCCATAAATGTTCGGCTGGGAGACTACATCGAAGCGGCCAGCGCCATCACCCTTGACCGCGAGCTCATCGAGGATTGGAAGCGCAACAGGTCCGTGCCGGTCCTGCCGTCTTCAGACTTCACACCGAATCGCGGCGATACCGTTTGCTTCACTGGGTCGGGTCCCGAGAAGTCCCGGGCCCAGTGGAAAACGCTGGCTCAAGGAGTCGGACTCCGCGTCGCAGGTTCCGTCACCTCGATTACTTCGGTGCTTGTTGCTCCTCCCGGCGGCAGCCCGAACGCGAAAGTCGTTGCGGCATTGAGTACGGGTGTACCGGTCATCAGCTATGAGGTTTTTCTTGCGGCTGTTGAAGGCCTGAAGTAAGCCCCTGACTTCGTCCTCCATCTGGGTCAGGTACGGGTTCGGCCGAACCTGCATAGCACCCGCGGCGGCCGGACCAGCCCGTCCGGGTTGAGACGGAGCTCACCCGGTTTGTAGGAGCCCGCACTCTATCCCTGTCCCCGAATTGTATAAAGCCTACTTTTGCTTCCAGCTGCGGAGGGCATCGGATAGGGCTGCGAGTACAAGCTGTACCTCGGCGTCGACGATCTCGAAACTTTGCCCAGGGCATGTCGATTCCACAAGGCCGTACAACGGCAGGTGTTCACCGAGCCCGCTCAGCGTGGGCGGGATGAGGTAGTGCATGCACCGGTTGCGCAGTTTCCGAAGCGAACGGAGGTTGACTGCTTCCGAGGAATCAATGACGCTGCTGATCCTGACCATTCCCGGGGTTTCAGCGAGCTGCGGATATCTGTTGCGGACTTCGTCCAGAGCGTTGAGTGCATGGGAGACAGTGACGAACTGAACGCGGAAGACCGGGTTGGTAAAAGGTCCTTCGACAGGTTTGAAGGCGTGCAGGCAGCTGTTGACCGATCCTTCAATGACACATAGGACATCTTTGAGTGCAGTCGGGAACTCGGGTTCGAACCGCGTCTCGTAGTAGCCTGCACGGTCGAGTGTGATTTCCGATGGCGCCTCGCCCCACTGTTTGACCGGCAAGGGCGTGAATTGTGGTGCATGACCAAATTGCCGGAGGATCAGTGCCGCTGCGCGCCCGATGTCGTAACCGAAGCGCTTGGAGTAGTCATGAGGGACGATCCTCCGCTCAGCAAGCCGCCCGGACTGTTGGAACTCCGATGAGCGGCTGGTCGAAAATACCCGACCGTCCCGGATCCCCATGCCGAAATTACGGCCCGGAGACCACGCATTGGAGTGTTCCCCGTCTATACGTTCAAAGTCCTGAATCACCCCTTCGTATAGCTTCTTGGTGTCATCGAGGAGTTTGACCGTGTGTCTGGCTGCTTCGATCTGGGGCGCAAATTTCAGAGCGACTGCCTGGACCTGGGTCGGCCGTCGACGCCATAGCAGGACCATTCCCTCATGGACGATTCGCGCCATGTGGGGCGTTAGCACCAAACCAATGATTCCTTTCCATTGCGGGTTTGACTGGCTTGCCTCACCCATGGAGGCGATCCAGTTGATGTCATCCTGAAGCATGCGCAGATCCAACGCCGCCCAGTCGGCTTCGGCTGCTGATTTGTCCTGTCGCCGCTTTAGTTTGGCGCTTTTTCCGCTCATGTTTCCGAGACTAGCCCACACCGGTGCACGGTCAGGGGGATGAAGGAGCTCCGGTTTGGTCCGTCGGGTGAAGTCCGCCGCATGGTGAATGTGCTGTTCACTGCTGCGTTGATGCCGGTCGGGCCTGCCCTGATGGCGACTAGCTACCAGCAGGTGGACGCCGACGAAGAGCTCGGCCGCCCCGGCGTCCAAGTCACCGGGTCCATCGCCCACTTCAGTAACGCAAGGAAGGCACAAACGGGGACATTACGGTGGAGTACGTGGCAGCCGACGGGGGGGTGAGCCGCGACGCCAATGCCCCGATGGATCATCAGCAGCCCCCGTCCGTCGGTGAGCAGGTCACCATTGCGTACCGCGAGCAAGACCGGAACCAGGCTGTCATGCTCGGCTATGAAGGCAACAACGAGTTCCTAGGCGGTATCGGCGTGATCCTGACCGCGGTCTTCACAACGCTTGGCCTGATCCTCATCGTTACCGGGCTGAGGAGGGGACGACGGGACGAAGTCCGCAGCCCGAACGTGCGGTGCGGTGCGGCAGAGTTGTGAAGACCTCGACTTTGGACTTGAAGTGGGCGTGGCGGGCTTGTAGATCTAGGGCCGCACCCCGGGAATGGTCCTGGCTGAAAGGAACGCCCTCAATGCTTCCGGCTCCAGAAGAATCTCCTTCTTCATCGCCCGGTTTATGTTCACGTCGCCGATCTGGTCATGAATCGAGACCCTGGCCAGAGACACTTCCGGCGAGTACAGCGCGTACGCATCCTCGATTGCGTCGTAAATGGCCCGCTGCCTCCAGCGGGAAGAGCCTTGGGGTCGAGAACCCCTTCCTCATCGGAGCTTCCGAATATGCGGTCCGAGGAGGGGCTGGCCCACTTTCCGCAGTAACTCCCGGCTTGCCGAGCCCTAATCACAGGAAGAATAAGTCGATTCGACACGTCTGGACCCTAGAACGACTTTCAAACTGATGAGACTACGTGTCGCTGCACTGATGAAAGCTCGCTTGCCAACCGGCGGGGATGCGCTTGAACTTGCGCTTGGCCTGACACAATAGGAGCGTGAATCAAATTGTCCTCAGGCTGGTTACAGCGTCGGCCGAGCGAGTCCTTGGCGAATACGATCACTCGTTTTCTATCCCGCCAAACGATGAATTCGTAATTTTATATGGCCCGAATGGCGTTGGCAAGACAAAGTTTCTTGAAATTATAGATGCTTTGACGCGTCTCAGTGGGTTTGCTCTGTCAAGTCTTCCCTTCGAATCAGCCGAATTGACGTATTCGGACGGCTCGGTGCTTTCCGTCATGCGTCTGGCGGTCTCGAACGAGGACAGGGCAGAGTTGGCCGAACCGTCCTTTTCCGTTCGGTTCTCTCTCAAGCGGCCCGGCTGTGATCCTTTCGCTTGGGATTACGAAGACGATGGATTCAACGACATGGTTCGCAAGTCGCTGCCCTATGAGCAAATCACTGAGTTTCTCTGGCAGGATCCAAATGACGGTGAAACCCTGCACATTGATGAACTGCGCGCTCGCTTTGCGCACAGGATAAAGAAGCGCGAGCAGAATACTCCCCAAGAGCTCGAAGATTTTGTAAAACTGGTTCCCAGTTTTCTTATCGAGACGCAGCGCCTAAGAATAGAACAGTTCGCCCTCCAATCCGCTTCCTCTCGTTTCGGCTCAGCTAGATCATCCCGCAAGCCGCGGTCACGCATCACAGAACAAGCGGAAAAGATCAGAACTCTGCTAAATGGCGCTCAGACGGAGCATTCCCGAATCACGCAGCAACTCGACCGGACGTTTCCGAATCGAGTCCTCGGCTCGACTCCCAGAGACCTCGATTCAGACTCGATACGTGAGCGTTACAATTCTCAGAACGACTTTCGTAGTCGTCTAGGTCGCGTTGCTTCGGTCGCATTGGATGATGAACTATCCCTTCCCCAGGGGGAGCTTGAGGGCTGGGAGCTCAAGTTGCTCAACATATACCTTGACGATGCAAATCAGAAGCTTGCCCCCTTTGTGGACCTACTGACGAAAATTGAGCTTCTGGAGAACATTGTCAATGCCCGCCTGCTCAACAAGCAGCTACAGGTGACAGATGGCGAAGGACTTTCAGTTCACCATACGGCCACTGGCCGACCTATCGCACTGGATTCACTTTCGTCAGGAGAACAGCATGAGATCATCCTGATGATTGATTTGCTGTTCAATGTCCCCCGAGGTGCAGTGGTTCTCGTAGATGAGCCTGAGATTTCGCTGCATGTCGTCTGGCAGGTTTCGTTCATCCCGGACGTCAGGCGCATCGCTGAGCTTGCCGGCTTCCGCTTCGTCGTAGCCACACACTCCCCGCAGATCATTAACGATGAGTGGGATCGAGCCATCCGACTGGGCCCGCCGGAGGCTGCGTTTTCGTGAGGGAGTATTTGAACGAGAACACTCTGTTCGCGACCGTTGCTATGTATGTCCAAGAAACCAGTGCCCTTGTTCTGGTCGTCGAAGGTGACGACGACCATCTCGTTCTGAAGCATCATTGTTCGTCAGACCTCAGATTGATTGCTGGAGTCGGGGGGCGGGAGCAGGTGCTGCGCGCTGCAACTCTTGCTAGCAGACGGAACTTGAATGGGGTTAGGTTTCTAGTCGACCGTGACTATGATGACTACACATTTTCCGATAATGAGTATGAACAAAACGTCTGCGTCAGTCGTGGGCATGATCTTTTTATGGACCTGCTCTCAGGCAATCCTGCGCTACTTAGGCGAGTGATTGATGTTCACAGTGCTTCTGTGCGGAGGCGGCCTAAGGAATCGCATCTCCCAGTGCCGGATCCGACTAGTATTGAACAGGAAGCGCTGGAATTAGCTTCACGGCTCGCAGCCGTGCGAATCGTCAATGTACGACGTAATCTCAGCCTCGACTTCAAACGCTTTTCGTTCGGTGCTCTCAACGTTCGTGATTTCGACACTCGTGTGATTGCAGCGATGATCATGGAGCGTTCGGGATATGGACCAGAGCAAACGGCCGAGGTGGTTCAAGACTCCGCTCAGGTATTCGAAGAAATTCAAGGGAGACATGATGCTACGGTTGGCGACCACGATCTGTTCTCTGCGCTTGCCCGAGTTCTTCGAAGGTATGAGGTCCTGGTGCGAGATGACGTTCTGCATAGGTCATTCATAATCGGTGTCGACTGTGCGGCCCTAATAGCTGCTGACTGGTTCCGGGAGATCCAGCGCTGGTGCGCGCGTAACAACCGCAAAGGTTTTACTTGTCGAGAGGGGACCCTTGCCGCTTGAACAAATTCACGTACCTCCTGCCTTTGCTCATCATGCCTAGGAAAGTTGCAGAGATGAATCGTCACTGCCCTGTCTGGAGCGAGCGCTGGCAGCCTGATGGATTTGGGCCGTTATAAGCTTGCTGTCTGATGTCGGCGGTCGTACGCGTTGTGCTGGTAGGGAACAAGCCCGGGCGGAACGAAAGGTGTTGACAGTGCCAACACCTTTGGCTGCGGATCGGGTAGTAGCGCCGTGGGAGTGGCTCGAATTCCCTATGTTTCCGCGGGTTCCCAGTGTTTGCAAGCCTTGGAATACAGTTCGAGTCCCACCTCGGGCACAGTGTTTTCACAGGTCAGCGGCCGGTTCAAGGGTTGTGCGTGTACAAAATCCGCCAAAGTGTGTACACGAGCGTACCGATTTGAGCGTGGCCAGCATCAGTACTCGCAGCAAAAAGGACGGTTCGAAGTCCTACATGGTTCGCTGGCGGGATAAGAAAACCAAGACCGCTCAAGGCCTTACGGTAGCCACTCTTACCGAGGCGGAGACCCTTAAGCGGCTGTTGGACGCCAACGGCCAGTCTTTCGAGAATGCTCAGCATCCCATCCTGACGAATGAGAAACGTCCGCCCACTGTGGCTGAAGTCATCCAGGAACACATCGACCTGCTGGTCCGTCCATCGAGCGGAACGGTCAAGACGTACCAGACCATGCTTGAACTTCACGTCCGGCCGGTCATGGGACACGTTCCTGTGGACAAGCTCGACTATCGCGTCATTGCCCACTGGGTGAAGTCGATGATGGCCAAGGGCAAGGCGTGACCGTGGCGGA
>Ga0308170_10004732_pt1 | contig 10629 bp, 10 predicted proteins | sample PhyBR2_2_FD_202136 | JGI IMG/M metagenome (GOLD analysis project Ga0308170, IMG submission 202136) | Phyllosphere microbial communities from UC Gill Tract Community Farm, Albany, California, United States - DLSLSB.R2 | ecosystem: Host-associated > Plants > Phyllosphere > Unclassified | place... | reverse complement strand
ACATTTTGGACGGGAGTGGCCCCGGTTGAGCCCGGAATACCGGACAAGGCCTCGATCCCGGACCAGGCATGGCGGACGGCGTGCTCCACCAGCCGGTCCCAGTTGTGGCCGGCCTGCACCACAACGGCAACACCCCCGCACGAGTCTTCCGCGTTCACCGTGAAGCCCTCCGAGGCGATCTTGACCACGGTACCGGGGAACCCGTCGTCGGACACCAGGAGGTTGGAGCCGCCGCTGATGATCAGGAGCTGCCGCCCTGCGGCGTCCGCCGACCTGACGGCGTCGATGATCTCCTCCTCCGTCCGGGCTTCGATGAAGGCGCCGGCGGGGCCGCCGACGGCGGACGTGGTCAGCTGGGAAAGCATGGTGGCAGTCACCCGTCAACCATACTAGGGAACCGCCGGGCGACCCGTCGTCGCGGCTTCCTGACCCACCTGTGCCACAAAAGGGTTGAGGGAGGATGCCCACGGGGGCGTACTCCCTCAACCCTGTTGAGCAGCCGGGCCTATGCGCCGGCCGGGCGGTGTTGCCGGCGCTGCCTCAGGCCAGTTTGACCAGCGCCTGGGCCTTCATCAGCACCTTCTGCCCGGCCGCGATGACGGTGAGGTCGATCCGCGCGGTGTTGGCCTCGGCATCGAGCTTTCCGATGATGCCGCTGACCTCGATGGTGGCGCCGGGTTCAGGGGTGCCGGTGGTATCGGTGACCAGGACAGGCTTGGTGAAGCGGGTCTGGAAATCAACGACGGCGGCGGGATCGCCTGCCCAGTCCGTCACCAGCTGGACGGCAGAGCCCATGGTGAACATGCCGTGCGCGATGACGCCGGGCAGTTCCACACCGGTGGCAAAGGCCTCGTTCCAGTGGATGGGATTGAAGTCACCGGAGGCGCCGGCGTACTTGACCAGGTCGGTGCGGGTCACCTCAATGGTGCGGCTGCCAATGTCCTGGCCCGGGCTGAGTTCGTGGATGCTGAAGCTCATGGCTACTGTCCCTCTCCGCGGACCAGGATGGATGAGTTGGTGGTGGTGACGTGCTCGCGTGAATCGTCGTGGCCGAGGGCGAAAATCTCCGAGCGGGTGGTGATCATGGCGCCGCCGCCCATGGCCCGGACGCCGTCGACGTGCAGCTCCGCGACGAGGCGGTCTCCGGCCACGATGGCGCGGTGGTGGATGAAACGCTGGTCGGCGTGGACCACGCGCGAGAAGTCAATACCGGCTTCCGGATCCTCGATGAGCTGGGCATCGGCGCGCTGGGCGATGATGATGGCGAAGGTGGGCGGGGCTACGAGATCGCGGTGACCCAACGCCTTCGCTGCCTCGACGTCGAAGTGCGCGGCGTGGGTGGCCTTCACGGCGCGGGCGAACTCGCGGATTTTCTCCCGGCCAACGTCGTACACCTCTGCGGCAGGGTAGCTTCGGCCCTGCAGATCCGGATTGATAGTCATGGATTCCAGCCTATCCTCCGCGTGTTGGCGGCAGGAAAACGTGCGCCGAAAGGCTACCGGCGGAGGTTCTTACGGATGGACTGGCCGCGGACCACCATGCCCACGACGTGCAGCACCAGGCCCAGGCCGATCAGCGGCAGGGACGCCATGGCAAGACCCTGGTTGCCGCCCGTGTTGCCGATGACATTGAGAACGATGCCGACAGCGATCAATCCCATCGCGCTGAAAACCAGGACTTTATAGCGGGTTGGCGCGGTGGCCCAGAATTCGTTCAGCACCGTCCAAGTCTACCGAGCGCCGCGGCCGGGCAAATCCCAAGCTCAGAACAGGGCCTCCTGCAGGGCAGGAACCGCAGAGGCGTACTCCCCCAGCACGATGGTCCGGGCGGCGAGCTGGGAGAGGTTGACCACGAAGGGGGCGTCCGTGCCGTCCAGCCGCGCCAAGGCGTTAGCTCCGCTCAGGGAACTGACGTCGAAGCCGTGCCGGCCCCGGTCCAACGCGTGCGGGTAGGCGTGGCGGGGCGCCGCGCCGTGGAGGGCTCCGGCGTGTGCGGGCCTGGCCCACTGCTCTTCCACCACATCGAAGCCGTCGACGGCGGCAGTCGCCAGCAGTGCCCGCGCCCCAGCAGCAGCGCGGGTATTGACGGCCGCCAGCTCCGCGGCCGGGAGCGGGTTCAACAGCGCCTCCGCCTTGGCCGCGGACCGCACCTGCTGGGTCAGGCCGGCTTGGGCTGTCACCAGGTCCTCGAGAATGCGGACCACCCTTCCGTCCCGCGCCCTCGCGACGTAGCTCGCCGCTGCGGCCCCCTGTTCGGCCAGCCTGTTCCACTTCCGCGGGCCGGAGGCCGTTCCCACCTTCGTTGTCCCGCCGGCGAACGTGGCCACGTACAGCCAGTGTTCCTGCATCAGGTAGTCCCGCAGGCCGGGCGTCACCCGGCCGCCACGGTGGAAGTCATGCATCAGCCGGGACTCATCGAGCACGAAGCACCGCTCGCACTGCTTGCCGCGGACGGCGGGAGCCCCTGCGGCGCAAAGGATATGGTCGCGCCTCGTGGACGAGTGGACCACCGTATGCCCCAGGCAGGACTTGCCGGGGTGGACTACCTCGAAGCCAAGCCGTGCGTGCGGGTGGAGGCTGAGCTGCAGGAAGCCCCCGGCTGGTGACTGCAGGCGCAAAACCGGATTGCCGGCGTCGTGCGCGGCGGTGGAAGCGTGCGCCCCCGGGAAGGCGCCCACGCCATCCCAAAAGACCCCGTGGACCAGATAGCGGGTATCGGTCAACGGGGTCTCCTGAAACGGGGGCGGCTAGAGTGCGGGCTGGACCCCGAAGGCAACGGCGAGCTTCATGATCTTCTCTGCGCGGCCCAGGCGGGGCAGGTCGGAGCCGTCACGGATGACGCGGCCGTTGGCTTCGAAGTCGTTCATGAAGTCGGTGGCCCAGGCGACGTCCGACGGCGTGGGGCTGATGACCTCGTTGATGACCGGAGTCTGGTCGATGGCCAGGCACAGCTTGCCGGTCATGCCCATCATCACCGTGATGCCGGTCTGCTCGCGCAGGATGGGGTGGTTGGTGCCCACGGTGGGACCGTCGATGGGGCCGGGCAGGTTGCCGACGCGGCTGGCAACCACGAGCTTCGCGCGCGGGTAAGCCATGGCCTCCGGGGTGGCCGCCATGCCGGTATCGCGGCGGAAGTCACCGGAACCGAACGCCAGCCGGAATGCGCCCTGGGCCTTGGCGATGTTGTTGGCCTCTTCAATGCCGATGGCGGACTCCACCAGCGGGATCACGGGGGTCTTGCCGTCCATGCGGTGGAAGCTCTCGGTGACCTGGTCAGCCGATTCGGTCTTGGCCAGCATGACACCGAGCAGGCCCGGGGTGCCGCGGAGGCCTGCGAGGTCATCGGCCCAGAACGGGCTGGTGGCGTCGTTGATCCGGACCCAGGCCTCGCCGCCGGCGGTCAGCCAGTCGATAACGTTGTTCCTGGCCTGGTCCTTCTGCGACGGGTCCACGGCATCTTCAATATCCAGGATGATCGAATCAGCGCGGGACACTGCCGACTGATCGAAGAGCTCCGGCTTCATGGCATTGACCAGCAGCCACGAACGAGCGATCTCTGCGGGGATATTGCGTTCCGGCCTTACGGTTTCGGCGGGGATGGTAGACGTCATGGTTTCTACAGTATCCGGCCCGCAAGCGGCACGGCGAAGAAAACGGCCGGCTTGTGAGGATCAATACGAACTAAACGGGTTGTGACCGGCCCGGCTGGGAAAGCAGCCGGCAGTAGTCGCCGTTTTGGAGCTTCCAAACGACAACTACTGCCAGCAAGGTGGCGCTTAGGGGATGTTGCTGCCGCGTGCCGTCACCCAGAGCCGGTACCACTCGGCGCGGGTCATGGCGCCGGCCACCCGTTCAGCGTCCCGGCACGCACGGATCCGGTCCGGGTTGGCCGTCCCGATCACGGGCGCGATCCCGGCCGGATGCTTCATCAGCCAGCCCAACAGGACCGCTTCGCCGGAGGTTCCGTACTCCCCCGCCAGTTCCGCCACAAGCTCTGTGGTGGCGGCCTCGGCAGAGGTGGGGCTTTCCAGCTCCGCCCCGGTGTAGGTGCCGCGGGCAAGGGACCCGTACGCCTGCAGGGTGATGTTGTTGCGGGCGCAGTACTCGAGCGTGCCGTGCGGGAAACTGTAGTCCAGGTGCTCCGCGTGGTTGACCAGGACCTGGCTTTCAAGCCAGGCCCGCTTGAGCAGGCTCATCTCCAGCTGGTTGGCCACCACGGGCGTCTCCAGCCGGTCCTGCAAAGCCTCGATCTGGGCTGCGGACATGTTGGAGACGCCCAACTGCCGGACCTTGCCTTCGGCCATCAGCTGGCCGACGGCGGACGCCACCTCCACCGGGTCCGCCAACGGATCAGGGCGGTGCAGCAGCAGGATGTCCACGAAGTCCGTCCGGAGCCTTTCGAGGCTGCCGTTGACACGCTCCAGGATGGCTTCCCGGCTGAGGTCGTAGTGGGTCTGCAGGCCACGTTCGTTGAGCCTGATGCCGCACTTGGTCTGCAGCCGGATCCGCTCCCGCAGGCCCGGGGTGGCCGCCAGCACTTCACCGAAGACGGCTTCCGACTTGCCGCTCCGGTAGATGTCCGCGTGGTCGAACAGGGTGATACCTGCGTCCATGGCCGCCTGGACGGCGGCAGCGGCCTGGTCCACATGCTTGGTTTCATGCGGTTCGTCAGACCAGCTGCCGCCCAGCCCCATGCACCCATAAATGAGTTCCTGCATCAGGGGCGCCCGCTTCCACGGCTGACGTGCATCAGCGCAGCCACGCGGTGGTGTTCGCCGGCAGCTTGCCATCTTCCAGCGGCGCGCTGCTGACCAGCACCTCACCGGCGGGAAGGTCCACGGCGGTGGACCCGAAGTTGGTCACCGAGTGCCAGCCGTTGGGGCGCTTGAAGTGCAGTACGTCCGGGCTTCCGGCGTCAATCCACTCCAGTTCCTCGCCCGTGAGAAGTTCGCGGCGCAGCTTGAGGGCCTTGCGGTAGAGCTCCAGGGTGGATCCTTCGGTGCCGTCCTGGGCCTCGACGGCGTACTTGCTGAACCAGTCCGGCTGCGGCAGGTGGGCCCCGCCGTCGCCGAAGCCGAACGAGGTGCCTTCCACCTTCCAGGGCAGCGGTACGCGGCAGCCATCACGGCCGATCTCCACGCCCTTGTTCCGGAAGAAGGACGGGTCCTGGCGCTCTGATTCCGGGATTTCGGCAACTTCCTGCAGGCCCAGTTCCTCGCCCTGGTACAGGTAGGCGGAGCCGGGGACGGCGAGCATCAGCAAGGTGGCGGCGCGGGCGCGGCGTTCACCGAGCTCGACGTCCAGCTGGTCCTTGGGGCCGCCGGCGAGCAGCCAGTCCTTGCCGTCCTGGCCCTTGGCACCGGCCTTTGCCTTGGCGACCTGAGGCAGGCCGTAACGGGTGGCGTGCCGGACGACGTCGTGGTTGGAGAACACCCACGTGGAGGAGGCGCCGGTGGCAGCGGCCTCCGCGAGGTTGCGGGTGATGATCTCCTTGTACTCGGCGGCGTCGAAGTCGGACTGCAGCAGGTCGAAGTTGAACGCCTGGCCCAGGCCCTGCGGGCTGGCGTAGCGGGCACGACGGGTGGCGTGCACCCAAGCCTCCGCCACCGCGGTGCGCGGTGGGTTGTACTCGTTGAACACCTCACGCCATTCGGCGTAGATCTCGTGGACTTCGTCGCGGTCCCAGAACGGGTGCGAGCCGTCGTCGAATCCGTCCACGCCGGTGTTGGCCGCGCTCAGTTCGAGCTTGGACAGGAGCGGTTCGGTGAGGTCCTTGGTGAGGGCGTGCGCCACGTCAACACGGAAGCCGTCCACGCCGCGGTCGGACCAGAAGCGCAGGGTCTTCAGGAAGTCGTCGCGGATCTCGCGGTTGGACCAGTTCAGGTCCGGCTGTTCCTTGGCGAAGATGTGCATGTACCACTGGCCGGGAGTGCCGTCCGGTTCGGTAATACGTTCCCAGGCGGGTCCGCCGAACACTGAGTCCCAGTCCGACGGCGGGAACTCGCCGTTGGGGCCCTTGCCGTCGCGGAAGATGTAGCGGTCGCGGGCCGGGGATCCCTTGGGTGCGGCCAGCGCTTCCTGGAACCACCGGTGCCGGTTGGAGGAGTGGTTGGGGACGATGTCGGCGATCAGCTTGATGCCGGCGTCGTGCAGGGCCTTTGCCATCTCGTCGAAGTCCGCCAGCGTCCCGAGCTTGGGGTCAACGTCGCGGTAGTCGTCCACGTCGTAACCGCCGTCAGCGAGGGCGGAGGGGTAGAACGGGCTCAGCCAGACGGCGTCGATTCCCAGCGACTTCAAGTACGGCACCTTGGCGGTGATGCCCTTCAGGTCGCCAATGCCGTCGCCGTTGGAATCCGCGAAGCTGCGGGGGTAGATCTGGTAGACGGAGGCCTGGCGCCACCAGTTGGGATCGGCAAGGCGGTCGGAGTCGGACAGTGTTGCCAGCGTGGCAGTGGTGGACAAGGAGACGGTCCTTTTCTTCGGTGCGGGTATATTTATATTGGATCTAAATTTACTTCCCCTAGTATTATCTGGTGCATTGTGCAGGAAGGTCAACAGCATGCCTGAAATGGTTCCCGCGACTCCCCAATTGCTGCGGCGGGTCAGCGCCGGCGCGGTCCTTGAGTTCATGCGCTCCGCGGCGGCAGTAACCGTCACTGACGTCATGGCAGCCACCGGCCTGACCCGCGCCACCACCATTGCCGTCTGCGAGGACCTGGTCCGGCGCGGCTGGATCCTGGAGCGGGAAAACCAACGCGAGTTCGGCGGCTACCAGAAGGGCCGGCCGGCCCGCCGGTTCGAGCTCAACGACCGGGCAGGGGTGGTCCTGGGCATGGACATCGGCTACTCCAAGGTCACCGTGGTGGTGTCCGATCTCCGCGGGAACACCCTTGGCCGCTCCAGCCGCCCGTTCCAGGCCGGTGACGTCAATTCCCGGCAGCGCATCGGTTTCATCGACGCCGTGGCCATGGCCGCGCTCCGTTCCGCGGGGATTGAGCCCGGGCAGGTGCTGGCCGCCTGCGCCGGGGTGGCTGCACCGGTGGACCGGCACGGGGAGGTGGTGGCCACGCAGGAGTTCTGGGGACTGTTTGACCTTGGCCTGCGGCCGGCCCTCAAAGAGGCCCGCGGGTGGACCGTCCTGCTGGAGAACGACGCCAACCTGGCAGCACTGGGCGACCGGTGGCAGGGCGCGGCGGCCGGTGTCGACGATGTGGTGGTGATCCTGGCCAGCGAACGGCTGGGCTCCGGCATCGTGGAAGGCGGCCGGCTGGTTCACGGCACACGCGGCAGCGCCGGGGAACTTGCATACCTGAACCTCGTGGAAGGCGTGGGCGATACCTACGGGATCGCGCACCTGGCCCGGACCTGGGCCGCCGAGGCCCTGGCAACGGACGTAGCCACCGCCCTCCGCGCCTTCGGGCCGGGGCGGGTGGAAGCCGAGCAGGTCTTCGCCGCCGCTGCCCGGGGGGATGTAGTGGCGCTGGCCATCCTTGACCGCCTGGCGGACAGGATGGCACGGGTGATCGGCACCGTGGCCACCATGCTCAACCCCGAGCTGGTGGTGATGGGCGGCGGCGTTGCCGATTCGGCTACTGTCCTCCTGGCACCCATCAGCGAGCGCCTGCAGAACTTCACGGCCACCCCCGCGCGCGTTGCGGTATCCCCGCTGGGTGACTCCATCGTGACGGTGGGTGCCGTGCGCTGCGCCCTGGACTACGTGGAGAAGAACTCCCTGGATTTGGAGCTGGCGGCGCCCGCTGCTCCGGCCTGAGGCCGGTTGCCTACGCGGAGCTGCCTCTGCCTGGGCCGGTTACTCCGGCATGACCATGGTGCGCAGGTCGAGCTGCCGGAGCACCCTGTCCGCCACCTCGGGATCCATGTCCGGCTCGTTCCGCGCCGCCACCACTTCCTGCCTGGCCGCGTCCAGGGCGATGGTCTGAACGGCGATGGCAAGTTCGCGTCCCCGCTGGCGCTTTTCCGCCAAGGGTTCGTTCCGCAGGCTGCCGTCCGTCAGTTCCGCGTGCAGGCGCCGCATCCTGTCCTTCACCAGCGCCACCTTCTCCGGCGGGAGGTCCGTCATCAGGTCGTGCTGCTTCAAGGCGGCCACCGCGGCGGCCTGGGCCCTGGTGGCCAGCAGCCGGACGGCGTCGCGTTCGGCAGTGCCGTCTTCGGAGGCCTTGAGCACCCGCATCAGCCAGGGCAGCGTCAGGCCCGGCAGGACCAGCGTGGCCAGCAGCACAGCGCAGGCAATGACCAGCAGATAGTCCCTGGCCGGGAACGGCGTGCCGTCCGCGAGAGTCAACGGCAGGGCCAGTGCCAAGGCCAGGGTGGCCAGGCCGCGCATGCCGCACCAAGTCAGGATGAGGACCTCCTTGAGGGATGTGGGCTGCAGGAGGTTCCTGCGTTTCCTGGCGCCCACGGCCAGGGCGCCCAGCCACAGGAAGCGGACTGCGAAGACCAGGACACAGACCACCGCGGCCACCCCGATCATGCCGAAGATTTCCGTCCCTTCATCCCGGATGACGTGGCGGATTTCCAACCCCACCAAACCGAACGCCAGCCCGGTGACCAGCAGCTCCACCACGTCCCAGAACGCGTTGCGGGTGACCCGTTCGGCTGCGTCCTGCGGGCGGGCGTGCCGCTGCATCTCAAGGGCTGTGACCACCACAGCGATAACGCCGGAGGCGTGGACCTCTTCAGCCAGGATGTAGGCGGCAAAAGGCACCACCAGCGTTACCGCGCTCCGGGCCACCATGGACGTGACCAGCCGGGTGATGAGCGCGATCAGCCAGCCCATGGCGATGCCGACCAGGACGGCAAGTGCCGCGCCCACCAGGAACTGCGGGACGACGTCGGGCCCCACCTTGGTGCCGCCCACGGCAGCCGCCACGGCAGCCTGGAAGATGACGATGGCGGCGGCGTCATTGAACAGGCCCTCGCTCTGCAGGACGGTGATGAGGCGGCGCGGCATGTGGACGCGGCCCGCCACGGACTCCACGGCCACCGGGTCCGGCGGTGCCACCATGGCCCCGAGGGCGATGGCCGCGGGAATCCCGATGCCGGGAATCATCAGCCACGCGGCCCCGGCCACCACGGCGGTGCTGATCACCACCAGGGCCACTGCCAGCATGATCAGGGTCCGCCACCGGACGCGGAACACGGCCCACGAGCTGCGCTGGGCCGTGGCAAACAGCAGCGGCGGCAGGAAGATGGGCAGGATCAGCTCAGGTTCAATCTCCAGGTCCGGGAAACCCGGGATGAACGTCAGGGCTACCGCCAGCAGGAGCATCAGGACCGGGTAGGGCAGCCGCAGCCTGTCCCCCAGGCCTACGGCCACCACCGTGGCCAGCAGTAGTCCGACAATAAGAGCGAGCTGATCCATAAGCCTCTTCCCTGCCGGCGCCTACGGGCGGGGTTCCAGCGCCGCGGCCACCGGAAGGGTGCCGTCGCGGAACTCAATGGTCCGGCCCGCGGTCTGAGGCAGGTCCAGCACCGCCGCGGCCACGATTGCCACATTGGCCCGGGAGGTGTCCCGGTCCCCTTCCGGCGAGGGGTCGACGTCGATCCGTCCGGTTCCAGGGTTGTCCGTCAGCGCACCGGGCCCCAGGATGGTCCACGCCAGGTTGGTGCCGCGCAGGTACTCGTCCGCGGCCGCTTTGGCTTCGGCGTAGGCAAAGAAGCTGTTGCTTTCGGGCACCCCGTGGTCCTTGCCGGCCCCGAAGTAGGAGACCATGACGTACCGGTCCACGCCGGCCTGGGCTGCGGCATCCATGGAACGGATGGCGGCGTCCCGATCCACCGCGTAGGTGCGTTCGGGGCTGCCGCCGCCCGCGCCCGCGGACCAGACCACGGCGTCATGTCCGGCGAGGGCCTCGGCGAGGGCCGGCGTCGTGGCATTCTCCACGTCCAGGACGGACGGCGTGGCGCCGGTGGCACTCACGTCACCGGCATGGTCCGGGTTTCGAATGAACGAGGTCACTGAATGGCCCTCGCCGGTGAGCAGTTCGGACAGGAGGAGGGCCACTTTTCCGTGGCCGCCGATTATGGCGATGCGTGTCATGCACCCATTCTGCCCGTCCCGCCAGACATTCGGGCAGACCCCCCGTCCTGAACAGGGCCTTTATGCAAAGTGAGTGCCGCCGGCGGCACGGGCGACTGCTTCCCGCCGCACGGCAGCGGTTCAGCGCGCGCGGTAGCGCAGGTAGGCCACCCCATTGCCGAACCGGCGTTGGTCCACCAGCTCCAGCTGCGCCGTCAGCCCGTCAGGCAGGAAGCGCAGGCCGCCGCCGACGGCCACCGGGTTGATGAACAGCCGGCACTCGTCCACCAGCCCGGCGTTGAGGGCGTGTGCCGCCAGGGTGGGGCCGCCGATGCTGATGTCCTTGTCGCTGCTTCTCTTCATGTCCTGCACCCTTTCGGGGTCGAAGCGCCGCTCCAAGCGGGTTTTTGGGGTACTGGCAGTATCGAGAGTGGTTGAGTAGACCACTTTGTCCGCCCCCTGCCAGATGCGGGCGTAGTCCTGGATGACCGGCGGCTCGTCCCGCGTGTCCATGGTTGCCCAGACGGACATCACCTCATACATCCGCCGGCCCAGGAGGCAGGTGCCCACGTCACGCTCGAGGTCGTTGAT
>Ga0308170_10004731_pt1 | contig 10634 bp, 8 predicted proteins | sample PhyBR2_2_FD_202136 | JGI IMG/M metagenome (GOLD analysis project Ga0308170, IMG submission 202136) | Phyllosphere microbial communities from UC Gill Tract Community Farm, Albany, California, United States - DLSLSB.R2 | ecosystem: Host-associated > Plants > Phyllosphere > Unclassified | place... | reverse complement strand
GCCGACCTGATGCTGGCCAACCGCGACGAGCTGGCCCTGCTGGAGACCCTCGACATGGGCAAGCCGATCCGCTACAGCCGCAGCGTCGACGTGCAGCTGGCCCAGAACTGCATCCGCTGGTACGGCGAGGCGATCGACAAGATCTACGACGAAGTGGCGCCCACCGCCCAGGACAGCCTGGCCCTGATTCAGCGCGAGCCGGTGGGCGTGGTGGCCGCCATCATCCCCTGGAACTATCCGATGCTGATGGCGGCCTGGAAGATCGGCCCGGCTCTCGCCGCCGGCAACAGCCTGGTGCTCAAGCCCTCCGAAAAGGCGCCGCTGACTTCATTGCGCCTGGCCGAGCTGGCACTGGAGGCCGGCGTGCCGGAAGGCGTGTTCAACGTCCTGCCCGGCTACGGCGACGAAGCAGGAAAGGCCCTCGGCCTGCACATGGACGTCGACTGCATCGCCTTCACGGGATCGACCCGCGTCGGCAAGCAGATCCTGCAGATGGCGGGACAGTCGAACCTGAAGCGCGCCTGGACCGAGTTGGGCGGCAAATCGGCGAACATCGTCTGCGCCGACTGCCCGGACCTGGACGCCGCGGTGGCGGGCGCGATCGGCTCGATCTACTTCAACCAGGGAGAGAGCTGCAACGCGCCTTCGCGCCTGTTCGTCGAAGAATCGATCCGCGACGCCTTCCTGGACAAAGCCCTGGCCCTGATGCCGAAATATGCGCCGGGCGATCCGCTCGACCCGGACACCGTGATGGGCGCCATCGTCGACGGCATCCAGATGAAGACGGTGCTCGGCTATATCGAAGACGGCAAGGCGGCCGGCGCGCGCCTGCTCGCGGGCGGGCGCGCCGCGCGTACCGAGACGGGCGGCCTGTATATCGAGCCGACCCTGTTCGATGGCGTCGATGCCTCGATGCGGATTGCGCGCGAGGAGATCTTCGGGCCGGTTTTATCCGTGCTGTCCTTCACCGACCTGGATGAGGCGGTGCGGCAGGCCAACGGCACGCCCTACGGCCTCGCCGCGGCGGTGTGGACGGCGGACATGAGCAAGGCGATCCGCACGGCGCGCAGGCTGCGGGCGGGGACCGTGCATGTCAATCAGTACGACAACGACGACATCACCGTGCCCTTCGGTGGTTATAAACAGTCGGGGAATGGGCGGGACAAGTCATTGCATGCCTTCGACAAGTACACGGAGTTGAAGACGACGTGGATCCAAGTATGACTTTACGGGCTTGAACCGATTGATCGCAGGGTATGCACGGGTCGGCGCATTTGACTGGACTGCCACACGGCCCTTGCCTACGGTAATGATTAGTAGGCCAACTTGGAGGGAAGTATGTCAGGCAAAAAGAAGTTTGTTGCAGGTGTCGTGTTGGGTACCCTGTTGTCGTTTCCCGCCTTCGCGGCGGAGAACACCTCGTTCAACGCGTCCGATCGCGCTGCGATCGTGCAGACGCTGGCAGCGAAAATGAACGCGAATTACATCGAGCCCGCCGTTGCAGAACGGGTCGGCAGTGCGATCGCCAGGAAAAATGCCGAAGGAGGCTATGCATCCGCCGCCAGCGCGCAGGCGTTCACTGCGGTGCTGGCGACGGATTTGCGCGAATTCAGCGGCGACAAGCATTTCGGCGTCAGGGTCGATGAACGTTTTCGTGAGTCCAGCAGCGCCGACGATGACGTGCCCAGCCGCGCCGTGATGGAGGAAGTGCGCGACCGGACCGTCCGGCGGGGCTTTGACATCGAGAAGATCGAACGCCTTCCCGGCAACGTCGGGTACATCGAGCTGCGCGGCTTCGGACCCACAGAATTCGCCGGCCCGGCCTACACGGCGGCAATGTCGCTCCTGGCGGGGACGGATGCACTGATTCTCGACCTGCGCCGCAACGGCGGCGGGAGCCCGGCCAGCGTGGCTTACCTGATGAGCCATTTCTTCCCGCTTGGCGACATGCGTCACCTGAACGACATTTACAGTCGCCGGACCGATACGACATGGCAGTCCTGGACTGTGACGACGGTCGCCCAGCGTTACGACAAGCCCGTGTACGTGCTGACCTCGGCCAGGACCTTTTCCGGCGGCGAGGAATGCGCCTATGACTTCCAGACTCAGAAACGCGGGACGTTGGTGGGTGAAACCACCGGCGGCGGCTCCAATCCCGTGAGCTGGTTCAGCTTGGGACACGGGGTCGTGGCCGCGATTCCGACCGGGCGCGCGATCAATCCAGTCACCAAAACCAACTGGGAGCACGTCGGCGTGAAACCGGACATCGCCGTCCCCGCGGCGCAGGCGCTGCAGACGGCGCACGTTGCCATCCTGCGAAACCTGGTGTCATCCGCGAAGGACGACAACGAGCGCACGAAACTGCAGCGCTTCCTGGCGATGGTGGAGAAAGGGGAAACCGAAAAGCCGGTCTACACGCTCAGGGGGGAGCGTTAATCGAACACGACGTCAGACGCCCTAGATCGCCATCTCCCGCAACACCTTCGAAGCCTCCCTGCTCGCCGTCAGCATCGTCCCGTCCCGCATCTGGATCAGCAGCTGCGACTGGTCATCCGCCCGCATCGAGTCGACGAAGTCCAGGTTCACCAGCGCCGAGCGGTGCACGCGGATGAAGCGGGTCGGATCCAGCTGGGCTTCGAGCTCGGAGATGCCGATGCGGACCAGGAAGGTCTGGCCGCGCGCGGCGATGGCCGTGTACTTCGAATCCGCTTTCAAATATTCGATCTCGTTCAGCGACAGCGGGAAGATGCGGCCGCGGTCGCGCACCAGGATGCGCTCCAGGCGGCCGGCGGGTTGGCCCTGCATGCGCCGCGTCGCCTGCTCGAGGGCGGCGTCGACGATCTCGCGCGGCGGCGTGGGCGCTTCCAGCAGGCGCGCCACGGCGGCGTCGAAGCGGGCGCGCGTAAAAGGCTTGAGCAGGTAGTCGACCGCGTTCAGCTCGAAGGCCGTCACCGCGTACTGGTCGTAGGCGGTGGTGAAGACGATGTCGGGCGTGCAGCTCAGGCGGCGCAGCACTTCGAGGCCAGTCATCTCCGGCATCTGGATGTCCATGAAGACCACATCCGGGCGGATCCGGTTGATCTGCTCGAGCGCGGTGGCGCCGTCGCCGGCTTCTCCCGCCAGGCGCAGGGCGGGGTGGGCGTAGATGGCGTCGCGCAGCACGTCGCGGGCCAGCGGCTCGTCCTCGGCGATGAATACGGTTTTCGTGTTCACGGGGCTTCCTTCCTTCAGGCGGATTCGAGCGGGATCGACATCGTCACGACGAAGCCGGCGCCGGGCGCGGTGTCGATCGAGAGAATGCCCCTGGCGCCGTACTCGAGCTGCAGGCGGCGTTCGACGGTGCGGATGCCGAGGCCGTTCGACTGCTTCACGATCGCGGGGTCGGCGCCGGGGCCGTCGTCGCCGATGGTCATGGAGAGCAGCCCGGCCTCATCGTCGACCCGGGTGCGGATGCGCAGCAGGCCCGGGCGGCTGTGCGGATTGAAGGCGTGCTTGATGCTGTTCTCGACCAGCGGCTGCAGCGACAGCGCCGGCAGCGCGATGCGGGCGGCATCAATGTCGAGCTCCCATTCGATCTTCAGGCGCGAGCCCAGGCGCAGGCTTTCCAGCTCGAGGTAGTCGCGCACGAAGCGCAGCTCGTCTTCCAGGGTGACGCGGTCGCTGCCGCTTTTTTCGGTGTCGAGCACGTAGCGCAGCATGTCCGAGAACTGGAACAGCGCGGTCTCGGCGGCTTCGGGATTGCGGCGCGTGAGCGCGATGATCGAGTGCAGGGTGTTGAACAGGAAGTGCGGATTCAGCTTGTTGCGCAGGGCGTTGAGTTCGGAGGCGACCAGCAGGGCATGGGCTTGCTGGATGGCGATGGCCTGGCGCTGGCGCGTGGCATTCAGACGCACGACGTGGAAGGCGGCGGCGACGACGCCATAGGTCATCGCACCGTAGAGGATGGGCCAGACGTACCAGCCCAGCGCCTGGCTGAATCCGTTGATCGCGGCGATCAGGCTGTAGATCGCGACAGGATAGGAAAAGGCGCCGACGATGTGAACGACTATCAAGCTTCCCAACCCCAGGCGCTTGCGCTCCAGCCAGCCGCTCAGCGGCCACAGCAGGGCCAGGAACAGCGCCTGTGGAAGGCTCCAGAAAACCGGCGCCGAGGCACGCCAGTTGACGTGCCCATGGCGCAGGTCATCCGCCTGCAAGGCGATCGCCAGAAGGCAGAGGTAGGCGAGCCAGCCGCAGGCATAGATGCGCCACATGCGGGCCGTGGCCATTCGTTCGGTCGTTTGCAATTCCATGCCGAAAGTATGACGGAGAAAACGCGGTGTGGAACAGGCAATGACGCCAACTGCGGGATCCGGGCAACGAATTGCGGCATCGGGACGCGGGGCGAGGCGCGCGCGGCGGCCCGGAGGCCGGTGCTATATTGATCCGCAGCGGGGCAAGCGAGGGGCGAGATGGCCGAAGCAATCAGCGGTGACATGCGGGATTTTCTGCGAGAACACAACATCCACGAGGTCGAGTGCGTGATCGCGGACATGACCGGCATCGCCCGCGGCAAGATCCTCCCGAAAGACCTGTTCCTCACCGGCGAGCACATGCGGCTGCCGAAGAGCGTGCTGCTGAATACCGTCCACGGCGAGCAGCCGAACAACACACCCTACGTCGGCTCGATCGACCCCGATATGATCTGCGTGCCGGACCCGGCCACGATCCGCGTCGTGCCCTGGGCTACCGAGCGGGTCGCCTGCGTGATCCACGATTGCCAGAACTTCGACGGCAGCCCGGTCGAGCTGGCGCCGCGCGCCGTGTTGCGGCGGGTGCTGGACAAGTACCGCGAGCGCGGCTGGCGGCCGGTGGTGGCGCCCGAGATGGAGTTCTACCTGGTCGCGCGCAACACCAACCCGCACGAACCCTTGAGCCCGCCGACCGGCCGCAGCGGCTTCACGGAGCAGGGCCGGCAATCCTATTCGATCGACGCGGTCAACGATTTCGATCCCTTCTTTCTCGAGCTGTCGGCCTTCTGCAAGCAGCACGAGCTGGGCGTCGAGACCCTGATCCACGAGGCCGGCGCCGGCCAGATGGAAATCAACTTCACCCACGGCGACGCGCTCGAGCTGGCCGACCGCGTCTTCCTGTTCAAGCGCGCGGTGCGCGAGACGGCGCTGCGACACGGCATCTTCGCCACCTTCATGGCCAAGCCGATGGAGACCGAGCCGGGCAGTGCGATGCACGTCCACCAGAGCATCGTCGATGGCAGCGGCCGCAACATCTTCTCGGACGAGGATGGCGGCGAGAGCACGCTGTTCCGCCAATATATCGGCGGGCTTGAAAAATACCTGCCTCCAGCGACCTTATTATTCGCGCCCCATGTAAATTCCTACCGCCGCCTGTCGCGCTTCCAGTCGGCGCCGATGAACGTGCACTGGGGCTACGACAACCGTACCTGCGGCATCCGCGTGCCGAACGCCGGCCCGGCCAACCGCCGGGTCGAGAACCGCGTGCCGGGCGTGGACGTGAATCCCTACCTGGCGATGGCGGCGACCCTGGCCTGCGGCTGGCTGGGCATGACGGAAGGCCTGCAGCCGGCCGCGCCGACGCCCGACAGCGCCGAGCACATCCACGGCGAACTGCCGCGCAACCTGGAGGATGCGATCCAGCAGCTGCGCGGCTGCCCGGCGCTGGCGGCGATGCTGGGGCCCTTGTTCGTGCAGGCTTTTTGCGAGGTGAAGGAGCTGGAGTTTGCGACGTTTTCGCGGGTGATCAGTTCTTGGGAGCGGGAGCATTTGATGCTGCTCGTTTGAGCGTCATTCCGCGCATTGCCCGAAATGACTTCCCGCTTTCGCGGGAACGACGGTTATATGCTCGGCAGCGTAACGGTCAACCGCGTACGCCCATCCCCCGTATCCATCGAAGCCCCGCCGCCCTGCACCTCGGCCATCAGCCGGATCGAATACGTCCCCAGCCCGCTGCCGTCTTCCTTGTCCGCCGTCGCGTACTTCTCGAAGAAGCGTCCGCGCATGGCCGGCGGCACTTCGCCCTCGTTGTCGATCACCACGTGCAGGTTGCCGTAGCCCGGCGAGACGTCGATCCTGATCGTGCCTCCCTCCGGCGAGGCTTCGGCGGCGTTCTTGAAGGCGTTCGAGAACATCGAATAGCACAGCAGCGGCTCGCCCAGGCAGATCGTGTCGCCGGGGGCGTCGAAGCGGATCCCGATGGCGCTGGGCGCGAAGGCGAGGCGGGTCTGCTGGGCCACGCGCTCGAGCAGGGCGCCCAGGTCGAAGGCCTGCAGCGCCGGCTGGTACTCGCCCTTTTCCATGCGGTAGATGTCGAGGGTGCGGTTGATCATTTCGAGGGCATTGTTGGCCGCCATCTCGATCATGCGAGCGTGCTCGCGCTGGCTCTCGGTGAGCTCGCTGTCCTGCAAGGCCTGGCTGCCGTGCAGGGCCACCGCCAGCGGGCTTTTCAGGTCGTGGCGGGTCATGCGTTCGACGTCCTCGCGCAGGTGGGCGTTCTCCACCAGCAGCTCGTTCTGGCGCTTCAGGTCGGCGGTGGCCGCGGCCAGGGTCAGGTGGGTCGCGATGCGCGCCTTCAGGATGGTCGGGTCGGCCGGCTTCGACACATAGTCGACCGCGCCCAGGCGCAGGCCGCCCACCACGTCGTCGACGGCGTCCTTCGCGGACAGGAAGATGATCGGGATGCCGGCCGTCTTCGGATTCGCCTTCAGCTGGCGGCAGGTCTCGAAGCCGTCCATCACCGGCATCATGATGTCCAGCAGGATCAGGTCGATCCGGAAGCTGTCGGCGATCTCGATCGCCTTGCGGCCGCTGATCGCCACCTTGATCGCGTACTCGTCCTTCAGGGCGCCGGCCAGGATCTCGATATTCGTCGGCACGTCGTCGACGATCAGCACCGTGCTTTTCCTGATGCGCTCGGCCAGCGGCTGCTGCAGGCCGATCACGTCGGCGGCGCCGGCCGGTGCCAGCAAGGGTGCCGGCGGTGCCGCCGGCGCAGGGGAAGCGGCGGGAGCGGGAGCGGCCGGACGCGCGAACGGCGAGGCCGGCGGCGCCAAGGGCGCGCCGATCATCGCCATGAACTTGCTGGCGAAGCTGTGCACCGTGAAGGGCTTGATCATGTAGGCGCTGACGCCGGCCTGCAGCGCGCTGCGCACCGAGGCCGGGTTCGACTCGGCGGTCAGCATCATGAATGGCGTCCTGGCGTAGCGCGCATCCTTGCGCATCCAGCCCAGCAGCTCCAGGCCGCTCATGATGGGCATGCTCCAGTCGCCGATCACGACGTCGATGTGCTGCTTGCGCATCAGGTCCCATGCCGTCTTGCCGTTTTCGGCCTGGAAGATGTTGACGAAGCCGAGTTCGGTCAGCACCTGGCGGACCGCGGTGCGGATCAGCAGATAGTCGTCGACGATGAGGATGGAGGCGGACTTGTCCATGATTTTTCTGGGTTTTTCTATCGGCCGAGTGTAACAACGAATAGTCATCCAACCAACTATCGGGCCACGATTTATTGCCAATATGCATACTGAATATGCCTATTCGTGCATTTTATTTGCACGAATTTGCACGTTTATGCGTAAACCTGTACATTATGGCGCTCAAACAGGAGAAGCGATGCAGTTAGCGGAAGAACGTCGGCAACAGATCGTCGACATGGTGGACCAACAGGGGAAGGTGCTCGCGGCCGAGCTGGCGCTGCGCTTCCAGACCTCCGAAGACACGATCCGGCGCGACCTGCGCGATCTCGACGCCGCCGGCCTGCTGCGCCGCGTGCATGGGGGCGCGATGCGGCGTACCCGGGCCGAGCCCAGCTTCGGCCAGCGCAGCGACGATGCCGGCGACCGCAAGGCCATGCTGGCCCAGGCCCTGGTCGACGCCGTTCGCCCCGGCGACACCATCCTGGTCGATGCCGGCACCACCAACCTGGCCTTCGCCCGCCTGCTCGAAGACGGGCGCGCCGCCACCGTCATCACCAACAGTCCGCAGATCGCGCTGGCGCTGGGAGAACTGCGCAAGACGAAGGTGATTCTGCTGGGCGGGGTCTACGCGGGCCATGCCGGCGCCGTGCTGGGCGCCCAGACCGTGGACGAGATCCGCAGGCTGCGCGTGAACCTGGCCGTGGTCGGCGTCTGCAGCGTCGAGGCCGACCGCGGGCTGGGGGCCAGCGATGCCGAGGAGGCCCAGGTCAAGCAGGCCATGCTGGCCGCGGCCAGCCGCCGCGTGGTCGCCGTCCTCAACGAAAGGCTGGAGGCGCCGGCACCCTTCCTGATCGCGCCGCTGATCGATGCCGACCAGCTGGTACTGGAAGCCGACTGTCCGCCCGAGGTGCTGGAGCGCCTGCGCCAGCTCGACCCCACCCCCGACATCAAACTCGCAGCGAAAGTCAAAGCATGAAACCGGCAGAGAACCTCCAACCCGCCAGCGTGGCCACCGTGAATGCGGCACGCTGGGCCATCTCCATCGTCTTCCTGCTGAACGGCACCGGGATCGGCCTGTGGGCGGCCCACGTGCCGCTGGTCCAGGCGCGTGCCGGCATCGACACCGGCACCCTGGGCTTCCTGCTGCTGACCATTGCCGGCGGCGCGATCGCGGCGATGCCGGTGTCCGGCTGGATGTCGGCGCGCTGGAGCACCCGCGCCGTCACCCTCGCGAGCGGCGGACTGTTCGCCGTCACCGGCGTGCTGCTGATGAATGCGGACGGCCTGCTGCCGCTGTTCCTGGCGGCCTTCGCCTTCGGCGCCAGCAACGGTGTGCTGGACGTGTCGATGAACGCCAACGCCAGCGAGGTGGAAAGCGCGCGCGGCATTCCGACCATGTCGTCCTTTCACGGCTTCTTCAGCCTGGGCGGGCTGCTGGGCGCGGCCCTGGGCGGCATGCTGATCGGCGCCGGCCTGGGCGACGGCCGCGGGGCGCTGATGGCGGGGATCGCGATCGCCGTCGTCGTCGCGCTGTGCTCACCCTATGTGCTGCGGGTGGCGCCCTCGAAGCACGAGAGTCACTTCGCGCTGCCGCGCGGCCCGGCGCTCTTCCTCGGCCTGCTCGGCATGCTGTGCTTCGCGGTCGAAGGCGCGCTGGTCGACTGGAGCGCGCTGCTGCTGACCGAGCGCACCCGCGCCGAGCCGGCATCGGCGGCGCTCGGCTATTCCGCCTTCTCGATCGCGATGGCGGCCTGCCGCTTCGCCGGCGACCGCCTGGTGCTGCGCTTCGGCGCGATGCGGGTGATGGTGATCGGCGGCCTCGGCATGTTCGCCGGCCTGTTGCTGGCCGTGCTCAGCACCCACTTCGTGCTGTCGGCCTGCGGCTTCGCGCTGATCGGCCTGTCCGCGGCGAACGTGGTGCCGCTGATCTTCGCGGCCGCCGCGCGCATTCCGGGCATGTCGGCCGGCGGTGGGCTGGCGACGGTGGCGACCCTGGGCTATGCGGGCCTGCTGCTGGCGCCGCCGCTGATCGGGTCGGTGGCGGCGCATACGAATATCGCGGTGGCGCTGGGGATTTTGTCGGTTTCCGGCGTCGTGATCGCGGCGAATGCGCGCGTGGTGAAGAGATGATGTGCATCGTGGGCACGGAGTGCCCACGCACACGCTATCGATATTCGCGCATCACCGTGTAGCCGTTGCCATCCCCAGTCTTCGACTCGACCATCGTGTAATGGTCGATCTGCCAGTCGATCACCGGTCCATCCTGCGGAATCGCCGCTCCGCCAGCCCGCCGCGCCATGGTCACGTGCGGCCGATAGGTCCGCGCCTCCGGCTCCAGCCCCAGGCCGGGCAGGGCGCCCGAGAGCGCGGCGTGCAGGTCCAGCAGCGCCTGCGGCACCGAAGACGGCGCCAGCACCGCAACCCCGTTATGCCACAGCTCCGCCACGTCCAGCTTCAGACGGAACGGAGACATGGGAACGGCCAGGCCGTCGAGCAGCGCAGGCAGGGACTCGTCCGGCTGGTTGCCGAGGAAGTGCAGGGTCAGGTGCAGTTTATCCGTGTGGACCGGTGAGGCGCCGCGCGGCCAGTCCCACAGCTCGCGCCATTCGCGCAGCTGTTCGCGCACGGCCGGATCCGGCCACAGCGCCAGGAAGAGGCGGGTGGTAGAAGACTTGTCCATGCCACCCTTCACCGGTCAGAAGCAGTGTTCCGGCGCCGGGAAGCTGCCGTCCTTCACCGCCGCCACATAGGCTTCCACCGCGGCGTCGATGCTGGTCTGGCCATCCATGAAGTTCTTCACGAAGCGCGCCTTGCGGCCCGGGAAGACGCCCAGCAGGTCGTGCATCACCAGCACCTGGCCGGAGCAGTCGGGGCCGGCGCCGATGCCGATGGTCGGCACCTGCAGCAGCTCCGTCACTTCCTTGCCCAGCGCCGCCGGCACCGCTTCCAGCAGCACCATGGCCGCGCCGGCATCCTGCAGGGCTTGCGCGTCGCGCTTGAGCTGGTCGGCGCCTTCGCTGGTCTTGCCCTGCACCTTGTAGCCGCCCAGCTGGTGGACGAACTGCGGGGTCAGGCCGATGTGGGCGCACACCGGAATGCCGCGCTCCACCAGGAAGCGCACGGTGTCGGCCAGCCAGGCGCCGCCCTCGATCTTGATCATCTGGGCGCCGGCGCGCATCAGGGTCGCGCAGCTGTCGTAAGCCTGTTC
>Ga0308170_10004730_pt1 | contig 10635 bp, 10 predicted proteins | sample PhyBR2_2_FD_202136 | JGI IMG/M metagenome (GOLD analysis project Ga0308170, IMG submission 202136) | Phyllosphere microbial communities from UC Gill Tract Community Farm, Albany, California, United States - DLSLSB.R2 | ecosystem: Host-associated > Plants > Phyllosphere > Unclassified | place... | reverse complement strand
TTTGCGCCTGGCGAGCCGGTCTATGCGATCGGCGAGCAGGGCGCGCCCGCGTGGCTGGTGCTGGCGGGGTCGATCAAGGTCAGACGCCGCGATGGCCTGAACCATGACGCGCCGATCACCGCGCACGGGGTCGGCCAGTTCACCGGGGAGGTGAACCAGCTCGCGGGTCGGCCATCGATCGCGGCGGGCAGGGCGGGGCCCGACGGGTGCACCGCGTTGCCGTTCGACCCTGCGCATCTGCGGGCGCTGATGGTGGGATCGGCCGATGTCGGCGAAATCGTGATGCGCGCGCTGATCCTGCGCCGGGTCGGGCTGATCGAGGATGGCGGCGCCGGGACGGTGATCGTCGGCGTGCCGGGCAGCCCCGATATCGTCCGGTTGCAGGGGTTCCTGACCCGGTCGGGCTATCCCAACATCGTTCTCGACGCCGCGTCGGACGACGAAGGTCGCGCGCTGATCGAGCGGATCGGCGTGCTGCGCAGCGACCTGCCGGTCGTGGTCTGCCCGAATGGGACGATCCTGAAACGGCCCTCCGATGTCGAGGTCGCGGCCTGTCTCGGCATAACGCCCGACCTTGATCCGGCGGCGGTGTACGACGTCGCGATCGTGGGTGCGGGGCCGGCGGGACTGGCGGCGGCGGTGTATGCGGCATCGGAAGGGCTGTCGGCGATCGTCCTCGACGAACGCGCGATCGGCGGCCAGGCGGGCGCATCGGCGCGGATCGAGAATTACCTGGGCTTCCCGACCGGGATATCGGGGCAGGCGCTGGCGGGGCGCGCGTTCAACCAGGCGCTGAAGTTCGGGGCGGAGATCGCGGTGCCGCTGGAAGTGGCGCGGTTGGTCTGCGACGAAGAGGTCGTCGACGACGAGCCGCTCGTGCTTGCGCTGCCGGGGGATCGACAGGTGCGATCGCGGACCGTGATCGTCGCCTCGGGCGCGCGCTATCGTCGGCCCGATATTCCCGATCTCGAGCGGTTCGAAGGGGCGGGCGTTTCCTATTGGGCATCGCCGATCGAAGCGCGGCTGTGCGAGGGCGAGGAGGTCGCGCTGGTCGGCGGCGGCAATTCGGCGGGACAGGCGGTGGCGTTCCTGGCGCCGCGCGTGAGGCATCTGCACCTCGTCGTCCGGCGCGACCTTGCCGCGACGATGTCCAGATACCTGATCGACCGGATTGCCGCGCTGCCCAACGTGACGCTGCATGTCGGGGTTGAAATCGTCGGGCTGGAAGGTGACCGCGCGACCGGACTGACCGCGGCGATATTCCGCAACCACCGCGACGGGGGCACGCTGCGCCGCGCGATCCGGCACCTGTTCCTGTTCATCGGCGCCGATCCCAATGCGGGCTGGCTGCACGGCTGTGTCGAGACCGACGAGAAGGGGTTCATCGTCACCGGTAAGGCGGCGCTGACGCTGCAAACGAGCCGCGCGCGCGTCTTCGCGATCGGCGATGTGCGGGCGGGCTCGACCAAGCGCGTCGCCGCGGCGGTGGGCGAGGGTGCCGCGGTGGTCGCGCAAATCCATGTCGCGCTCGCCGACGCGGCCGAACGCTCGGCGTCCTGAATAGGATAGCGGGAAGCAGCGTTCGGGCGACCCAAATTCGCGCATACCGACCGCCTGCGCGATCACGCTCGCTTGCGTCGCCGTACCCCGACCGCTAGCCGAGCCCGATCGGTAAAAGCGTGAGTATTCGACGATGCGGCATGTGATGATGGGGCTGTTGGCCGTTACGATGCTCGCCACGGCGGGGTCGGCGCAGCGGGCCAACCGCGCAGGGCCGGGCCTGGTTCGAGTCCGCTTCGTCACGTCGGAGGGCCCGATCGTGCTGGCGCTCGATGCACGCCGCGCGCCCAAGACGACCGAGAACTTCCTCGAATATGTCGATGACGGACGGTTCGACGGGACCGACTTCTATCGTGCGAGCCGGCAGAAATCGGCGCCGAAGCTCGGGTTCGTCCAGGGCGGCATTCGCACCGACGCGCGGCGGATCCTGCCGCCGTTTCCGCTTGAGACGACTGCGAAGACCGGGATCAAGCATCTCGACGGGACGATATCGATGGCGCGCGGCATGACGCCGGCGTCGGCGGGCGGTAATTTCTTCATTACCGTGGGCCCCGCGCCGGCGATGGACGCGCGGCCGGGCTATCCCGGCTATGCGGCCTTCGGGCACGTCGTGGCGGGTATGGACGTGATCAAGCGTATCCTCGCCAAGCCGACCGGTGGCGGGATGGATGCGTTCAAGGATCAGATGATCCTCAAGCGCGTGGCGCTGGTCAGCGCGCGGCGGCTCGACGGCGTGGCCAAGCCGACCGGACTGCCGCGCGCCTGGCTGATCAAGACGGGTCCCGATCGGAGGAAGTGAAGTCCGAGGGCCTGCTCGAGGCGATCAGGCGGTCAGGCTGAGCGCGACGGCCTCCGCGACCTTGATTCCGTCGACCGCGGCCGAGAGGATGCCGCCTGCATAGCCGGCACCTTCGCCCGCCGGGAACAGTCCGGCGGTGTTGAGGCTGACGAAATCGTCGCCGCGCGTGATCCGGACGGGTGACGAGGTGCGCGTCTCGACTCCCGTCAGCACCGCGTCGGGATGATCATAGCCGGGGATCTCGCGGCCGAACGCGGGCAACGCCTCGCGCAACGCGGTGATCGCGAAGTCGGGCAGGCATTCGGACAGGTCGGTCATGTGCACGCCCGGCTTGTACGACGGGATCACCGAGCCGAGCGCGGTCGACGGACGGCCTGCGAGCAGGTCGCCGATGCGTTGCGCGGGCGCCTTGTAGTTCGAGCCGCCCGCGACATAGGCGCGCGATTCCCAGTGGCGCTGCAGGGCGATCCCGGCAAGCGGGTGGCCGGGATAGTCACGCGCGGGATCGATGCCGATCACGATGCCGGAGTTCGCATTGCGTTCGTTGCGCGAATATTGGCTCATGCCGTTGGTGGCGACGCGGCCCTCCTCGGAGGTCGCGGCGACGACGGTGCCGCCCGGGCACATGCAGAAGCTGTAGACGGTGCGGTCGTTCTTGCAGTGATGCGATAGGCTGTACGCCGCCGCGCCGAGATCGGGATGGCCGGCGCACGGGCCGAAGCGGGCTTCGTCGATCCACGATTGCGGATGCTCGATGCGGACGCCGATCGAGAACGGCTTTGCCTCGACATGGACGCCCGTGGCGTGGAGCATCTCGAACGTGTCGCGCGCGCTGTGGCCGACCGCGAAGACGACATGGTTGGCCTCGAGATAGTCGCCGGTGCTGAGATGGAGTCCGCGGAGCTGGCGGGTGCCGGCCTCCTCGACGACATCGAGGCCGTCGACGCGGGTCGAGAAGCGATATTCGCCGCCGAGCGCCTCGATCGTCTCGCGCATGCTCTCGACCATCGTCACGAGGCGGAACGTGCCGATATGCGGGTGGGCTTCGGTGAGGATCTCGGGTGGCGCGCCGGCCTTGACGAACTCGGTCAGGACCTTGCGACCGAGATGGCGCGGGTCCTTGATCTGGCTCCAGAGCTTGCCGTCGGAGAAGGTGCCCGCGCCGCCTTCGCCGAACTGGACGTTGGATTCGGGGTTGAGCACGCTCTTGCGCCAGAGGCCCCAGGTGTCCTTGGTGCGCTCGCGGACGACCTTGCCGCGGTCGAGGATGATCGGGCGGAACCCCATTTGCGCGAGGATCAGGCCTGCGAAGAGACCGCAGGGGCCTGCGCCGACGACGACCGGGCGCGCGCCGGCATAGCTCGGGCCGCTTTTGGTGACGAAGCGATAGCCGGTGTCGGGGGTGCGCTGGACGTGGCGATCCTTGCGGAAGCGGGTGAGGACGGTGTCCTCGTTCTTCAGCGTGACGTCGACCGAATAGACGAGCTGGATGTCCATCTTGTCGCGCGCATCGTGCGCCCGCCTGGCGATCGTGTAGCGGATCAGGTCGCGCGGGGTGACGCGCAGCCGATCGCGGATCGCGGCGGGGAGCGCCTCGTCGGCGTGGTTGAGCGGGAGCTTGAGGTCGGTGATACGGAGCATGAGGCAGGCTCTAGCGCCGCGCGGCGCGATCCGCCATCGGGAGCGCGAGAGGACATGATCATGCGGACCGATGACGAGCAGAATGCCAAGAGCGCCAAGCGCAAGGAGGTCCATGACCGGATCGTCGCGACCAAGTCGATCGAGAAGGGGCTGATCATCGTCCACACCGGCAAGGGCAAGGGCAAGTCGACCGCCGCGTTCGGCATGGCGGTGCGGATGATCGGGCATGGCCGGAAAGTCGGCGTCGTCCAGTTCGTAAAGGGCGCGATGGCGACCGGCGAGAAGGCGGTCTTCGACGCGTTCCCCGCGCTGTGCGAGTTCAAGCCGATGGGCGAGGGGTTCACCTGGGACACGCAGGACCGCGCCCGCGACATCGCGGTGGCGCGCGAGGCGTGGGACGAGGTGAAGCGGATGATCGCCGATCCGTCCTATGCGATGGTCGTCGCCGACGAGCTCAACATCGTGCTGCGCTACGACTATCTGCCGGTCGACGAGGTTCTCGCCGTGCTGGCGGCGAAGCCCGAGATGACGCATGTCGTGGTGACCGGGCGGAACGCACCCGAGGCGTTGATCGAGGTCGCGGACCTGGTGACGGATATGACTCAGGTGAAGCATCCGTTCCGATCGGGGGTGAAGGCGCAGCTCGGCGTGGAGTTCTAGGCACGCGCGTTACGTTCAACGCCCGTCCGTCATCCCCCTTCTCCGTCATCCTGACGAAAGTCAGGACGCAGGGTAACGAGCGCTACCTTTCTTGGCTCTGGGTCCTGACTTTCGTCAGGATGACGGGAGGGGGGGGCTGCTGGCGCGGGTCCGACGGATGCTGCGCTGTCTTGCGTCACCCCTGTCGCACGCGTATCGCTCGACCCGCGACAGGTTCCCCCGACGTTAGCACCGAGGGGGATGAAAATGGGAACGGGAAACACCCGGCTGCCCCTGCAACTGTACGCGGCGAGCCACCGTGCCTCATGCCATTGGGATCATCCCGAGAAGGCGGCGCGGACGGCGTTGACCCGCGAGCCAGGAGACCTGCCCGTCGCGGTCGTCTTTCGTCCGGCCAGGGTGCGCCGAACGGACGGGTAACACCCCGAGCGACGACATCGCTTCGCGTCGCGCGGAGGCCGGAGGCGTGCGCCCTCGGCCCTCGCGCGGGGCGGGATCGACTGTCCGAAGGGGTAACCATGCCTGCATTTTATCGTTTTTCGTATCCGCACGCCCGAGCCTCCGCATGTTGAAGCAGGTCGAAGACGGCGTCGCGGTCGTCGCGTGCACCACCTGCCGCCACTCCGCCGACGCCCGCGACGACGCCGACGGCCAGCGCGGCGGGGCACGGCTCGCCAGCGCGCTGAAGGCGGTGCAGGCGAGCGATCCCGCTTACGCCGACGTCGCGGTGCAGGAGATGCCGTGTCTGTTCGCGTGCCAGGATTTCTGCACGATCCACCTGCGCGCACCCGCCAAGGTCGGCTATGTCCTCGGCCGGTTCGAGCCGACCGAGGAGGCCGCGCGCGCGATCCTCGATTACGCCAAGCTTTACGGCGAGAGCGCGTTCGGGCAGGTGCCGTTCAAGCAATGGCCGCAGGGCGTGAAGGGGCATTTCATCACGCGCACTCCGCCCGCCGGGTTCGTCGTCGAATGACGGCGTTCCCGACGCCCGCCGCGTTTCTGGCGGCCTTGCGCGGGTTGCCGCAGCCCGACGCCGCGGCGCGTTCCGCAGCGGTCGCGCGGCAAGCCGAGCTGACCAAGCCACCCGGGTCGCTCGGGCGGCTGGAGGATATCGCGGTGTTCATGGCGGGCTGGCAGGGCAACCCGCTACCCCGGCTCGATCGTGGCAGCGCGGTCGTGTTCGCGGGCAATCACGGGATCGTCGCGCGCGGCGTGAGCGCGTTTCCAGCCTCGGTCACAGCCCAGATGGTGGCCAATTTCGAGGCCGGCGGCGCGGCGATCAACGCGCTGTCGCGCGCCGCGGGGCTCGACCTCAAGATCGTGTCGCTCGATCTCGACCGGCCGACCGCCGACTTCACGCAGGCACCGGCGATGAGCGAGGACGAATGCCTCGCCGCGATCAACGCGGGTGCGGCGGCGGTCGTGGATGCGCCGAACCTGATCGTGCTGGGCGAGATGGGGATCGGCAATACGACGAGCGCGGCGGCGTTGTGTCTGGCGAGCTTCGGCGGGTCGGCACGCGACTGGGTTGGGCCGGGCACCGGGGTCGATAGCGACGGCATCGCGCGCAAGATCGCGGTCGTCGAGGCCGGGTTCGCGCTGCACCGCGACGCGCTGACCACGCCGTTCGAGATCCTGCGGCGGCTCGGCGGACGCGAATTGGCGGCGATCGCGGGCGCGGTGGTGGCGGCGCGGCTGGCGGGCGTCCCGGTGATGCTCGACGGGTTCATCTGTTGCGCGGCGATCGCGCCGCTGGCGGCCGCGTGCCCCGACATCGTCGCGCACTGCCTGGCCGGGCATGTCTCGGCCGAGCCGGGGCACGCGGCGTTGCTGGCGCGGATCGAACTCGATCCGCTGCTGTCGATGGGGATGCGGCTGGGCGAGGCGAGCGGTGCGGCGACGGCGACGTTGCTCGTCCGGGCGGCGCTGGCTGCGCATGCCGAGATGGCGACGTTCGCCGAGGCGGGTGTCTCGGCGGCGTGAGCGCGTACATGCTGTACCTGATGCGGCATGGTGCGCCTGCGGTGGCGGGGCGATTGCTCGGGCGGACCGACGATCCGGCGACCGAGGCAGGGATCGCCGCCTGCGCCGCGCGGGCCGTCGGGCTCGACGTCGCGCGGATCGAGGCGTCCGACCTGATCCGCGCGCGGGCGTGTGCGGAGGCGATCGGTCGTCCGAGCGGCTTGCCGGTTGTGGTGGAGCCACGCTGGCGCGAGCTCGATTTCGGCACGTGGGACGGGTTGGCCCCGGCGGCGATCGATCCCGCTGCGCTGGGCGCCTTCTATGATGATCCGGACGAAGCTTTTCCGCCGGGGGGCGAACGCTGGTCCGGGTTGCACGATCGTGTCGCGGCCGCGCTGGCGGAGATGCCGCCGGTCCCGACTCTGGTCGTGACGCATGGCGGTGCGATCCGCGCGGCGCTTGCGGCGTTGTGCGGGTTCGATCGGCAGCAGATCTGGGCGTTCGACCTGCCCTATGCCGCGCTGGTATCGCTGCGCGTGTGGCCGGGACCGACGCCAACCGTGCAGATCGTCGGGCTGGCGACATGACGCGGCTGATCGTCGCGTTCGGTTTCCTGACGCGGCTGCCGATGCCGCGCGTTGCAGTGGAGGCGGACGATTTCGCCGCGGCGATCCGGGTCTACCCGCTGGTCGGGCTGGCGATCGGCGTGCTCGTCGCGCTGGCGGGCTGGCTTGGCGCGCACGTCGACCCGTGGACGGGCGCGTGTGCCGCGCTGCTGGCGTGGATCGCGGTGACGGGGGCGCTGCATCTCGACGGGCTCGCCGATCTGGCGGACGGGCTCGGCGCGGCGCATGGCGATCGGACACGGCTGCTCGCGGTCATGGCCGATCCGCATATCGGCAGCTTCGGCGTCGTCGCGATCGCGGGCCAGATGATCGCCAAGCTCGTGCTGCTGCACGCCGCGGGACTGGCGGGCTGGTGGGCATTGATCCTCGTACCGTTCGGGGCACGGATGGGACCGCTCGTCTGGGCGAGGCTGTTGCCGCCCTTGCGTCCCGGTGGCCTCGGCGCGGCGGTTGCCGGTGCGGTCCGCAACCGCGACTTGCTGGGGTGGGGGCTGGTTCTTGCGCTTGCGGCGGTGGCGGTGCCTGCGCTCGTCGTGCTGCCTGTGCTCGTGCTCGGCGTCGCGGCATGGTTGCGGCGGACGCTGGGCGGCGTGACCGGCGATGCGCATGGGGCCGGGATCGAAATCGTCGAGACCGGGCTGTTAGCCGCGATCGCGGTGGCCGGCGCGCTCGCTTAGCGCAAGCAGCGCATCGAGATCGACGTGACGTTCGAGCGTGGCGGCGATCGCATCGAGCGCGGCGTCGATCGATGCGCCATGATCGGGGCCGCTTGCCGCGACGCCGAGCCGCGCCAGCCACGCTGCGCGTTGCTCGGCGAGCGCGAGCAGCCCGTGGACATAGCTGCCCGACACGAGACCGTCCGCACTCGTCGCGCCCTCCGCACTGCCGTCGGCGCGGTGGCCGACGGGGCGAGCGGTCGCCGGCCCGGTGGTCACGCCCATGTGCATCTCATACCCATCAAAGGCTGCGCCCCGGGCTTGGCCCGAGACCCGCTGGAGCGTCTTGCGCCCGGCGAGGACCGTGTCGACGTCGAGCAGGCCGAGCCCCTCAACGCGGCACGCCGGGCCCTCGATCCCATCGGGGTCGGCAATGCCGCGGCCGAGCATCTGATAGCCGCCGCACAGGCCGAGCACGGGTTTTCCGCGGCGATGATGCGCGCGGATGTCGATGTCCCAGCCTTGCGCGCGGACGAAGGCGAGATCGGGGATCGTCGCCTTCGATCCGGCGAGCACGATCATGTCGGCGTCGGGGATCGGCGTGCCGGGCGGTACCATCACCAGCGCGACGCCGGGTTCGAGCCGGAGCGGGTCGAGGTCGTCAAAATTGGCGATCCGCGGCGTGATCGGGCAGGCGATGGTGACTTGGCGGTTCGCATTGGCGGCGGGGCGTTCGAGGATCACCGCATCCTCGCTGGGGAGCCGCACCGCGTCGGCCAGCCACGGCACGACGCCGTAGCCACGCCATCCGCTGCGCGCCTCGATCGCGCGGTAGCCGTCGTCGAACAGCGCGGGATCGCCGCGGAACTTGTTGATCAGGAAGCCGTGGATCATCGCCGCATCGGCGGGGTCGATCACCGCGCGCGTGCCGACGACCGCCGCGATGACGCCACCACGATCGATATCGCCGACCAGGATCACGGGAACGTCGGCGGCGCGCGCGAAGCCCATATTGGCGATGTCGCCCGCGCGCAGGTTGATTTCCGCCGGACTGCCCGCGCCTTCGACGACGACGAGGTCGCAGCCGGCCGACAACCGGTCGAAGCTGTCGAGCACGTCGACCAGCAGCCCGTCGCGGCCTTCACGCCAGCGCGCCGCAGCGAGCGTGCCGCGGACCTGACCGCGGACGATGAGCTGCGACGTGCGATCGCCCTGCGGCTTGAGCAGGACCGGGTTCATGTCGACGCTGGGCGCGACGCGGCAGGCGATCGCCTGGGTCGCCTGCGCGCGGCCGATCTCGCCACCGTCGGCGGTGACGGCGGCGTTGTTCGACATGTTCTGCGGCTTGAACGGGCGGACCGACAGACCGCGATTGGCGAACGCGCGGCACAGGCCCGCGACAAGCACCGACTTGCCGACGTCCGAGCCGGTCCCCTGGAGCATCAGAGCGCGCATGCGAGTCCTCCGGCAATGACGAGCAGCAACACGCACGCGCGTCGATAGACGACCAGCGCCGCGCGAAGATCGGCCGCGGTGGCATTGGTGCGGCCATCGCCGATATAGGGCTTGGCGACGCTGATCCCGTCATAGGTTATCGGTCCCGCGAGCTTCAGGCCAAGCGCGCCGGCCATCGCCGCCTCGGGCCAGCCGGCATTGGGCGAAGCGTGGTTGCCGGCGTCACGCCACATCGTCCGCCATCCGCCCAATTCGGCAAGGCAAAGCAGCACACCGCTCAGCCTCGCCGGGAGCAGGTTGGCAATGTCGTCGGTCCGTGCCGCCGCCCAGCCGAACGCGCGCCAGCGGTCCTCGCGGTGACCGATCAGGCTGTCCGCGGTGTTGATCGCCTTGTACGCCCACAGCCCGGGCAGCCCGGCGACGAGCAGCCAGAACAGTGGCGCGACGACGCCGTCGCATACGCTCTCGGCGAGGCTTTCGATCGCCGCGCGCGCGACGCCGGACTCGTCGAGCTGCGCGACGTCCCGCCCGACGATCATCCCGACTCGCGTCCGTGCGATCGCGAGATCCCCCGCGTCGAGCGCGTCGGCGACGGGCGTGACATGATCGTGCAGGCTGCGCAGGGCGAGGCCAGGCGCAGCGAATAGGCCGATCGCGATCCAGGCGACTGATCCGAACAGGCTGCGAAGAACCACGTCGAGCATGAGCGCGACGCCGACCGCGATACCGACGAGCAGCAGGATCGTCAGCACTCCCATCGCCCGGCGCGCCGCGAATGACCGCCGCGGATCGTTCCAGCGCGTGTCGGCGGCGTCGATCAGTCGCGCGAACCCACCGACCGGGTGCCCGATCCGGGCATAGAGCGCGGCAGGCCAGCCGATCGCGGCGTCGATCAGCAGCGCGACCACCGCGACCGGCTCAGCCATGCGCGAGCGCCCGGTCTAGCCGCTCGAACGCGGTGTCGTCGCGCGGCAGACCGATGCGCAGCCAGCGTGGCGCACTATCGAACGTGCGCGTCAGGATCCCGGCATGCGCCAGCCGGTCGAACAGCGCGGTTGCATCGTCGGTCTCGACCAGCCGAAACAGCGGGCAGGCGCCACGCGCGTGGAGTCCGTGCCGTGCCAGCATCGCATCGAGCCGCGCTGCCCGGTCGGTGCTGGCGAGGCGGGTCGCAGCGATCCAGCGCGTATCGCGGTATGCCGCCAATCCATAGGCTACCGCGCAGGCCGAGACCGGCCAGCTGCCCAACCGCTCGCGGACAGCGGCCGCCTGCGCC
>Ga0308170_10004728_pt1 | contig 10636 bp, 12 predicted proteins | sample PhyBR2_2_FD_202136 | JGI IMG/M metagenome (GOLD analysis project Ga0308170, IMG submission 202136) | Phyllosphere microbial communities from UC Gill Tract Community Farm, Albany, California, United States - DLSLSB.R2 | ecosystem: Host-associated > Plants > Phyllosphere > Unclassified | place... | reverse complement strand
GACTCTACAAAACTCTTTCGAATCAGCTTTCGATTTCACTTTACCCTCAAACATTAACGAATCCGCCTCTACTCTACTCCTCAGATCGGATAACAGAGCGAGTCCGAATGGTCCGATCCTTCCTCTGATCGATATTATGAAGTCTTTGGACGAGTTCGCGCAACTAACGAGGAGACAGAGTAAGGTAGAAGGGTTGTTGGCGAGGATTGCGAAACAAGTCTTGAGGGGATTCATTGCTCCTTTCTTGGAAGCGAATGGGACTGTTCGATGGAGTGGAGACGACAAAAACAAGTCGAAGCTCAAGTTTACGTATCCCGAATCGAACGAAGATCGAGTCAAGATGGTGAGACTCGAAACGGCGGCAGACGAAGGAGAAGAAAATCCGATTGATGGATTATCGAATTTCCTTTCCTTCTTGACCCAACATTCTTCACTCTTCACCTCGCCGACTTCACGCTACACCTCACTCTTCACTGCGTCCCTAACTCCATCCCTCCAATCACACCTGATCACTTCCCACCTCGTTCCTTCCCTCCCATCGTCTTCTTCCTCCCTCTCATCCTACATGACACTTCTCTCCCGCTCCACTTCCTTCGAATCGACTTTCCTTCCCTCACATGATTTCTTCGCATTCCTCCCCCCCTCGTCCTCTTCCGAAGAATCTCACATTCTCTCGACCTGGTCCAAATCCCTTCCTTTACATTATGCTCGAGCGCTCAGTGATCGTGCGTTGGCGAGAGTGAGGAATCAAGTTAAAAGTTGGGATTGGGGTAGTGAGGGGGGAGAAATGGTTCAAGTTGAAGTGAGGGAAGAGGAAGAAATGGAGGGATTGTTGAGGGGACTCGAGTTGGGATTGGACGAGCATGAAGAGAGTCAAGAGGAGAGTAATACGGAGAAGAAGAAGAGGACAGAGTTGGAGACGGTTCCGAAAGGTGCAAAGAGGGAAATGACTTTGGAGGAAGCGACAGCTCCTAGACCTCCTCGAAAGCCTCGAACCCCTACTCCACCTCCGCCTCCACCTCCACGCGAGGTCGAGCAGGAAGTTCAGAAACCGACGACACCTCCAACGGCTTCGTTAGGTAGGAAGAACAAGATGAAATTAGGAGCGTCGAAACTCAAGAGAGATCAACAAGTCTTCTTACCACCTTCTAGTCCTTCCCCACCTCCCATGTTTCAAGGTGATGATCTCGCCGCACCTACTCCTCTGTCAACACAACTCGATCCGCCTCAAGCACAAGATCGTGGAACCACTCCGATCCTCTCTCCTCGACCCATCTCGATTCCATCCGCCGCCTCGTTCACGCACGCTCAGAACGATGAAGAAGTTCACGATATAGTCGAGAGAGCTCAGAGAACGATTGCTGAAGAAGGTGAGGGGATTTTTGAACCGTTGGAAGAGATTCGAAAGGAGGATGAAGGGGGGAAAGGAGTTGAAATGTTGTTTGGTGAAGGAAGAGAAGGGAGTGTCGAGGAATACGAGAGGTACATCAAAGAGGAGGAAGAAGAAGAAGGTCGGGTGAGGTTGACACAAGAGGCGTTGGAGAAGAGTCAGGAACCAGAAGAGAAACCGTTCATTAAGCAAGAGAGTCAGGAACCGGTGCAGGTCAAGGAGGAGGAGGAGCAAGAACACAAGCCGGTATTGGTAGAGGTTATTGAACCGGATTTGGAACAGATCAAGAAGGAGATCAAGGAGGAAGAACAGGAATCGATCGAATTGGAACAAACTCCTCAAATTGGCGATGTGAGTCGCAACTAGCCTTCGCTTCTATATACCTGAAACTCGCACTGACTCTCGCTTCCTCGCTTGTCGTTAGTTCGAACCTACTCCTCAACCTCCTCAGTTCTACTCGGAAGAGAATTACGAACCTCCACGATTGGAACAAGAGGAATCAAGTTACGCTCCTGCTTCTACCGAGCAAGGATACGAGGTCGAGGACTATGCTCCCAAGGTCGAAGAACACGAAGAACAGTATCAGCCTTACAATCCCGAACCTGAATACGCTCCTCTTCAACAACAAGATCGAAATAGCTATGGTTTCCCTCCGCCAACTACGGCTTTACCTCCTCCTGTTCCAGTCGCTCCTATCGAAGAAGAGTCAGATTACTTGCCCCGTCCCCCTCAGCGAACTCAGCCTCAGCCTTCGACGATTCCCACTCCTTTTTCATCGCAAAACAGCGTTCCTCCTCGATCGAATCCCGTCGCTCCTCCTCCACCTCGACAAGGTGTTCTCTCACCTCCGAACACCGGTTCTGCTCGAGTTTCACCTTCTTACCCTCGACAGATGCCACCTCCGATCACTTCTCCCTTCGCTTCTTCGTCCCGATCTGTCATTTCCCCTCGACCTCCTTCACGAAACCAAGACGGACCAATCCTGAACCATATTCAACAACGTTTCGTTTCGCCTCCACCATCTCACGTCAATCCTTACGCACCTTTCCCCGTCCCAACTGCTCCACCTACGCAACAACAACAATCTTATATCCCTGCCAACGACCCTATGCTCGCTGATCTGTTCGATTCGAGTTCAGCGAGGAAACCTCAACCTCCTGCAGCTTACTTCACTCCCGATCCTCCCGGAAGACAACAGAGATCGAATTCGACTTCTTCTCAAGGATCGAATATGAGTATGGGAGGAGGTTATCGACCGTCTTCTCGTGGTTCTCAACATCAATCACAACCTCCTCCTCATATGTTTGCTCAATCCCAACAGCAGTATAATCCACAACAATACGGAGGATGGGGTAGTCAGCAACCGCAGGACGAAATGGAGGAATTGGAAGATCGATATTCTCCTGCTGGATACGGGAATTATGGACAAGAACCTATGAGGTTACGTGGTGGAGCCTACTTCTCCGACTCTGACTCCTCTGATTCTGAAGATGAAGGGGACCGTGTCGTGATGAGGTTGAGAGGAGGAGCTACGTTGGACTTGGGAGAAATGGATGAGGATGAAGGGAACAAGAGTGGAGATGACTGGGGATTCGGAGATGATGTTGGGATCGAAGAAGGAGGAGATGAAGATGCGTGGGGATTCGGAGGAGATGATGATGAACCTCAACCTCCAACTCCTTCTCCACCAATTTTGAGAAACCCTCCTCCCAAACCTCCTTCGCTCCCAACTTCGCCCATCAAATCGACTTTCTCGAACCCTACTTCTCCTGTTCGATCTTCCTTCGCAGCCCCAGCTTCTCCTATTCGTTCGACTTACACTTCGCCAATTCGGTCAAATCCTTCTTTCGTCCCTTCGCATGCTGCCTCGACATCGATCTCGTCAGTCACTTCCCAAACTTCCACCTTATCTCGTCCACCTTCCTACTCTTTCACTTCGAGTCTCGCTCCTCCGATCAGTACGGTCAACGATCTCGAACCAGCGGAAGAGGAGGCAGAAGAAGGTGAAGACGCTTGGGGATTCGATGAGGAACTCGAAGACGAATCTCCTCCCGTCGAGTCGGAACCAGTCTCCCCGCCTGTTCAACAGCCAGTGGAACCCGAGCTTTCTTCGCCCATCATCCAGCAACAGACAGCTCCTCTGGTCGAGGCAGAACTGGAGTCACCTCCAACTCCCGAAATCGTTCACGAAGTTCGAGTTGACAAGGTCGACGTTCTTCCTCCTGTCTCGTTCATCTCGAAGCAAACAGAAGAGATGGAAGCTAGAGCTCCCGATGAGCCCGTCGAATCGAATGAAGAGGTCGATGAATGGGGATTCGGCGAAAGTCCGGTCGAATCTCAGGAAACTTCGCCTGCTCAAGTCGAAACGCCTCTTCCCGAGATAACTGAACCAACTGTCGAACAACCTCGAGTGTCGGAGGATATCTCGGTCGAAGAGGGGGATGAGGTGATCGAGGTAAATCCAACTAAGGTTCTGCTGTTCGATTTGAGCTGACCCCTTCTCTCACTCTATAGCCCGAAACGTCTTTGTTTGCTGATGAGCCTCAATTCGACGAAAACACAACCGAACCTCCAATGGAAACGATCGAGTCAGAACCAAGTCTTTCTGAAGAGCAAGTCGTGCAGGAAGAATCTCTGCCTCTCGAACAAGATTCGGAGGAAGCAGAACTCGCAGAAGAACCTACCACGACTACATCGGCGGATAGCCCTATCGTTATCAACGATGTCGATTCCGCAAATCTCGAGACGACAGAGGATGTAAGTTTTTTACTTTTCTCGTCTAAGCGTTATCTTGGGTCAAGCTGACTCTTCACCCCCTTCATCATAGGCCGGTATCTCTGAGCCATTCCCTGTCGAGACTCCTGCACTCGATGACGCCGAAGAAGGACACGGTTGGGATCTTGACGAACCTCAAGTTGATACGGAAGCTCCTCCTTCGCTCCCTTCACCCACACCTACTCCGGCTCTCGATGGAGCCGAAGAAGGACATCCGATCGAAGGTGATGGATGGGACCTGGAAGAATCACTCGAAGAGCCGACATCAGAAGAAGTCGAGCAACCTCAACTCCCAGAACCCGTTCGAGAATCGACGATAGAGGAAATCGACGTTCCCCTCGACGTGCCACCTGCAGATACTCCCGCTTTGGACGACGCCGAGTTTGGTCGCTCGCCAATCGAAGCGTCGAATGAGGCTTCCCTTCCTATCGAAACCGAGGAGGAGATTCCGCCAGCTTCGACTCCTGCACTCGAGCAAGCAGAGGAGGGTACCAACGAGGAAGGATGGGATCTCGAAGAAGAGGAGACGTCAACTCAACTAGCTGAACCTGTTCCTATCGATGTCGACTATGATCAACCAGCTCTTCCCGTCATCTCTTCTCCCGCTTTCACTGCTCGAGATGCTGAAACTATCGATGAGGTGCGCAGTATTCGCTCTCTTTCATCATCGTATCTTTGTACTGATCGTCCGAGTTCTTCAGACTCTACCGACCGAGATCTCCGAAGTACCCGCTTTCCCTCTCGCTTCGAACGTTTCTCTTCCCGCCGGTCCCGAGACTCCTGCTCCCGTCGAACCATCGTCAAGCGGTCTCGAGTTTGATATGGATCCAGTCGAAGACCTTCGGAATTCCGAATCGACAAGATCTATTGAGCAAGATGAGCTACCGATGGAATCTGCTCTGACCGCACCCGCAGAGGTTCGTCTTTGCTCTTCAATCAAGTCTCTATAGTTAGTACTGACTCGCTCGTACTGTGTACAGGAGCTTCAACAGCAAATCTTCCCCATCGAGACTGTCGCCATCGATTCGCCGGATGAACCTCCCATCGATTCCTCGAACGAATCCTCTCTTCATTCCTCACCTACACCCACTCTCCCTCAGCCTATGCCTCATTCTGGCGACCTCGAGCCCTCTCACATTGCTCACGACACGCTGGAGGAGACGATTCAAGAAAGTGTCGCTCCACCAGCCGACGAAGCGAACTTACTCGGTCTCGAATCAGGAGAAGACGAAGATGGATGGGGTATTGAAGCTGAAGAGGAGGAAACAGTCGAATCTGGTCTCACCGGTCAAGAAGAGTTCAAACCTGATGAGGAGGCTTCTCGACAAGAAGAACAAGATCTGCCTATCGAAGAGACCCTACTCAACCCTACTACACTGGACGAATCGACACCCATCGAGAACGAAGATCCTTACCCTGATCACATCGACTCGAGGCGCTCTTCGGAGGACAACAACCCTTACTCTCCATCTCATTCCGATACTGTCATGGTCGAACCAATGTCGTCGAGCAACTCTTCCCGTGGTACTCAAGGCGAACGAAACATGTCATCTCCTGAAGTTATCGAAAAGTCGGATGCTTGGGGATTCGACCTCGAAGAAGGAGGAGGAGGAGAAGGAGCGGAAATCCTAGAAGACGGTCAATCGGAGGAGGAGCAAAGAAGCGAGTCTGAAGATCAGTCGACCGTACAACATGAGAACGAACGACCAGTCCTTCACGAAGAGTCAGCTGTGCAGCACATCGCAGATCGACCTGTCGTTGAGGAGGTTTCTGTCGAATCTGAGGACGTTGAACTCGCCGCGACTCAACCTCAAGCGGAGGAACACACCTTCTCACCACCTCTCGATTCTCTACCTGAACCTACAGCCGAATCATCGACGTGGGATGAACCTACCAGTCAAGCACCGCTCGCTCAATCTCCTACGATCGATACCTCGATGCAAGATGTCGTCTCTCGTTCCGCTTCCCCTAGTCCCGCTGCCATTCCCTCGCCACTGCCAGCTGCGGACGAGGACGCTGTCTCCGATGACCCCTGGGACCTCGACCTCGAGGAATCGACCCTACCTCGACCTGTCGAAACCCCCGAAACTTCCGAACTTCAACCAGAACCTCAGCCAGAAGTCGCCTCTTCGACTATCGACTCGCCACAATCAGAGAATGTCGAACAACCTCCAGCAGACTCGCTCAATTCTTCTTGGAACACCTTTGATGTCGAGGAGCCCGAAGAGACAGCTCCCAGTCTCCAGCAGGAATCTACGGAATCTCCTCAAGCTGAAAAATCTATCGCCGAGGCTCGAGATGTCGAAGAAACGAGTCAAGCTGAACCTCCGCAAGTGATCGAAAAGGAGGAAGAACTTAGAGTCGAACCCGAGCAAGACAAGGACGAGGAGTCTCCATTAACGGCTAAGGAAGACGAAGGCTGGGGATGGGACGAGCCTGTGGAGGAAGAAGCGACACCAGAACCCGATTCTACCGAAACGAGGGAGGAAGATAGTCTCGTCGCTCCTCTCGCCGCTGGAGCAGCAGCTGCAGTCTCAGCGATCGCCATCGGTACGGCAGCTGCTCTCGGCTTCGGTACGCAAGATCCGACACCTTCCCCACCTCTTCTCTCAACAACGGAAGACCCTAGCTCGATATCGTCTGTCGCTACTGAAGAGACTCGCGCACCTTCCTTATCGCAACCTAAATCTGCAGCACCGACGTCTCGAGAACGTAGCTCATCGACGGCATCAGCTGAAGGATGGGGATGGGACGGAGAAGACAAGGATGAACAAGAGGAGACAAAGGAGATCAAAAATCGCGAAGTATCGGACGAACCCATTCCTCCGCCTCAAGCCGTCGCTCCTGTCGAGCCTGAGCCAGTAGATTCGACCCCACCTGTCCGACTTGAGGAGATGATGGTCTCGAAACGATCGAGGGAGATCGTCAAAATTGCAGAGGAGGTTCTCGTCGAGGCGCTCACCGTCGCTTCACCTTCGTGAGCCTTCCTTCTTCCCCCCAAGAGACGCTCAGTACTGACCTTCACATCGTGTCTACAGCTTCGAACACCCTCAATTCTCCGCCGCATCAGCTCCTCTCCTCTCGACCTTCGTTTCCCTTCTTTCTCTCTATCGCGCAACCGCCGCCGTCCACAACTCGACTCTTCTCGCCAGCGTTCCTGCTATCGGTATGCAATTCGCAAACGACGCAGACTGGATCGGAAGAGAAGTCGAACGAGTGTGGAAATCGAGAACCGAGGGGAAAGACTTGCAAGTTCCTTCGGAACAAGCTGAAGAAGTCGAACTCGCTATTCAGTCGACTCGCCAACTCGGTAGAGATACTCGACAAAAGCAAATCGTACGTTTCCTCTTTCTGTCTCTGTGATCGTGCTTCATTCGCTAATCAGCGACGATTCGATACAGGCTATTCAACGAGGCGCTCTTATGGAGAGTCTCGATGAAGCGAGCGGTTTCCTTCGTACCTCGGACGACTCCCGCTACGCTACGTGCGAGAGAGCTCTTCAGCAGGTTACCCACACCCTCCAGCGTCTCGCTCTCGTTTGGAAGGTGAGTCCTTCTCAGACCCTTATCTCCTGACTCTTCACTCACGAGAATTGCCTTCCTAGCCTATCATGACTCCTACTGCTCTCTATACGACTCTCGGAGGTCTCGTCAACGAAGTTCTGCTGCGAGTTCTCGACGAGATTGAGGATCAAACCGATATCTCTGAAGAAGAATCGATTCGTCTCAACAGACTCTGCAAGATGCTTCACGAGCTCGAGAGTCTGTTCGAAGGTAGTGAAGTAAGTCATCATTCTTTCTCGAGCTTACCAACTCTGCTGATTCTCTCTTCTCTCTCTTGCTCAGACCTCGGTTGGTCGAGAAGTTCCGATCTGGTTCAAATTCGTCTTCCTTAGCGAACTCCTCGAAGCTTCGATGGTACGTCTCTTTTTCTGCTTTGACACGGAGCACGTATTGATCTCTCGCTCTGTTCAGGCCGATATCCTTTTCTTGTTCGATCACGGACATCTCGTCGATTTTTCTCCTCAAGAGATCGTGCGACTCATTCGCGCGCTCTTCTCCGACTCTCCTCTACGGAACCGCAACGTCGAGAAGATCCTCGCTGGTCACCCTGCAGTAAGCCCAGACGAGGAAGAAGACGAGTTCGCACCCTTCTAAAACAAAACCCTTACTTCGATTCTCCCATTTCATGTTTATTCTCCCTTGTGTGTCGTCTCCTCTTTTGTCTTTCTATGTACATGCAAAGCATCCTTCTCCTTCGTTGTCGTCACTCTGAATTGGTTCTCCTTTCCTTTCCTCGAATATGGCCAATGTCTCGACTCTTCCGTCCTTGTCTCGTCGAGGATCGCGAACGGCTTGATTTCGAATGGTTGATTCGTCGACTTGTCGCTGATCTCGGACTCCGTGCGACGATATCGAGCGATTGGTTGTTGACTGGTCTTCGCGGCTCTCTTCTCACCGCCTAACCCCTCACTCGGTCTCTTTCGCATACAGTGCCAGTTCACTCATCAATCCCTTCCGCGCCAGCCACTCATCCGTTTCCTTCCCATCATTCGAGAACCAGATTCGTCGAATCCTGCAATTTGCGTGGACTTCGATGCCTAGCACGCAAGAGAGTCGACCAGGACTTGAGGCACCGAGGGAGGGTAGCTGAGAGAGAAGTGCCGCGAGAGGGAGAGTGATTGTTGACCAGGAAGTGAGGACAGTCGAGGAGGAAGGAGGGAAAGCGAGGGGAAGATGAAGCATAGCGGGACGATTGTCGGTCGGCGGATAGCACTTTGGCTTCGTCTGTTCCGAGAGGACAAGCTTGAGTTCGTGTTTCTGACGAGAGGGAGGAAAGGAAGACGAACCTGAAAAGTCGAACAACGGAAAACGAACACTTCTTTTCGATCGTCTTGAACCGCAACGTCAAAGTAGAAGTCTTGTTCGAGGTTCTTGACCTGGAGATGTAGATACTCGAGCTGTATTCCTAATCCTTCGACCTTTCCCCTTCCGTCCAACCAATTCCCCCATCTCACGCTCGTCTTTCGAATATCGGGACCTTGTAGGTGCAACACTCTACTCCTTGTATTCTGCCTCTCCTCTCCCTGCAATAGCGCTTGAGTGCGTTGTTCGAGTTCCGTTGGTTGACCGTTGAATGAAAGTAACGTCTCCTCCTGGCTCGAACAATCCTTGAGAAGCGAGACGAAGCTCTCTGCCGTATGGCCGCTCCTGATTGGAGTAGCTAGAAGCAGAGGGTGGGATGAGGTTGAGGAGAAGAGTGAGATGATAGACGGCTGAGCAGTAAAGATCAGCGAGGACGAATAGGCAGGTATCAATGATGACGCTCACCTGTAGCACTTGATCTAGGAGCATATTTGAGCGCGAGAATATCGAGTTTGAGGTGAAGGGAAGGGTAAGAAGCGACAAAATTCGACTTCATCTCGTTTTCGCAAAGAGTGGGCAGTCGTCCTCCCGAAGCATTCAGGCTGGACACAGAGGGAATAAAGATGTCGATATTGAGCTGCAGCCTCCAGACCCTATCGATAATATGGCTTGTAGAGCGACTGAGCTTGAATTCCCGAAGTTCGAAATCCGAGACTCTCTGTACGGCTCACAACCTTCACTATCTGGCGAGTCACTCTTGCAGATTAAGATTAATGTCGCTCGGACTGCGAGGGATACCGGTGAGCGCATAGACATATCACGCCTGTCGAGCAGCATATGCCATTCGCTGCAACTACTCTCGCTCTCTCCGCCGCCGCCTACGGCTGATACACTCGGTTCGAGTCCCGATGCTCCAAGTTCGCTTAGCCTATACGTAGCTCGACGGACAGGCAGCGCTTAGGGAGCTGAAGAGCAGAGTTGCTCAAATAGCCCATGTTACAAGCACGATCTCACCTCTTCATGTTGGACTTGCCTATCCAGCGAAAGGGATCTATCGACGAGATAGATTGGAAGGTGTAGAGATGACGGAATTGGCTTATCCATATCAGAACTGAAGTTTCAGCAAAGTGTGGTTGCGATCTCTAGGCGAACCCTTTAGTTCTGGGCTGAACCGATCGCAAAACCCTCGACATCGCAAAGAGCAGATCAGAGAAGTCTGCCTGTCACTGTCATCCGATCGACACGCAAGACCTCTCAAGCGAGTGACTCGACGGTCGAGCCCGAAACGAAACATCGAGACAGGTCTCGTAGCCTTGTTCACACCCGTTTCCCTTCGACATAGACTGATTCAAAATACGATACACTCATCTGGCGTATCCAGATCGACGTGGAGCACTCGTCGCCGATCGCATCGCATTGCTTCACGCTATAGTTCGAAGTTTGCGAAAAGTGTTTACCCGGAATCTTGAGATCGCTCTCCAAGACGCGCAGAAGGGAAGACTCACACTCGTCGGTGAGGAATACAGGAGGCGACGCAGAGAGGACGCCGTGAAGAGAGAAGCGCGCTCGAAGAGGAGAGGGACGATGACGAAAAGTAATGGTTGTA
>Ga0308170_10004724_pt1 | contig 10640 bp, 11 predicted proteins | sample PhyBR2_2_FD_202136 | JGI IMG/M metagenome (GOLD analysis project Ga0308170, IMG submission 202136) | Phyllosphere microbial communities from UC Gill Tract Community Farm, Albany, California, United States - DLSLSB.R2 | ecosystem: Host-associated > Plants > Phyllosphere > Unclassified | place... | reverse complement strand
GAGCTGGTGGCGTTGCTCGGCCCGTCCGGCTGCGGCAAGACCACCTTGTTGCGCATCATCGCCGGCCTGGAAACCCCGGATGACGGCAGCATCGTGTTCCACGGTGAAGACGTGTCCGGCCACGACGTGCGTGATCGCAACGTCGGCTTTGTGTTCCAGCACTACGCGCTGTTCCGCCACATGACCGTGTTCGACAACGTAGCGTTCGGCCTGCGCATGAAACCGAAAAACCAGCGCCCGAGCGAAAGCCAGATCGCGGTCAAGGTGCATGAGCTGCTGAACATGGTGCAACTGGATTGGCTGTCCGATCGCTACCCGGAGCAACTTTCCGGTGGCCAGCGCCAGCGTATCGCCCTGGCCCGCGCCCTGGCGGTGGAACCCAAAGTGCTGCTGCTGGACGAGCCCTTCGGCGCACTCGACGCCAAGGTGCGTAAAGAACTGCGCCGCTGGCTGGCACGGCTGCACGAAGACATCAACCTGACCTCGGTGTTCGTGACCCACGACCAGGAAGAGGCCATGGAAGTCGCCGACCGTATTGTGGTGATGAACAAGGGCGTGATCGAGCAGATCGGCTCACCGGGCGACGTCTACGAAAACCCGGCCAGCGACTTTGTGTATCACTTCCTCGGCGACTCGAACCGCCTGCACTTGGGTGAAGACAAGCACGTGCTGTTCCGCCCTCATGAAGTGTCGCTGTCGCGCCATGAACTGGAAGATCACCATGCGGCTGAAGTGCGTGATATTCGCCCGCTGGGCGCGACGACGCGTGTGACGTTGAAGGTGGAAGGCCAAAGCGAGCTGATCGAAGCGGAAGTGGTAAAGGACCACGACAGCCTGACCGGCTTGGCGCGCGGCGAGACCCTGTTCTTCAAGCCCAAGGTCTGGCAAAAAGCCTGAGTCTACAAACACCGCAAAACCCCTGTGGGAGCCGGGCTTGCCCGCGATGGCGAACTGTCAGTCGACAATGATGTTGGCTGGCCCAGCGTCATCGCGGGCAAGCCCGGCTCCCACATTTGATCTCGAGTGTCTGTTAGACCGTGGCGTTTTTCGCACGTACCGCCACCGGCCCCGACCGTTGCTCGATCTGCTGCTTGAGCCCCTGCCGCAACCCCAGCAGAAACGCCAGCTCCGCCACCACAAACAACGGCCCCACGATCAGCCCTGACACGTCGTCCACAAACGCCGGCTTCCTGCCTTCGTAGTAGTGCCCGACAAACTGGATCACCCAGCCCACCACAAACATACCGATGCCGCTGCCGAGCCACACCAGCGTGCTTTGCGCGGCCAGCGCATGCCCGGCCCACACCGACAGGCCCATCAGCACACTCATCAGTGCACCCAGCGCCCGTTCCAGGCGCAGGTAAAACCACGCCGCAAGCAGCGCGACAATCACGGCGGGCGAAATCCACAGGCTGCCCAGTGCCCATTCGGGGCGTGACAACAACACGGCCACCGCCACCACAATCAGCGGAATGCCGATAAAGTGGCTGGCGATATTGCGCGGGTCGCGGTGGTAGGCGGCGTATTGACTGAGATGGTCGACGAGGCTTTTCATTGTTATTCCTCCTGTAGGATGTTTGATCATGCCCTGTCAGCCTCTGGCGCACTGTCAACTGGGCGACAATCTTCGGAGTTCACATGGATGCAGAACAATGGCGCTCCCGGTTGGCCACCGGACACTGGTTCAGCCACCTGCCGGCGCCTTTTCAGCATAGCTTGCTGGCTCACGCCCGATTGAGACAGCTCACGGCGGGCCAGTACTTGTTCAAGCGCGGCGACCCGCCCTGTGGCTTGTATGCGGTACTCGACGGCAGCCTGCGGGTCAGTGCGGTGAACGAGCAGGGCAAGGAAGCGATTCTCAGCCTGGTGGAGTCGCCCTTCTGGTTCGGTGAGATCTGCCTGTTCGATGGCTTGCCGCGTACTCACGATGCCTGCGCTGTCGGGCCGTGCACGCTGTTGCAGGTGCCCCAACAGGCGCTGCTGAACATCCTCGAGGAGACGCCCCGGTACTGGCGCGACCTGGCGCTGCTGATGAGCCAGAAGCTGCGCCTGAGTTTTATCAGCCTCGAACACCTCAGCCTGATGCCGGCCTCGGTTCGGTTAGCTCATCGTCTGTTGATGATTGTTGAAGGTTACGGCGATATCGAGCATTCAAAGCGTGTGCTGCAGCTGCCCCAGGAAGACCTGGCGGCGATGTTGAGCCTGTCACGCCAGACCACCAACGCCTTGCTCAAGGATCTGCAAGCCCTGGGGATCGTGCGCCTGGGCTACGGCGAGATCGAAATCCTCGATCCCCAGCGGCTTCGGGAGGCGGCGCACACCTGAGGATGTTAGCCTGCAGGCCTATCAATCGAGGTGTGTTATGCGCGTGCTGTTAGTGGAACATGAATCCGAAGAAGCACAGCGGATGGCCCAGGGCCTGAACGAGGCCGGCTACAGCGTGGAAGTCGCGGCCAATGGCATGGCGGCGCAGCGGCTTGTCGAGAGCGCCGAGTACGACCTGGTGATCCTGGATGTGATGCTGCCGGGGCTCAATGCCTGGAAACTGCAGCAGGCCATCCGCCAGAAAGGGCAGACGCCGCTGCTGTTCCTGACCACGCCCGGTGGGATTGAAGACCGCCTGCGCGGTTTGGAATTGCATGAGGATGACTACTTGCTCAAGCCGTTTGAGGCCAAGGCGTTGGTGGCGCGGGTCAAGAAAGTGTTGCGGCGCGATCGCGGGCGTTGATCGACCTGACATGCCCAGTGCTTGAACCTGCGCCTTCGCGAGCAAGCCCGCTCCCACACTTGGAATGCGCTCCCCTGTGGGAGCGGGCTTGCCCGCGATAAGGCCCTGGAAACCAGCACAAATCCTTCTATCGCAACCCATCCCGAAACTGCCCCGGCGTGATCCCCGTCCAGCGCTTGAACGCGCGGTTGAAGCTGCTGGTATCGGCGAAGCCGAGCAAATGACTGATCTCGGCCAATGAGCACTGCGGGTCGCGCAAGTGCAGCAACGCCAGGTTTTCCCGGCACTCATTGAGCAACGTATCAAACCGACAGCCTTCATCCGCCAGGTGCCGCTGCAAGCTGCGCAGGCTCAGGTGCAGGGCCTGGGCGATGCGCTCGGCACTTGGCTCGCCATCCGGCAATTGCGCCTCGATGGCCGCGCGCACCTTGCGCTCCCAGGTCAGCGGTTGCAGCTGGGCGAGGGTGCGCTTGAGCACGGTCTCGTTGTGCTCGGCCAGTTCGGGGTTGGCATCGTCCAGGTGGCTGTCGAAATCCCGTGCGGCGAACTCCAACCAGTCTTCCTCGGCGCCGAAAAACACCGGCGCCCGAAATACCGCGTGCCAGGGCTTGGGATCGGCCGGCTCCGGCCGGCGCAGGTGCACCGCCAGCGGCGCGTACTCGCGGCCCAGGCGGTTACGGCAGGTGCGCACGTAGATCGCGGCAAAGGCGTCGATGGCCTCCAATGCCGGCGCCGGACTGCCCGGGGGCTGCAGCAAGCGAAAACGGTAGCGCTCGCCCTCGCGACTCAGCTCCAGCGTCAGGGCATCGCTGACGACCTGGTGATACCGCACGATGCGTTCGAACACCTCGCGCAGGCTGCCGCTGGCCACCAACGCATAGCCCAGCGCATGAAAGGTGGTGGGGCTGACAAACCGCGACACCCGCAAGCCAATCGAAGGGTCACCGCTGGCTTGCACCGCCAGCTCCCACAAGCGTGTCGTGGCCGAAAGCGGGTAGCGCGCATTGGGATCGTCCATCTGCTGCGGGTCGAGCCCGGCTTGCGCACACAACGCGGCGCTGTCGAGGCCCAGGGCGTCGAGCTGCTTGCGCAGGGCGCGGGTCCAACTGGCGAGGGACGTAGGTTCGGTCATGGCAATTGGCGCTTGCGGTCAACAGGTTGGCGTGTGGGGCTAGCATCCTGCGACATCGCTTGGGGCAGGATGTGAGCATCAATAAGCAAGAGGATGGAAGCATGGACGGTACTTCTGCAAGTCCCCAGCAGATGAACGCACAACAGCGTTCGGCGCATATCCGCGAAGTGGTGCTGGCCGAGGGCGTGCGCTTGCGCCAGCAACACCCCTGGTTGCTGCACCAGGACGCATTGGGCGCGGGCATCCTGGCGTTTGCGCTGGTCGGCATGCTCGGCTCGGCGGCGCTCTACATCAGCGGTCATATGGCGTGGTGGGTGTGTCTGTTGCTGAACGCGTTCTTTGCCTCGCTGACCCACGAGCTGGAACATGACTTGATCCACAGCATGTACTTTCGCAAGCAGCGCCTGCCCCACAACCTGATGATGGGCCTGGTGTGGCTGGCGCGGCCGAGCACCATCAACCCTTGGGTGCGCCGGCACCTGCACCTCAACCACCACAAGGTGTCGGGCACCGAAACCGACATGGAAGAACGCGCCATCACCAACGGTGAACCCTGGGGGTTTGCGCGCTTGCTGATGGTCGGTGATAACGTCATGTCGGCGTTTATCCGCATCCTGCGGGCCAGGACCTGGAAGCACAAACTGAACATCCTCAAGCGCTCGCTGCTGGTGTATGCGCCGCTGGCGCTGCTGCACTGGGGGGCGTGGTATGTGTTCCTCGGCTTTCATGCCGCCAATGGCATCGCCAGCCTGCTGGGCGCGCCAGTCGAATGGTCAGCCGGCACCCTGCAGATAATGCAGGTGATCGATATCGCCGTTGTGGTGATCATCGGCCCGAATGTACTGCGCACCTTTTGCCTGCATTTTGTCAGCTCCAACATGCACTACTACGGCGATGTGGAACTGGGCAACGTGATCCAGCAGACCCAGGTATTGAACCCGTGGTGGATGTGGCCGCTGCAAGCGTTCTGCTTCAACTTCGGCAGCACCCATGGCATCCACCATTTCGTGGTGAAGGAGCCGTTCTACATTCGCCAGATGACCGCCAAGGTGGCGCACAAGGTCATGGCCGAGATGGGCGTGCGCTTCAATGATTTCGGCACGTTTGCGCGGGCCAATCGGCTTGGTTTTCCACCGCCTGCAGGGTTTCGATCAGCGCCTTCGCCGCAGGCGACAAGCGCACCCCAGCGCGGCTGATCACTGCGCAGCGGTTGTTCAGGCTGTCCAGGGCCTGAGGCAGGTTGCGCCAGTGCAGCACCTGCAGTTCGCCACGGGCGAATGCGTCGACGAAGGCTTCCTCGGCGCCCAGGCCAATGGCGTCGGATCGCTGCACGATAGTGGCCAGCGCGGCAAACTGCTCAAGCTCGATCGCGGGGGCAAAGTCGATGCGCCCGCTGAGATTGGCCAGCAGTTTGCGAATCCCCGGCGCGATCAGCGGTGTGGCGAGTGGGTAGCCGAACAGGTCGTTGGTGGACAGGCTGTCCTTGGCCAGCAGCGGATGCCCTGTACGGCAAAAAAACACGCTGCGCCGTGGCGCCAGGGCCTGGGTCTGAAAGTTCGGGTCAGCCTCGAAGTGACGCACATCGGCGATAAAGAATTCGATCTCTTCACGGTTCAGGCTGCGCCCGAGTTTTTCCCAGTTATCCACCTGCAAGGCGGTGCGTACCTTGGGGTAGGTGGAGATAAAGCGCGCCATGGCCTGGGGCACCAGGTTCACGGCAGCCACGGCGTCGCTGCCGAAACGCACTTCGCCGGCATCGAGTTTGGTCATGCGCGTGACTTCATGGCTCAGCAATGCCGCGCCTTGCACCAGGCTCAAGGCGTGTTGCAGGACCACCTGGCCTTCGGGCGTGGGGCGCAGGTCTTTTGAGGCGCGGTCGACCAGCACGCAACCGAATTCCTGCTCCAGGCCCTGGATGCTGCGGCTGAACGCAGGCTGCGTGATTCCCATGGCGTCCGCCGCACGTACGAAACTGCGGTGCTCATTGAGCGCGATGAAGTAGCGCAGTTGGCGAAGGTCCATGTGTGCCCGGCATCCTGTTGGGGAACCGGGATTTTAAGGTGACTGCTTATTCCGTCAATGAAGCGTGTTTGTTTTATCTAGACCGTAAATGCATATCTATAGAGCAGGCGCCGTGCGATAGGAGGCGGGGCTGAACACCCGTGTCACCACCAGCATCGCGACCGCCGTCACCGTGAGTACCACCCAGGCGCTGACAAAGCTGCCGGTGAGTTCACGCAGCCAGCCGGTCAGCCATGGCGAAATCGCATTGATCAAAAAGCCTACGCCCTGCACGAAGGCCGCCAGTTGCCCGGCTTGGCGAGGGTCGCGGTGATGGTCCAGGGTCAGCAGCAGGCTCAGGGCAAAACACGCCCCCAGGCCGAAGCCGCACAGCGCCACCCACAGGTGGGGAAACTGCAACGGCGCGAGCAGCAGGCCGAGATAGCCGATGGTCTGGGCCAGCAGGCTGATCCACAGCAATGGCCGGCGGTCGATCCCGCGTTGCGCCAGCACCGGCATCAACAGCGCGGCGATCACCTGGAAGATGGTCATGAAGGCCAGCAATGAACCACTGGGCAATACCCCCCAGCCCAATTGCTGGTAGTACGCCGGCAACCACGCCACCATGCTCATATAGCCGCAATTGACCAGCCCGAAGTACAGCGCCAGCAGCCAGGCGCGGCGGTTGCGCAGGCCCTGGAATGCAGGCGCTACCCGTGGGTTTTTCGCGGCGCCCAGCGGCAACCAGGCCCACAGCAGCAACGCCGCCAATGCTGGCAACCACCACACGCCGAGCCCGGCTTGCCATTGCTGGAAGTGGCTGGCCGCCACCGGGCTGAGCAGGGCCGCCAGGCCGCCACCGGCCATCAACGACGCCGAATACACACCCATTGCCACTGGCACGCGGTGATGGAACTCACGCTTGATCATCGCCGGCACCAATGCCTGGATCAGCGCTACGCCGGCACCGCCGAGCAAGGCCGTGACCAGCAAGACGGAGCCTTGGCCCATCAGCCAGCGAGCCAGGCACGCCAGCAGAATCATCACCAGGCCCAGGGCGATGCCTCGTCGCTCGCCCAACTGCGCTTCAACGCGCACGCCCACCAGCGCCACCAGGCCCATGCACACCACCGGCAAGCTGGTGAGCAGTGCACTGCTCTGGAAGCTCAGGCCGGTGGCCTGGCGTATCTCGCCGAGCAACGGGCTGATGGAACTGAGGATCGGGCGCAGGTTGAGTCCCAGGACCATCAGCAGGCCCCAGCCAGCGAGGGATTTATTCAGGGGCATGCAGGGTTTTCCACTCGCGATACAGGGCGGTCATGGCCGCGTCGGGCAGATGCTGGATGTTCAGGCGTTGTTCGCTCAATGGCAGCCCTACTTGCTGACCGATCGCCGCCGTTGACAGGCCAAACGGCTCGGCCATGGCGTTGCTGGCGGCAAACACTACCCGCTCCACGCCGCACAGGTACATGGCGCTCAGGCACATCGGGCAGGGTTGGCCGCTGGCATAGATCACACAGCCGTCCAGGCGCGCCCCGAGCAGCTTGCTCGCCGCACGGATCGCCAGCAGCTCGGCGTGGGCGGTGGGGTCCTGGGTCAGGTGGATTTCATTCACGGCCTCCACCAGCACTTCGCCGTTGCGCGTCAACACTGCGCCAAACGGCCGGCCACCATGGGCGACATTGGCCTGGGCGAGTCGGATGGCGCGTTGCAGGTGCAGGTGATCGTCGGTCATGGGGATCCCTCGGGGCAGGATGAAAGGTGAAGTATGGGCAGCCGTCGAGGTATTCTGAAATTAAATATAACCATGCCAACCAGTGGCAAATGGAATGGTGAGCGCCATGTTCGATCCCGTGTTGTTGCGCAGCTTTGTTGCCGTGGTGGATTGCGGCAATTTCACCCGCGCCGCCGAGCGCTTGCACTTGACCCAGTCCACCGTCAGCCAGCAGATCCGCCGTCTGGAGGAGGCGGTGGCGTGCCAGTTACTGGACCGTGACCAGCGTCGCGTGGTCGCCACGGCCGAGGGCGAGCGGTTGCTGGCTTATGCGCGGCGCATCCTCGCACTGCATGAAGAGGCTGCCGATGTATTGATCAACCAGCAAAGTGATGGCGTGTTGCGCCTCGGCGTGCCGGAAGACTTTGCCGCCGAACGCTTGATGCCTCTGCTTTCGTCTTTTGTGCTGGCCTATCCGCGGGTGCGCCTGGAGGTCACCAGTGGCCTTGGTCCGGAGTTGCAGCGCCAGTATCGCAGCGGTGAGTTCGATGTACTGCTGGTCAAGCAGATGGGCGACAGCGATGACTGCGTGGCCTCGTGGCCGGAGCCGTTGTGCTGGGTCGACAGTCGCAGCACGCCGTCCCTGGGGCGCGACCCTTTGCCGTTGGTGGCCTTCCCGGTGGGTGGCCTGTACCGCAATGAAATGCTCCAGCACCTGGAAGTGGGTGGCTGGCGCTGGCGCATCGGTTACTCCAGCGCGAGCCTGGCCAGTGTGTGTTCAGCGGTGGCGGCGGGATTGGGCATCAGTTTGCTGCCCCGCCGAGTCGTGCAGCCGGGGCATGTGGTGCTGGGCCCGGACAGCGGTTTGCCGAAGGTCCAAGGTGTACGGTTGGCGTTGTATGGGCGCAGCGGTCTGGGCGCGGCGGGGCAGACATTACAGCGCCAATTGCTCGATTTGTGCGCAAACAGCCCTGCCTGAGCCATGCCTTTGCTGAATATTTTGTATGCCTGAAAAGCATTGAGAAAACATCCCTGGTCGCCAGGCCGCGCAGGACGCGGGATGGGCGTTTCGGGAGTTTTATTTATGCAATTTAGATCTATGTATAACTTTAAAGATTACTTTAAGAGATAAGCGTCTGGCCCCGATGATTCAGCCCTCGACGGCCTCCCAGGCAGGCCTGTCGGTTTTTTGTTTCAAAACCGTAGGGAGTGAATCAATGGGCAATGTCCAGACCGCCGCCAGTGCACACGAGGCGCAATGGCGCCAGGCACCGAGTGGTGAGTTGGTCGACCTTGGCCGGGCGCACCGCGCGCCGTTGGGGCAACTGCGAACGCAGCAGACGCCAAAGCGTTTTTCAAGCCGTCGCGAAGGGATCCTGCTCGGTCTGCTGGTGCTGGCTCTGCACGGTGCGGTGATCTACTGGGTGAGCCAGAAGCCCACCCCGGTGCTGCCGATCGTGCCGCCTGAAATCCCGCCGATGACCATCGAATTTGCCCAGCCAGCGCCGCCGGTGGTGGAACCTCCACCGCCTGTGCCGCCACCCCCACCGCCGCCGGTGGTCGAGCCTCCGCCGCCGGTCGTGGATGAGTTGGCTGCCAAGCCGGCGCCGCCCAAGCCGATTCCAAAACCCAAGCCCAAGCCGGTCCCAAAACCTGAGCCCAAGCCTGCACCGAAGCCGATCGAGCAGCCGCCTGCGCCACCGACACCTGCGCCGCCTGCGCCCCCAGCTCCACCTGCGCCGGCTCCGGTAACGCCGGCTTCGGCCAACGCCGCGTACCTGAAGAACCCGGCGCCGGAGTACCCGTCCCTGGCCCAACGTCGCGGTTGGGAAGGCACGGTGTTGTTGCGGGTGAAGGTACTGGCCAGCGGCAAGCCGGGCGAGATCCAGGTCCAGAAGAGCAGCGGTCGCCAGCAACTCGATGACGCCGCACTGGCCGCCGTGAAGCGTTGGAGCTTCGTGCCGGCCAAGCAAGGCGATGTGGCCCAGGACGGCTGGGTCAGCGTACCGATCGATTTCAAGATTCACTAACTATTCGGCTGCGGTGTGTTGCACACGCCGCGACCTGCACAGAGGGAAAACATCATGGCATTAGCATCTCCACTTGAATCCATCGAAAGCGCGGTGATCTGGCTGCTGGTGGTTTTTTCGGTCGCGACCTGGGGCCTGGCCCTGCTCAAGGGTGTGCAGTTCGGTCGCCTCAAGGCGCAGGATCGCAAGTTCCATAAACAGTTCTGGGCGGCCTCGAGTCTCGACTCTGCCGCCGAGTTAGCCGAAACGCAGCCAGGCGCTGCGGCGCGTGTCGCCCAGGCCGGTTATGCCGCGATCCAGGTTGGCGAGGCACCCCACGCCGCCGACCTGAGCCAGGCGATCAACCATCAAGACCGCCTCGAACGTGCCCTGCGCCAGCAAATCGTGCGTGAGCGCCGCTCACTGGAAACCGGCCTGGCCGTGGTCGCCAGTATCGGCAGCACCTCGCCGTTTATCGGCCTGTTCGGCACCGTGTGGGGCATCATGGAAGCGCTCAAGGGCATCAGCGCCGCCGGTTCCGCCAGCCTGGAAACCGTGGCCGGCCCGATCGGTGCGGCACTGGTCGCAACGGGCGTCGGCATTGCCGTCGCGGTCCCGGCGGTGCTGGTCTACAACTATTTCCTGCGTCGCTTGAAGCTGACGGCTGCGGACCTGGACGACTTCGCCCACGACTTCTACAGCCTGGCGCAGAAGAACGCGTTCCGCGTGCTGTTGCATCCGGCCCTGACCAAGAATGCGACCGGCAACCCGCAGAAAGTGAAGGAGGCATCCTGAAATGGCCTTCTCCACCCAAGACAGCGATGAGGTGCTGAGCGAGATCAACGTGACGCCGCTGGTGGACGTGATGCTGGTACTGCTGGTGGTGTTTATCGTCACCGCGCCGCTGCTGACCAACGCGATTCCGATCAACCTGCCCAAGACCGAGGCCGTGGCTCCGGTCGAGCAGAAGGACCCGCTGGTGGTGAGCATCGACGGCGCCGGCAAACTGTTTATCAACAAGGACGAAATCCAGCCGGACCTGCTGGAATTCAACCT
>Ga0308170_10004723_pt1 | contig 10643 bp, 6 predicted proteins | sample PhyBR2_2_FD_202136 | JGI IMG/M metagenome (GOLD analysis project Ga0308170, IMG submission 202136) | Phyllosphere microbial communities from UC Gill Tract Community Farm, Albany, California, United States - DLSLSB.R2 | ecosystem: Host-associated > Plants > Phyllosphere > Unclassified | place... | reverse complement strand
CGCTCCGGCCGCGCCAGCGTGACCGGCGTGAGCCGCGACAACGTGCCGATGTACGTGGCCCTGGTGCGTTCGCCGCTGACCGGCTGGACCGCCACGGTCGGGGTGCCGACCGCCGAGCTGGCGGCGAGCGCCGCGCGCGCGGTGGCGCTGACCGCCGCGACCCTGCTGTGCGCGGTCGCGCTGGCGGTGCTGGGCGCCTTCCTGTTTTCGCGCCGCCTGCTGCGCGCCACCGAATACCTGGGCGCCGCCACCGAGGGTATGGCCGAAGGCTGGCTGCCGCCGCCGGCCGACTTGCGCATCGCCGAACTGAACGCCCTGCAAAAGGTGCTGCACAAGGCGTCCACGCGGCTGATCAAGCTGGATTCGGCGCGCAAGCGCCACCTGGCCGAGGCCCAGGCGGCGCGCCGCCTGGCGGAATCGCAGAACCGCGCCAAGGACGAATTCCTGGCCATGCTCGGGCACGAGCTGCGCAATCCGCTCGGCGCCATCAACTCGGCGATCGCGCTGATCCAGATGGGCGCGGGCGGCGAGGCCGCGTCGCGCGCGCACCAGATCATTGGACGGCAAGCGAAGCACCTGGCGCACCTGGTCGACGAACTGCTGGACGCGAACCGGGTGCTGAGCGGGCGCATGTCGCTGTCGCCGGTTCCGCTCGACCTGGCGGCGGCGGTGCGCGAGGTCGCCATGACGCAGCAAGCCCAGGGCGTGACCGCCGCGCACAGCGTCGAACTGGACCTGGAGCCGGTCTGGGTCAACAGCGATCCGACCCGCCTGCAGCAGATCATCGGCAACCTGGTCGAGAATGCCGCCAAGTACACCCAGGCCGGCGGCCATATCCGGGTCGAGGTGGCCGCGCGCGGCGGCATGGCCGAACTGGTCGTGGCCGACAACGGCAAGGGTATCGAGGCCGACCTGCTGCCGCGCGTATGGGACGTGTTCGTGCAGGGCAAGGTGGCCAGCCGGGCCAAGGGCGGGCTCGGGATCGGGCTGGCCGTGGTCAAGTCGCTGGTCGAGCAGCAGAAGGGGACGGTCGAGGTGGCGAGCGGCGGGGCGCAGCAGGGCAGCACGTTCACGATCCGGCTGCCGCTGGCCGCTGCGCCGGCCCCGGCGGCGCCTGCGGCCGGGATGGCGCCCGAGGCGCCGCCCCTGAGCGGACGGCGCGTGCTGGTGGTCGAGGACAACGCCGACCTGCGCGAGATGATGTGCGCGATGCTGGCGGCGTGCGGCTGCACGGTGGCGGGCGCCGCCGACGGCCGCACCGCGATCGCGCTGGCGCGGCAAAGCCCGCCCGAGGTGGCCTTCGTCGACATCGACCTGCCCGACATCTCCGGCTACGAGGTGGCGCGGTCGTTCGCCGCGGCGAACGAACTGTCGGGCGTGCGCCTGGTCGCGGTGACCGGCTACGGCCAGGCCGAGGACGTGCGCCAGGCGCTCGCGGCCGGCTTCGAGCGCCACCTGAAAAAGCCGGTCCGGCTCGAGGAATTGGAACGGGCGCTGCTTGACAACGTGCCGGCGCACCAAATCTGAACATGGCGCATTTCGAGGTTTACCATTCTCCGATTTCGTTTTCAATTCGGGAATATATGCCCGCGATTACCCATCCCATTTGGCGTTCCAATTCCTTTAATTGTTAATGCGCGCTTATAAAAGTTTTGCATTTTTTCGTCGCCGCATTGAATTCTAAAAATACCCAGGTGCCGTGAAAGCCAGTCGGGGCGGGCGATTGCGGGTCATTATGCCTGCCGCATGTATATATAGCCGAAGTAATTGAACAAGCTTGCGTATTCGCTCATCGGCGATACAATCCGAAAAGGCCGAGCACGATTGAATCGCATTTGGAAATAAGCGGCCGCTAAAGTAATCTCGTGTAAAGCACCTTTATTCACCGGGAATTCAAGATGAGCGACGCTGATCCAGGTGCATCCCCGAATATGCGAGCCGGTGCGGCCGTCGCGGCGCTGCTGCGCGCGCGTGGCGCGCATGTCGCGCGGCGCGATGCGGCGGCGGAGCGGGCCGCGCTGGCGCGCCTGGCGCATGAACTCGCGCTCGAGTCGCACGTGCTGCAGCAGTCGATCGCCGACCTGGCGTGCGAGCTGTGCGGCGCCGCCGGCGTGGTGGTGGCCGTGCATGAAACGGGCGCAGGCGGCGAAGTGGTGCGCTGGAGCGCGGCGTCCGGCAGGCTGGCGGGCCACGCCGGCGACCGCTGGCCGCTCGATGAGTGCCCCTGTGGCCACATGATCCGCGCGGGCGAGCCGGAACTGTTCGAGCGGCCCGCCGAGCAGTTCGAGTCCGTGCGTTCGGCCGCCGCCGAGCTCGGCGGCGGCATCGGCGAAATCCTCGGCGTCCCCTGGCGCGTGCGCGGCCGCACCGCAGGCGTGCTGGCCGCGATGCTGGCCGATGACGGCGCCCGTTTCGACGCCGACGACATGGCGCTGCTGGAAGCCTGCGCCGATTTCGCGGCCGCCTCGCACCAGGCCCACGCCCAGGCCGAGAGCCGTGAAACGCTGGAGCGCGAAGTCGAGGAAAGCCGCGCGGCCGAGCGCGCGCTGCGCGAGCACAAGGCGCTGGTGGACGCCACCCTCAGCATCTCCACCGTCGGGGTGGTGTATTTCGATCTCGACGGCACCATCCGCGACGTCAACCCGGCGTTCGCGCGCATGAGCGGCTATGCGCCCGAGGAACTGCGGTCCATGTCGCACTGGCAGGGCATGACCCCGCCCGAGTTCTGGGAGACCACGCGGCGCGCGCGCGCCGACCTGGCCGAGCGCGGCGTGACCAGTCCCTACACCAAGCAGATGCTGCGCAAGGACGGCAGCCGCTGGTGGGGCATCTTCGCGCCGGCGCGCATCTCGGGCAGCGGCACCGAGTCGCGCTGCGTGATGTTCGTGCTCGACGTCACCGACAACATGCATGCCGAGGCGGCGCTGCGCGAAAGCGAAGCGCGGTTCCGCGCGCTGGCCGACGCTTCGCCCGCCCTGGTCTACCAGTTCGACCTGGACGGCAACCTGATCTACCTGAACCAGCGCTGCATGGCCGGCGCGGCCGAGGGCGAGGCCGGCGCGGCCCGCGACGGCTGGCGCAGCATTCCGCGGCCCGAGGACATGGACGCCTACCTGCACACGGTGTTCGAGGGCATCCGCCAGCACGACAGCTATACGCAGCGCATCCACACCGCGGTCCAGGGCGGCGGCTGGCACTGGTTCGAAGCGCATGCGGCGCCCTGGTATTCGGGCGAGGGCAAGCACCGCGGCTACGTCGGCATCTCGCTCGACGTCACGGGCAGGGTCGAGGCCGAGGAAGCCCTCAAGGACGCCGACCGCCGCAAGGACGAGTTCCTGGCGACCCTGGCCCACGAGCTGCGCAACCCGCTGGCGCCGATCAGCAACGCGGTGCAACTGATGCGCCGCCCCGACGGCCGCCGCCAGTCCGACCGCGTGGTCGAGATGGTGGGGCGCCAGGTGCGCCAGATCGTGCGCCTGGTGGATGACCTGATGGAAGTGTCGCGCATTACGCGCGGCAAGATCGACCTCAAGCTCGAACGCGTGCCCTTCGCCGAGATCGTGCACAGCGCGGTCGAGACCAGCCAGCTGATGATCGAGCGCGCCGGCCACCAGCTTGCCGTTTCGCTGCCCGAGGACCCGCTGATGCTGGAGGCGGACCGGCTGCGCCTGACCCAGGTCTTCGCCAACCTGCTCAACAACGCCGCCAAGTACACCGATCCGGGCGGGCGCATCTGGCTCGAGCTGAGGCGTGAGGGCAACCAGGCGGTGGCCTCGGTGCGCGACACCGGGATCGGCATCCCGCCCGATGGGCTGGCGCGCGTGTTCGACATGTTCGCCCAGGTGCATCGCTCGGTCGGGCGCGGCCAGGGCGGCCTGGGGATCGGGCTGACCATGGTGCGCAGCCTGGTCGAGATGCACCATGGCACGGTCGAGGTCAGGAGCGCCGGGGCCGGGCAGGGCAGCGAGTTCGTCGTGCGCCTGCCGCTGGTGGCCGGCGCTGACGAGGATGCCGCCGGCGACCATGGCCGGGCGACGGCGCACGCGCCCTTCGTCGGCCAGCGCATCCTGGTGGTCGACGACAACCGCGACGCGGCCGACACCCTCGGCCTGCTGCTCGAATCGGACGGCGCCGAGGTGCGGGTGGTCTACGACGGCCGCGCCGCGCTGGCGATGGCGGAGACCTTCCAGCCGACCAGCGTCCTGCTCGACATCGGCATGCCCGGCATGGACGGCTTCGAGGTCGCGCGCCGCCTGCGCCAGGACGAACGTTTCGCCAAGCTGCGCATCGTCGCGCTGACGGGCTGGGGCAAGGACACCGACCGGCGCCAGACCCACAACCGCGGTTTCAGCGATCACCTCACCAAACCGGTCAGCATTGAGGATCTGCAACAAGTTCTTCTGTAAACTTTTGGTCGGAAATCCTGTAACAGTCTGATACAAATCAATCGGCTGATGCACCCTGCATTTTCAAAGTAGCGTACGCTATCTAACATCAATGCATAAATACGGTTGTTAGACTCAAATCACGTCGATACCTGTCGGGAGGGAGCGATGACGTGGATTGCACGAGTTATCAGATACATGGGGGTGCTGGGCGACCCCCAGCTTGAGCCGAACACCATCGAGGGCTTGCCGCCGTTCGCCTTGCGCGAGGCGGTCGAATCCTTGCTGCGCAAGGGCTGGATCAAGACCTTCGAGTACATCGCCGACGACGCCTGGGTCGACTACGCCCGCGTCGACCTGCGCCATGGCCGCTCCAAGCTCAGGCTCGAGTGGGACCAGGACAGCGGCGGCAGCGTGGAAGGCCCGCGCGCCGTGCTGGACGAGCTGCACGTACTCGATCCTTGGACGCAGATGCAGGCGCGGCACTTGCCGCATTGATGGCCGTTAAAACTGCTCGTCTGGGGCGAGGTAGCGCCACTGGCCCGGCGGCAGCTCGCCGAGCTTGACGCGCCCGATCCGCACGCGCTTCAGCCCGAGCACTTTCAGCCCGACCATATCGCACATGCGCCTGATCTGGCGCTTGCGGCCTTCTTTCAAGGTAAAGCTGAGCTGGTCGTCGTTCTGCCAGCGCACCTTGGCCGGCAGCAGGGGCTTGCCGTCCATCCATAGGCCGTGGTTCAGCTTCCTGAGGTCCGCATCCGGCAGCTTGCCCGGCTTGGTGTATTGCACCCGCACCAGGTATTCCTTTTCGATGGACGTGTCTTCGCCGATCAGCTGGCGCGCGATGCGGCCGTCCTGGGTCAGCACCAGCAGGCCCACCGAATCGATGTCGAGGCGGCCGGCCGGCACCAGCGAACGCAGCTGGGTCGGGTGGAACTGCTCGGGCGAGGGATCGTCCTTCCAGCGGTTTTCCGGCTTGACCAGCACCACGGCCGGCTTGTAGCCATCCTCGGCCTGGCCGCTGACGAAGCCGACCGGCTTGTTGATCAGGACCGTGACCCGCTTGGCCTGCTGGGCCGCGGCCTGGCGCTCGACCGTGATCTTCTGGTGCGGCAGCACCTTGCTGCCCAGTTCACTGACCACCTGGCCGTCGACCCGCACCCATCCCTTCGAAATCCACTCGTCGGCTTCGCGCCGCGAGGACAGGCCGAGTTCGGACATGCGTTTGGAGAGGCGTACGGGTTCAGTCATGGTCAATCAAAAAAAGGAAAACTTGGGGGAGCAACGGGGTTCAGATCTTCAGCGCGTCCAGCAACTCGGTCTCGAGCTGCACCTGCACCCGCTGGTTGTTGAGCGCGGGCCCACCGATCAGGAACACGTCCTCGACCCGCTCGCCCAGCGTCATGATCTTGGCGGTGTGCAGGTTGATGCGGTAGCGCGCCAGCACGCTGGCGATTGCGTACAGCAGGCCGTTGCGGTCGTTGGCGGCGATCGACAGCAGCCAGAACTGGCCGCGCTCGTCCGGGTGCAGCTCGACCGTCGGCGTGACCGGGAAGGTGCGCGACATGCGCGACAGGCGGCCGCGCAGCGGCGGGCACAAGGGCTCCTGATGCACCAGCACCTCGCACAGCTCATGCTCGATCAGGTTGATGATGTCGCGGTAGCTGCCGGACAGGTGCTCGTCGGTGATCAGGAAAGTGTCGAGTGCGTAGCCATCCTTGGTCGTGTGGATCTTGGCGTCGAGGATGGAAAAATTCTTGCGGTCGAAATAGCTGCAGATGCGCGCGAACAGGTCGGGCTGGTCCTTCACGTAAACCGTCACCTGCAAGCCTTCGCCGATCGGCGCCAGGCGCGACTTCACGACCGGCTTGTCGCGTCCGAGCTTGTCGTACAGGGACCTCGTCTGCCAGGCGATGTCGGTGGCGTCGTGGCGCAGGAAGTAGGCGACGTCGAGCTGCTTCCACAGCGCTTCGTGGTCGTGCGGGCCGAGGCCGAACAGGCGCAGCGTGGCCAGCGCTTCCTGCTGGCGCGCGCGCAGCTCGCGGTCGGCCGAGGGCGGCTCGCCGCCCAGCACGCGCAGCGTAACCCGGTACAGGTCTTCGAGCAGCTTGGCCTTCCAGGCGTTCCAGACCTTGGGACTGGTGCCGCGGATGTCGGCCACCGTCAGCAGGTACAGGGCGGTGAGGTGGCGCTCGTCGCGCACCAGCTTCGCGAAGTTCGCGATGACCTCGGGGTCCGACATGTCCTGCTTCTGCGCGACCTGCGACATGGTCAGGTGGTGCTCGACCAGGAACACGACCAGCTCGGTGTCTTCCGCGCTCAGCCCATGGTCGCGGCAGAATTCCAGCGCATCGTCCTTGCCCAGCTCCGAATGGTCGCCGCCGCGGCCCTTGGCGATGTCGTGGAACAGCGCGGCCACGTACAGCAGCCAGCGGTCGCGGAAGTCGGCGATCAGCTGGCTGCAGAACGGGTACTCGTGCGCGTGTTCGCTCATCGTGAAGCGGCGCATGTTCCGCACCACCATCATGATGTGCTGGTCGACGGTGTACACGTGGAACAAATCGTGCTGCATCTGGCCGATGATGCGCCGGAAGTTCGGCAGGTAGCGGCCCAGGATGCCCATGTCGTTCATGCGGCGCAGCGCGTGCACGATGCCGCTCGGGGCCTGCAGGATGCGCAGGAAGAGGGCGCGGTGCCCGGGGTTGGTGCGGAAGGCCGCGTCGATCAGCGTGCGCGCGTGCCACAGCGCGCGCATGGTGCGCGCCGTCATGCCCTTGATGTCCGGGCGCTCCGTCATCAGCACGAAGATCTCGAGCACCGCCGAGGGGCAGGTTTCAAACGTATCGTCGGCGGCGATGTCGATGAAGCCGCCGACGTCGTTGAAGCGCGCGTTGATCGGCGCCGGTTCGGACGGCGTCGGGAACAGCTGGGCCTCGATGTTCTGCAGCAGGATGGTGTTCAGCTGCGTCACCGCCTTGGCGGCCCAGTAATAGCGCTGCATCAGGTATTCGCTGGCGCGGCGCGCTTCCAGGCCATGGCCGGTCGAGGTCAGGCCGAAGGTCTCGGCGATCGCGGTCTGCACGTCGAAGACCAGGCGGTCTTCGCGGCGGTTGGTCTGCAGGTGCAGGCGGATGCGGATGTCCTTGAAGGCGCGTTCCTTCTCCATCAGCTGGCGCGCTTCCTCGCGCGTGATCAGGCCGCGGATCGCCAGCTGGCCCCAGGTGTTGCCCAGGCCGGCCGCCTTGGCCACCCACAGGATCACCTGCAGGTCGCGCAGCGCGCCGGGGCTTTCCTTGACGTTGGGTTCGAGGGAGAAGGGCGTGTATTCGTACTTGGCGTGGCGCAGCCGCATCTCGGCGGTCTTGGCATGGAAGAAGGCCTGCGCATCCATCGCCTCGATGTAGCGCCGCTGCAGTTCCTCGAACAGGCCCTCGCTGCCGCCCACCAGCCGTGCCTCCAGCAGGCTGGTCTGGACCGTGATGTCGGCCGCGGACTCCTGCATGCACTCGTCGACGGTGCGGATGCTGTGGCCGATCTCGAGGCCCAGGTCCCACAGCAGCTGGACCAGGTTCTCCAGCTTGGCCTGGGTCAGCGCGTCGGCCGGCTTGCCGAGCAGGATCAGGAGGTCGACGTCGGAGTAGGGAAACAGCTCGCCGCGCCCATAGCCGCCGACCCCGACCAGGGCGCTGTCCTGCGGCAGGCCGGCCGCCGTCCAGGCGTCGAGCAGCACGCCATCGACGCACTGGCGCAGGCCGCGCAGCAGTTTTTCCGGCTTGCCGTCCTTGCGGAACTCGGCGATGACCTCGAGGCGTTCGGCCTTCAGGCGCTGCCTGAGGCCGGCCTGGGGGCTGTGCTGGCTGATGGTGGCGTTGCTCATGCGGTAAGGGGGCGCTGCGGGCGTCCGGCTCAGGCCGGGACCGCGTCCTGCCTGTTGGCGATGATGGCCGGCGGCGGCGGGGTGCCTTCCGAGACGGTCAGCACCTCGTAGCCGGTCTCGGTCACGAGGATCATGTGTTCCCACTGGGCCGACAGGCTGCGGTCCTTGGTCTTGATGGTCCAGCCGTCCGGCATCTCGCGGATGTCGCGGCGGCCGGCGTTGATCATCGGCTCGATCGTGAAGATCATGCCGGGGACCAGTTCCTCGCCGGTGCCGGGGCGGCCGTAGTGCAGCACCTGCGGCTCCTCGTGGAACACCCTGCCGATGCCGTGGCCGCAGAACTCGCGCACCACGCTGTAGCCGGCAGCCTCGGCATGCTTCTGGATCGCATGGCCGATGTCGCCCAGGTGCGCGCCCGGCTTGACCTTGTCGATGCCGATCCACATGCATTCGTAGGTGATCTCGGACAGGCGGCGCGCCAGCTTGGACGGTTCGCCGACGAAGAACATGCGGCTGTTGTCGCCGTGGAAGCCATCCTTGGTGATGACGGTGACATCGATGTTCACGACGTCGCCGTTCTTGAGCACCTTGTCGCCCGGGATGCCGTGGCAGATCACGTCGTTGACCGAGGTGCAGACCGATTTCGGATACGGCGTGTAGCCCGGCGGCGCGTAATTCAGCGGGGCGGGGACCGTGCCTTGCACGTTCACCATGTATTCGTGGCACAGGCGGTCGAGTTCGCCCGTGGTCACGCCCGGCTTGACGAAGGGAGTGATGTAGTCGAGCACTTCGGCGCCGAGGCGGCCGGCGATGCGCATGCCTTCGATTTCTTCCGGTGTTTTGATGGAGATGGACATGGATGGTTCTGCTGTTCGTTCTGTAGATTGGCACCATTATACCAGCGCACGCAAGCTTGAAATCGCAGGGAAAAGCCGTTAGAATCTCGGGTTGCTCGTGTTTGCTTCGAGCAATGCGATTTTTCAACTTTCGGAAAACGCTTTTTTTAAATCGCGAATGCGGCCCAACAAGGGTGCCCGGAAACGGGTGTACTGGCCGTCATTCAAGACCTAACCCTGGAGAATTATCATGGCAGTTACTATGCGCGACATGCTGGAAGCCGGCATTCACTTCGGTCACCAGACCCGTTTCTGGAACCCGAAAATGGCCCCGTTCATCTTCGGTCATCGCAACAAGATCCACATCATCAACCTGGAAAAAACCATGGCGATGTATCAGGATGCGATGAAGGCCATCAAGCAGATCGCCTCGAACCGCGGCACCATCCTGATGGTCGGCACCAAGCGCCAGGCGCGCGACATCATCGCCGCTGAAGCCCAGCGCGCCGGTGTCCCGTACGTCGACCAGCGCTGGCTGGGCGGCATGCTGACCAACTTCAAGACCATCAAGACCTCGATCAAGCGCCTGAAGGACATGGAAGCCGCCGTCGAGTCGGGCGAAGTCGAGAAGATGTCGAAGAAAGAAGCGCTGATGTTCTCGCGCGAAATGGAAAAGCTGCAGAAGTCGATCGGCGGCATCAAGGACCTGGGCGGCGTGCCGGACGCGATCTTCATCGTCGACGTCGGCTACCACAAGGGCGCCATCACCGAAGCCGAAAAGCTGGGCATCCCGGTCATCGGCGTGGTCGACACCAACCACTCGCCGGCCGGCGTGACCTACGTGATCCCGGGTAACGACGACTCGTCGAAGGCGATCACCCTGTACGCACGCGGCGTCGCCGATGCGATCCTGGAAGGCCGCGCCAGCGCGACCAACGAAGTCGCCGAGATGGTCAAGTCGGCTGACGACTTCGTCGAAGTTCCCGAGCAAGCTTAATTGATACGGCGGGGGTTCGCTCCCGCCGAATGCCTGAAAGGGGCGCCGTGCCTGAGGTCGTGCGCCCCTTTTTGCAAGCAGATTTCAAGAACGTCAAGACTACGAATTTAGGAGAAATAACATGGCAGCGATTACTGCAGCGATGGTCGGCGAACTGCGCGCCAAGACCGATGCCCCGATGATGGAATGCAAGAAGGCACTGACCGAAGCCGATGGCGACATGGGCCGTGCCGAAGAGATCCTGCGCGTCAAGCTGGGCGGCAAGGCATCGAAAGCCGCGTCGCGCGTCACCGCCGAAGGCGTGGTGGCCGCCTATGTGAACGGCAATATCGGCGCCCTGGTCGAAGTCAACAGCGAAACCGACTTCGTCGCCAAGAACGACGACTTCCTGGCCATGTGCAACCTGGCCGCCAAGCTGGTCGCCGAGCAGAACCCGGCCGACGTCGCCGCCCTGGCCGCCCTGCCGGTCGACGGCAAGACCTTCGACGACGTGCGTACGGCACTGATCGGCAAAATCGGCGAGAATATGACGGTGCGCCGCTTCCAGC
>Ga0308170_10004722_pt1 | contig 10645 bp, 7 predicted proteins | sample PhyBR2_2_FD_202136 | JGI IMG/M metagenome (GOLD analysis project Ga0308170, IMG submission 202136) | Phyllosphere microbial communities from UC Gill Tract Community Farm, Albany, California, United States - DLSLSB.R2 | ecosystem: Host-associated > Plants > Phyllosphere > Unclassified | place... | reverse complement strand
GTCACCCACCAGCAGGACGTCTCGGTGCGTCCGTACGCGTACCTGCCCGTGGTGGCCGGCGGCACCGCGTTCACCTATCAGATCAAGGTCGGCGGCAAGCTGGTCAACAACCTGCGCCTGTCCGGCGCGACGATCACCAAGATCTTCACCAACCAGATCACCAACTGGAACGACAAGCAGATCACCGCGGACAACAACGGCCACGCGCTGCCGTCGCTCCCGATCACGCCGGTCGTGCGCTCCGACGGCTCCGGCGCGACCGCCCAGTTCACGCTCTGGATGGACAAGCAGTACCCGTCGATCTGGCGGGCCTACAACGGCGCCGCCGGGCTGACCTCGCTCTACCCGCGTAAGGGTCGCCAGATCGCCGCCGCCGGCGACGACGGCATCATGAACACCGTCTCGGCCGCGACCGGCAACGGCACCATCGGGTACGCCGAGTACTCCTACCCGCTGAACGCGCACTACCCGGTCGCCTACGTGGAGAACAAGGCCGGCTACTTCGTCCAGCCGACGCAGTACAACGTCGCCGTCGCGCTGACGAAGGCGAAGATCAACGGCTGCAACGCGAGCGGCGACTGCAGCCCGGCCGGGCTGGCACCGAACACGTACCTCAACCAGAACCTGGACGGCGTCTACGCCTCGACGGACCCGCGCACCTACCCGGTCTCGTCGTACTCCTACATGATCGTCCCGACGTCGAAGGACGACCGCCGGATGACGCCGGCCAAGCGCCAGACGCTGGCCGACTTCCTCACCTACTCGCTGTGCGGCGGCCAGTCCAAGGCGGGCCCGTACGGCTACTCGCCGCTGCCGCTCAACCTGGTGAAGGCGGCCTTCGGCCAGGTGCAGAAGCTGGGCCCGGCCGCGGAGGGCGGCGCCGTCGCGGGGGTGAGCATCAAGGACGCGGCCAGCAACCTGCAGGGCTGCGACAACCCGACCTTCGTCAAGGGCGACCTCGCGGCCAACCACCTCGCTCAGATCGCCCCGCAGCCGCTCGCCTGCCAGAAGACCGGCAACGACCCCTGCGGCGCCACCGTCGTCGCGCCCGGCACGACCACCGAGGCGGGCAGCAAGGACACCACCGGCGCCAAGGGCGGCACGAGCGCGGGTGGAGCACCGGTCGCCGGAGCTCCGGTGGCCGGCGGCGCGCCCCCGGCCGGTGGCGCGGTCGATCCCGCGACCAGCGGCGGTGTCACCGACCCGGCCGCGGCCGCAGGCGGTGCGACGGTCACCGCGAGCGCCAACGCGATCGAGCTGAGCGCGTCGCACCCCGGTGACAACCGGGTGTTCGGCTGGGTCTCGGTGATCGAGCTCGCGGCCCTGGTGCTCGCGCCCGGTCTCTACGTCGCCTTCCGGCGCCGGCTCAAGGCGGGGGAGAAGGCATGACGCGGCACGCGAGCACCCGCCTCGGCGTGATCGCCGACGATCATCTCGTCCGCCGCCTCGCGATCCTGGCCGGCGTCGTGGCGCTGCTGCTCGGTGGCCTCACCGCGCTGCCCGGCCAGGCGACGGCGGCGAGCGACGCGCCTGCGTACGCCAAGACGCGGACGCTGACCCGCACGTACTACGTGCCGAGCGCCGGCGCGAGCGACCCGGCCTCCGCGACCGCGGAGCCGAGTGCCTCGGCGAGCCCCGCACCGCAGGGCGACCAGAAGACGGTCTCCAACACCGTCACCGTCCAGGCCAACAAGACCACGAACCTGCAGTCGCGCGAGCGGATCAACATCTCCTGGTCCGGAGCCCACCCGACCGGCGGTCGGGCGCTCAACCCGTACGGCATCAACGGGGTCGCCCAGGAGTACCCCGTGATGATCATGGAGTGCCGTGGCGTGGACGACGCCTCGCTCCCGGCGGCGCAGCAGCTCTCGCCGCAGACGTGCTGGACCAGCACCTACAGTCAGCGCACCTCGCAAGCCGACCCCAACCATGCGACGTGGCTCTTCGACGCCCAGGACAAGGACCCCGTCCTGGACCCTGCTGACGCGAAGGCCGGCGTCTCCGGTGTCGACCCGGCGACCCTCAGCAAGGACTGCCCGACCGGATCGACCTTCGCCTTCCACATCACGCCGTTCGTCTCGGCGCCCACGTCGCAGGACAAGAACGAGAAGTCCTACGACGAATGCAACGACCAGACGATGCCGCCGTCGGCGTCCAACAACGCCGGCGAGCCGACGAACGAGCTCTACGCGTTCACCGGCCCCGACGGCCGGGGATCGGCACAGTTCGAGGTCCGTACGAAGATCGAGAACGAGGCGCTGGGATGCTCGCAGACCGTGCCCTGCTCGGTCGTGGTCATCCCGATGATGGGCATCGACTGCTCGTCGGCGGCGGCCCCGTGCAACGGCACCGGCAACTTCGAGCCGGGCACGCTCAACTTCGACAAGTCCGCGGTCGACGACGCGCTCTCGCCGCTCTACTGGTGGTCCCCGTCGAACTGGGGCCGGCGCTTCTCCATCCCACTGACGTTCGCGCCTCCGCCGGATACCTGCTCGCTCAACGGCTCCGGCACGCCGGTCCCGTTCTACGGCTCCGAGCTGCTCAGCCAGGCCGCCCTGCAGTGGGCACCGGCGTACTGCCTGAACAAGAGCCGTTTCAACTGGCAGGCCAACTCGATGCCGGACGAGGCGGCGACCCAGCTGGTGCTCAACGGCGGCGCGGTCGCCTCGCAGCCGTCCACCCGGGTCGAGGGTGACAAGGGCCTGGCCTATGCGCCGACAGCGCTCACCGGCTGGGGCATCGCCTACAACATGGATCGCCCCGACGGCAGCATCGACACCTCGCTCAAGCTCAACGCGCGGCTGATCGCCAAGCTGCTGACCGAGTCGTACCCGGGCTCCAACCTCCTCTCCAGTGCCCACGCCGACGCGAAGGGGAAGCCGGATCTCGACGCGAACCCGCTGTCGATCAACCGCGACCCGGAGTTCCAGCAGCTCAACCCCGGCCTGAACACCGGCGCCTCCAGCGAGGCGGCGGCGACGCTGCTGGCGCTGTCCACCGACTCGGCCGTCATCGACCAGCTCACCGCCTACATCGCCGCCGACCCCTCCGCGATGGCGTGGATCAACGGCAAGCCGGACCCGTGGGGGATGAAGGTCAACTCCTACTACAAGGGCATGGACCTGCCGGTCAGCACGTGGCCGCTGCTCGACCAGTGGATCCCGCGCAAGACGGGCATCTCCTGCCTCGACGCCAACCCGGCGCCGTACCTGCAGAAGGTCGCCGCTCCGGTCAGCACGTTCTCGCTGATCGCTCGCGCCATGCTGCTCAGCTGGCCGAACGTCAGCACGGTCTGCTCGCTCGACCCGACGTCCAACACCTGGACCCTGGGCCGGGTGGCGCAGCAGGGCATCGGTCGCCGGATGCAGTTCGGCATCGTCACCCTCGGCGACGCCGCCCGCTACGGCCTGACCGTAGCCAGCCTGCAGGCCTCGCCCGGGCACTTCGTGCCCGCCGACGCAGCCGGCATCCAGGCCGCGGTCAAGCTGATGAGGCAGCCGAAGGCGGACAAGCCGTTCGAGCTCACCCAGGACGCCGTCCGCAAGAGCTCGTCGGCCTATCCCGGCACGGCGGTCGTCTACACCGCGGCCAAGGGGCGGGGTCTTGCCAAGGCCGACGCCGCCCACGTCGCGCAGTTCATCCAGGTGTCGACCAGCGAGGGTCAGGCTCCCGGGCGCGGCAACGGCCAGCTGCCCGCCGGGTACGTGCCGATCACGAGGTCAGGCGCGACGGCCAAGCTGTACGACGCCGCCGGCGTCGCCCGCAAGGCGATCCTCGCCCAGCACGGCGTGCCGGGGGACGGTGGCGGCTCCGCCGCAACGCCGTCCGGCGGTGTGCCGACCACGGGCAACGCGACCGGGGGCGGTAGCGCCCCGGCGGTTGCCCCGCCCGGCACGGCCCCCGCTCCGACCGACGTCGTCGGCGGACCGAAGACCACGACGGACGGCAACACCGCCACGTCGGCGGACGGCCCTGTGGTGCGGACCGCGCTCGTCAGCTCGTCGGTCGGTGGCGGCATGCTGCCGCTGTTGCTCGCGGGTGCCCTCATCGCCCTGCTCGCCTCGCTGGCGCTGCGCGTCGCCCTCCTGATCCGGAGCGTCAAGTGAGCACGGCGACAGCTCCCGTCACGGTCACCGGTGGCCGCAAGAAGGGCTCGTTCCTCACGCAGGAGCGCCGCGCGATCCGTCCCGGTGAGACCGAGGAGGCCCTCGAGGTCGCCTCCTCCGCACTCACCGTGATCGCGATCGTGTGCGTCTGGCTCGTCCTCCAGCTCCTGGTCCTCGGCGGCCTGAGCCAGCTGCGCAGCCAGCACCTGCTCTACCGCGAGTTCCGCGGCCAGCTGGCCGCGGCGACCGCGCCGACCGGAGCGCTCGACTACAACGGCGTCGCCGTCGAGCGTGGCGCGCCGGTGTCGCTGCTGGACATCCCCGCGCTCGGCGTCGACCAGGTCGTCGTACAGGGCACGACCTCGCGTGACCTGATGGCCGGTCCGGGCCACCTGCCGTCCACCGTCCTTCCCGGCCAGGTGGGCACCTCGGTGGTGATGGGTCGCGCCAGCGCGTACGGCGCCCCCTTCCACGACCTGGCCGCGCTGAAGGCCGGCGACACGATCGTGGTCCAGAACGCCGAGGCGAAGGTGACGTACCGGGTCGAGGGCGTGCGCCGCGCCGGCGACCCCGTGCCGTCCCCGCTGAGCGGCACGCAGGCGCGGCTGACGCTCGTGTCCGCGGCCGGCGACGGCGCGCTCTCCGCGCTGCGCCCCCGCGATGCGATCTTCGTCGACGCGATCGCCGAGAAGGGCACCGGCGCGGGCTACCTCGCCGGTGCCTCCCCGGCCGACGCGGTGATGGCCCGCGACACCAGCGTGCTGCCGCTGCTGTCCCTCTGTCTCGCCCTGCTGATCGCCCTCGTGCTGGGTGTGTCGGCGGCGCGACGCCATGTCCGGACGTCGCTGGTGTGGCTCGTCGCCGCGCCGGTGGCGATCGCACTGGCCTGGGTGACCACCGATCAGGTCGTCGCCCTCCTACCGAACTTGATGTGAACCCACATCAGGACGTCACAGAACAAGAAATCAGGGAGCAACTGATGTTCGTTCGCAAGAACAGCGCGAAGCTGGCCATGGCTGGTCTGGCCGCCGGAGCCGTCGCGTTCGGTGCGCTGGCCCCGGCTGGTGCCGCCACCTCGCTCAACACCACGCTGAACCAGGGCGCCGCCTCGACCGCGAAGCCGGTCGACAACGCCGCTACGGACGGCACCGGCACGATCGTCTTCGCCGGCTCCGACACCATCCAGTACGTCATCGCGGACCTCGCGGACGCCTGGAACAAGAAGTCGGCCGCCGACCGCACCATCGACGGCAAGGCCTACAACATCCTCAGCTACAACGCGCTGAAGGACGACGGCACTGCCGTCACCAGCATCGGCAACGGCTGGGCCGGCGTCGACGGCACCGACGCCGCCACCAGCATCACCACCCCGAACGGCTCGGGCCCGGGTCTGCAGCTGCTCGGCAAGACCGATGCCAACGGTGGCTCGGTGATCTCCTACGCCCGCTCCTCCTCGGCCCCCAACGTCGACAAGGCGCTGGCCGACAAGGGCTCGAAGGAGGCGACCGGCTTCCCGTTCGCCCTCGACACCGTCGTGCTCGCGGTCTCGGCGAAGAACACCACCGCGCCGAAGACGCTGACCGACCAGCAGGTCCTCGACATCTACCACGGCGACGCCAAGGACTGGTCGAAGGTGGGCGGCAAGGCCGGCACGATCGACGCCCTGCAGCCGAAGTCGGGCTCGGGCACCGCGAAGTTCTTCGCCGCCCAGATCGGCAACCTCTACGGCACCCTCGACCAGGGCGACCCGACGGCGATCAACGACGGCAACCAGGTCGTCGGCATCCCGGACAAGTACGGCACCGACGGCACTCCGGTCGCCGAGCACAGCGGCGCTCCGCTGGTCGCGGACGCCAACGCGGTCGTCCCGATCTCCCTGGGCCGCGCCAAGCTCTGGAACGCCACGCACGACGCCAGCTCGCAGATCCGCGTCATCGGCGGCTTCAAGAAGCAGCGCGCGCTGTGGCTCTTCGCCCGCAACAACGCCACCACCGCCGCTGCCCTGGGCCAGACCAAGGTCAACCCGGGCGTCTACGCCGACGGCGCTGTCACCAAGAAGCTCCTCGCCAACGGCTCCGGCTTCTTCTGCTCGCCCGAGGCCCAGGCGATCATCGCCGCTGACGGCTTCTACGCGCTGTCGTCCTCGGCCTGCGGCGTCTCGAAGACCACCACGGGTGACATCGTCCCGTCGACCGGCGTCGCCCCGCAGAGCATGTACATCGCGAACCCGCTGCTCGCCGACGCCCCGGCTGCCGGTGGCAGCACCCCGCCGGTCACCACGCCGAACGCCGCCCTCAAGGCGGCCCAGGCCAAGCTGAAGGCCGACCAGGCCAAGCTCAAGGCGGCCAAGAAGGCGCTGAAGAAGGCCAAGGGCCACAAGAAGGCCGTCTGGAAGAAGAAGGTCGTCAAGCTCACCAAGGCGATCAAGAAGGACAAGGCCGCCGTCGCGGCCGCCGCCTGACCTGTGACACCCGCCGGCCCGGGGCCCGCCCCGGGCCGGCACCCCACCCGATCCATCAGAGAGACGCTGCTGCCATGACCACCGCCGAGCCCACCCAGGTGATCCCGACCCTCGACGAACCGCTCGTCGCCCCCAGCTCCGGGGCCGCGTCGCGCAGCCGGCTGGCCACTATCGAGGCCCGTGACGTCTCCTGCTGGTTCGGGGACCGGCTCGTGCTCGACCGGGTCTCGCTGACGATGGCGGCCGGCGAGATCACCGCGCTCATCGGCCCCTCCGGCTGTGGCAAGTCGACCTTCCTGCGCACCCTCAACCGGATGCACGAGCTTGTCCCGATCGCGAAGTTCGGCGGTGAGGTCCTCCTCGACGGCGAGGACATCTATGCGCCGGAGAAGAAGCTCACCGACGCCCGCCGCGACATCGGCATGGTCTTCCAGCGCCCCAACCCGTTCCCGGCGATGTCCATCCGCGACAACGTGCTCGCCGGCCTCAAGCTCACCGGGGCCAAGGCCTCGAAGTCCGAGAAGGACGACCTCGTCGAGCGCTGCCTGCGCCTCGGCGGCCTCTGGAACGAGGTCAAGGACCGGCTCGATGCGCCCGGTGGCGGTCTCTCCGGAGGCCAGCAGCAGCGGCTGTGCATCGCCCGCTCGATGGCGATCCGTCCGCGCGTGCTCCTCATGGACGAGCCGTGCTCGGCGCTCGACCCCACCTCGACCCGCGTGATCGAGGAGTCGATGCGCGAGCTCGCCGAAGAGGTCACCATCGTGATCGTCACCCACAACATGCAGCAGGCCGCCCGCGTCTCCGACAAGACGGCCTTCTTCCTCGCCTCCCAGGGCACGCCCGGCGGGATCGTCGAGCACGGCGACACCCAGGCGATGTTCAGCAACCCGCAGGACCCCCGTACCGCCGACTACGTCAACGGCCGCTTCGGGTGATGGTCGGGTGACTCGCCGCTACCGGTGGCTGCCGGTGGCCGCCGGCACGCTCATCGTCACCGCGCTTGCCGTCGAGGTGCGAGCAACGAGCGGAACACCACTCGCGGTTGTGGAGGTGGGTGCGACGAGCGGAACGCCGTCCCCGATGGTTGAGGTGCGATCGCCAGCGAGCCTCGAAACCACCGCGAAGGCGACCACCACGCGTGACCCCGACCCGACCTGGGTGGCGCGGACCGCGACCGCGGCCGGGATCCCGGTGCCCGCGATGCGTGCGTATGCCCGCGCCCAGCTCGCCCGCCCGGCGGGCTGCGCGATCGGCTGGACCACCCTGGCCGGCATCGGCTGGGTCGAGTCCCAGCACGGCACCCTCGGCGGCCGTACGCTCGCCGACGACGGGAGGCCGTCGGCGCCGATCGTCGGACCGGCCCTGGGCGCCCTCGACCACGCGTACGGCCCGATGCAGTTCATCCCCTCGACGTGGGAGCGGTGGGCCGCCGATGGCGACGGTGACGGTGTGGCCGACGTCGACGACCTCGACGACGCGGCGATGACCGCGATGCGCTACCTCTGCGGTACGGGCGACGACCTCGCCACCGGTGAGGGTTGGGCCCAGGCCGTCTTCGCCTACAACCACGCGCAGACGTACGTGGACAGCGTCTACTCGGCCGCCGAGACCTACGCCCACCGCACCGCCGAGTGATGGCTCCGTCCCGGTCGAGTGATGGGTTCGGCCTGGGCGATCAGGCCACGCCGAGGTAGCCGCCGACGAGCGCGGTCATCTCCTCGACGACCACGGCCCGCTCGATCGGAGGCTGGTCGAGCACCCACCGCATCGCGAGATTCTCGACGGCCAGCGCGATCACCCAAGCGGTGACTGCCGGGTCCGGACGGGTGCTGGCGTCGGGCCGGACCCGGAGGTAGGCCGTGATCAGCTCCCTGATCCGTCGCTCCAGCGCCCGGCGGCGCTCGCGGCTGCGCGCCAGCGGGAGCTGCTCGGCGACGACGCCCAGCAGCGTGCGATCGACCTCGAGCGCGCGGATCAGTGCGTCGGCGACGTGGCGCACCATCTCCTGGCCGATCTCGCCGAGGTGGTCGGCGAGGGAGGCCGCGACCGACTCGGCGACCTCGTCCCAGTAGCGGTCGACGACGACCTCGAGGATCGCGGCCTTGTCGGGGAAGTACTGGTAGAGCGAGCCGGGGCTGATCCCGGCCGTCGTGGCGACCCGGTTGGTGGAGAAGGCGTCGTACCCGTGCTCGACCAGGACCGATCGTCCCGCCGCGACGATCCGCTCGACCATCTCACGGGAGCGCGCCTGGCGCGGTTCCTTGCGCATGGATGCGAATTGTATGCGAGTAATCGCTCGCGTCACGATGGAGGCATGACCACGGCAGCCGCCACACCCCGTCAGCGTCCCGACGACCACGCCTTCCCCGCCCGTCATCGCACCGGCGAGCCGCGGACCATCAGGATGGGACGCAGCCTCAGGCTCCTGGCGCGCGTCGGGGACCTCGACGAGGACCTCATGGCCCGGATCGGGCGTGGCTTCACCGAGCGCGACGAGCTCGGCGCGGCTCTCGCGGACGCGATCCGGATGCGAGCGGGCCAGCCGGGCCGGGTCACCATGAGGCAGTTCCGGACAGCGCTCGAGGACGGCGTGGACGCCGTACCGGATGCGCCGACCGCGCTCGTCGACTTCTTCCGCGAGGTCGAGCCGGTGCCGGGGTGGGTGGACCAGGACCGGGTGGAGCACGGCACCGTCGTCCTGCGCCGGATGGGCCGCAACGCCGGCGATGTCCTGCTCCAGCTCTCCCTGATCGGCGGCTACCGGTTCGGCGGCCCCACCGATCTGCTGGTGCGCACCGACGGGCTCACCGGCCCGGCCACCACCCGGCGCCTCGCCGAGACCCAGAAGTGGGCGACCTCGCTGCAGAGCGCGGACGCGCTCCGGCCCCACCACGAGGCGTGGCGGCTCACCGTGCACGTGCGCCTGATGCATGCGCTGGTCAACGCCCAGTACGAGTCCGAGTGGGACACCGCGCGCTGGGGGCTGCCGATCAGCCAGACCGACCTCGCCGCGACGCTCGGCCTCTTCGACGGCGTGCCGCTGATCGGGTGCCGTGCGCTCGGCGTGCGGATCCCGCGCTGCGACGCCGAGGACTACCTGCACCTGTGGCGCTACGTCGGCCACCTGATGGGCGTCCATCCCGACTTCCTCGTCGAGCGCGAGCGCGAGCGGCACGTCATCAACTACCACCTGCTCCGCGCGCAGGGCACCCTCACCGATGCGGGCCCGCAGCTGGCACAGGCGGTCGTACGGGCCCAGCGCGATCGGCAGTGGCGCGGCTGGCCCGCGGCGCTGCAGCCCCTGCGGGGACGGTACGAGCAGGAGCGCCTGCTCTCCATGCTGACCGTCTTCCTCGGCCTCGAGTCGATGCGCGACCTCGGTCTGTCGCCGCGCCCGCCCTGGGCGTTCGGCTACCTGGTGCCGCTCAACCTGCTGCGCTACCACGTGCTGGGGCGCACGGCGCCGGGCAGGCGCATGCTCGACGCCTGGGGCCGGCGCACCGCCGACCGCGTGCTGGCGAGCTACTTCAAGGGCGGTGCCGAGGGCGTCGGGGCCCTTCCCGCGGGGCATCCCTGACCGGTGCCGCCGTAGACTCGGGCCACGTGACCCTCTCTCCGCTCGCCGGTCAGCTCCTCGCCAGCCCGCACCTCGCCGAGGTGCTCGAGGAGGCCCAGGGCGGAAGGGTGCTGTCGCTCGACATCACCGGTCCGGAGGCGCTGCGTCCCTTCCTGGTCACCGGCCTGGTCCGCGCGGGGCGCACCGTCCTGGCGGTGACCGCCACCAGCCGCGAGGCCGAGGACCTGGTCAGCGACCTCGGCGACCTTATCGGGGCTGAGTCGGTCGCCTACTTCCCGAGCTGGGAGACGCTGCCCCACGAGCGGCTCAGCCCCCGATCCGACACCGTCGGACGCCGCCTCGCGGTGCTGCGCCGGCTGGTGCACCCCGAAGCGGCCGGGGAAGCGCACGGACCCCTCAAGGTCGTCGTCGCACCCGTACGATCCGTGCTCCAGCCGCAGGTCAAGGGTCTCGGTGACCTGGCGCCGGTCGAGCTGCGCAGCGGCCAGAGCGCCAGCATCG
>Ga0308170_10004713_pt1 | contig 10662 bp, 8 predicted proteins | sample PhyBR2_2_FD_202136 | JGI IMG/M metagenome (GOLD analysis project Ga0308170, IMG submission 202136) | Phyllosphere microbial communities from UC Gill Tract Community Farm, Albany, California, United States - DLSLSB.R2 | ecosystem: Host-associated > Plants > Phyllosphere > Unclassified | place... | reverse complement strand
ATCTATGGAAATGACTCCGTCAACTTGTTGGCCGGTCTTCTTTGCCCACATCGTCTGGGCCGTGGCAGCCGCGGTAGGGAAGTCGGGTGTGAGGTTGACGTCCTGCATGTACTTCCCAAGCCGAGTGGAATAAATCTGCTGCTGTTGGGGATCCACTGCCAAGTTTGGGGACATGATTCCCACATCGCTCGCACTGCTCTGAGCCCCGAGCGAAAGCTTCCCGTGGTCCAGTGTCATAACCGCCAGAGCCCCCGGTATACCGCCGGAAGCACGTGCTTCGGCATTGTTCTGGATCATGAGCAGATAATTCTTCGGGCCATTCGCACCCAACATGTCAGGCGCCAGGCTGGCCGCATCCGCTGCTGCGTCGAGTGCACCCGTTGCCTCCTTCAGTTCTTCGGTTGCATTTTGAAGAGGGTGGGCGACCTGCGGCAATAGTCGAGAGGTATCAATTGCTTGTAGCCGTTCCGCGGAAGCTCCAACTGTGTAAGCCGCTGATACAACGGATGGGGCCGCAGTCTTGAGCGGCTCCAGATTGCTGCCGGAAGCGCTCGGCATTAGTGCGTCCCAGTTCAGAGACTCGTAGACATTTATCAAAGGACTAAGCCCAAGGGTTGCCACGTCGTCAGCTGATCTCGCTACCTCTGAGACCGCACTAACGTTCGCTCCGACCCAAGGCGCGCTGGACGTAAGGGTCCAGAGAGGATCCTCCGAAGCCTGCCGCGCGGCTAGAGTGTGTTGACGTAGTGCCGCCACAGTGCTCGCGGCAGAATCTGCATCTGAAGCCAGGATTTCTTGCTTCAACTGTGGAATCAAGCCAGCGGCGGCTTCCAGCTCATGCTTGATTGATGACGCTTTTAGCCCTAACCAGACACTTCCGCCGCCGAAAAGTACAACGAGAACAAAGATCGCGATGCCGATTCTCGTAAGCTGTCGTGGCTGCTTCCGGCTTCTCCGTTTCGTCACTTCAGGACGGTGCCCGAGGCCCTGCATATCCTGAGGAGTTAATGCATCCATACTAGGGGCGACCTAGCCCGCGGTAGGTCCAGCCAGCAGCACGCCATTTGCTGGCATCCAAAATATTCCTACCATCCAGAATTTTTGGAGACGAAACGAATGCGGATACTTCGTAGGGATCCAAATCTCGGTACTCCCGCCATTCCGTCAAGAGGAGAAGTGCATCGGCTCGCTTGAGGGCCGTTTCGGTTGATTCTTCGTAGTGGAGTTCGGGGAATCGAAGCGCTGCGTTGTGAAGTGCCTTCGGATCCGTTACGGTCACCACGGCTCCCTGAAGCTGTAATTGCGCTGCGATACTTAGCGCTGGGGAGTCGCGTACATCATCGCTTTCGGGTTTGAAGGCAGCCCCCAGTACCGTGATCCGCTGTCCCAACAGTGATCCGCCGCAGAGTTCGCGAGCAAGTTCCACTACGCGAGTTCTCCGGCGCATGTTGATCGCGTCAACCTCTCGAAGGAAGGTTAGAGCTTGGTCCGCTCCTAATTCGCCCGCGCGCGCCATGAAGGCCCGGATGTCTTTCGGCAGACAGCCGCCCCCGAAGCCAATTCCGGCGTTCAGGAACTTGCGGCCGATTCTGTCGTCGAGCCCAATGGCATCTGCCAGCATGGTGACGTCGGCGCCGACGGCATCGCACAGCTCAGCCATTGCGTTGATGAAGGAGATCTTCGTGGCCAGGAAGGAGTTCGCCGCTGTCTTGACCAGCTCTGCAGTTGGAAGATCTGTAACTAATCGGGGAGTTCCCGACTCAATAGGGGTAGCGTAAACCCGGTCGAGGACTTGGACAGCAGGGTGTTCCTCTGAACCTCCAGTAATGCCGTACACCAGTCTGTCTGGACGGAGTGTGTCTGAAACAGCATGCCCTTCCCGAAGGAACTCTGGATTCCACATCACGTGCGCCCCCGGCTGGACTTGTTCGATGATCCCTGCCAGCCGCGCAGCGGTTCCAACTGGGACCGTGGACTTGCCTACAACGAGGTCGCCGGGAGAGAGGTAGGGCATAAGACCTGTTGTTGCAGCATCAACGTACGTCAAATCAGCCGCGTTTTCTCCCTTCTTTTGTGGAGTCCCGACACAGATGAAGTGCACGCAGCTTCCCTTTGCGGAGGCCATGTCAGTGGTAAAGGAAAGCCTTCCAGTCTCCTGGACTTCCCTGAGCAGGGCGTCCAAACCGGGCTCAAAGAACGGCGAACTGGCAGCAGACAAGGCGGATATTTTGCGTTCATCTACGTCAATGCCCACGACTTCATGACCCAGTTTTGCCATGCAAGCAGCATGCACGGCGCCTAGGTATCCGCAACCGATAACAGTTATTCGCATAATTTGTCCTTCCCCGGGGCTTTATTCAGCCGCCAGAAAATCAGTAGGCTCCGGAGCTTTGAAAAACTGCGCGGAAGGTCTTTATGAGGATGAGGAGGTCCCCGGCCAATGACCAATTCTCAACGTAGTAAAGGTCAAGGCGCACGGAGTCCTGCCAAGAAAGATTAGAGCGACCGCTGACTTGCCATAGCCCCGTAAGCCCTGGCTTGACCAGCAACCTTCGCCTCACATCTTGTTCATAGGCTTCAACCTCAGAAGGCAGAGGCGGGCGGGGGCCAACAAGGCTCATCGATCCCGTCAAGACGTTAAAGAGCTGGGGCAACTCGTCAAGACTGAACTTACGGAGGAGCCGGCCGATCGAGGTGACGCGCGGGTCTTCCTTCATCTTGAACAGCAGCCCATTACCGTCATTGGTTTCCTTGAGAGCGTCAAGTCGTGCTTCCGCATCCACCACCATGGACCGGAATTTGAACATCTGGAACTGTGCACCCTCTATGCCCACCCGGTCCTGTTTGAACAGGACCGGGCTGCCATCGTCTAGCTTGATCAAAATTGCCACGACGGCCATAACCGGCAGGCTGATCACGATCAGGAAGGCAGAAACGACAACGTCAAAAAGCCGCTTTGCTACTCTTTGGCCCCCCTCCAGAGTCGGCGTAGTGACATGAATTAATGGAAGCCCCGCTACCTGTTGCGTATGAATTCGTGGCCCCGCTATGTCTGTAAGTGCGGGAGCCATGATCAGTCCGACATTTCGGGACGCTAATTCCCATCCCAAGTGTCTGAGTGTTTGTGGGTGTAGCTGCACGCCGGCGGAAACAGCCACAGCATCTGCGCGACAGGCCTCGATTGCCTCCACAATCGACTTTGCGTCCGGAGAATTTCCTACGACGGGAAGTCCGGATTCAGGTTCGACGGAAGGAAGTTCTGATGTATTTGGTGTGTAAACCGCGACCGGCAGATATCCAGCGTGTTGGGCAGTCTTTAAGGAACGAGCCAAGTGCGCAACTGCGCTTGGACCTCCCAGTAACAGCAAGCGGGACATACTTTGTCCCATTTGCCGGTTCACATTTAGGTGCTGTCTGATGAGCCAGCGTGCAAGTAGGAGTCCGAATAAGCCGGCAGGCAAAGCCACGCCCACGTAACCACGGGCAGTATCAAGCCGCAGTACGTATGACACGATTGCCACAAGGCCAAACAACCACAGTGATGCCGCGGCCACCCGTTTGTATTCGTCAGGGCCCGCCCCCAGAATGCGACTTTGTCGACTATTCCAAGCTCCCAGCATGATCCACCAGGCTGCAACTAGTGCAATGGAGAGCCATACGTAGATGCTTTCTTCACCTGCAGCGACCAAGTCCGATGCCCAGCCGAAGCGGATGACATAGGCTCCGGCAACAGCCCAAGTAACCACGAATGCATCCACAATTCGTAGCTGTCGGCTGCACTTGGAGCGCCAGTCACGCACCTCTTTCACGAAAAGTCCCCCAGTGATTGAGCTTCCGACACCAACTACTTTGCAGAGCTAGCCGCGAATGCTCTCGATATTTGCGCGATACCACTCAACGGTGGAACCAATTCCCTCTTCAAGGCTAATGGAGGACTTCCATCCAGCCTCCGCCAGCTTAGAGACATCAAGGAGCTTACGTGGTGTCCCATCGGGCTTAGATGTGTCCCACTCAATCTCCCCTGCATAGCCCACTGCTGCGGCAACAATAGTAGCGAGTTCCTTGATGGTGACATCTGAGCCCGTTCCAACGTTGACTTGGGACGGGCCGTCGTAATTTTCGAGGAGATGAAGACAAGCATCGGCCATGTCATCAACGTGCAGGAACTCCCGCATGGGAGAACCCGTACCCCAGTTGGTGACCGAGGTCTGGCCAGATTTCGCGGCCTCGTCATAACGCCGTATGAGCGCGGGCAACACATGAGAACCATGCGGTGAAAAATTGTCTCCTGGCCCATAAAGGTTGGTCGGCATCGCAGAGATCCAGGGCAAGCCATACTGCCGGCGTATGGCTTGAACCTGCATGATGCCGGCAATCTTAGCGATCGCGTAGGCGTCGTTCGTCGGCTCTAGGTGACCGGTGAGCAAGGAATCTTCTCGGATCGGTTGCTCGGCGAATTTTGGATAGATGCAGGAGGAGCCGAGGAAAAGAAGACGCTCGACGCCGTGCTGCCGTGCGGCGTCCAAAACATTCACCTGGATGCGGAGATTGTCGCTTAGGAAATCTACAGGATAAGTTTTATTCGCGAGAATGCCCCCTACCTTCGCAGCGGCAAGAACCACATAGCGTGGCTTGGTGTCCTCGAAGAAGTCAAATACCGCTTCTCTGTTCTTGAGGTCTAGTTCTGAAGAGCTACGTCCAAGGAGATTTTTAAAGCCCTCGGCCTGCAATTTTCGCCAAATGGCTGATCCGACAAGTCCGCGGTGCCCCGCTACATAGAAGGCTGAAGCTCTGTCAAGCTGGCCGGGTTCGAACATGAGGTCGTCTGACACTAGTTCTTCCAACTTTCCAGACTGACGGTGTCGATCCAGTGGTTGCCGGCGTGCTTCAGGGCTTCGATGTCGGCGTCCACCATAATCCGAGCCAGTTCCGGGGTGTGCACGGATGCCTTCCAACCGAGCTTGTCTTGGGCTTTGGACGCGTCACCAACCAGGGCATCTACCTCTGTAGGCCGAAGATACCGCTCGTCAAACCGAACGTGGTCTTCCCAGTTCAGCCCCGCGTGTTCGAATGCGATCTGAAGGAAGTCTCGCACTGTGTAGTTGCCACCCGTGGCGAGGACGAAGTCATCCGGTTCGTCTGCTTGAAGCATGCGCCACATGCCTTCAACGTATTCAGCCGCGTACCCCCAGTCACGAACCGCATCTAGATTGCCCATATAAAGCAGATCCTGTTTGCCCGCCTTGATTGCAGCTACTGCACGAGTGATTTTCCTTGTGACGAAGGTCTCTCCGCGCCTGGGTGACTCGTGGTTGAACAGGATTCCGTTTACAGCAAACATGCCATAGGCCTCACGGTAGTTCTTCGTGATCCAGTAGCTATAGACCTTCGCCGCTCCATATGGGGATCGAGGATAAAACGGGGTCTCCTCATTCTGGGGCGGAGGCGTTGCGCCAAACATTTCGGAAGAGGACGCCTGGTAAAACTTCGTTTCGATTCCAGACATGCGCACAGCTTCTAGGAGCCGGATCGTTCCAACGCCTGTGGTGTCACCAGTGTGCTCAGGTTCGTCGAAGGAAACGCGCACATGGGACTGTGCAGCCAAGTTATAGACTTCGTCGGGCTGGATCTCTGCCAGAAGAGTGACCAGCCGAGCTCCGTCACTGAGGTCACCGTAGTGCAAGAAGAGCTTTGCCTTGGGGTCGTGGGGATCTACGTAAAGATGATCCACTCTGGTGGTGTTGAAAGTTGAAGCCCGTCGGATGAGGCCGTGAACTTCGTAACCCTTTTTCAGCAACAGCTCTGCAAGATAAGAGCCATCTTGGCCTGTAATTCCCGTTATCAGCGCACGTTTCGTCATTGTCTCCCCCTGATGTTGTGCAAAGAAAAGTCGCCCAGCCTATCGGCCGCGCGACATCGCTAGAGTCTTGATGAAGTCATCATACTGGGCGATGGCCGCCTCTTGAGACAATGTTTCGGTTTTGAACTGCAGTGCGTTTGCAGCCAGGCCCGCGCGCTTCGAAGGTTCTTTTAACAACCCCTCCGCCGCATCCAGTAGCGCTGTCGGAACGCCGGCGTCGACGCGCATACCTCCTCCGGAACTTTCAATTTCGTACGCAGTGACACTGTCTCTGTCTGTAGCCGCGATTACCGGGACGCCAGCACTGAAGTATGAGGTCAGTTTGCTGGGGACAGCCATGTCCCTGACTCCCGGCAATTCGTTGACGAGGAGCAGATCAGCGGCAGCAAGGGCTAGTTGGAATTCTTGATCGGGAAGCGGGTCGACAAACGATATGTTGGAGATTCCCTTGGCTAACGTTTCCAAGTGACGACGCTGGTTTCCGTCTCCCATGAGCACGAAATGCACGGGGCTTTGACGCAGGTCGGCGATTCGCGCAGCCTCGACGACGTTTTCCAAACCCTGCTTTTTCCCCATATTGCCCGCATGCAAGACAATTGACTGGTGTGGTTGCCATCCAAGCTTAGCGCGTATGTCTTCCTGGTTGCCTGAGGGGAGGGCAGTAAGATGAGTCCAGTTGCGAATGACCTTCACCTGGTCGGCGGGCACGCGTAACGCGCCGACCATGTGATGTTTGAAACGTTCATGAATTGCGGTTACTCCGTCCGTGGAGCGGAGGATCCGAGACTCTATAGCCGCCGCGAGGTTAGCAAGAGTGCCTCCACCCGCCCGCGTTTCGACGACAGCTCGGCTATAAAGATCCTGGATCCAGATGCCGACTGCTGGCCTATCCGGGCGTAGTCGTGCCTTCAAAATGGCGCAGGCGCTTGAGAATAGAGCGGGGCTTACAACCAAGACAACGTCGGGTTTATGCCACGAAGCAAACATCAAACGCATCCCGAAACTCAGCTCCATGTGCAGCCGGTTAAGCGCGTTGGGCGACTGGGGAACGTGGTGGCGAAGCCGAGTTACGAAGACGCCGTTGATCAACTCTTCGCGTATCCACCCGGAATACCCCTGCTTAATGGACCACTCGGGGTAATGGGGGTAGCCAGACAGTACGTGAACTGTGTGCCCAGCTCGCACCAGACCTTCTGCAAGGGCAGTAGTGTAGGGGGCGATGCCTGTCAACTCAGGCGAGTAGTTAAGGCCAAGGATGGTTATGCGCAGATTCGATCGAGTCACAGGTGTAAGAATAGTGGGCGAGATCCTGTAATTTGCCCCTGAGCTGTTATGCGGCGAACACAGGTCGCGAAGTTGAAGCCAGTATTCCACGGTGGGGGACCATGTCAGCAAGAGTTATAGATCTTTCGCGCGCTCCTGGAGAGGGATTTTGTTGGGGCCGGCCGCGGGCAGTCGTCTACGCATGGGCTGTGTTCGAGTTGTTGTTTGTGACGAACCCTTGGCAGATCAGTTCAAAGCTCCGGGTCTTCGTCTTGCGAAGGTTCGGAGCAGAAATAGGTGAGGGTGTCATCTATCGGCCCCGAACGAGAGTCAAGTTTCCCTGGAAACTGACGGTGGGGGACAGGTGCTGGATTGGTGAAGGAGTATGGATCCATAACCAAGACAGAGTCACCATCGGACACGACACGGTTCTCTCGCAAGAAACCATGGTTACAACCGGCAGCCACGCGCATCGTCGCGACATGGCGCTAATCACAAGTCCCGTGGAAATCGGCAACGGGGTCTGGATAACGACTAGGTGTCTAGTCACAGGCGGAGTTGATATAGGGGATGCAGCCCTCATAAAACCAATGACGGTTGTTTCGACCAACGTGCCCGCGAACGCTGTGGTCGGCTCATGCGCAGCAGTTATACAAGGCGAGCGGTTTTCCAACTAAGTGTGACCGTGAGAGAACCAATCCCCTGCGGTAGGGCGTCGTAAGTCGCCCTTGAAGCCGGACCTCTAAGGAGCAAACATGAAGACCACTGAGCTGATCCCCATAACTGTGCTTGTGCAGACTCTAAATGAGGAAATCGGCATTCGGCACTGCCTTGAGAAACTAAAGCGATTCGACGAAGTTATCGTGGTTGATTCCAACAGTACTGATAGCACCGCTTCGATCTGTGAGTCTCTCGGGTTTTCGGTTGTAAGTTTTACTTGGGACGGTTCTTACCCGAAGAAAAAGCAATGGCAATTGGAAAATGTTTCCACACGAAATGAGTGGGTTCTGTTCGTTGACGCGGATGAAACTCCCTCGGCTGAACTCCTTGCGGAGTTGGAGGCCTTATTTTCGCCTGATTTGCCTCAAGCGTGCGCTGCATACGAGATAGAGCTTGATTACGTGTTTGCAGGGCGGCCGCTGAAGCACGGGCATCGGGTTGTAAAGCGTGCTCTGCTCAACCGGAATTCCGCTCGGTTTCCCGAGATGGACGACTTGGATGCCCCTGGAATGGGTGAGTTGGAGGGGCACTATCAGCCGGAGGTGCACGGAAAAGTGCTTCGCCTATCTGGCCGTTTGGTCCATGAGGACAAGGATCCTGTTAGGACTTGGTTTGACCGCCACAACCGCTACTCCGATTGGGAAGCGTATTTACGGACCCATCCCAAAACAAAGAGAATGACACGAGAGAGGCGAAGTTCGCAGGGCAAGATCTTTGACTTGATGCCATTCAAGCCGCTTATCTTCTTTTTCTACAGCTACGTCTTTCGCAGTGGCTGGCGGGACGGCCGTGCCGGGTTCGACTATGCAATTGCCCTGTCCACTTATTACTGGCAAATTGAGCTGAAGGTCCGCGAGATCCTGCGACACAGACGCGAGGTGCGGGCATGACGGCTCCGCCGAAGGACGAACGACTGCGAGCCGTGCAGATCGTCAACACCCTTTCTGTAACCGACGGGGGACCCGCGAGAAATTCCTTCGAACTTAATAGGGCTCTCAACCAAATTGCAGGTTGCCGCGTCGACTTGTTTTGGCTCAAAGGGTCGCTTTCAGATAGCGTCCTGATGAACGGATCTGCCATTGCCGAGGATTTGCCCGAGCCCGGCCCTCGAAAGCTCTCAGTTCGAACATCGGTCAAACACCGAGAAGCTGGATTGCTTACCTTTTGCAAAGACCTATTTCGGTCGGACGTATTAATCATCCACGGATACTATCTGCCTTGGATCCCGATCGTTGCAGTCTGCGGCAGGCTTCTAGGGTTGCGCGTATATCTGATGCCGCATGGTGCTTTAACTACACGGCAGCAAAAATACAGTGCGAAAAAGAAGTTGATTTTCGATGCATCACTGGGATGGCTGATAAGAAGACTGCTGGCAGCTTTCGTAACTGGCACCGAAATCGAACGTATAGAACTACAGTCCAAGTTTAAAAAGACGAGAGCAAAAGTGGCGGGCGTCGGCGTACCGATTCCAAGTAAAGCTCGGGACCTTGAACCGGTTCATTCTCCCATACGCTTGCTCTCCATGTCTCGAATCGCGCCCAAAAAGCGAATAGACTTATCAGTTGATGCTCTTAGTCACCTTCAAAAGATGGGCGTGGATGCCTGCCTCGTGGTAGCAGGAACAGGTCCCGGTGCCCTTGTCCAACGCCTGAAGGAACAGGCGCAGCGGCTTGGTGTCGAAAGTAAAGTTGTGTTTTCAGGTCAACTTACAGGTGAGGAAAAGTCGCAAACTTTCCGTGATTCCGACATTTTTCTTCTTCCAAGTGAGGATGAGAACTTTGGGATCGGCTTTGCTGAAGCCATATCGTTCGGCGTTCCATCGGTTGTGAGCACAAATGTTGCTGCTGCCGCCGAGCTACCGCAGGATGCCGGGATTCTGGTTCCCGACCCTACCGGGGAAAAAATCGCAGCTGCTGTGCAAAACCTCATTCAAGGACGTACTTACACAGCGGCTCAGTGCGCTTCGCGAGAATATGCTGTCCGAAATTTTTCTTGGACCGCCGCGGCTGAGAAGTGGCTAGCTATTATTAGAACTTAGATTTTTTCAAGATGACCTATACCAGGCAAGCTATTGGTAAGCCATATATTCGATATGCCGAGGCAAGCAGGTATAGGGAGCTTTGGACCAGGTTTGACCTAGTTGTTAGATAACCGCCTGCGAAGTCAGGGTGAGGAGAAGTGCATTGGCACACAAAGTTCGGTTTGTTGTACCGACTCTAGGAAAGCGTGTCGACTGGCTACACCTCATGCTGAGGTCAGTCTCGAACCAAGGAGTCGACGTAGACCTCGTAATGGTTGGGCCAGACACTCCTGAATTGCACGAGATAGCACTTGAATATGGTGCTCGCTTCGAGGTGGAGTCTGGATCCTCGCTGTCGAGCGCGATAAATCAAGGTGTGGCCGCATTAGAGCAGGATAGTGAGTTTGTGGCTTGGTTGGGGGATGACGATGTACTTGCCCCGGGTGCCCTTCAAGCGGCACTGCGTGCCCTTGAGGGAGAGCCGGAGGCTCCTTTTTGTTATGGCCGTCTGCGATACATTGATGAGGCAGGAAGAAGCAAGTGGCTTGCTCGGCCTGGGCGTTGGGCTGTTCCATATGCCCGGTGGGGGGTTAATTTCGTTCCGCAGCCAGGAAGCGTTATTCGGCGCTCGGCTTGGAACGAGGTAGGAGGCTTGGATGAGTCATTGCATAATGCTATGGATCACGATCTATTTCTAAAACTCGCCGCACTGAGTTCCGGGGTTTACGTGCCTCGTGAGCTCGCTTCTTTTAGGGTGCACGGCGGCAGTATATCTGTTCGAAAAGACGGCCAATCTGAA
>Ga0308170_10004706_pt1 | contig 10675 bp, 10 predicted proteins | sample PhyBR2_2_FD_202136 | JGI IMG/M metagenome (GOLD analysis project Ga0308170, IMG submission 202136) | Phyllosphere microbial communities from UC Gill Tract Community Farm, Albany, California, United States - DLSLSB.R2 | ecosystem: Host-associated > Plants > Phyllosphere > Unclassified | place... | reverse complement strand
AGGGTTCGAAATACCGAAATATTGTCATTGCTCGAATGTTACCGCGCACGACCGGACGCTAGCCTCGCGCTTGATCGTCCCACCCGACCGGCGTAATGCGCCAGCCGATGCCCCCGTAGCTCAGCCGGATAGAGCGACGGTTTCCTAAACCGTAGGCCGCGTGTTCAAATCTCGCCGGGGGCACCAATCAATTCGTGAAATCGCTTGTCCACGACCTTCGTCAAGGCGTGGCGGCATCGCGCCGATCTTCGTGAAGCGGTCCGTTTCGCCCCCATCACTCCCCCCGCCAAACGAGAATTCGGGGACTTGCGGGGATAAGCGGTGACGGATCCTGGGGGCAAGCTGCCGAATGTTGTCAGGCTCGATAAACCGCGGATCGCGGGAGTGGTATATTTCGATCACGGGTGCTGTTGGCGTGGGTGACCGTTCAGGGTGCCGACAGGGCCGAGAGCCAGTAGTCGCATAGCCGTAGCATGAAGCGCTACACAGACAGCCTCGACCGACCGCCTGCACCCTCAAAAAAATGGGCCGGGTTTTACCCGGCCCATTCTACTTAGTTGCTGTCGGAGTTGTCGTCGTCCTCGTGGTCGACGATCAGATACGTCACGCCGGCAATGATCCCGGCGCCAATCACGATCGGGATCGCGCTGGAGCGGGTCAGCTTGCTCGACTTCTGCGTCGCGGTGCCGGTGCGGGTCGATGCGGCCACGGACAGCGCCTGAGCTGCGTTCGTAGCACCAGGCGCTGCACTTGCGGCGACCGGCAGGGCGGTCATCGCAAGCGCCGATGCGCCCAAAATCCATGTCTTGATCATAACTTACTCTCTACTACGTCAGCCGGTGTCGACTGGTGCCTCAACGAATGCCGGCATCACGGGTTCCTCCTTCCATCGCGGACCGCTCCCAAGCGACGGCGAGGCAGAGCAGGATGTTCGAGCGCGTGCCGAGGCCAGCGACGGATCAGTTCGACAACGGCGCAGGACAGCAGCGGCGATCAGTTGAGCTTTTTCGGGGGCGTAACTTGCAGCGGCAATGGGGCGAATGGAATACCGTCGTCGACCAGCGCCTTCGCCTCCGCAAGGCTGGCCTGGCCGTGGATGGTCGCCTGCTCTTGCTCACCCAAGTGCATTGCCCGCGCGCATTCGGCAAATGCCGTCCCGACCCATTGCGAGGATTTGAGGACGTCCGCCTGCTGCATCGCCAGTCGTTTCATCACTGCCTTCATCGCATCCGGTGTCGGCGCGTCGGGCTTGCTATTACTCTTGCCGCCGATGGCAGGTGCCATCAACGCCTTGGCGATGTCGACGCTGTCGCACAGCGGGCATCGGACCTGACCAGCACCGCGCTGGTCTTCATAGGCTGCGCTCGAACCAAACCACACCTCGAAGACGTGGCCGCCGCCGCATTTCAGATCGAACACGATCATCGGGCGATCATCGCACGATTGTCACCGGCGGAATCTGTCGGCGGTGATTCAGCACCGGAATACGCGATCGCACCGCCGCGACGTCGGCAGGATCCAGATCGACGAATGCCAAGCCCTCCGCCTCCCCCATGTCGAGGATCACTTCGCCCCAGGGATCGACCACGAGCGAATGACCATAGGTCGCGCGACCATCGTCATGGACCCCGGTCTGCGCAGCAGCGACGACATAGGCCCCCGCCTCGATCGCGCGGGCGCGGAGCAGGACGTGCCAATGCGCGGCACCGGTCGGACGAGTAAATGCGGCTGGGACGGACAGGATTGTTGCCCCCGCGTCGCTAAGCGCGCGGTATAGGTCGGCGAAGCGCAGGTCGTAGCAGATCGAGGCACCGACCATTCCGACCGGTGTGTCTACCACCACGGCCGCGTCGCCGCCGACATAGGCGGCGGATTCACGCCAACTTTCGCCAGAGGGCAGATCGACGTCGAACAGGTGCAGTTTATCGTAGCGTGCCCGGACAGCACCTGTCCCGTCGATCAGGAAACCACGATTGGCGAACTTACCATCAGCGCGGCGTATCGCGAGCGAGCCAAGATGCACCCAGACGCCTGTCTCGGCCGCCGCCTTTCGAACCGCCGCAAGGACGATGTCCGCCTCTTCGCCAACGATCGACGCGCCAGCGCGGGCACGATCGCGATCGATCAGCCCGGACATTTCGGGTGTGAACAGCGTCGCGGCGCCCTCCTTGCCTGCCGCCTGGATCGCATCGACCAGCGCGGCGGCATTGACCGCGGGATCGATCCCGCTGGTCATCTGGAGGACGCCGACCCGCGGCATCAGGCGAGCAGCGGGTCGAGGCCACCCTTTGCATCGAGCGCGGCGAGATCGTCCGACCCGCCGATATGCTTACCGTCGATGAAGACCTGCGGCATCGTCATGCGACCACCCGACCGCTCGACCATTTCAGCCTTCTTGGGGCCGCCCATCGTGACGTCGAACGTCTCGGGTTCGACACCCTTCGATGCGAGGAGTTTCTGTGCCCGCGAGCAATAGGGGCAGAACTGCTTGATGTAGATTTCGACTTTAGCCATGCGACGGAAATGTGGTTTGGGTCCTCGATTGTCAATCGTCGCGGTCCTCCGACAGCACGCGCGCCCAGCATAATATCGTGACGGAGCGGGCACCTGCGCGCAGCAGCACCCGGGTACAGGCATCTGCGGTGGCGCCGCTGGTGTAGACGTCGTCGACCAGGACGACCGCCTTGCCGACCACCCGCTGGGCTGCCGTGATCGCAAAGGCACCGGCGACCGCACTCGCGCGCTGGCGTCCCCCGAGACCGCGCAACACCGCCGTCCGGCGCCGCCTGACCAGCAACGTTCGATCATGGGCCGTGCCCGACAGAGTGGCGAGCGCGTCCGCGATCAACGCCGCCTGATTGAACCCGCGTGACCAGAGCCGCCAGCGATGCAGCGGCACCGGGACCAGTATTTCGGCCTCGGCCGGCAGCAGACGGCGCATCCGCAACGCCATCGTCTCGGAGAACGCGATCCGCCCGCCATATTTCAGCCGTAGCGCGAGCGCGCGGGGTACCGGGCCGTAAGCGACTGCCGCCCGCACACCCGCGTGACGGGGCGGATCGCGCAGACACGCGCCACACATCGCGCCCTCGCCGCGATCGAATGCGAACGGAACATGACAGGCGGCGCACCAGGGCGGCGCGATAAACCGCAGGCTGCTCCAGCATGGTGCGCAAAACCGGTGATCTTCGGCGACCGGCACGCCGCAGCCAGCGCAGCGGGGCGGCAAGGCGAAATCCAGGACGTAGCGGAGCGCGATCGGCAGCTTCAAGGAACCCTCTTTTCTGCGCTATCGGTGTCGTATCGCTTGTCGGGGGTGACGACGCGCGGCACAAGCGCCGACGTGTCCGATCAAGCTCCCGAAATCTTCGACCGTGCCGCGCGCCGCCGCCGCCGCGACCGCGCCGCGCCCATCTATGCCGAGCATGAATTCCTGCGCGCGACGATGCTCGACGGGATTGCCGAGCGGCTCGACGCGGTCACCCGGTCGTTCGCCGACGTCCTCGACCTGGGCTGTTTCGACGCGGCGTTTCCCGCGCCGGCGGGCGCCCGCGTGGCGCGGTGCGATCCGGGATATACGTTTGCCGCTGCCGCGCATGGTGTTCAGGCCGACGAAGACCGGCTGCCGTTTGCCGATGCCAGCTTCGACCTGGTGGTGAGCGCCGGCGTACTCGACCAGGTCGACGACCTGCCGGGCGCGCTGTCGTTGATCCAGCGCGTGCTACGTCCCGACGGATTGTTTCTCGGTGCGTTCGTCGGTGCGGGCAGCCTGCCGGCGTTGCGCTCGGCACTGCGTATCGCCGAGGCGGATCGACCCGCCGCCCGGCTGCATCCGCAGATCGACGTGCGGTCCGCCGGCGACCTGTTGATGCGCGCCGGGTTTGCCCTGCCGGTGGCCGATGTCGAGACGCTCGACGTGGGCTACCGCGATCTCGGCCGGCTGCTGGGCGATCTGCGTGGCATGGCGGCGACCAACGCGCTGAAGCAGCGCCAGCCGATGTCGCAAGACGTCTTCGGCCGCATGATCGCCGCGTTCGCCGACGCAGCGGACGATCGCGGCAGGACCCATGAGACCTTCCAGATCGTGTTCCTGACCGGATGGTCCCCCGACCCATCGCAACCCAAGCCGGCACGCCGCGGCAGCGCGACCGCGTCGATGACCGACGCGTTCAAGCGCTAATCTGTCCTGAAAGGGCGGTTTCGAACGCTGAACCCCAACATCGTCACGTACTTCGCCGCGGGCAAAGTCGTCGGCTAACCGATCATGCCTTCGCCCTCGGCATTGCGCGCGAGGATACGGCCCATCGCATCAAACAGTGCGTCCATCGCCACCGGCTTGAAGATCACGTCGTCCGCGCCCGCGGTCAGGCAGCGTGCGCGCAGGTCGGGTGCGATGTCCGCGGTCACGACGATGATCGGCACCGCCCCCTTCGCATCGCCACGTGCGCGGATATGCTCGATCGCCGTCACACCATCCATGCCGGGCATCCGCAGATCGACCAGGATCATCGCGAACTCCTGTGCGTCGATGATCTCGAGCCCGCGTTCGGCGCTTTCCGCCTCTACCATCGTCACGCCGGCGACATCGAGCATGTCCTTGACGACGCGCCGGTTCATCCGATCGTCCTCGATGAAGAGGACCTTCACCATCGTCTCGTCGATAGAGCGACACACGAGAGAAATGCTACCGACATACCGTGCATCTACGCGCTATGCGGCGTCCGACACAAGGACGGGATGTGCTGTGTCCGGGATGATCTGGTCGCCGTAAATCGCGCGGATCAACGCCGCGCCGCTGACCGGTCTGGCCACCACGCGGGTGATCCCTGTCGCCAGCAGTTCGTCGCGTTCCTGTGGGGCCGATATCGGCCACAACAACGTCGTTTGCGTCGCCGCGCGGCCGACCGCCTCGACGATCCGCACGAGGCTGGCCGGTGCGTCCCCGCCGAGGCGGATCGTCGCGTCGTCGATCAGGATATGCGCGACATTACCCTCGATCACGTGACTGACGGCTTCGTCGATCGAATTGGCAAAGACGACCATCCCCGCATGCGGCGCCAGCAGCGCCTTGAACATGCTCCGGGTGATCGGATTGCGATCGACGACCAGCGTCACAGCAACAGCCGGATACGGCGCAGCGGCGGCGGCGGCGGCGCCAGTCTCCGGCGCGGCGCGCACGAACGGCAGCGCCAGCGTGAAGGTCGCGCCCTGCCCTTCGACGCTGGATACCGTGACATCGCCACCCATCGCCCGCGCGAGGTTGCGACAGATCGCCAGCCCCAGTCCGGTGCCGCCAAACTGACGCGTGGTACTGGCGTCCGCCTGCGCGAACGACGCGAATATCTGCTCGAGCTTGTCGGCGGGGATACCAATCCCGGAATCGGTCACCGCGACCCGCAGCCGTTCGTCGTCGCCGATATCGATGGCAAGCGTGATCTGGCCCCGCTTCGTGAACTTGAGCGCATTGGACAACAGGTTGAACACGATCTGGCGGATGCGCGCGGCATCGCCGACGATCATCGCCGGGCATCCCTTCAGGTCCATGACGAACGCCAGCCCCTTGCCGCGCGCCTGCTCCTCCCACATCCGGGTCGCGTCCATCACCGTTGCGCAAAGATCGAACGGCGCCGCCTCGATCGTCAGATTGCCGGTTTCCATTTTTGCCACATCGAGAATGTCGTCGACCAGCGCGCGCATCGTGACGCCGGCGCCGTGAACGACCCCCAGCCGATCACGCAACAGTGGTGCAAGCCCGGGGTCGGCAAGCATCACCTGCGTCATACCGAGAATGCCGTTCAGCGGCGTGCGGATCTCATGACTCGTCGTTGCGAGAAATTCGGTCTTGGCCGCCAGCGCCTTGCCAAGCGCGCCATTGGTGATGGCGAGGTCGTCGTTCGCGGCACGTACCTGGTTGCGGCTGCGGCGGATCGTGAACAACCCGATCGCGAGCAGCGCGATGACGATCGCGACCGCGCCGGCTATCCCCATGAACAGGTGCCGCTGCGCCTGCGCCTGCGCGCGCTCGAATGCGATGCTCCGGCGCAACTCGTCGGCCTTGAGCTGGCTGATCTTCAGTTCCTGGTTCGCAAAGTCGAACCGCGCCGCCATCAGCGCGGTCTTGGTGCTGGTCGCCAGCTTGGTCGCGTCGTCGTCGATCTGCTTGAGCGCCTGCAGATGCACCAGTGCCAGTTTCGGATCGTTCGCCGCGCGAAAGACGTCATAGGCGGTCTGATGAATATCCTTGGGCGATATACTGGTTCCCTTCGGCCCCAGTTCGCCTAGCGCCGCCGTTATCAGCGTGACCGCACGCGCCGTCTCGCCGCGTTGCAATGCCAGTTGCGCGGAAACGGCGATGATGCCCGCCTTCAGGTTCGACGTTTCGCGGTCGGCAGTCAGCCGCATGCCCTCGCGGATAGCCTGTTCGGCGCCTTTGAGATTGCCGGTAGACAGATGAAGCAGCGCGATATTGGCATCGATCTGCGCAATGAGCGCACTGCTTTTCAAGATCCTGGCAAGCACCAGCGCTTTTTTGAATTCGACGAGCGCCTGCTTATACTGCTTCAGCTCGCCAAAAGCCGTCGCCCTGTTGTTATAGACGGAAACCGAAAGACTAGGGTCGGTTCGATACGCTTCGATCGCTTGGTCGTAATATTTCAGGGCTGTGGCCTGATCCATAGCTTCGGTATACAGCCATGCGATAAAGACCAAAGCCATCGCCTGCCCTCGATTGTCGCCGAGACGACGATATTGCGCAAAGGCATGCTGGTAGTCAGTAAGTGCGGCACCAGCCCGCCCCCGAGCGCTTTCGGCGCCGCCGCGTGACAGCAGGATGTCGGCATAGAGCTTCGAACGCGGAGCGATGACGACGATCTTGGCAAGGGCATTGCCGATCAGTTCTCGCGCTTTTTCGGGATTGCCGAGCCGTAGATAGGCCTCACCCTGCAACCATTGCGCGGTAGCGGTCGAAATGCCGCGCTTGGTAGGGTCACCGATCGCCGTGGCAATCCGTTCGGCGTCCGCGGCTCCGGATCGTGCGGTTTGCGGGGCGATCAGCATCGCGGCTTTCGCTTCGCCGATCGTTTTATCGAACCTGTGGGTCGCCGACGCACCGTCGACCTGCGCGGTGCCGGATTGCGCGAGACCACTTGCGGCCAATATCCCACATATCGCCAGTGCCGGTAAGCGCGCCCAGCCTAGCCTCACCCGCGCTTCCATACCGTCGCAAGCCTGTTGAACGGCGCCCGAACATCCGCAGCGATCGCGAGGTGTTTTTCATCCGCCAGGAAGTGAATGAGCGCGTCGAGGTTGATCGGGCGGCTGATCAGGAAGCCCTGGATCATGTCGCAGCCCATCACCGACAGCAACGCCATCGCCGCCTGCGTCTCCACCCCCTCGGCGACGACCTCCATCTCGAGTGCATGCGCAAGGTCGATGGTCGAGCGCACGATCAGCGGATCGCGGTTTGAACTCGTCAGTTGCGTGACGAACAGCTTGTCGATCTTCAACTCGCGCGCCGGCAGCTGCTTCAGATAGGCCAGCGACGATAGGCCAGCACCATAATCATCGATCGCGATGACGATGCCGATATCCGCGAAGACCTTCAGATTGGCGATCGCGCTTTCCGGATCGCGAATGACCGACGTCTCGGTGATCTCGAACCCGAGACGCGCCCCGCTCGCCTCGACCAGCGCACAGACCTTGCGGACGAACCGCGCGTCGGCAAGCAGGACACCGGCGATATTGATGAAGATCCGCAGATCATGCCCATTGGCGATCAACGTCTTCTGATCGCGGATCGAACGGCGGATAGTCCACAGGGTCAGTGCGACGATATCGCGCGACTCTTCGGCGATCGGGATGAAGTCGCTGGGCAGCACCAGCCCTCGCGTGCTGTGCTGCCAGCGCACCAGCGCCTCGACACTGGTGATCTCCTGCCGCCTGAGATGCACCTTGGGCTGATATTGGAGAAACAGCTCTTCCGTCTCGATCGCAATGGTCAGGTCACGCGCCAGCTGGGCGCGATCAACCGATGCGGCGCCCGCGGTTACGTCACGTGCGATCGCGACCCGTTCGGTACGCGCATCGGTCAGCGCGCGCTCGGCTTCCTCGATCAGGTGGACCTCGTCGCGGTCTCCGATCGCGCCGGCCGCCGCCGCCCCGAACTGGACATGGACACCGTGCCACTCGCCATCGATATCGAACGGCAGGTCGAAAGCGCCCTCCAGCGCCGTGATCGCGACATCGAGGGCCAACCGCGCTTCGCTCTCGAAGGCGATCTCGACGACGTCGCGACCGGCGACGATGACCCGTGCATCGGGCAACACTGCGCTCACCCGCGCCGCGACGTCGACGATCAGCATGTCCGCGCGCGACCGTCCGAGGTGGCGCCGCAAGACGTTAAAATTCTCGATCTCGGCCAGAATCAAGAACTGCCAGCCGATCAGACATCGTGGAAGGGACAAACTTCCTGTCTGATGTGCCTTCAAACCTAAATGAGTTGATTCAGCAGCGGCTTGAAAGGCGCTGGGTTCGAAGTGCGAGTGCGGAAACTCCCTCATGCCGTGGGGATATCGGCAACGCCTAAACATAGTCTTAAGTAAGACTCCGACGAAGCACGCCTAAAGATGGTTAACAATTTACAAAAAATATTGTTTAACGTTTCGTTATCCACTATGCCGGCCTTGCACCCCAAAGGGTGTCAATAAGGGAGCATAAAACATGCTGAATCTCATCATCTCGCTGATCTACAGCGGCATTCGCCCCTGGTGAACGCCGACCGTCGGCTCGATCAACGCTGCTCATCCGCATGCGGGTGGGTGCGTTGGCCGGGCCGGCACTTTGAAATGCCGACTAGCGAATCGCTAAACGCACTCGCTTCCGAATAGGTGGAAAACCTTCACCATTTCGCACTGTCATGTTGCTGCAACATAGCGCGCAGGCCGCATAGACGGCATCGCAAGACTCTGGCCTGTCAATTTACCGGGTCGACAACGTCGTTCTGAACTGTCGTTGAGTGGCGTACGCATCGCTTTGGCGTCGTCGCATAAGGTTTGTGGCAAGGTGCGGGTTTAACCTCAATAAAGCTTGTGCCGGCGAGCATGCCGCGCACTGGCAGCTTGGCGGGCGGGAGTACCCATCCCGCGCAGCCCCCCCCCGCCGTCTTCAGAAAGCCGCTATCTTCAAAGACCTGTCGTCTTCAGAAAAGCGCGCTTTTAGTTCATCAACTCCACCGCCATCGCGGTCGCTTCGCCACCGCCGATGCAGAGCGAGGCGAGACCGCGCTTCTGGCCCGTAGTTTCAAGCGCCGACAGCAGCGTCGCCAGGATCCGCGCACCGCTCGCGCCGATCGGGTGGCCGAGCGCGCACGCGCCGCCGTGGATGTTCACCTTGTCGTGCGGAAGCCCAAGATCGCGCATCGCGATCATCGCGACGACGGCGAAGGCTTCGTTGACCTCGAACAGGTCGATGTCCGACGCCGACCAGCCGGCCTTCTCCATCGCCTTCCGCATTGCGAACACCGGCGCGGTCGTGAACAGCGACGGGGCATGGGCATGCGCGGCATGCGCCACGACGCGTGCGATCGGCGTGATCCCGAGCCGGTCCGCCAAACTCGCACGCGTCATCACCAAGGCGGCCGCACCGTCGGAGATCGACGAGGCGTTGGCGGCGGTGATCGTGCCGTCCTTCGAGAAGGCGGGCTTCAGCGTTGGGATCTTGGCGACGTCGCCCTTGGCCGGCTGCTCGTCGAGTGACACCGTCGTCGTGCCCTTGCGGCCCGCAATATCGACGGAGACGATCTCGCGGTCGAACGCGCCGGATTTCTGCGCGGCTTGCGCCCGGTGCAGCGATTCGATCGCGTAGTCGTCCATCTGCTTGCGCGTGAACTGGTATTCGTGCGCCGTGTCTTCGGCGAAATTGCCCATCAGCTTGCCGGGTTCGTAGGCATCCTCGAGCCCGTCGAGATACATATGGTCGTACATCCGGTCATGCCCGATCCGCGCGCCGCCACGGTGGCTCTTCGAGAGGTACGGCGCGTTGGTCATGCTCTCCATGCCGCCCGCGACGAGCAGGTCGACCGAGCCGGCGGCCAGCGCATCGGCGGCAAGGATCGCCGCCTGCATCCCCGATCCGCACATCTTGTTGACCGTCGTCGCCTCGACGTGATCGCCAAGCCCGGCGTTGATCGCGGCCTGTCGCGCCGGCGCCTGGCCAAGCCCGGCGGGAAGCACGCAGCCCATGTAGATCCGCTCGATCTCCGCGGCCGACACGCCCGAGCGCTCGACCGCGCCGCGCACGGCGTCGGCGCCAAGCTGAGTCGCGGTCGCGCCGGCTAGTGCGCCCTGGAACGATCCCATCGGCGTGCGCGCGTAAGACAGGATGACGATAGGATCTCGATCGGCCGCCACTTCACTCTCCATGTATTTTCTATCCCCGTATCTGGGGTTGATGTGCGGCAATACAAAGCACCACGGGATGCGCCTAGACCTCCCGTCATGGAAACACTCGTCGCGACGCTCAAATGGTCTGCCGCGGCATCGGGGGTGATCGCCGCCTTTATGGTATCGCTCGATTTCGGGCGGCGCGTGACGGGGTGGGGCTTCGTGCTGTTCGTCGGCTCGTCGATCGCGTGGCTGAGCGGTGCGGCCTTGACCGGGGACTGGGCGCTGGGCACGCA
>Ga0308170_10004701_pt1 | contig 10679 bp, 9 predicted proteins | sample PhyBR2_2_FD_202136 | JGI IMG/M metagenome (GOLD analysis project Ga0308170, IMG submission 202136) | Phyllosphere microbial communities from UC Gill Tract Community Farm, Albany, California, United States - DLSLSB.R2 | ecosystem: Host-associated > Plants > Phyllosphere > Unclassified | place... | reverse complement strand
AGCACCGGTTCGCCGTCGCCCGGGATCGGCTTGTAGCCCATCTTCCAGGAGGCCGGCTTCAGTTCCGGGTTGCCGGCAACCAGCTTCGATGCCTCATCCGCCAGTTCCTGCACCACTTCGTCCGGAATGGTGAAGGAACCGTCGGCGTGCTCGGTGATGTGCTCCTCGTACCAGTCGTGGTCCAGGGCGAACGTGCCGCCCGGGTTGGGCCGGAGGGCGGCGCGGGGCGTGTTCATCACTGCGGCCACCTCGTGCTGCACCTGCTTGGTCACCACCAGCATGGACACCGGGGAGCCATTGGGGATGTGCACACCCAGGGGTTCGACGACGGCGGGCGTCGCTGCGCCGCACGCCACCAGGACGGCGTCGGCCGGGTAGGTCCCGCCCGACGCGGTCTCCACACCGGTGGTGCGGCCGCCCTCAACCATGACCGAGGCCTTGCCGGCGTTGAGGACGAGTTCGCCGCCGCGGGAGTGGAACTCCTCCATCAGGAAGTCGATCAGGTCCGGCAGGCTGACCCAGCCTTCGCCGGGGTTAAAGATGGCGTTGTCCGGCACGGCACTGGAATCGATGCCGGGGGTGGCTGCGGCGATTTCCTCCGGGGAAAGCAGCTTGGAGTCGTAGCCAATGGACTTCTCGTAGGCGTGCCGGGCCTCGGTGGCCGCACCCTGGCCCGCAGTGTTCCACATGAGTCCGCCGCCGAACTGGAGCCACTCCCGCTTGGGGTCCGAGGCGAAGAGGGTGCGGTAGCGGTCCACGCCGGCAACCCGCAGCTGGTGGTACGGGGTGGACCGTTCGCCCGCGGAGTTGAGCCAGGACAGGGAACGGCCGCTGGCTTCGCTGGCCAGGCCGCGCTCAGTCAGGAGGATCACGGAGGCGCCTTCGCGGAGCAGGTGCACGGCGGTGGAAACGCCCAGGATGCCGCCGCCGATGATGGCGACGCGCTTGGTGGCTGTAGCAGAGGACATTGGTGTCCCTTTCTGTGGAATTCGTGGTGGTGAGGGACGCAAACCTTGCGTCAAAAGAGGGGTACGGGACGTCAGGCCAGGGCGTGGATGCCCTCGATGACCTTCAAAACTTCAAGCGGACCGGCGGGGTCGACGGGCAGCGGGCCTTCGCCGCGGAGGGCGGCTGCCAGCTGCACATAGAACTCCGGGTAGCTGCCGCGTTCGGCGGGAACGGGAGACGTTGTTCCGTCGACCCCCAGGAGCCCCCAACGCTCCTGGGGGTCGAAGCCGTATGCAGGGTCCGACGGCGGCATCCCGGCGACGAGGGCAGGTTCCTGGCCGTCCAGGCCCCACTTCGTGTAGCCGGCTTTTGACCCGAGGACGTGGAAGCGCGCACCGGCCTGGGCAGCCATGCCGTTCATCCACAGCCGTGAACGGACACCCGAGGTGTGCAGCAGTGACACGAAGGCTTCGGTGTCGGCCGCGTCGGGATGCGGGCCCCGGTTGGCCGTCTCGCCGTAGCTCCGTTCCACCGGTCCGAACAGCTGGATGGCCTGGTCGATCAGGTGCGCGCCGAGATCGTGCAGGATGCCGCCGCCTTCGGCGAGGGACACCGTGTCCCGCCAGTTCCCAAAACCTTCCGGCCGCCACCATTCAAAGCGTGACTCGAAGCTGGCGACCTGCCCCAGCGCTCCGGAGGCCAGGACCTTCTGGAGGGTCAGGAAGTCGGCGTCCCACCGGCGGTTCTGGAACACCGTAAGCTGCACCCCGGCGTCGTCCGCCCTGCTGACCAGCTCCTCACCCAGCGCGGACGTGGGCACGAAAGGTTTGTCCACCACCACGTGAAGGCCGTGGGTGATGGCTGTGGCAGCAAGGCCAAAGTGCGTGTGCGGCGGCGTGCCTAGAATGACCAGGTCAAGATCGGCTGCGTTGGCGAACAGCTCCTCCGCAGTTGCCACGATCCGGGCCCGGGGGTACAGCCGTGCCGCTTCGGCCGCCCGGGCAGGCTGGGCCGTGACGATCACATCGAGCGAAAAGCCCGGGTCCGCCGCGATCAGCGGGGCATGGAACACCTTTCCCGAGATCCCAAAGCCGACGACGGCGGTCCGGATGGGTGCCGCTGCAAGGGTACCCATCAGAGCACCTCGGAGAGGAAGCGCTGGAGGCGTTCGCTGCGGGGGTTGTCGAAAAGTTGGGTGGGGGTTCCTGCTTCGACGACCTCGCCTTCGTCCATGAAAACCACCTGGTCGGCGACTCTGCGGGCGAAGCCCATTTCGTGGGTGACCACCAGCATGGTCATGCCGCGGCGGCCCAGGCCGGCCATGAGGTTAAGGACGCCTTTGACCAGTTCGGGGTCCAGGGCGCTGGTGGCCTCGTCGAAGAGCATGACTTCGGGTTCCATGGCCAGGGCGCGGGCGATGGCGACGCGCTGCTGCTGGCCGCCGGAGAGGTCGCGGGGGCGGTGGTCGGCCCGTTCGGCGAGGCCCACTTCGGCCAGGCGCTGGCGGGCCTTGGCCATGGCCTGGGCCTTGGGCATACCCTTCACAGCCCAGAGCGCCAGGGCAACGTTTTCCTCCGCGGTGTGGTCCGGGAAGAGGTTGAAGTGCTGGAAGACCATGCCGATGCGGGTGCGCAGGGTGTCCGGGTTGGTGCCCAGGATGGTGTCTCCGGCCAGGAGCACGTCGCCGCTTTTGGGTTCGTGGAGCCGGTTGATGCCGCGCAGCAGGGTTGATTTGCCGGAGCCGGAGGGGCCGATGATGCAGGTGGTGGTGCCCGGGGCGACGGTGAGGCTGACGTTGCGCAGGACTTCGATGTCGCCGTAGGCCATGGTCAGGTTGCGCAGTTCCAGGGACGAGCCGTGGAACGTGGGGGCTTCCTGGCCGGTGGTGTTTTTGGTGGGGGTGGGGGTGTTCATGTGTTGCTCCCGGCAGTGAGCGGCGAGGCCGCTTCGAGGTCCTTGACTTCCTTCAGGCCGCTGGTTGGCGGCGCAGGCCGGCGGCGGCCGGTGCGGAACTTGTTGTCGATGTGGTTCACCAGGTGGGTCAGCGGGACGGTGATCACCAGGTAGAAGACGCCGGCGGCGACCAGGGGTGAGAGATTGCCGGAGAGCACGGCGGCGTCCTGTCCCACGCGGAAGAGTTCGCGTTCGCTGACCAGCAGGCCCAGGAAGTAGACCAGGGAGGAGTCTTTGATGATGGCGATGAACTGGTTCACCAGGGCCGGCAGGACCCGGCGGACGCCCTGCGGGACCACCACCAGGGCCATGGATTTGGCGTAGCTCATGCTCAGCGCCCGGCATGCTTCGCCCTGGCCCTTGTCCACGCTCAGGATCCCGGCGCGGAAGATCTCCCCGATGTAGGCACTGGCGATCAGGCTCAGCGCGATGATGCCCAGCGGGTACGGGGACGGGCCGAAGATCGACTGGCTAAGGCGGGCGAAGCCCTGGCCGATCAGCAGGATGGTCAGGATCGCCGGCAGGCCCCGGAACAGGTCGGTGTAGATCCGGGCCGGGACCCGCAGCCACTTGGACGGTGAGATGCCCATGACGGCCACCACCATCCCCAGGACCGTGCCAAGGACAGTGGCGGCAACCGAAATGATCAGCGTGTTCAGCAGGCCGACCGCCAGCAGTTGGGGCAGGACCTCGGCCATAGCGCCGAAGTCAAAGAATGTACGGATGATGGTGTTGAACCAGTCCATGATTGCTCTCAGACGTAGATTGAGTGAGGATGCCGGGCAGGCCGCGTGCTGCAGCCCGCCCGGCGGTAGGCCCGGAGGCTTCTGTGCTTACTTGCCGGCGCTTACTTGCTCGGTGCCGGCGACGCGGACGCGGAAGCGCCCTGCTCTGCCTTGGGCAGGTACTGCTCCGGCATCGGCGAACCCGGGAACCACTTCTGGTAAAGCTTCTTCCAGGTCCCGTCCTCCATCGCAGCGGCCAGGCCCTTGTTCAGGGCCTCCTTGAACGCCGTCTTGCCCTTGGCCACGGCGAACCCGGCCGGGGCATCGAAGGACGGAATGTCCGCGGCGCTGACCAGCCCGTGCTGGTCCTCATACGCCTTCGCGGCCTCGTAGTCCAGGAAGTGGGCGTCCACGGTTCCGCTGTTCAGCGCCGCGATGGCGGTGTTGTTGTCCGGGAAACGGACCAGGCTGGCGGAGGGAAAGTTCTTCACCGCATAGGCCTCCTGCAGGGTTCCCTGCACCACGCCCAGCCGCTTTCCGGACAGGCCGTCCACACCCGTGATGCCGGAATTTTTGGTGGTGATCACCGTCAGGTAGCCGGCAAGGTAACCGTCCGAGAAATCAACGGTTTCCTTGCGCTTGTCCGTGATGCCGATAGCGGCAACACCGGCGTCGAACTGCCCGTTGGCCACTGCTGCAAGGAGGCCGGAGAAGTCCTGGCCGGTGAAGACCACGTTGTCCACACCGGCCCTGTGGGCCACGTCCTTGAAGAGTTCCACGTCGAAGCCGGTGAAGTTACCGGAGGCATCGGCGAAGGTGTAGGGCTTGGAGTCGCCCAGGCTGGCTACGCGGATGGTGCCGGGCTGGATGAGGCCGTAAGGGTTGTTTTCCGTCGTGGAGGCGGCGGAGGTGGAGCTGCAGCCGGAAAGTGCCAGGACCGCGGCGAGTGCGGCGGCGGCAATTCCGGCCGGGCGGAGATTCTTTTTCTTCACAGCGTTGTCCAATCGTTTGGAGGGAGGCGGTGCTGTCAGGGCCGCCGAAGAAAGTCGCCGATGCTCTTGTTGAGTCCGGTCTCACACCATAGGATTGAGACCGGACTCACATCGATGGATAGAAATGTAGCCGAAGTCACAGGGGCCGTCAACAGCCCTTCGAAAGGTGAAGATGAAGGCTGAAGGAGCACGACGGCGGGACGTAACCGTTGCCGACGTCGCAAAGGCCGCCCAGGTCTCCAAGGCTCAGGCGGCGCGGGCGCTGGGAAATTACGGGGCCGTCAGTGATGACGTCCGCGAGCGGGTCCTCGCTGCCGCCGAGGCGCTTTCCTACCGGCCCAACGAACTTGCCCGCAGCATGAACACCGGGAAGTCGCACACCATTGGCGTGGTTGTGGGTGACATCGAAAACCCACACTTTGGCCTGGCTACGCGCGGGATCACGGACACTGCGAAGAAGGCCGGCTACAACGTCATCCTGGTCAATACCGACGAGGACCGGGCTGCTGAGGTAGACGCGGTTCGAGTGCTGCTGGACAAGCGGGTGGACGGCCTGATCGTTGCGCCTGCATCGTCGGTGGACACCGAACACCTGCAGGAAATACACAGATCGGGGCGCCCGCTGGTCTTCATTGACCGCACCGCCGGCGATATGCCGGTGGAGACCATGGCCGTGGACATGGCGAGGATTTCGCGGGAGGCCACGCAGTACCTGCTCGACGCCGGACACCGCCGGATTGCCTTCATCTCCACTCTGCGGACCGACGCTCCCTACACACCCGGAGTGACGCTCGAATCCTCCCAGATCGCCGACCGTATCGCCGGTATGCGGGAGGCTTTCCAAGAGTCTGGGTTCGCTTTTCCAGAGGACTTGGTCCGCCTGAACGCGGGCGACGAGGATTCCATCCGCAGCATCACCCGTGAAGTGCTCCGCGGCCCGGACCGGGCCACGGCCGTGGTGGCTTCCGACGGCCTCATCGCCCTCAGCGTGGTGGAGGCGATCCAGGAACTGGGCCTGTCCATCCCGGCTGATGTTTCATTCCTGATGTACGACGATTTCCCCTGGACCAGGCTGACAACCCCTCCCCTGACCGTCATCGCCCAGCCCGTGTACAACATGGGCGTTGCAGCGGCCAAGGCGCTGATCCGGCAGATGGAGGGACTGCCGCCTGCCACCCCTGCGCAGTTCACGGCAACCCTGGTGCGGCGGGGATCCGTAGGACCGTGCCGGGCGGGAGACGATGACCCGGCGGGTAAAGATTTGGCAGCGCGGCTCAGCTGACGCCGGCCCGGGCCAGGTTGAAGTAGGACCGGGCGTCCGGCGGCCGGATGTCCGCCACGGCGTCGCTGAAGATCCGCATGGGATGCGGCGAGAAAGGGTGCTCGGCAATCGCGTCAACGTCCAGCTCGATGCCCAGGCCTGTGCCCTCCGGAATCAGCACGTCGCCTTCCGCCGTCAGCTCGAGGCGCTCATTTGAGATCTCGCTGCGCCACGGCACATCGGTTGCCATGATCTCCAGGTAGCGGAAATTCGGCAGGGTCGCGCCGAGTTGCAGGGTTGCGGCGGTGCTGAGGGGTCCACTCGGGTTGTGCGGCGCGAAGGGAACGTAGTGGGCTGCCGCCAAGGTCGAAATAAACGTTAGTTCCAGCAGACCCCCGGCGTGGGTCACGTCGGGCTGGATGTAGTCCACCGCGTGGCGACCCAGGGCGGGAATAAAGGTGTTCCGCCCCATCCACCGCTCCCCTGCCGCGATGGGAACGGGGGATTTGCCGCGTACCTCGATGAGGGCTTCAAGGCCATCCGGCGGGCAGGGCTCTTCGAAGAACACCGGCTGGAACTGCTCAATTGCCCGTGCAACGCAGATGGCGGTAGGCACGTCGAACCGCCCGTGGCCTTCGATGAACAGCTCGACGTCATCGCCTACCGCCTCCCGGACGGCGGCGACGGGCTCGAGCATCCGAGGCAGGTCCCTGGGATCTAGCGTGAGGTCCGCAGCCTCGAACGGATCCCATTTGAGCCCGCGGAATCCCTGGGCGACGGTCTGCACGGCTGCTTCGGCGAACTCCCCTGGCGTCTTGGCACCGGAAAACCATCCGTTGGCGTAGGCCCGGACCCGGTCGCGGACCTGCCCGCCCAGCATTCGATGGACGGGGACCCCCAGTGCGCGTGCCGAGACGTCCCACATGGCCATCTCAAGGGCACTCAGGGCTGTCATCGACACCGGGCCGCCGCGCCAATACGCGTCGCGGTTTACCTCGTAAATAGTCTGCGTGATTCGAGTGGGATCCTTGCCCCGTACCGCGTCTGCAAGGACGGCCACGGCCCCGCAGACTGCATGCTCCTGGCCCTCAAGGGTAGCCTCCGCTATGCCGGTGAGGCCCTCATCGGTGCTCAGCCGGACGAAGATGAGATTGGTCCGGTAAAAGTCCACGACCACGGTGTCGAGGTTGGTGATTTTCATACGTCCGCGTCTTTCGGGAAGGGCAGGGCACAGTGGGTAAAGTCAGGCCTTCGGCGGGGCGGTGGATTCGCGGACGATCACCTGGGTGGCCAGCTCCACGCGGTGGGAATCCAGGACCTCGCCGTGAGCCTGGCGCAGGAGTGACCGCAGGGCTGCCCTGCCCATCTCCTCCAGGGGCTGGGCCACGGAAGTCAACGAGGGGACGGACTGCTCTCCCTGGTTGGTCCCGTCGAAGCCGATGAGGCTGATGTCCTCCGGAACCCTGATCCCGTGGTGCCGCGCTTCGCTGAGGACACCCAGGGCAATCGAGTCGCTGCCGGCGAAAATGGCCGTGGGAAGGGCGTCAAGCTTCAGCAGCTCTTTGAATCCGTTGACGCCGCTTTCGGTCCGGAACCGGCCGCCGGAGACGATGTACCGGGGGTCCACTTGGATGCCTTGTGCCATCAGGGCAGCCATGTATCCGTGCAGCCTGGCCTGGTTGCATTCGGCCCCTTCGATCCCGCCGATGTAGGCGATGCGGCGGTGGCCCAGACCCAGCAGGTGCTCGGTGGCCGCCTTGCCGCCCGCCCAGTTGGTCGCTCCCACGCTGACAACGTCGGCAGAAGGCGGGTTGAGTGGGTCGATTACCACAACGGGAATCTGGCGGCGGCGGAACGCGTGCAGCTGTGCCTCACTGAAGGCGGACGTCACTACGATCATTCCCGCCCTGCCCTCCTCAAGCATGCGCTGGGCGCGCCGTTCAGGGGTTTGCCTCCCGGGAGTGGACTGGCCTGTCACGCTCACCAGGATTTCCACGTCGGCGCCGGCGGCGAACTGCAGGATGCCGTTCAGGACCTGGATCGTATAGGCGGAGTCGAGCACGTCGATCACCACTTCAACTACAGTCCCGCTTTCCGCAGCCGCCCGGCGCTGCACCGGCGACTGGTACCCCGCCTGCTCCAGCACGGCAAGGATCCGCGCCCTGGTTTCGGGCGCTACATCGTCCCTGCCATTGACCACCTTGGAGACCGTAGGCGCCGAGACCCCTGCTTGCCTGGCCACGGTTGCGAGCGTGGGTTTGGTCCGCTCGGGTGTTTTGGTCGTCATGGGTTCGCAATCTTTCGAAGATGGGAAGTGCATTCATTCTGAGGAAGAGGTCGGGCCGGCGTCAAGGATTGGCCGAAAATACGCCCACCTCTGCAAAAAGATCCTCTACGATCCCTTGACTCCGCGGATCTTTGGCGCTTTAGTTTACAGCGTGATCTATATCACCGTTCGAAATGTTTCGAACAAATCGGAGCTGACGCCCCGCACCCTGACAGCAAATTCACAATGGAGAAGCAATGAAGCAACCCCAGACCTCACGGCGTAATTTCCTCGCCCTCGCTGCCCTTACTCCCTTTGCCGTTGCCGCAACTTCTGCCTGCGGGACATCAGGTCCGGGTGCCTCCAGCGGCAATGGTGGCGCCAGCATGTGGTACCTGTCCGGCGAGCCGAACCAGACCACCATGCAGAAGGCCGTGGATGCCTTCAACTCCGCAAACTCCAGCGACAAAATCTCGGTTACGTATTTCCAGAACGACGCTTACAAGACCAAGATCAAGACCGCCATCGGTGCCAACCAGGCGCCCACCATCATCTACGGCTGGGGCGGCGGCGGCCTGAAGACCTACGCCGAAGCCAACCAGGTGGAGGACCTGACCGGCTGGTTCGACCAGAACCCGGACCTGAAGAAAAAGTTCTTCCCCTCCGTGTTCGGTGCAGCAACGGTCAACGGCAAAATCTATGCCCTGCCCAACCAGTACGTCGCCCCGATCGTGCTGTTCTACAACAAGGAGCTCTTCCAGAAGGCAGGCGTCCAGCCACCCAAAACCTGGGAGGACATCATGTCGCTGGTCAAGACCTTCAACGACATGGGAGTTGCGCCCTTCTCCCTGGGCGGCCAGTCCCGCTGGACCTCCATGATGTGGCTTGAATACCTCCTGGACCGCATCGGCGGACCCGATGTGTTCAAGGCGATCTTCGAAGGCAAGCCCAATGCCTGGATGGATCCCGCCGTGATCGCCACCGGCACCAAGGTCCAGGAACTCGTCTCAGCGGACGGCTTCATCAAAGGTTTCTCCTCCATCACTGCGGACTCCCAGGCGGACCAGGCGCTGCTGTTCTCGGGCAAGGCAGCCATGATGCTGCACGGTTCGTGGACCTACGGTGCCATGAAGAAGGCGGGGCAGAACTTCGTCCAAAGCGGAAAACTGGGCTTCGTTCCCTTCCCCACCGTTGCCGGCGGCAAGGGCGATCCGAAGAACGGCGTAGGCAACCCGGCTGCGTACATGTCGATTTCGTCGAAGGCCAGCGACAAGGAAAAGGAGTCGGCCAAGAAGTTCTTCAAGGACGGCATCCTGACGGACACGGTGATCGATGCCTACATCAACTCCGGTTCGGTGCCCATCGTGAACGGCATTGAGGACAAGTTGAACACCTCGGAGGACAAGGAGTTCCTGAACTTCGTCTACGACATGGCCAAGAACGCTCCGAACTTCCAGCAGTCCTGGGACCAGGCGCTCAGCCCCACCGCAGCTGAAGCCCTGCTGAACAACATCGACCAGCTGTTCCTGAAGTCGATCACGCCGCAGCAGTTCGCCGAGAACATGAACGCCACCCTGGGCAAATGAGTAACGCCGTCTCCACTGCGCCGCGGGCCGCCGTCGGCGTCAAGGATTCCAAGCAGACTGAACACCGCAAGGCCGCGCTGGCGTGGCTGACCGTTCCTGCGCTCTTCTTCTTCCTGGTGTTCGCCGTCATCCCGCTGGCCGGTGTGCTCATCCTCAGCTTCACCAGCTGGGACGGCATAGGGGCCATCGGGGCGGCGGGCCTGGACAACTGGTTCTCCGTGCTGGCGGATCCCGGGCTGTACAACGCCCTGGGCCTGACCTTCCTGATCATGATTGTCTCGTGGCTTGTGCAGACTCCCATCAGCCTGCTTCTGGGGGTCTTCACGGCAGGAAGCCAGCGCTACCGGGCGGCCCTGGCCGTGCTGTACTTCCTGCCGCTGCTGCTGTCCTCCGCCGCGGTAGCCATTGCCTTCAAGGCCCTGCTGGACCCGAACTTCGGCCTGGCAACCGGCCTGGGCCTGCCGTTCCTGGCCCAGGACTGGCTCGGCGTGCCGCAGTTGGCCCTCGGCCTGGTCATCTTCGTGATCGCCTGGCAGTTCGTGCCATTCCACACGCTCATCTACCAAGGCGGCGTGCGGCAGATCCCGAAGTCACTGTACGAAGCGGCACAGATCGACGGGGCGGGGACCATCAAGCAGTTCTTCCACATCACCCTTCCGCAGTTGAAGTACACGATCATCACCTCGTCCACGCTGATGGTGGTGGGTTCGCTGACCTACTTCGACCTGATCTTCGTCCTCACCGGCGGCGGACCGGGAAACTCCACCCGGATCCTGGCCCTGGACATGTACCTCCGGGGCTTCCGGGCCAACCTGATGGGCCCGGCCAGCGTCATCGCCGTCATTCTCGTCATCATCGGCCTTGCACTCGCCTTGTTCCTCCAGCGCCTTGGAGGCAAGGACAAGCAGGGCAGCCAATTGGAAGGTTTGTAGGGTGAGTACCGTCCTG
>Ga0308170_10004700_pt1 | contig 10681 bp, 6 predicted proteins | sample PhyBR2_2_FD_202136 | JGI IMG/M metagenome (GOLD analysis project Ga0308170, IMG submission 202136) | Phyllosphere microbial communities from UC Gill Tract Community Farm, Albany, California, United States - DLSLSB.R2 | ecosystem: Host-associated > Plants > Phyllosphere > Unclassified | place... | reverse complement strand
CGAGGAAGCTCTCGCCCGGCGGCGGCGGCGGCCTCGACAAGCTGCAGTCGAGCGCTGACAAGGCGGGAGGCGCGCCGTTGTCAGCGAGCGGTCGAGCTGGGTCGTCGAGCTCGCACGTGTGGGACCGGTCGATGAGCATGAGCGGGCCAGAGGTGCGTCCCACCTCCCTCCTCCCCTCCTCTACCTTCGCCCCAGATTCCACGCTGACGTTCCCACGCAGACCTCGACGCCCGCCTTTGCCAACGTCCCACCTCCCGCGCCTCCCGTCACCGTCACCCGCACCCTCCCGACCCTCGCCCTCGCCTCCCCCGACCCGCTCGACGCCCCCCTCGCCCGCTCGAGCACCCTCCCTCTCGCCCCTCCTCGCCGCGCCGCGCCCGCCACCGCCGTCAACTCGGACCTCTTTGCCTCGTCGGCGGCCATGAAGGCCAAGGTGCCCGAGCGCAAGAAGCGCAGGGTCGAGGCGTGGGACGGCATCTCGCAGTCGGACGAGTCGGTGCGCGCGGGCGAGTCGCTCGCGACGTCGGCGCCCGAGGTCGATCCGGATGCCGACGCCGACGCGGAAGGCGCGACGCTCCCGCCGACGCTCGTGCACGAGGCGGGCGAGCCGGTCGGCGGCCCGAGCGGGGCGGCGGGCGGGGCGCAGGGGGACAAGGAGGGTGAGCCGGCCGAGGAGGAGGCGCCGCTCGACGCGACGGTCCGTCACGACGAGGGCGCCGGCGCCGGGTCGATGGGCAGCTCGATGCCCGCTTCGGCGGGGCCCGTCGCGGAGGACGAGGGCGACGAGTCGTCCCTCGAGCCGCTCGCTCGCCGCCACGCCGACCGCGCGCCGCTCTTCCTCGACGGCCCGAGCGCGACCGCCTCGTCCTCGGGCTCGTCGCCCGGCTCGCGCAGCCCCGCCAAGCCCGGCGCCGCGGCGGCCCCGAAGGGCAAGAACCGCCTGAGCGACATCTCGGAGCTCAAGAGCTCGCTCGAGCAGGCGTCGCAGGCCATCGAGGTGCCTGCGACGCAGACGCAGTACGATGCGCTCAGGCCGGCGAGCTACAAGACGCAGGACGTCGAGGTCGACAGTGCGTCCTCTCCCTCTTCCCGCTCGCCGCCAAGCTTCGAACGCTGACGCCTTTCGTGAGCGCCCGCAGAGAGCTGGCACGCCTCGTTCCAACACGACACGTCGACCGACACCGCTACGACGCACCGCCAGTCGGCCGCCGCGCCGCCCACGCGTGCGCTCAAGCGCGTCCCTCCTCCCCCGACCCCGCTCGCCGACCGCCCAGCCTCGCCCTCCTCCTCCACGTCCACCTCTCGCCCTCGCGCCCGCCTCAGCTCCCCGCACGACGCCGGCGCCGACCTCTCGACCCTCCCGCAACCGACGCAGCGCCTCCCCGTCCCCGAGTCGTCGCCCGAGGTCCCGCTCCAGCGCGCCACCTCCGCCCGCGCCCGCTCGCCGTTCCTCCCTCCGCCTCGCCAGGCGCAGGCGCACCCGGGCCCGAGCAGCAGGGGCGTCGTCGTGCCCGACAGCGACGGCCCGACGCAGGAGGACCAGCAGCTCGTCGCTGCGTCCGTGCGCGAGGTCGCCAAACGCCGGTCCAGGGCATCGGTGTCGGCGTCGGCGCCGGTGCAGGGCGTCGCGATGGATGTTTACGACGCGCCGATGCTCGAGCAGGAGTTTGGCGGCGGGTTCGACGGCGCGCAGGAGGACGAGGAGATGCGCGACGAGGGTGCGCTGCTCGAGGAGGAGGAGGACAAGGAGAAGGACGAGCTGCCAGCGCCCGTCTCGGCGACCAAGGGCAAGGGCAAGGCCAAGTCCAAGCCGAAGCCTACCCAGCGCGCGGCCGTCGAGGCGCCTGAGCCGGTCAAGAAGGCCAAGAAGGTCGTCGCGCCGCCGCCGCCCAAGGGCAAGGGCAAGGGCAAGGCCAGCTCTCGCGCTTCGACGTCTTCTCGCCGTCACGCTCGCAACGACGACGAGGAGGACGTCGACGAGCAGCACGAGTCGGACGACGCGCTCGACCTCCTCCACGAGACCAACTACTCGGCGCCTCCTGCGCTCAAGAACAGCAAGAGTCGTCCCGCTCGCGCGCCCGCCCGCGCGCCCGCCCGCGCTCCTGTCGTCAAGAAGGACAAGGGCAAGCGGCGGGCGAGCGTCACGCCGCCGCCGCTCGACGAGGCCGACGAGGACGCCCCGTCGCCGCGCAAGAAGCGCAAGGTCCCCTCCACGCCCGTCGTCGAGATCCCGGTCGCGCGCCGCGAGTCGACCGCCTCGTCGCCGGCGCGCAAGCCGTCGTCGTCGAAGGCCACGTCGGTGGTCAAGAAGCGCGTCGCTGCGGCGCCGCCGTCGACCGTCGCCAAGAAGCGCCCTCGCCGTTCGAGCGCGAGTGCGACGCCGGCGCGGGCCGACTCGCCCGAGCCGCCTGTCGCAGGGCCTTCGCGCGCTCGCCTGCGCTCCGCGAGCCGCAGCGAGCCGGCGCGCACCCCCTCGCCCGCCCTCACGACCGACTCGAAGCCGTCGATCAAGTCGCGCCTGCTCCCCTCGGCGCCCTTCACGCGCGTGCTCGCCTTCTGGCGTGACGGCGACACGGGCTACTACCCGGGCACGATCCTCGCGCTCGTCGGCACCAAGTTCGACGTCCTGTTCGACGACGGCTCGCGCGGCAAGATCCTGCCCGACGAGATCCGCCGGTGCGAGTTGGTCGTGGACGACCGCTGCACGTCGTGGGACCACGAGCCCGACACCGAGACGCCACGCGGCTCGCTCGACCGCGAGCTCGTCGTGACGGGCGTCGAGCGCGCGGCGCCCAACGACGAGGTCGAGGACGAGGCGGACGCCAAGCTGGGCGAGGGCCTCGCCGCCGACGACACGCTCGTCGTGCGCGTCGGGACCCGCACGCTGCGCCTCCCCGTCTCGGCGATCCGGATCAGCCCGCGCAACGCGCTCCAGCTCGACGACCGCCGCCTGACGGACGACGAGCTCGCGCTGTTCGAGGGCAAGGAGCGCTCGCGCCGCACGGCCGTCCAGCGGCTCGACCTCGTCAAGGCGCCCAAGGCGCCCGCCGTCGACGAGATGCGCAGGGTGACGTTCCCAGAGCGCGACCGCCTGTTCGGGCGCACGGCGTTCATCGTCACGACGAGCACGGCCGGCAGCGTCGCCGTCGGCTCTGCCTCGTCGTCGTCGTCGTCGGCCGCCTCGACGCGCAAGCAGCTCGCCGCGCCCTCGTTCGACCGCGGCGCCTTCATCAGCAAGCTCGAGGCGCACGGCGCGACCATCATCGACTGGCAGCACCTGTTCAAGGTCAAGCAGTCGTCGACCCGGGACGACGCGGCGCCAGAGCTCGAGTTCCGCAAGGGCGACTTTCGCCACGTCGAGGACATCTTTCTCCTGACGAACCGCGCGTGTCAAACGAGCAAGTACCTCGTGTCGCTCGCGCTCGGCGTGCCGTGCCTCTCGCTCGAGTTTGCCGTCCAGTCCATGGCCGCCGTGCGTCCCTCCCTCTCTCTCTCTCTCTCCCTCTCGCTCTCTCGGCCGCCTCGAGCGCACTGCTGACTCACCTCACCTTGCTCGCGCGCAGGGAGCCCTCCTCGACTGGCGCCCGTTCCTCCTCACGGCCGGCTTCCTGCACGACCTCGGCACGTATGGCCTCGGGTCGCAGCTGCGCGCGCTCACCAAGACCGAGTACGGCCTCGAGTCGCTCGCCGCCGTGCACGCAAAGGGCGGCGTCTTCAGAGACAAGAAGTTTGTCGTCGTCATGCGCAAGGGCGACAAGGCCAAGTCGGACGTGCGTCGCCCTTCCTTCCTCTCGCCGTCGCTCTCTCGCTCGTGTGCGCCGCGCTGACCCCTCACCTCCTGCTCTCGCCGCGCGCAGACCCTCACCGAGCGCTCGTACGCCGTCCTCTCGCTCCTCGCATGCGCCTCGGCGCGCCTCGTCCACTTTGTCGCCTCGGCCGACGACGCGCGTGCCGCTTCGGGCTACGACCACGTCTTCCTCGAGGACGACGCGGCAAAGGTGCCGCCGCAGCTCAAGGCGCACAAGGGGCTCGTCAACATGGTGTGGTTGAAGCAGTGCCTCATGGCCGGGAGGCTGCTGCCCGCTGAGCGCATGCGGCAGGTCGAGGAGTGAGCGCGAGCGAGCGAGGGGTCCGAGGAGGCTCGAGCGAGGGAGCGTTCGTCGGCTCTGTACAACTCTCTCCAGCCTTGTTGTTCGCTTTTGCAGTTCCACTCTCTCGCTGTGTGTGCAACTCGCTCGCTTGCAGGATCACTCGCAGTCGCTCTCGCTCGGGCCGCTCGAGAGAAAGAGAAGGAGGGGAAGAGCGAGTCGTGTTCCAGTGCGAGGCCGACTCGACGTCCTGCGCTCCTCGAGCTCGACAAGTCCGACACAGAGGAAAGGAAGGAAGAGAGTGTGCGGCGAAATTGACAGGCGGGTACTCGATGCGCTCCGTTCTGACGGGAGGTCGCCCTGCGTAAGGTGGGCGCGAGACCAGCCTTCTAATTGATCGTCGCGGTCCATGAAGAGGAGGTACTCTGGCTTCTCGGAATCCCGACCTGCCCTGGGGTGGCGGCGAGGTCGGACTGTCTAAGGTATCGAGAGCGGGGGAGGGGGACGGGGAAAGGGGGAGGGAGGGAGGGGGAAGGTCAGCGAGACGAGGGCGGGCTCGACGAGCTCGTTGGCCTCGGCTGGTTCGTCGAAGCTGGCTGTCGGTACGAGCGAGGATGCCGAGGCGAGTGCTCGAGGACCAGAAGCAGAGGCTGAGCCGAGTACAGGTGCCGCGGGGCGACGAAAGCGCGCCGCCGTGGACGGGCGAGCCGGCGCGCGGTCAGCGCTCTCCACGCGAGCGTAGGCCGCCGCCGTGCGTGCTGCGCGAGGATCCAGTCGAAGGTCGAGGCGGAGCGGACAGAGGCGGCCCCGACTTGTCCGAGCTCGCCGTCGCCGTCGAGCGCGAGCGTGGGGAAGAAAAGCTGCGAGGACGAGGGGAGGAGCAGGGTGGAGCGAAGTCAGCCGGTGCTGCAGGGTGATGGATGGACGCTGGAGGGGGGAGGGAGGAGGACGCACCCAAAACAGCTCGCCCGCCCGAGAGACGGGAGGCACACGCGAGCGAGCGGTCGACGATCCTCGTCCACGATATCCACGAGGAGGCGGCGAGAGGTGAGCAGGTGGACGATGGGCGGGTGCGGCTGGTGGGTGAAGCGCAGGCTGTAGAGCTGGCGTGCTGAGCGGTGGACGTGGTCGAAAGGGAGGGATGGAGGATGAGAGAGGAAGGAGGAGGAGAGCGAAGAGGCGGAGCCACCAACCTCGTCCTCGCGGCTCGCATGCACTCGCACCTCGGTCACTAGCACAGGCAACCCGACCAGCCTGCTGCCTAGTCCACCCCTCGCACTGCACCCACGCACCCACCCACCACTCCACCCCGCGAGCGCTCGACCGCCGACCCAAATCCGCCTCGCCTCGCCTCGCCCGGTCACCGACCCCCGGCCGACCTCGCAACTCGGCACTGCAGGCCGCAGAGACCAGTCCAGTGCGTCCTCTACCTCGTCTAGACGAGCCAGGCGTGCGCGCCCTGGCACCACAGCTCGGCGTCGTGCTGACCACCCGCCTTCCGTTCTTCATCTCCAGCCCAGACCGACTCGCCCTCCTCGCGCACCACGCCGCCGCCTCGCAGGGCCAACGAGCACCGGCACAGCCTCGCTAGACTCGTCCCTGCACCCGGCGAGTCCATCGACCCCGCCCAGGCGCCTCACCTCCCCTCGCACCTCGCTCGCTCCCCCTCCCTCTCCGCCGCCGCCGCCGCCAGGCACCACCGCGCACATCTCCGCACGACGGCCACCGCCCTGCTCGACCCCGCCCGCACGCCGCCACCATGGCCAGCGACGCCAACCTTCAGCAGCAGCACCAGCAGCAGCAGCAGGCCTCGACGCCGTTCCCGCCAGAAACCCCGCCCGGCCTCGCCTCGTCGTCCTCGTCGTCCTACCACGACCAGGTCACCGCCGCCCAGCACCAGCACCAGCACCAGCATCAGCAGCAGCAGCTCGCTCAGCAGCACCACCTCCACCAACAGCAGCAGCAGCAGCAGGCGTACATGCAGCAGCGGTACCCGGGCCACCCGCCGAGCACGCCCCTCAGCCACGCCTCGCCCCAGTCGACCACCTCACCGAGCGTCAAGATCTCGCCCGACACGCTCGCGAGCCTCACCGGCGCCGGCAGCGCCAGCGTCGCCCAGGCGAGCTCGCCCTTCTCCGGCGGCGGGTCCGTCATCTCGCCGACGGGCTCGACCTTCTCGACCGCCGGCCACCTCGGCGGCGGCGGCGGCGCAGAGGGCGCAGCAGACGGCGCGGGCTTCTCGCGCACGGCGGCCATGGCGCTCGCGGGCGCGATGGGCATGAGCAGCGCGCCGACGATGCAGCCGTCGGCCGCAGGCAGCAGCAGCGGCGGCGGCGGCGGTGCAGGGCCCATGTCGCTCGGCGGCATGGACGTCGACCTCGGGCCGTTCGCCACGCCGCCACATTCCGGCCCGTCGTCGACCGGCGGCTCGACGCCGTCGAACGGCTCGGGCCCGCCGTACTACGCGTTCCAGCCGCAGCAGCCGGCGGGCGCGCCCTCGTCGTCTTCCGTCGCCTCGACCCAGCTCACGCAGAGCACCCTCCCGCCGCCGTCGCACCCGGCACCGACCCTCGGCTCGGCCCCGCGCCACCACCCCTACGCGCACCCGTCCCGCCCGGGCCTCACGTCGTCGCACAGCCAGACGTCCATCTCGGGCCTCCCGCACTACCTCTCGGCGAGCGCGGGCGCCTCCCCGGCCTCGTCCGCCGGCGGCCCGACCCCCTCGCCCGGCCCGCCGCCCTCGGCGACGCCCGAACCGCCCAGCAACAACGGCGGCCCGGGCGGCCCAGGCGCAGGCGGCACGTTCGCGCTCGGGCTTCCCGGCCTCTCGGCGGCGCAGGTCCCGGCGCGCGTCCATTCGGCGCCGGGCCACATCCTGTCGCTGTCGACCTCGGGCCTCGATGGGCACGGGCACGGCCTTGGCCACGGGCTCGGGCACCCGAGCGCCGACCTCGACTCGATGGGCGCGCAGCAGCAGCACCGGTTCCTCAACGGCATCGAGCAGCAGCCGCTGTCGGCCATCTCGATGGGCGGCAGCGCCGCCGACGGCAGCGTGACGGGCAACGACATGCTCCTCATGTCGACCAGCTCGGCGCCGTCGTCAACGACGCCCGGGCTCGGCCCTGGCCCGAGCGGCCTCGCGCCGCCGTTCGGGACCGGGCCCAACGGCGGCGGCGGCGGCAGCGGCGCGCTCACGATCGACACGCTCCAGGCGTCCAAGGTCATGTCGTCGCTCACGGCGCCGCAGTCTGCGCCGGCGACGACGACGCTCGAGGACGACCGGCTCCCGCCCGGCGCGTACAACGACAGCGTGCGCGGCGCCATCTCGCTCCTGCAGAAGCGGCTCCCGATCATGGGCGCCGCGCTGTCGACGAGCGAGGCCGAGTCGGGCCAGGACGAGGAGGAGATCTGGAAGGGCATCGAGGGCGCGTACGAGGAGCTCAAGCGCATCATGAGGGGCAGGAGGGACACGCGCCGGCACCAGGGGATGGGCTCCGCCAGCTCAAAGGTGCGCTCGCTTCCCCTTCCTCGCTCCCTTCCTTGCTTTTGAGGGATCCCCTCACTGACTCTCTCTCGGACCCCTCGTCTGCAGCGCGCCGTCTTCACGATGGAGCTCGAGTCGCCCGTCACGCCCATCGACCGCGACCGCCCGAGCTTCCTCGGCGCGCCGCCGCTCGTCCACTCGCACTCGACGCCCGACGTCGGCATCGCCGCGCAGGCCACTGCCGCACGACAAGCCGCGACCGCCCAGATGCAGCAGCAGCAGCACGCCGCGCAGCTGCAGATGCAGGCGCAGGCGCAGGTCCAGGCCGAGGCGCACGCGCGCGCGCAGGCGCAGCTCCAGGCCGAGGCGGACCGCGCGCGCGCCGAGGCCGAGCAGCGCGCGCGCGCCGAGGAGGACGCGCGGCAGCAGATGGAGAACGAGGCGCTCATGCGGGCCGAGGCCGAGGCCAAGGCGGTCGCCGAGCAGCAGCGCGCCGAGCAGGCGATCCGCGAGGCCGAGCAGTACCAGCAGCAGGTCATGCAGGCCGAGCAGATGATGCAGGCCGAGCAGCTGCGCCTCGCGCGCGAGCGCCTCCACCAGCACATGCAGGAGGGCGCCGCCGGCGCGCCGCAGACGCTGCCCAACCCGCCCGTCGAGATGCAGCAGTCGACGTCGCAGGGCCAGCAGCAGCCTCCGCCTCAGCAACAGCAGCAGCAGCCTCAGCAACACGTCGGCCTCGACCCGCAGCAGCAGCAGCAGCAGTCGGCGCAGATCGCCTACGCCAACCCGAACCCGTTCGGCCAGCTGCAGCCGATGGGCGCGCTCCCGACCAACGGCCTGTCGCAGAGCCTGTACCCGTCGCACGCAGGCAGCCAGCACGGCACGCCGCAGCCGCCGTCGGCCTTCTCGCCGTACCCGGGCGGGTTCGACCCGGCGGCCGACATCACGATGCAGCAGCTCCAGCAGATGCAGGGCCTGCCTGGGTACCCGCTCGGCGGCGCGCAGCAGCAGCAGCAGCAGCAGCAGGCGCCGCTCGGCGACTCGGTCGACCCGGCGTCGCTCGGCGGCATCGCGCCGAGCACCGTCTCGCCGCCGAGCGCCGGCCCGTCGGCGTTCGCCACCCTCTCGAACAGCAGCGGCCCGGGCCCGGTGCGCCAGTCGCGCTCGCGCGCCGCGTCCCAGTCGGGCTACACGTCGTCCGGCTCGAGGTCGCGCGCCGCGTCCGGGTCGGGCTACCAGGTCCTGCTCGAGAGCCGCTCTCGCGCCGCGAGCTCGGCGAGCTCGGTGTACCAGACGTTCGAGCGCGACGAGGAGGACGACGAGGGCGACGACGGCGCCGACTTTGAGCACGAGATCGACGTCGGCGGCAACGGGCCGGCGAGCGCGCGCTCGAGCCAGATGGGCGCCGCGAGCGCGGGCGTCGACCAGGACACCAAGGCGAGAATGGACCCGGTCTTTGTCGACTTCCTCGCTAGCGTGTGCTCGAACCGTGCGTCCGGCTCTCCCTCCCTCCCTCCTCCTCGAGCCGCTTCTCCTCGGCGCCGCACGGACCCTCTCGGTCGACCTCACGCTGACTCTTCCTCGTCGTCTTTGCACGCCCGCAGTCGACGCGACCGACTCGAAGGGCGAGCCGATCCACCAGACGCTCATGGCCAAGAAGATGGAGAAGCTCGATCAGAGCCACGACTTTCGCCCGTTCAAGTTCCGCATCCAGGCCTTCACCAACGCGTTCGCCGAGTCACTCGCTCGCTCGGGCGCGTTTGACGCCGAGGTGCCCGTCAAAAAGGTGCGCCAGTACCTGTGGGCCCAGCCGTACATCTCGCGCTTCAACGACGACGGCAAGAAGGCCAAGGTGCGTCTCGCCTCTCACGCTCACCGTCGCCCCTGTCTTCCTCCCTCGTGCTCGACTGACTCTGTGCCCTTCCGCGCGCAGTCCAAGGGCAACCACATCTGGACGGTCGAGGCCAAGAAGATGCCCGACAAGAAGTGGCTCTTCCGCGAGTTCACGCGCTGCATCAAGGGCACAGCGCCGTCGGTCGCATTCGTCGGCCTCACGTGGCAGTGGGCGCCGCGCGTGTGGGACCCGCAGTGCTCGAGCGCGGCGATCGACGCGTCGTTCATGTCGCCGAGTTTGCCCGAGTGGCTCGCGTGGGACGACAACGTCCTGCAGGGCGAGGTGCCCGAGTCGGCTCTCGGGCAGACGCTCGAGGTCGAGGCCGTCGCGACGTTCCAGATGGGCAACAAGGTCCAGCAGCTCAAGGCGTCGACCCACTTCCTCGTCGCGTCGCCGCACGACACCGAGGACCCGGCCCTCGCGCTCCAGGCCGCCCAGATCGCGAGCAAGAACAAGGAGGAGGAGCGCGAGCGCCTCAACGAGCCGTCCGAGGACCAGAAGCCCCTCCTCATGGGCTCGGCCGACAACTTGCAGCTCGCGAGCCCGCCCGACTCGGGCGCCCAGCTGTACCGCTCGCCGAGCCTCGGCGGCTCGGGCATGTTTGAGCCGCAGCCCGGCGGTCAGCTCCTCTCGGCGCACCTCGGCAGCTCGGGCGCGGGCTCGTACTCGTCGGGCCTCGGCACGCCCGGGAGCGGCCTCGAGGCGAGCTTCGCGCAGCAGCTCGAGGCGCAGCACCAGCAGCAGCTGCAGGACGACCACCTCCTCGCGCAGCTCCAGCACCACTCGGGCGGCCAGCAGCAGCAGCAGCTCCAGGGCGACATGCAGGTCGACGACGCGCAGGCGGCGCTCCACGCGCACTACGCCAACCTCGCCATGCAGCAGAGCCAGTCGTTCCAGGCCCTCTCGCCCGGCCAGATGTCGTACGCGCCGCCGCCCGAGCTCGTGCAGACGGCCCTGCAGGACGCTGCCGGCATGGGGATCGACCCTGCGAGCTGTGCGTCGTCGTCGTCTCTCTCCACCTCCTCCTCGGCTCGACGCCGCCTCTCGCTCCAGGCTCGCTGACTCTTCTTCGCTCGCTCGCAGTCGCCTCGATCCACCCGAACGTCCTGTCGCAAGCAACGTCCGGGACGGGCACGCCGGCCGGCGTCTTCCACCTGCACGACATGGGCCAGCAGCCGCCCTTCACGCACGAGCCTTCGACCATGTAACCGGCCT
>Ga0308170_10004692_pt1 | contig 10698 bp, 7 predicted proteins | sample PhyBR2_2_FD_202136 | JGI IMG/M metagenome (GOLD analysis project Ga0308170, IMG submission 202136) | Phyllosphere microbial communities from UC Gill Tract Community Farm, Albany, California, United States - DLSLSB.R2 | ecosystem: Host-associated > Plants > Phyllosphere > Unclassified | place... | reverse complement strand
GTCAAGGACATAAAGCCTAGCAATGGATGAAGCAGAACTGGAAGACTGGCACGACTACGAAGTCGCATCGCGCCGCGAGATCGTCTCGCTGCTGCGCCAGATCGGCGAACACAACCAGCTGATCCGCCTGCTGATCAGGGGTGAGGCCGATGTCTGCGTGACCTCGATCCTGGCCGTGGACGAAGACAGCAACACGCTCGTGCTCGATCGCTCGATCGATCCGGCCCAGAACCAGCGCATGACGGGCGCAGCGCGCGCGAAATGCGAAACCACGCTCGACAAGATCCGCATCCTGTTCGGCGCTGCCAACCTGGCCCCGACAGTCTGGCGCGGCGAGCCGGCACTGCGGGCCGACATTCCCCCCACCCTGATCCGCCTGCAGCGGCGCGAGTACTACCGCATGGCCACGCCGGTCAGCAATCCGGTGCGCGCACTGATTCCGGTGCCGATGGATGGTGGCACCGGCGGCATGAGCGTGTTCGCGCTGCATGACATCAGCGTGGGTGGCATTGCCCTTCTCGACAGCAAGCTGCTGCTCGATACCACGGTCGGGCGCGTGATCGCCAACTGCCGCATCGAACTGCCCGAGATCGGCCCGATCGCCACCTCGCTCGAGATCCGCAACTCGCTCGAGCTCACCCTGCTGAACCACAAGACCACGCGCCGCATCGGCTGTCAATTCGTCGACATCTCGCGCGGCGCGCTGGCGGGGGTGCAGCGCTACATCACCAAGCTCGAACGCGAGCGCAACGCGAAGCTGGCCGGGCTGGCCTGACTGCGGCCCGTCCCCACAGATGCGGGGATGACCTTGGGTATACGATCGGCTTCATGCACACGACCACCCCGGCACCCCGGCCTTCACTCTCGCCCGCCAGCGCCAGCCTGCACGGCCACGACACGGTAACGCTGGCGCAGGCCATGGGGCTGCTCGCGACCGTGGGCGACCTGGCCATGGGCCAGCCCATCGACGCGTCCGCGCGCGCCGCACGTCTGGCCGCACGCATCGCACTGGCTGCCGGTGGCGATGCCACTGCTGCTGCGCATGCGCGCATGGTGGCCCGCTTGCGCTGGTCCGGCAGCACCGCCACGGCCACCGGCTTTGCCACGCTGCTGGGCGACGACATCGGTGGCCGCCACGCGATGCTGAGCCGCACGCTCAGTGCGCAGCAGGCCGCGCGCCTCGACCAGGTCAGGCATCACCTCACACCACTGGCTGCCATCCACTGCGAGGTCGCCGGCGACATCGCCGCCATGCTGGGCCTGCCGGCCCCGGTCGAACACGGCCTGCGCCATCTGTTCGAACGCGTCGATGGCCGCGGCCGGCCCCATGGCCTGGAAGACAATGGGGTGCCGGCCGTCGTGCAGTACGTGGCGCTGGCCGGCGACATCGAGATCCTCACGCGCGTGCATGGATTCAGCGCGGCGCTGGCGATGGTCACGCGCCTGGGTGGCGTCAGGTATCCGGCGGCGCTGGTCGCGCAGGTGACGCCGCACGCCCAGGCGTGGCTCGAGGCACCGGGCGCGCTGGAGGAACCGGCGCTGCCGAACGACTTCCTGCCGCTGTCGGTGCCACTCACACTGGTGGCCGACACCGTCGAACTGAAGCTGCCCTGGCTGGCGGGCCATGCGCGCCGCGTGGCGCGGCTGGTGCAGATTGCTGCGCAAGGGATCGGTCTGGCGGACGCCGACCAGCGCAGTCTGGCGCGCGCGGCGCTGCTGCACGGGATCGGACGCGCCGCCGTGTCGAACACCGTCTGGGAACGCAGAAGCAAACCGGGTAGCGCCGACTGGGAGGCCATCCGCCGCGCGCCCTACTGGACGGCCCGCATCGGCAACCGGATCGACGGCATCGAGGCCGACGCACAGCTGGCATCGCAGGTGCATGAACGGCTCGATGGCAGCGGCTACTTTCGCAGTCTGGACACCACCACGCTCGGCATGCCGCAACGCCTGCTGGCGGCAGCGACGGTCTACGTCGCCCTGCGCTCGCCGCGGCCATGGCGCGCCGCGCACGAACCGGCGTCGACGCTGGCGTTACTGGAAGCACAGGTGACGGGCGGACGGCTCGATCGCACTGCGGTGGACGCCGTACTGGCCGCCGCTGCCACGGCGTCCGTCATACCGCCAGCGGGCCAGGTTTTGTCAGCGCGCGAGATCGACGTGCTGCAGCGTCTCAGCCTGGGTGAGGCTGGCAAGGACGCCGCGCGCGCGATGCGCATCAGTACCGGTGCCGTGCGCACGCATGTCGAAAGCATCCTGGGCAAGCTCGGATGCGCGACCCGCGCCGCCGCGACCTTTCGCGCGCTGACGCTGGGGCTGATTTAAGACTGCGTGCGGCGGAGGCGCAACACGCCGGCCATGCCCAGGCCCGCCAGCAGCAGCGCCAGCGAACCCGGCTCCGGCACCTCGGTCGCATCGGCAAAGCTGAAGTCGTCCATCGCATACGAGCCCTGTGCGCCACTGGAGACGACGACCGTGTCAATCGCGCGATCCCAGCCGGCGTCCAGATACGCAGCCACGCCGGACAGTTGCAGCGCCGCCGTACTGGCGACCAGCAAACCCTGGAAGTACAGGTCAAAGCGCACGCTGCTGTCCTCATAGCCCGAGAACCAGGCACCCTCGAACACGGTGGGCGCGAGGAAGCGGATCGTGCTGGCCACCGGCCCGCCGTCGATCCAGTCGGTGGATACCCGGCCCGTGCCGGAATGGGCGGCAAACGGATCCTGCTCGCTCGTGAAGACATTCAGGCCGGCGCCCGACCAGTCGAGGCCACCGTAGTTGGGGGCGACGGCGGCATAGCCGTCAGGGCCGACGATGTCGTCGAAGTCGAGTACGGTCGCCGAAGCGAAGGGTGCGCACAGCGCAAAGGCGACGGCTGCGGCCGCATTACGAAGCATGGGATGCATGGAATTCCTGTTGATGGTGATGGAAGCGAACATGGTCAGACCAGGCCCAGTGCCGGATCGCTGACCGTGTGGCGGCCGGTCTCGACGCGCCCGGCAAAGCGGCGCAGGTAGTCGGGCTGGCCCGAGACCGTGGCACTCAGGTCGTACCAATAACCATTGGCCGCCAGTGGAATGCGCACGAGCAGTTCGGTGCGCGGCGCCAGCGTGTGCAGCTGGCGCAGTTGCGCATAGGCGTTCGCATTCAGGTTGAACGTGCACGGCGCCGCGCCGGCATTCATCAGGCGCAGTACCAGCTCGCCCGTGGCGGCATCGCAGCGCACGTGGACGTCCGGGCGCGCCTGGCCCGCGGCAACGGCGCGCAGCGCGCTGCCGGTAAAGTGGCGGTGATAGCCGTTCGGGCCCAGCACCCACAAATCGTACGCGCCGCCCACTGCCGGCGTCCAGCTGTCGGCCAGCGATTTGCCCGCCTCGACGGTGTAGCGGCGCGGTACGGCCGCCAGGTTCTTGCGGTCATACACATGGAAGACCGCGCCCTGGCGCCCGCTATTGATGAAGTTCAGCGTGACCTGCACGGCGGCCATCGTGGCGCCGGGCTGCACCTGGCAGGTCGTGGCCAGTTCATACGGCAGCGCGCGCGATGGCCGCGTGCCCGGGGCCTGGACCGGCATCTGCGGCGACGCCGGCGGCGCGATCTGCGCCAGGCGTTGCTGCGCGGCGCGCAGGGCGTCGGCCTGGCTGCGATTGGTGCGGCCCTGCAGCGCCGGCAGCGCCTCGTCGTTCGGTGTCGCAAAATTGAAGGCGCTGGTCAGATCGCCGCAGACGGCGCGGCGGTACGCGCTGATGTTCGGCTCGATAACGCCGAACCGTGTTTCCAGGAAGCGCAGCACCGACGTGTGGTCGAAGACCTGCGAATTGACCCAGCCGCCGCGGCTCCATGGCGAAATCACATACATCGGCACGCGCGGGCCGGGGCCGTAGACGCGCCCGTCCGCCGCCGGTTGGCGGGTGCTGCCGGCAGGCCGGGGGTGCGTATAGTATTCCGGCCCCAGCGCGCCAGGCGACAGCGTGGTCTTGCCGGCATAGCCGCCCTTGCCGTCCGGCGATGGCGCCGAGGGCGACGGCACGTGGTCGAAGTAGCCGTCGTTCTCGTCGAAGTTGACGATCAGGACGGTCTTGCTCCAGACCTCGGGATTGGCCGTCAGTGCATCGAGCACCTCTTGCAGGAACCAGGCGCCCTGCACCGGGCTCGATGGCCCCGGGTGTTCGCAATAGATCGACGGTGCGTTGATCCACGAGACCTGCGGCAGCTTGCCGGCGCGGATATCGCGCTTGAAGGCGTCCAGGTACTGCTCGGGCTGGGTCCCCGGCAAGGTGTTGGCGATGCCCTTGTAGAGCGGATTCTTGGCGTTGTCGGTGGCCGCATCGTAGGCGTGGTACGGCAGCGCCTGGCCCGTGTTGGTGTACGGCTGGCCTGGGGCGCCGCCGCTCGATACCGGATAGCCCGACGCGATATTGGCGCGCCGGAACTGGCGGAACGCGCCCAGCATGTTGTCGCCCCATTCGTCGGGCATGTTCTGGTAGCTGATCCAGCTCACGCCGGCCGCCTCAAGACGCTCGGCATACGTGGTCCAGGTGTAGCCGGTGTTGACGCCACCCGGGAGGCCGTCGATCGCGTCCCACTCGTTGGAGACGAAGGCCGTGCCGGTGGGCCCGGCGCCATTGGTGCCGGTCAGGAAGAACGATCGGTTCGCGTCGGTTCCGGTGTGCATCGCGCAGTGGTAGGCGTCGCAAACGGTGAACGCATTGGCCAGCGCAAACGCGAACGGGATTTCGCTTTCCTTGAAGTAGCCCATCGAGATGGGATTCTTGTAGCGCGGCCACTGGTCCATGCGGCCGTTGTCCCAGGCCAGTTGACTGTCGAGCCAATCGTGCGGCGTGCCATTCACGCGCTGGGCGTTGCCACGGCTGGCGTCCAGGTGGAACGGCATCACGACGTTGCCGTTGGCCAGGCGCTGCTGCCAGACACTGCGCCCTTCGGGCAGCGGGATCGTGAAGCGGTCACCAAAGCCACGCACGCCCTTGAGCGTGCCGAAATAATGGTCGAAGGCGCGGTTTTCCTGCATCAGGATCACGACGTGCTCGACATCGCGGATGGTGCCGGTCACGTTATTGGCCGGGATGGCAAGGGCGCGCTGGATGGCAGGCGGAAAGGCGGCAAAGGTGCCGGCGGCGATACCCGCGCGCGCACTGTTGCGCAGGAAACTGCGTCGTGAGGTCATAGGATCTATCCAAAGACGTAAGTGTTTTAGCCAGGAAACTTATGTTGCAAAGTGTTGTCTTGCCGACATGATGCAAGACGGCGCCAGCGTACGCTCCGATCGTGACGACGCCATGACACATTCCTGAACTGCCGGGAAACCTCGCAGCAACCTGAAAACAACATTCGACGTTGTCACGCAATTATGTTTTCAAAGAAATGTTGCGCACGATTGGAATTTTATTTGCCTGTTTGCAACCCGACACCTATAGTTTCGATCGTTACACTTCGTTAGATTCCATTTTCTCAAGTCCAACCGCATGAAACTCAACCGCATCGGCATCATCCTCATCGCCTGTGCGCTGGCTGCCATCACCCTCGTCGTCGCATTGCTCGTGGTCCGGCAGCAGGCCAGCCAGGCGGCGCAGGTGCGCAACAAGGGTGTCGGACTGGTCAAGGCGCTCAGCACGGTTCCGATGTCCCTCCTCGCCGACAGCAGCGGCCGCGGCGGTGTGCTTGCCGCCGTGCTTGCGTCGAACGCTGACAGCGACTTCGCGTATGTCACGATTGGGGATGCGAACGGCCGCACGCTGGCCGAAATCGCGGGCAGCGGCAGCATCACGCCCGCCACGCCACTGCCTGCCGATGCGCGCACCGGCTTCGGCGAACGGACGCTGCCGGCAGCGAACGGCGGCGCCCCGCTGCGCGAATTCTATGGTCCGCTGGCCGATGCCAGCGGCGGCCCGGCATTTGTCCGGGTGGGCTTCCACCAGCCCGGCTTTACCGTGCTGGCGCAGGATGTGTCGTTCCTTGCGCTATTGGCGCTGATGATGTTTCTGGTCGTGCCGGTCATGTACGTCGTCATCAAGCGCGAGATGGCGCCGCTGGCGGCGCTCAGCCAGCAACTGCGCGGCCAGCTGCGCCAGCTCGCCGCACCCGGCAGGCCGGATCAGCCCGGCGCCGACGATATGCGCGAACTGATCGCGAATATGCAGCACTATCTCGACCAGGCCGGCGCCCGCATCGTCCAGCTCGAGGAAGGCTCGCTCAACACCACCGCCGACAACCGCCTGCTGCAATACGGCAGCAAGAAGCTCAACGCGGCGCTGCAGTCGCTGCCGGACGGCCTGTTGATGCTCGATCCGGCCGGCGACGTCACGTTCGCGTCCGGCAAGGTCGAGCCCCTGCTGGGCATCCCGATGGACCAGATTCTGGGACAGCCGCTCGATGCGTGGTGCTGCGATCCGGCGCTGCGCACGCTGTTCGGCCGCTACAGCGGCGACCTGCGCGACAACGCCCGCTCGCACAAGGTCGACTTCGCGCCGCAGAATGTCGAAGGCCGGCAGCTGAGCGCCACCGCGCAACCGCTCAGCGGCGGCCACGGCACGATGTCGTTCGGCACGCTGGTCGTGCTGCGCGACGTGACCCGCGAATACCTGGCGCGCCAGGCGGGCAATGACTTCGTGGCCCACGTCTCGCACGAACTCAAGTCGCCGCTGAACGTCATCGGCATGTACGCCGAGATGCTGGCCGACAGCGACGACGAAAGCATGCGGGTCGAATCGCTGAACGTGATCCAGGACGAGATCGAGCGCATGAATGCGCTGGTCGGCAACCTGCTCAATGTGAGCAAGCTGGAAACCGGCAGCATGAGCCCCGAACGCAACCGCGTGCGGCTCGACGACATGCTGCGCGACGCGTATGAGCAGGCGCTGCCACGCGCCGAAGGCAAGCAGCTGCGCGTGCTGCTCGACCTGCCGCGCGAACTCGAGGCCGTGGCGATCGACAAGGACCTGTTCCGCATCGCGCTGAACAACCTCCTGACCAATGCCATCAAATACAACCGTCCGGGCGGCAGCGTGACGCTGGCGGCCCGCAATGAGGACAATGAAATCGTGATCAGCGTACGCGACACCGGCATCGGCATCGCGCCGGAAGCCCAGGACCGCATCTTCGAGAAGTTCTACCGCGTCAGCGAAGCGGGCGCCGCCACCCAGCGCGGTGGCCACGGCCTCGGGCTGTACCTGGCCGCCCAGATCGTCGAACTGCACCACGGCCGCCTGGTCGTCGAAAGCGAGCCGGGCGTGGGCAGCACCTTCTCGGTCCACCTGAAGATCGTTTCCGCGCCGGCCGGCGCCGCCGTGTTATGAAGCCGCGCCACATCCTGCTCGTCGACGACGAGCCCCATGTCCTGCGCGTGCTGCGCCTGTCGCTCGAACGCGAAGGCTATCTCGTCGTCACCGCCAGCGATGGCAACGCGGCGCTGGCCTGCATGACGCAGCAACTGCCCGACGTCCTGATCAGCGATATCCAGATGGACGGCATGGACGGGCGCACGCTGTGTCCGCTGGCCCGCGCCACCTATCCGGACCACCCGTTCCTGATTCTGGTCATGACCTCGATGACCGCGCTCGACGAACGAACCTGGGCGCGTGAACTGGCCAATACCGAATTCCTTGAAAAACCCCTGAGTCCGCGCCAGCTGGTGGCGCGGTTGTCCCGCCATTTTGCGGCCCTGGCGTGACGCCGCGCCAGCCACCAAAGCCTGCCCATGTCCCTTGATCTTCTGCCGACCCTCGACTACACCCGCCACGAGCGCTGGCTGCGCCGCAGCACCGGGAGCGATTACTCACTGGCCGTCTGCGACGCCGCTGGCGCGCCCTGCTGGAGCGCACCGGGCGACAGCACGCTCGCATCATGGATCACGGCGCTCAATGCCAGCGGCTTTGCCTGGCCGTCCACGGGCGACGGCATGCAGCGCCACGATGCCGGTGACGCCACCCTGCTCTACACGCCGATCATCGCCAAGAGCGGCCTGATCGGCTATTTGGCGGTCCGTGCGGACAATGCGGCCACGACAGCCACTGACGTGCCGTTCGCCTGGGACACGCTGGCCGAAGCGCTCGAAGACATCGCCAGCACGATTGCCGACGACTGCCGCACGCAGGGCGAGCTCGATGCGATGGCCGACGAGCTGTCGGACCGCTACGAAGAGCTGCACCTTGTGTATGCCATCGACCGCCAGGTGCAGGACATGACCAGCGGCGAAGACCTGTTCGGCGAGCTGCTCGAGAGCTGGGCTGCCCACATGGACGCCGACGTTGCCGCCTTCATCAAGCCGGGCGAGAACCTGTGCGTGTCGGCCACCAACCTGTCGGCGCCGATCCACAACCTGGATCTGGTGCTGGTCGAGATGCGCGGCGATTTGTACCGCTTCTCGCATTCGTCGCGCCAGCCGATCGTCATGAACGAGGCCGACGATCCGCGCCGAGCCTACATCTTCACCGACATGCCGTTCAAGATCCTGTGCTGCCCGGTCTTCCAGGACAAGTCGGTCGTGGCGATCCTGGTGCTGCTCAACCATGCGGACAAGGAAGACTTCAGCAACAGCGACCGCAAGCTGGGCGAAGTGCTGGCCAATCATTTGTCGAGCCTGTCGCGCATGCACAGCATGCTGGCCGAAACGAGCAAATTCAACCAGCAGATGGCGGCCGCACTGATCGAGGCGGTCGAAGCGAAGGACCCGTACACGCGCGGCCACAGCGAGCGCGTGCACCACATCGCGATGGAAATCGGCCGCGCCCTGCGCCTGCCGCCGCGCGAACTGGACAACCTGTTCTGGGGTTCGCTCCTGCACGACGTGGGCAAGATCGGCATTCCCGATGCCGTGCTGTGCAAGCCGGGGCGCCTGACGCGCGATGAATTCACCTTCATCATGGTCCATCCCGAGCGCAGCTACGAAATCCTGCGCCACATCGACCGCCTCAAGGGCGCGGTGCCGGGCGCGCGCCATCACCAGGAAAAGTACGACGGCACCGGCTATCCGCATGGCCTGGCCGGCAACGACATCCCGTACAACGCGCGCATCATCGCGGTGGCCGACACCTACGACTCGATCACCAGCTCGCGCGCCTACCGCGCCGGGCGCAGCCATGAAGTGGCAATGGCCGAGATCGCGCGCTGCGCCGGCACCCAGCTCGACCCGGGGGTGGTGGCGATGTTCGACACCGTGTGCCGCGCCGAACCGGGCTGGATCGCCGAGTTCCGCATCGCCCGCGATCCGGTCCCGGCCGCAGCACCTTCCCAAGCCGTCGCCACCGCATGAGCGAGAGCGCCGCCCCCGAGCGGATCACCCGCAGCCGCATCGGCGCCATGACGTACCTGGCGCCGCTGACGGCGCTGGTGGCCGACGAGGCCGTCCAGACGCTGCAGGCGGCGCTGAACGAGTGCGTGGCCCAGCACCAGGTGTCGATCGTGGTCGACCTGGGCAAGGTCACGCTGCTGTCCGGGCGTGCACTGAGCATGATGGCCGACATGGGCGAGCGCCTGAGCGGTCTGGGCGGCTGGCTCAAGCTGGCCTATCCGAATCCCCTGCTCCAGGACATCCTGGCCGCCACGGGCCTGCTGGAGCAATTGCCGCTGTTCGATGCGCGACCGACCGCGCCGCGCCGCGTGCGCGAGCCGGGCAGCAAGCTGGGCGACATCCTGGTCGAGCGTGGCGCGGCCAGCGCCGAGCAGGTCGCCGAGGCGGCGCGCCTGCAGGACCAGACCGGCAAGCGGATGGGCCTCATCATGGTCGAGCGCAAGTGGATCACCGAAGCGGCGCTGTACCAGGCACTGGCCGACCAGCTGGGCCTGCCGTATGTGCAGCTGCGCACCGGCCTGTATGACCCGGGCGCGCTGGCGCTGCTCGAACGCGATGTGACGCGGCGCCTTAACGTGCTGCCGCTGTTCCAGGTGCAGGGCACGCTGACGGTGGCCAGCGCCGAACCGCAGGCGATCCACAGCATCGACGAACTGCGCGCGCGCACCGGCGTGCGCATCCGCATCGTGGTCGCGCCGCCGGCCGATATCCGGCGCCTGGCCGACGAAGCGTATGGCGGCGCCCTGCCCGATTTCGTGCAGACCGAGGCCAGCGACCTGGAACTGATCGAGTCGACGATTCCCGACGACTACACGCAGATCGACGAGATGGCCGGCGCCAGCCCGGTCATCAATATGGTCAATGCCGTGATCCAGCGCGCGATCCGCGACGGCGCCAGCGACATCCACATCGAAATCTCGCGCAACCGCGCCCGCATCCGGCTGCGCATCGACGGCGTGCTGTACGAAGTCATGTCGCCGCGTGTCGACCAGCACCCGGCGATCGTCTCGCGCCTGAAGGTCATGGCCAACCTCGACATCGCCGAGCGCCGCCTGCCGCAGGACGGGCGCATCCAGGTGGCGACCCAGGGCCGCACGGTCGACCTGCGTTTTTCTTCGCTGCCCGGCATCTACGGCGAAAAGGTCGTGCTGCGCGTGCTCGACAAGAACCAGTCGATCCTCGATGTCGACAAGCTCGGCATGAATGCACATGCGGTCGGCGCGTTCAAGCGCCTGCTGGGCCGCAGCCACGGTCTGATCCTGGTCACCGGCCCGACCGGCAGCGGCAAGACCACCAGCCTGTACGCGGCGATCAGCCACCTGAAAAGCATCGAAAAGAACATCGTCACGATCGAGGACCCGGTCGAATACCAGCTCGACATCATCAACCAG
>Ga0308170_10004689_pt1 | contig 10702 bp, 7 predicted proteins | sample PhyBR2_2_FD_202136 | JGI IMG/M metagenome (GOLD analysis project Ga0308170, IMG submission 202136) | Phyllosphere microbial communities from UC Gill Tract Community Farm, Albany, California, United States - DLSLSB.R2 | ecosystem: Host-associated > Plants > Phyllosphere > Unclassified | place... | reverse complement strand
TTGTTGAGCTCACCTACAACGGCGTCGTTCGTCGACTGCTCGTCTCGGCCGCCAAGGGCACCGTCGTCTCCCCTCCTCTCGACGCTCCCGCCGACCCGCCTACCTCGTCCGACTCTGCGCCCGCTGCCGACAAGGAGCAGGCCTTCGCCATCTCGCGCGCGACGAACATCGTCTTCCGGGCGCCGGGCGCCGTCGGGCCCGCCAAGACTCGCTCGCCGGCGACCAACGCCAAGAGCGGCGCAACGTCGTCGGGCGAGAACGGCGACCTGCCCGGCTACGAGCAGATCGGTGGGCTTGAAAGCCAGATCGAGCTCATCCGCGAGATGGTCGAGTGGCCTTTGACGCGGCCCGAGCTGTACACCCACTTTGGTGCGTCCTGCTCGCTCTACTCGCCGTCGCCCAAGCCGGCGCTGACGTTGCTCGTCCTGCAGGCCTAAAGCCGCCTCGCGGCATCCTCCTTTACGGTCCTCCCGGCACGGGCAAGACGCTCCTCGCCTTCTCGATCGCCCGCTCGACGCGCTCGACCCTCCTCACGATCAACGGGCCGTCGCTCTCGTCGGCGTACCACGGCGAGACCGAGGCGCGCCTGCGCGAGGTCTTCGCCGAGGCCAAGCAGAAGAGCCCGGCCATCATCGTCATCGACGAGGTCGACGCGCTCGCGCCAAACCGGGAGGAGGGCGGCGAGGTCGAGCGGCGCGTCGTCGCGACCCTCTTGACGCTCATGGACGGGCTCGAGGACAAGGGCGAGGCGCCCAAGGCGGGCGAGGACGGCGAGGAGGTCGACGACGAGGACGACGAGGGTGCGGCCAAGGAGGAGCAGGAGAAGCCTCGCGTCGTCGTCATCGCGGCGACGAACCGGCCCAACGCCATCGACCCGGCGCTTCGACGACCCGGCCGCTTCGACAAGGAGATCGAGATCGGCGTGCCCGACGCGACGGCGCGCCTGTCGATTCTGCGCGTCCTCCTGCACCGCACGCCGCACGACATCTCGAACGACACGCTGCAGGCCGTCGCAGCGCGCACGCACGGCTTCGTCGGCGCCGACCTGTCGTCGCTCGTGCACTCGGCCGGCCTGTCGGCCATCAAGCGCTCGTACGCGCTCTTGTCGTCGACCTCGTCGCCGTCGCTCTCGTCGATGCGGGTCCTCCCCGCCGATCTCGAGTCGGCCCTCCTGTCGACCCGCCCGTCGGCCATGCGCGAGGTCTTCCTCGAGACGCCCAAGGTCTACTTCAGCGACATCGGCGGCCAGGAGCACGTCAAGGCCAAGCTGCGTGAGGTTGTCGAGTGGCCGCTCCTACACCCCGAGGCGTTCAAGCGGCTCGGCGTCAACCCGCCGCGTGGCGTCCTCCTGTACGGCCCGCCCGGCTGCAGCAAGACGCTCATCGCCAAGGCGCTCGCGACCGAGGGCGGGCTCAACTTCATCGCCGTCAAGGGCCCCGAGGTCTTCAACAAGTATGTCGGCGAGAGCGAGCGCGCGATCCGCGAGGTGTTCCGCAAGGCGAGGGCGGCGGCTCCCTCGATCGTCTTCCTCGTGCGTCCCTGCTCTCCTCCTTCTTCTCGCAGAGCTCTATGTGCTAACGAATAACTCGTGCGCGCAGGACGAGATCGATGCGCTCGCGCCGGCGCGAGGCTCGGAGGAGAGCAGCGGTCCGACCGGCGACCGGGTCCTCATGAGCCTCCTCACCGAGATGGACGGCATCGAGGAGCTCAACGGCGTCGTCGTGCTCGCTGCGACGAACCGCCCAGACGTCATAGTGCGTGCCTTTCCTCCTCTCCCTCGCCCTCACGACCGCCCGTTCGCTGACAAGCCGACGAGCACAGGACCCCGCCCTCATGCGCCCGGGCCGCCTCGACCGCATCCTGTACGTCTCGCCGCCCGACCTCGACGCGAGGAAGCACATCTTCCGCGTCAACGCTGCCAAGATGGCCGTCCACGACGACGTCGACGTCGACGAGCTCGCCGCGCTCGTGCGTCCCCTTCCTGTCTCTCTCTCTCATCTTCCCTGACGACAAGCGCTGACTCTCTTCCTCTTCCTCGTACAGACGGATGGCTGCTCAGGCGCCGAGTGCGCCTCAATCTGCCAGGACGCTGCGCTCACGGCGATGAACGAGGACATGAACACTCCGAGCGTGCGTCCTCCCTCTTCCTCTCTCTCTTCTCTCGCCCTCGCGCTCTCGCTCACGACGAGCTCCCCCTCGTGCAGGTTCGGCGCGAGCACTTTGTCGAAGCGGCCAAGAGCGTGCGGCGGCGCATCACGCCCGAGGTCATCCGCGAGTACGAGGAGTGGCGGGATCACAGCGGGGTCAGGAGCGCGTAGATCCGGCGGTCGTGCAACTAGAGCTCGACAGGCCTTCTCTCGCGCACTCGAAAGATGTAGAGAAAATTCTTGCAGCACAGAAGAGAGCGCTACTCGTCGTCGACGTCCTCGTCGGTCGACGGCTCCTCCTCGTCCGTCAGCTCGTCCTCGGCCTCCATGCCGTGCTCGCGCCAGTTGCGCCGCTTGTTCCACGTCCAGCCGTCGCTCGCCGGCGGGATCGCGAGCGGGAGCAAGATCGACGCCCAGTGGCTGCGCGCGCGAGCGAGAGAGAGAGAGAGTCAGCTCGCGCCGGTCGGGGAGAGGGGAGGGAGGAGGAGGGACGCACTAGGGCCCGTCGCTCGCAGTCCCGAGGTGGAAGAACTCGCGCAAGTTGAGCCTCCAGCCGCGGTCGTACGGGTTGAGGAAGGTGCGGCCGCGCGAGAGGGCGACTTTGCGGTACCACTCTGCGGGGGAGGGACGAGGGGGTCAGTGCGCCGCTCGAGGACAGCTCGAGCGGGAGAGAGAGGGACGCACCGTTGTCGTTTGACTCGACGTTGGTCTGGTTGCGTGCGACGAGGTGAAGCTGCAGGAGGCGAGGCGGGGTCAGAGCGGCGGCGGCAGGGAGGAGGGGAACGAGCGGGCGAGAGAAGACGGACCTGGCTCAGGCACATGACGAGGACGGCGAGGCCCATGACGAGAGCGAGCACCTCGGTGAGGAGCATGAGCACGCGCGGCGTGCGGTGGTCCCACTGCGAGCGGTGCGAGCGGCGCTAGTCAGTCGGGCGCTCGAGTAACGAGTAGAGGAGGCAGGGGGACGCACGTCGCCCGAGAAGAAGTTCAGGCAGCGCAGAGTCGGCCGCAGGCCCCAGTAGGCTGCACAGAGAGCCGCGACCGAGAAGTAGCAGAGGAAGAGGAGGAAGTAGCGCTCGTTGTGCAGGCCGACGCAGCCCTTGATCCACGGGCAGCTGCGCGCGAGAGAGGCGAGTCAGGGTCGAGCCCATCGCCGAGGCCAAAGAGAGAGAGAGAGAGAGAGCGAGATGCACTGGTGGTCAAACTTGAGGATGCACGTCTCGCACACGGAGCAGTGGTGCGTGCGCTCAGGCTTGGCCGGTCGTCCTCCGCCCGGCGCCGGCGGGCACTTCTTGCAGCTGCGCGCGTACCGGTCTGCGCGGCTCGTCTCGTTCTCGCCCTCGACCTCGGTCGCCGGCACTGCTCGCCGCTCGGGCGTGCGCTCGGCTTGTCGCCGCCGCTCCTTCTCCTGCGCCGCGCGGACCTCGCGGACGGCGACAGCCCGAGAGCCGCTAGCTGCTGACGGCGAGCGGACCGTGCTGGTGCGGGTGACGATTCGGAGGAGGAGAGGGCCGAGGAGAGGGATGGGCTGGGCGGGAGGGAGCGGTCGAGGCGAGTCGAGCGGCGAGCCCGGGTGGGTGACGACGGCCATGTAGTACTGCGCGAGGGGCGGGGCGTCAGCTGCGACCGCTCCGCATAGTGCAGGGCAGGGGGAGGATGTGGACGCACATGGAAGGCCATCATGCAGACGAGCCAAGCGCACCAGGCCGTGCCGAGGACGCGCCTCCATCGAGGGACGCCCGGTGCGAGGAAGACCTCGGGGAAGACGGCCTGTGTGGGAGCGCGCATCAGCTGTAGTCTCTACTGCAAGGAGCGTGAGAGAGAGGCGCACCTCGAAGAAGCAGAAGGCGCAGAGCGAGATGAGGACGACGGCGAGGCAGAGGAAGACGGGCTGGAGGACCCGAGTTGCGCGGTCGACGCGCCTGGAGACGTAGCGCTCGAAGCAGCGGAAAGCACGGTTGACCTTGCGGCCTGCTCCTGCGAGGCCGAGCATGTGTGGGAGGCTCGAGGGAGAGGCGTGCACCGCCTCGTCGCCGGCCCCTCCTCCTCCTCCTCCTCGGCTCGTCGCTCTTCACCCCGCTCCCTCGCCTGGAGCTCAGACACCGCTCAGCAGCCCACGCGAGCTCATCGCCATGCGCACATCGACCCAGACACCCTCTGCGACCCCTCGATCACCTTCGTCCAGCCTCGTCGTCCCCGCTCGACGAGATGGCGCGCACCTCGACCTCTCGTCCTCGACCTCGCCTCGGCCCGACTTCTCGTTCGACTAAAGGCGGAGGCGGGACCACCTCGTTCGAGATGCGCCCCTCGTCGGAACACCGGCCGTCCGCCGCCATGCACCACGGCCCTCCATCCTCGAGCGGGCTTGTCCTCCCACCCCTCAGCGCCACCATCCGCGCACCTGCCGACTAGCAGCAGCACGTCCTCGACTCGAACCCGCTCGACCGACCCACCGCGCCACCAGCAGCACCGATGAGCGCCCGCGCCCTCGCCCTCGGCCCCGCCGCACGACTCGTCGCCCGAGCAGACGATGGCTTCTGGACACCCAGTGCGTCTCTGCTCGCTCCTGCTGCCCGCCTTCTCGTCGTACTGATGCTCTGTACCCGCAGCTCTCGGCGACATCGACGTCAACCCCGACGAGGCGACCGCGACAGCCCTCGCCGCCGTCCCTGTCTACAACCCGAAAGCCGCCTCGCCCGCACCCGCCCCTGCGCCCATCTTCACCGTCACGTCCGTCGTCAAGATCGTCAGGCCCGTCACCGTCACCGAGGTCGTCGTCGTCGAGCCGACCGTCCCCGCCATCGTCGTCACCTCGACCTCCACCCTCGAGGTCCCTTCACCGGTCGAGACGGTCACGCTCGCGTCCTCGGCCTCCTCGTTCGCCGATGCACCTTCGAGCCCGACCGACAAGCTCTTCGGCGGCGCGGCAAGCAGCGCATACGTGCGCGTCGTCAGCCTCGCGTCGTCGTCCTCATCGGCCGCACCTCCAGCACCGACGTCGTCGCAGGTCGAGGCGTCCTCGTCGGCCGGTCCTCGGCCCGCCTCCTCGGCCTACACGCCGATCCTCGTCATCCAGAGCAGCACGACCAGCGCCTCGGAGCGTGTCTTTGCGCCGCCGACGCAGAGCCAGGTCCGAGCAGTCGTCAGCACCACGCCGCAAGTCAGCTCCACGCCTCTCGTCGCCGCCGCCTTGTTAGCACCCTCTCTTTCTTCTGGACTATCTCGTCGTGCAGCACTGACTCTCCCTCCCCTGCAGCTCGTCCACTTCGTCCGCCTCGGCGACCGCTCCTGCGACAACCGCGGCGGCAAGCGCATCCTCGTCGTCCTCCACGCTCGACGGGCTCAGCCTCTCGTCGTCGTCCCTCGGCTCAATGATCATCGACAGCACCTCGAGCGGCAGCAGCGACTCGGCGTCGGGCGTATCGGCGACGGTCGTGTCGGGCGAGCCCGAGAACAACGGGTCCGTGCGCACCGACCTCGTCTCGCCGACGGCGGCGGGCTCGTCTTCCACTCGTCGCCCCACTCGCTCCTCGTCCATCTTCGGCCTCCCCGAGGCCACCGCGCCGTCCTCCATCTTCTCGCACCTCGGCGACTCGCCCGCCAACATCGCCCTCACGACCCTCGTCTGCTTCGCCATCGTCGCCGTCCTCCTCACCCTCCCCGTCTTCTGCCTTTGCCGCCGCCGCCGCCGACGCAGGCGGCAGGACCGCATCGGCCACGCGCTCGGCAGCGAGACCGGCAGCCCGAGCGTCGAGGAGGGCTGGCCGGTCCGCAGCCCGTCATCGGCGAGGTGGACGCCGCCGCCGCCGCCGCACTCGGGCGAGCCGTGGTCGCCGTCGGGCGAGCTCGGCGAGCAGGTGCGCACGATGCGCGAGCTCTGGCGCGAGACGGCGCTCGGCGACGTCGAGGTCGCGTTCGAGGAGAGCGCGGCGAGCGAGGCGGAGGCGACGGCGGGCCCGGGCACGACGGCGGCGGCCCAGGGCGGGCGCTCGCCGGCGACCGAGACGAGCGAGTGGACGAGCTGGGTCGGCGGGCACGCGTCGACCGACGGGCACGGCAGCGTCGGGTACTTCGATCCGTCCGGCCGCCGCGGCAGCGACGCGACGGTCACGCCCGAGGTGCTCGAGCGCCGTCGTCGCGTCGCGCAGCCGCACGCGCTCTTCGCGGCGCAGCAGGAGCGCGCGCCGCACCCCCTGCGCACGGCGCTGCGGCCCGAGGACTTCTCGCCGACGGCCTACTCGCCCTCGAGCGGGCACCCGTCGCAGCGCTCGCCGGCCTACCCGTCGGCGGCCGAGCTCGGCTCGCCGTTCACGCTGCAGCGAGGCAGCCCCGACGTGCGCGCGCGCACGCCGAGCAAGCCGCTCTGGCGCGAGTCGCTCGACCGAGTCATGAACGCCGCCGCCGACGTGATCAGCACGACGCACCTCTCGCGCGCGTCGGCCGACGGCGACTCTCGGCGCGGGTCGCTCACGCGCCCGTTCGTCGGCAACCTGCGCCGCGCTCTCGCTGCTCGCAAGGCCGACGACGAGCTGCACGACAAGTCGTTCCTCGACGAGAAGATCGGCGGCGACGAGCACGACGACCGGCGCTCGATCGACTGGTTCGCCTCGTACCTCGGTCCCCGTGCTCCTCTCGTCGGCTCGAGCGTCGCGTCGAGCGTTGCCGACATCGAGCGGCCCGTCTCGCCGCCGAGCCCGATCCTGGGCTACGTTCCCGCCGCCGGCGCGATGGCGACGGTCGTCCCGCCGCGCCCAGCGCACGTTCGCGCTCCGTCGAGCAGGTCGATCTACGACGCGCGCCCGCACCTCGCTCGCACGCCGTCGGCGCTCCCGCCGGCATGCCTCGCCGTCGCAGAGGACGAGGTCGACCCGTTCGACTCGCCGCACGCCCGCGCGCTCACGCCGCCGCCGTTCGCGTCCTCGCCCGTTCCGCCGCCGCGCACGCCGACGCCGCTGGTCGCGCTCGCCCTTGCGCCGATCCGGGCGAGCCCGGCGCCTTTCTCGCAGCTCGAGGCGGCCCGACCTCTTTCCGCCGCCGCCGATGCTGCGGCGCTCGACCCATTCGCCGACCCGTCTTCCTCTCAACCCTCCTCGCCTCTTGGCGCCTCGCCTTCTACGTCTTCGCCGTCAGCATCCTCGCCCGCCTCCCGCTCGGCCGTTCGGCCTCCCGCCGCCGCCGCCCGCGACGACCTGCCCTCCTCGCTCGCGCACCACGCCGCCTTTGCGCAGCTGCACCTCCTGCGCCGCGCCGAGGCGCGCACGCGCCGCTCGTCGACGTCGGGCGCGAGCCCGGTCGTCGGGCTCCGGACGAGGTCCGTGCGCGAGAACGAGGCGGGGACGAGGGTCAGGCCGGCGAGCGTGGCGGTGTGCGGGACTGGGGCAGCGCACGGATCTGAGCAGGGAGAGGAGGATGAGGAGGAGCAGGACGACGACGACGTGTCGTCGCTCGCGCTGTCGGCGTCGTCGTCCTCCTCGGCCGCAGGTGCCGAGCGGGAGCGGCTCGTGCTCGAGCGCGAGTGGGCGGCGGTGCTCATGCGCGAGCGGCGGCGGCGCTCGCTGTGCGTCGGTGGAGCAGCGAGCAGCTTGCGGAGCTCGGTCCTGATGCGCGAGGACTCCGTGGGAGGATGCACCGTCTGAGGGGGAGCTGGCTCTCTCTCTCTCTTGCCTCGACCTTCCTCCTCCTCTCTGTACCTTCCTCGAGCTCGTGTTGTCTGTGCGATCGGTATCTAGAAATGCAGCGACGATCTGTCCAACTACGAAAGAGGAGCGAGAGAGGGTTCGTGACGAGGAAGAGCGCGAGAGGGGATCTGTACAGGCGCAGGTGCAGAGAGCTGGCAAGGATATCGGTCTTCGCGCGTCTATCGACGACGAGCGAGGGAAGGGGAAGAGAGAGAGAGGAAGAGCGCGCGAGGAGAGCGAGATCTAGGCGACGCTCGGGACGGCCTTCTCAACCGCCGCCTGCGGCGCGACGGGCGCGTCGACAAACTTGTCCGGCTCGGCACCGGGCGTCGTCGGGACGGCGTTCGCCGACGTCGGCGGCGCGGCGAGCGTCGCGTCGCTCGCCTCGGTCGTCGTCGAGGCCGCGTGCCCGCTGTCGGTGCTGCCGCCGCCGAGGCTCGCCGCCGCGAGCTGCTCCGTCGGCGGCTCGACGCTCGCTCCTGCCGTCGTCGTCGTCGTCGTCGTCGTCGCCGGCTCTGCGCCCTCGGGCACCCTCGCGCCGCGGATGACGGCCTCGTCGAGCCCGCACCGCCCCTGGCCGTACTTCCTCCACCGCTCGAGGTTGGCCTGCTTGCGCTCCATGCACAGCTTGGTCAGGGCCGGGAAGTACGTCTTGTGGTCGTACTCGAGGTTGACGTCGCCGCCAAAGATCTTCTGGAGCTGCTGCGGCGGGATGAGCGACGTCGCGTCGGGCTTCTCGAGGAAGCGGATCTGCGGGCGGTGGCGAAGGAGCGAGTCAGCACCGGTCGCGGCGAATCAGGAGAGGATACAGAGTAGACGAGCGCACCTTCTCCTTGGTGATAGGGTCGACGAACGGCGAGACGAGCTGCGTGGGATCGAGAGCTCGAGGGTCAGTTCAGGCCGCCCAGGTCCGCTCGAACACGCTCGAGCGAGGACGCACCTTGTAGAAGGCGAAGAAGATCTGCGGAATGTTGACGCAGATGGCCTTGCCGAGGCGCTCGCAGTAGTAGGTCTGGAGGATCTCGAGCCTGCAGGAGGAGGGAGGGGGTCAGTGCGCCGCTCTCTGCACTCGTCCTGCTCGAGCACGAGAACGCGAGGTGATGAAGGAGGGAGAGAGAAGGACGCACACTTTGCGCGCCTGACCAAGCGTCGTCGGCTGGCCCTTTGCGTCCTTGACGTTGGCGCCAAAGTCGATGCAGAGGCACAGCATCTCGGTCGCCGGGTCGGTCGCCGGCGCGAGGTCGATCGTGCGCTGCAGGACGTTCGAGGGGTGAGTCAGAATGTGCGCGAAGGAGTGCAGGGAGGGACGAGGGGAGAGAGGAGGACGGACCTCGAGGCACCAGACGACGAAGGCGATTTGGCGCGGGCCGACCTCGGTGTTCTGCCGCCAGGGGTGCTGCAAAGGGAGACTGAGTCAGTCCGCATGCTACTCGTCGAGCCTCGCTGGCCTGAAGGGAGCACGGAGAGGCGAGAGAGCGAGCGAGCGACGCACCATGTAGAGGACCGGGCGCGCGTTGACGTCGTAGCCAAAGACGAGCTCCTTGCCCGTCTCGCCCTCGGTCCACACGTCGTCCTCCTTCATATCCTCGACGGCGTACTCGCGGCGCCAGACGCACGTCTCCTCGGCGCGGCGCAGGCCGGCGGCGTAGTCCCACTTGACGGCGCGGAAGCAGCGCAGGAAGGCCTGGGGCGACCAGTAGCACTTTTCGACGTCGTTGAGCGGCACGAGGTCGGCCATCTGCGGGCGGTGCAAGGGGTCAGGATGGGCGCGGGCGCGAGAGAGGGGGATGCCGAGGCGAGAGGAGGGAGGCGGACGGACCTCGTCCGGGGACGGGGTGGCGGCGCGACCAAAGAGGCCGCCGAAGCGGCTGCCCTGGCCCTGGCCCTCCTTGGTCCAGCGGTGCTTGAGGACCTTGAGGCTAGTCGGGAGCTTGAAGTCGGGCTGGTTGAAGTGGGCGAGGATGCGGTCGAGCTTGTCGCGCTCGTCGGGCGAGAGGTCCTTTGGCGGTTGCGGGGTTGCGGCCGGGTCCGGGTGCGGGAGCGGGAGGGAGAAGGGCGTGTCGGACGAGGCTGGAGGCTGAGGGAGCGAGTCGGCGAACGACGAGGCCATGCTGATGATGACGGACGTCGGGGGGCGAGAGATGGGCGAGGGCGAGGGCGGCGAGGGTGCGGGTGGCTCGTGGACGCGCTGTAGGTGTGTTCGGTGCTATCCCGAGTGAGACGAGCGAGGCAGAGGCTGGTGGTGGTGAGCTGAGCCGCGTCGAGCGACGACGGAACGAGAGCTCGGCACCAAGTCCGCCTCTCGTCCGAACCCTCCGTCACCGCTCCGCTCTGCTGCGCACCACGAGCCATGCCAGCCTCGCCTTCACCTCCACCAGTCGACCTCGACTCGGCAGACGCCCAGCAACGCCTCGCCCACCTCGAGGCCCTCCTCGCCGGCTCCCTCTTCGACGCGGCCCGCTCGCCCTCGCCCGCAACCGCCTCCGCCCCAGTGCAGCACCCGCCAAACAAGCGCAAGAAGAGCTCGCACTCGAGCCCGCCCCCACCGACCGCACCCGCCGAGGTCGCCCTCCAGCCTCAAGAAGCCGTCGGTGAGCTCTCTCCCTCTCCCTCTCTGCACCGCCCTGCTCGCCTACTTGAGACTGACTCTGGCCCTCCACCTGCAGCGTTCCGCCTCTTCAGCTCGCAAAAGGCCCCGCAGCGCGTCGTCCTCCGCGAGGCAGAGACGCCCCCGCCCTTCGTCGTCGACCGCCGCATCCGGTGCGTCCCTCTCGCTCTCTTCCTCGCGCCGCCTTGGTCCCCAGACTGACTCTCGTACCCTCGCAGCGACGTCGACGACGAGCTGCCCGAGGCGGTCCAGGCGCGGCATGACGCCAT
>Ga0308170_10004687_pt1 | contig 10708 bp, 8 predicted proteins | sample PhyBR2_2_FD_202136 | JGI IMG/M metagenome (GOLD analysis project Ga0308170, IMG submission 202136) | Phyllosphere microbial communities from UC Gill Tract Community Farm, Albany, California, United States - DLSLSB.R2 | ecosystem: Host-associated > Plants > Phyllosphere > Unclassified | place... | reverse complement strand
CGCCCCAAAGGCGCGTCAGGACTGCTCGATGGATGCATGGAGCGAGAGAGGGAGCGGGAAGAAGGAGAGGGAGAGAGAGAGCGAGCGAGCGACGCACTCGTGACGCTGTCCTTGAGCGCCGCCGGGTGCACGCCCGTCTGAAGCACCATGCGCGCCGCGCCCTGCATCGTCTGGGCGGCGAGCTCGAGCGCCTCGGAGCGCGGGAGGCCCATCATGACGCCGCCGTCGGCCATGGCCTCGAGGACGACGCAGACAAAGGCCGGGCCCGAACCGGCGACGGCCGTCACGGCGTCAAAGTGCTGCGCGCGGCGAGGTGGACCGAGTCAGTCGGCGTGCGAGTGAGACGGAGGAGAGGGCGAGAGGGACGCACCTTCTCGTCCATGAAGCGGCACCGGCCGAGCGGGGTGAAGAGGGCCATGAGGATGTCGCGCTGCACGGGCGTCTTGGGCTCGTTCGGGTCGAGGCTCGACACGACCGTCATGCCCTCGCGGATCTGCGCAGCGGGAGTGCGAGCGAGTCGGCTGGGTGCGTCGAGGAAGGGCGCACGAGCCCGAGAAGAGGAGAGGAGGAGGAGCGCACCTTGCTGGGCGTGTTGGGCATGCTGCGCACGACGGTGCACGACTCGGGGACCCAGTCGCGCATCATCGAGATGGTGGTGCCGGCGAGGATCGAGATGAGGAGCTTGCCCTCGAGCGCGTCCGACATGCCCGGCTGGAGGAGGAGGTGCGCCGCGAGTTGGGGCTTGCAGCTGCGGGGCGGGGCGGGGCGGGGCGGCAGGGTCAGCGGGTCCTCGCGTCGAAGGGACGAAGAGAGAGCAGGGGACGGACCAGAGGAGGATGACGTCGGACTCCTGTACGCTCTTGACGTTGTCGGCCGCCTGGCGGACCTGGACGAGGCCGCCGAGGACGCCCAAGTCGGAGAAGGTGCGGCGGAGCTTCTTTGCCGACTCTGCGCGGTTTACGGTGGCGATGAAGCGGTCCGGGAGCGAGTCGGGGTTGCTGCTCGGGTCGAGGATGAGGCTGCCCATCGGGGTCGAGGGGCCAGAGTCGTCGGCGAGGCGAGCGGCTCCACCGCGCGGGGACTGGAGGTTGTCGAGGACGCCCGAGAGGACAGCGACGCCCATTGTGCCGCAGCCGAGGACGCAGAGCTGGTAGGGCATGGTGCGAGGCGAGCGAGAGATAGGTGATCGAGGTGGGGGCGAGGAGGAGGAGGAGGACGAGGTCGTCGGCGCGAGAGAGGGGCGGCGCGGTCGAGGTGGGCGGTGCGTCGAGTGGCGGGTCGGGGTGGCTGCGGTAGAGCAAAGGCAGGCGCAAGCTGGCCGAGCGGGTCGAGGAGAGGATCAAGCCGGCCGCGACGACGACGAGCGGTTGACTCTCGTCCTCACTCCGCTCTCAACTCGCCACGAGCCAGTGAGCTACTGCCACCATGGCCCTCGTCGACTACGGTTCAGACTCGGACGCCGACTCGACCCACTCGCCCGCCCCCGCCCCGCCCCCGGCCCTCGCCTCGTCCTCATCCTCATCAGCTCCCGCCCCTCGACCACCCTCTCGCCCCTCGGGCCTCCAGCTGCCACCACCAAAAGCCTCGAATCCAGCACCAGCACCTGCACCCAAGAAGTCAAAGGGCCCTGTCCGCATCCTCCTCGACCTCCCTCCCCCCTCCGCCTCGACCTCCTCCTCCACCACCGCTCCCGACTCGGACGAGCCCGCCAAGAAGCGGCCCAAACTCGCACTCGGCGCCACTGCCGCCTCAGGGGCGACCGGCCCGCCCTTGACCGGCCTCGCCGCCATGCTCCCAAAGCCCAAGAACGACTACAAGCCCGCCCTCTCGTCGTCGTCGTCGACCACCTCGAGGCCGCCCGCCGCCTCGTCCTCGGCCGCGTCGGGCGCAGGCATCGACGGCCTTTTCGCAGGCGACGAGCAGGGCGGCGCGAGCGCGAGCGGCGCGCCGGCCGGCGGGCCCATGTTCCTCCCGCCCTCGGTCGCCGCCAAGCACAAGGGCAAGGCGCCCGCACCTGCGCCGCCCAAGCCTGCAGAGCCCGCCGTCGACTTCTTTGGCATCAGTGCGTCCTCCTCTCCCACATACCCCCGAGCTTTGACGGCAGCTGACCCCCCTTGCCGCTCTCCGCAGGCTCCGTCACCTCGGCCCCGACACCCTCCTCCTCCTCCTCGACCTCGTCCAAGCCGTCACTCGGCATCTCTTCCGCCCCCTCGATCTCGTCCGCCCCTCTTCCCTCGTCGAGCTCGTCCTCGTCGGGCCAGTCCGCCGCCGCCGCGTTCGCCCAGCCGACGGCCGCCGACCCGTACCCGGGCTTCACCCAGCTCCCCTCGGGCGAGTGGGTCGCCAAGGACCAGGCGACGTACGACATGTGGGTCGCTTACTCGGCCTCGCAGGCCTCGGGCGGCGCAGGAACCCCCGCGGCTGCGGCGCCGAGGGACAAGTCGGCGCGCGAGTTTGACGAGGGCGCCATCGCCGAGCAGGGCGGGCTCGTCGACGTCGACGAGGCGCAGCGCGCGCGCGACGCGTGGGCCAACCGCCCGAGCCAGGTGCCGGGCAAGGACGGCGAGGAGAAGTACAAGACGTCGGCCGACATCAAGGGCGTGCGTCCCGCTCTCCCTTCTCCTCGGCGCTCCTCATGCACAAGCTGACCCGCACATCCCCTCCGTCTCGCAGATCCCGAGCCAGATTGGCGGCATGGCGCGCCGCAAGCACCAGCTGTCGTCGCTCCTCGCCGCCGCGCACGACAACCGCGCAGAGCTCGAGGAGCGCATCGCCCAGGCGAGGGCCAGCCGCAAGGGCGCTGGGAGCAAGTACGGTGCGTCGCTTTCCTCCCTTTCTCGCTCTCGTTCTCGTTCGGGCGGGACTGACTCGAAGCGAGCGCTCGCAGGCTTCTGAGTGCGTCCTCCTCGTCTCGACCGTCGCTCTCGATCTAGCGCACCCGTACCATGTCCTGCAACGACGGGCTCTACGCACATGCTCGCACTACAAGTCAAAGTCGCTGTCCGAGTCGTCGCCGCCCTTCTTGGCGGCCCTCCTGCGCGCGTCGCTCAGCTTCGAGCCCTGCCGGATCCCGCTCCTGCGCCCGCCGCCGACAAACGCCTGGTCGTCGTCGTCGCTGTCGGCGCCGCTCCCGTCCTCGTCGCCGCTCTCGGGGCGCGTCGGGCGGCCCTCGCCCTGCGTCGCGCCGCCCTTGGACAGGGGCTGCGCGGCGTCGGACCGAGACGCAAACTGGGACGAGACGGGCGCGGCGTGGTAGCCAACCTTGAGGTGGAAGTCGATGCCGCGGAACGCAAACAGGACGCGCTCGACGTCTGCGGGCGAGGCGAGGCGAGAGAAGGCGGCGTCAGCTTGAGAGTGCGAGAGCGAGAGCGAGAGCGAGAGGAGGGACGACGCACCCCTGAGCGTCGCGTTCATGCCGTTCATGCTGCCGAGGCCGACGATCTGGCCCATGAGGGCCCCCTTGCGGTACACGAGCATGGTCGGAACGTTCTTGTCCGGGTAGTTCTCGATGCAGTGGTCCGACACGATCGAGACGAACTTGGACGACGGATACAGCGACGCGAGCTCGTTGATGAGGGGCATGAGCTTCTTCGATTCGGGGACGCTGCGTGCGGGCCAGTGCAGAGCGTAGGGTCAGCGTCGTGTGCGGTAAGAGAGCAGGGACCGAAGGAAAGCGAGAGAGAGAGAGCGACGCACCTGTCCTTGAACAAGACGCAGACGACGCCGATGCCCCAGCCTTCCGGCTCTCCCGGCAGCTCCTCGTTGCTCGCCTCGGTCACCTCGCGCGTGTAGTCGACCTTGCCGATGTTGTACACGCGCCCGAACCGCCGCTTGTCGAGCGCATCCCGCTCGCGCGCCTTGCGCGCGTCGAGCGCCTTCTCGAGGTCGGCGCGCGACACAATGTCGTCCTTGGCGATGTCGAGGTCGTCGAGGTCGAGCTCGGAGAGGGTCGGGCTGACCGGTGCTGGGGGAGGGCTCGGCGAGCGCGAGCCAGACGACTCCTTGGGCGGGATGATGCCGTGTCGCCGCAGGGCGTCGTTGAACTCGGTGTCCTCGTCGTAGTTGATCGGTGCCTGTGTGCAAGTGCGCTCTGTCAGCTTCTCCAGGTCGTGAGAGGTGGGGGAGTCGGGGAACACGCACCATCGCTGATGAGGAGGGGAGCGAGTCGGCGAGGCTGCGGGAGGGCGAGACGACGGGCGTAGGCGGCTGTCGAGTAGCTGTAGAGACGCTGTGCGAGCTGTGCAGCTGTGCTGTGCTTGAATGCTGGTGTGACGAGAGCAGGAGAGGGTGCACCGCCGCGCTCGCCGCTTCCACATCTACCGCTCGCAGCACCAGCGCTGCTGGACTCTCTGCGCGCTCGAGTCCCTCGCCAGGCACTCTCTGAGCTACTGAGGCGCCACGCCGGGCTCACCGCTGCCCTCTCCACCTCGCCCTCCTCGCCGTCCCCCGCCGCTCTCGAGTGCGGGCGACTCGGCCGCTGCGGTCAGGGATGCACCGCGCGTAGCGCACAGCACGACGAGGTATTCAAGCTGGAGCATGAGCTCTACCTCGTGGCAGCGCGTTGGCGCTCTGCTGGAGCCGGCGCTCCGTCCTCCTCCTCGCGACCTCCACGGCTCTGCTCCGTCTCGGCTCTTGAGGGAGGCAGCTCTCTCTCGTGCTTGTCGCTCGTCGTGTCGAGCTGAGCGAGCCGCAGCTACAGCCCTCTTCGAGCTTCGAAGGGCCGACGCCGTCTCGCTCCGCCGTGCTGCGCTCCGTCCTCACTTTCGCAGCGCAGCTCTGCTTGCTCGCGCCTGTGACCTGGCTCGCTCTCGACGAGCACCCGATTCGACGAAGAGGGAGCAGGTAGCGGTACCGTCAAACCCGTCGAGACGCGCTTGAGACGGCGAGTGCGCGCAGAGATGCTTCCGCTCGAGGTCGCCCGGCCCTGCGCGCTGGAATGCTGCGCAGGTTTTCGGCTCTGCGCAAAAAAACGCTGTTGCTGGATCTGTAGCGCGTAGTCTCGGAGCATTACAAGCAACTGGCCGCGTGGCCCAATGGCAAGGCGTCTGACTACGACCTGCACTCTTCCCGAACCTCGGAGAAAGCGCGCGTATACATCAGGAGATCGTGGGTTCGAGCCCCATCGTGGTCAACCAATCTTTTTTTTGCATCCGTCTAGAATTGACGTAGCGGCGACGCGCGGATGCGGTATCGGGGCGAGAGGGCGTCCGGGGGAAAGTCTCGCCGCTACACGCCAGCTCGCCCAGAGCGTCAGGGCGTTTGCACGGATGTGCCGTGCGGCTGCGCGGCGCAGTCTGGACGAACGGCGAGGCGTGAGGCGAGTTGGGAAGGCCGCGCGAGAGGGTCCGTGCAGGGCCGCGTTCTTCTGCTTCTCGCGCTGCAGCGCCTGCTTCTCGTTCTGCAGCTCTTAATTCAGTGACCGCACGAGCACACGAACGTGAGCAAGCTCAGGAAAAGGCGCGACAAGCTCGACCGCGATCTATCGGCCGCGGCGAAAAAGAGCGAATGCTCGACGAGGGGTAGGCGGAACGCGCTCGATGTGCTCAGTAGCACGCAGGAAGCGAGTGGGAAGGCACTACCAAGCCCGACTGGAGTGCAAGCAGAGGCCGCGGGCGGGATCTGGATCCGAGACTTGGTCGTTGCGTGCTCGAGTTGACCTCGTCCAGCTTTCGAGCTCTCCCTCTCGCTCGCCTCAGCACCTTGACCACCAAGCACACCTCGACAGCAACCATGGTGAGCTTGCTCTCCTCTCCAGGGCAACTGCCCGTGCACCCACGCCCTCTCCGACCCGCCTCGGCGGCGGGAGAGGCGCGCCGCCTTGATCCCGCCGCCAGCGCCCCTCGGCAGCGAGCACCGCTGACTGGAGCTCTCTGTCTGCAGGCCAACGCACCCCACGGCAACGTTCTCAAGGACCTGCACGCGCGCGACGCGCCCCTGCGCCAGCAGCTCCTCGCCGAGTCGGAGCAGCTCGTCGACCTCCGCCTCACCGAGCGCCAGCTGTGCGACCTCGAGCTCGTCATGAACGGCGGCTTCTCGCCCCTCGAGGGCTTCATGGGCAAGCAGGACTACGAGAGGTGCGTCCCACTCGCTCTCCCCTCCCCCGCCTCGTCCTCGTCGCTGACTCCTACACTCGCAGCGTCGTCGAGACCCTCCGCCTCGCCGACGGCGCCCTCTTCCCCATGCCCATCACGCTCGACGTCTCGCAGGAGCAGATCGACTCGCTCAAGCTCGTCGAGGGCACCCGTGTCACGCTCCGCGACTCGCGCGACGAGTCGCCGCTCGCCATCCTCACGAGTGCGTTCCCTCTCTCTTCGTCCTCTCTCCTGCCTCGAGCGCGAGCTGACGCTCTTCTCGCGCTCGCAGTCTCGTCGATCTACAAGCCCAACAAGTCGAACGAGGCCGAGAAGGTGTTCGGCGCCGACGACAGCGCCCACCCGGCCGTCCACTACCTCCACAACTCGGTCAAGGACTTCTACGTCGGCGGCAACGTCCAGGCCATCTACGCGCCCGAGCACTACGACTACGTCGAGCTTCGCTGTGCGTCCCTCTCGCTGCCCGGTCTCCTGACCGAGACGGCGCAGAGCTGACGTTCCCTCCTCTCGCTCGCGCGCAGACACCCCTCGCGAGCTCCGCGCCTACTTCGACAAGCTCTCGTGGCGCCGCGTCGTCGCCTTCCAGACCCGCAACCCGATGCACCGCGCCCACCGCGAGCTCACGGTCCGCGCCGCCCGTCAGCAGCGCGCCAACGTCCTCGTCCACCCGGTCGTCGGCCTCACCAAGCCCGGCGACGTCGACCACTTCACGCGCGTCCGCGTCTACGAGGCCATCATCCGCACCTACCCGAAGGGCATGGCCGCGCTCGCCCTCCTCCCGCTCGCGATGCGCATGGGCGGCCCGCGCGAGGCCGTGTGGCACGCCATCATCCGCAAGAACTTCGGCGCGACGCACTTCATCGTCGGTCGCGACCACGCCGGCCCGGGCAAGAACTCGCAGGGCAAGGACTTCTACGGCCCGTACGACGCGCAGGAGCTCGTCACGCAGTACAAGGACGAGCTCGCGATCGAGATGGTCCCCTTCCAGATGATGTCGTACATCCCCGACCAGGACACGTACATGCCCGTCGACGAGATCCCCAAGGGCACCGTCACGGCCGACATCTCGGGCACCGAGCTGCGCCGCCGCCTCAAGACGGGCGCGCCCATCCCCGACTGGTTCTCGTACGAGGCCGTCGTCAAGGTCCTGCGCGAGTCGTACCCGGCCAAGGCCCAGCAGGGCTTCACGATCCTCCTCACGGGCTACGTCAACTCGGGCGCCAACGCCATCGCCAAGGCGCTCGAGTCGCAGTTCCAGCAGCAGGCCGGCCGGTCCGTCTCGCTCCTCCTCGGCGACACGATCCGCTCCGAGCTCAGTGCCGAGCTCGGCTTTGCGCCCGAGGAGCGTCACAAGAACCTCCAGCGCCTCGCCTTTGTCGCCGCCGAGCTGTCGCGCGCCGGCGCCGCCGTCATCGCGACCCCGATCGCCCCCTACGCCCACTCGCGCAAGGCCGCCAAGAGCCACATCATCCAGAACGGCGGCGCCGGCGGCGGCAACTTCTTCCTCGTGCACGTCGCGACGCCGCTCGAGCACTGCGAGAAGACGGACCGCCGCGGCGTGTACGCTCGCGCGCGCGCCGGCCAGATCCAGGGCTTCACCGGCATCGACGACAAGTACGAGACGCCCGAGGACGCCGACCTCGTCGTCGACCTCTCGAAGCAGTCGGTCCTCGAGGCGACGCACGCCATCATCCTCTGCCTCGAGACGGCCGGCCTCATCGGCATGGCCTGAGCGCGCCTCGAGCCAAAAAGGTCCCTTCCCCTTCCTCCTTCGCACGGACCGCTTCCTCCTCTTCCCTCTCTCGAGACTCTGTGTACATTCCCTGTCTCTGCTAGAAGGCTTTCGTTCCCTCCCCCCAAGCTGTCTATCGTCCCTCCATCTCCTCGTCGGCCTCGTCTCCCGCTCTCTCGCAGTGCTCTCCTTGCATAGAGCCGCAATACCAGCATCGTCTCGGCTCTCTCTGCGACTCTATGTGATCCTTGAGAGCGCTCGAAAGAGAGAGAGGAAGCCAGCTCAGTTGCACTCGAAGTACGTCGACGCTCTCGAGCACACGACTCGGTCCACCCGCCGAGCTCCTGCGGTCCTCACCGCTGCTTCGACGCCGAGGTTGCGAGTCCAGGTCGAACGTGAGGTCGTGTCGCCGAGGCCGAGCTGGCCGTCGTCGTCTGCGCGCGAGCGACAGCCAAAAGTGAGAAGGTTGCATGCGCACGGACCTGTCGACGCCGTGCTGCGGTTCGAGCAGGGAGAGAGGGAGAAAGGGAGGGACGCACTCGCTCCTGTGACCCAGACGTGCCCGCTCTTGGTGAGGAGCACGGTGTGTGCCGCCCCGCACGCGACCTGGGCGATCTCGTCCTCCTCCTCGCCGCCCGACTCCTCCTCGCCGAGCTCGACCAGGACCGGCTCGGCTCCTCCCGGCTCACCCTCGCCGAGACCGAGCTGGCCCGCCTTGTTCGAGCCGAGGACGTACGCCGCGCCCTGCGCCGTTACGACGGCCGAGTGGAAGGCGCCGCAGCTGACCCGGACCGGGTGCAGACCGTCGAAGAAGGCGATGTGGCGCAGCGAGAGGCGGTCGTAGCGCGCCGTAGAAGTCGAGTCGGGTCGATCGAGAGGTGACGGCGAGGGGAAGGGTCCGGCTTGGCCGTAGCGCGAGTCGCCGAACGACCAGACCTCGCTCGACGAGGACGAGCGCTCGCCGCCGACGAGGACGAGAAAGTGTGCCGCGCCTGCCTCAATCGCCCAAGAGGTTCGAAAGCTCGTCTCGAGCGAGTCGGCGGCGGGCTCGGGGGCCTCGTGCCACGACCAGACGTCGCCGCCGTCGTCGGGCACCTGTCGAGCCGAGGCGAGCGACTCGTGCAGGCGCGGCGCCCATTCCCGAGTGGCCTGTGCCGCTCTCGGTCGCTTGGAAGCATCTGCAGATGCATGACGTCAGGGACTTAAGGCAGAAGAGAGAGGGAAAGAGGAGAGAAAGGGGAACGCACCGGGCACGACGAGGAGCTCCCCTCGTCCGTCGAGGACAGCGTCTCGCACGCTGCTGGCGATCCGGGCCCCGTCAAGCGCGATGACGACATCGTCGTTGCCGAGAGTCGCAGTGAGCTCGTCGTGACCGAGCCAGCGCTTGACGGGCGACGAGGGGAGGCCGCCAGCGAGCGGGTGGCCGAGGCAGCGCAGCGTGCCGCTCGAGTCACCTGCAGCAGGGCGAGAGCAGCGTGAGCGGGTGCTCAGAAGGCTGGTGCAGGTCGGCGAGCTGGTTCGGACGCACGGATGACGCTCTGCGACCAGCTTGCGGCGACGAGCGAGGCGGCGTCCGAAAGCTGAACGGCGTCGGGCAGCACGAGCTCGTCCGAGTCGGCGAGCTGGCGGAAAGCGTTCGAGCCGCAGGCGAGGACAGCCATGCCCTGCGAGAGAGCTCGTCGTGGTTGCGGGTCGAGAGTCGAGGCGAGGAGCGAGACGAGGAGGAGCAGCAGCTCAGCTCTCCCACCACACCGCTCCCTGCACCTGCTGCGCGATAGAGCTCTCGACTGCCCTCAGGACCTACGGCAGCCCCTCGTCAACCCGACCATGAGCGACCGCAAGCGCGCCAACGTCTTGGGAGACGGCGACCGCGATGGCTCGCCACGGGACGCAAAGAAGCCCAGGAGGTGCGTCTTGTTCCTGTCCAGTGTGTCGAGTAGCTTCTTGCAGGGCTGCTCAAGCTGCCCTGAGCTGCCCCAGAGGCGGACCAGTACTGACTCGCCTCATCGTCCTCCTCCCCCGCTCCACTCGCTCATCTCGTCAACCGCAACAGCAATGCAGTGCGTCCTTGTCCCAGCACGACCAGCATCTACGACCTCATGCTGATCCTTTGACTCCACACAGCCCTTCGCGCCGTCGTTCCTCCCGACACCTCTCTCGGCCGCGCTCCCACCTCGCCCCGCCGGCTCACCCTCTCCTGCCGCCGCGAGCGGGCCCGCCATCGACATCGCCGCCAAGCGCGCCGAGATTCAGGCCAAGCTCGCTGCCATGAAGGCGGCCGCAGCAGGCGGCGCCCGTCCCGCCGCTCCACCGCCCGCCGCACCCGCACCTTCGGCTCCGCCTTCCGCCGGCCTGCCGCAGCGCCCGCATGGCGGCGGCGCTCCCGGCGCGGCGACGCCCAACATCGACGGCGGGCTCGCCGCCAAGATCGCCGAGGCCAAGCGCAAGGTGGCCGAGATGGCGGCGCGCAACCAGGCGGCGCAGCAGGAGAAGGTCAACCCGTACCTCGTGCGTCCCTGTCTCTCTCCCTCGCTTGCTGCCTGTTCTCAGGGATCAGAACTGACGCTTGCTCAATCCCTGCAGTCGTCTTCGTTCAGCAAGTCGCAGGCCGAGACCGCGCCCGACCCTTCGGCCGGCGGTCGCGGCGGCCTCTCGATGGCGGCGCACCCGCTCCTCATGGACCTCGGCACGCCCTCGGCCGCCGCCCCGTCGTCCAAGAAGGACCGCTACAAGCCCATGGCGCCCAAGTTCTCGACCACGCGGGCCAACGCGCGCATGCCCGCCCCGCCGGCCCGCCCGGTATCGACCATCTCGTCGTCGAACGACCCGACCGGCGACGCGCTCAAGGAGAGCGAGTTCTTCGACGAGCGCCTCGGGTACGGCT
>Ga0308170_10004685_pt1 | contig 10711 bp, 11 predicted proteins | sample PhyBR2_2_FD_202136 | JGI IMG/M metagenome (GOLD analysis project Ga0308170, IMG submission 202136) | Phyllosphere microbial communities from UC Gill Tract Community Farm, Albany, California, United States - DLSLSB.R2 | ecosystem: Host-associated > Plants > Phyllosphere > Unclassified | place... | reverse complement strand
GTCGGTGGAGAGGTCGACGTAGCTGCAGGGGAACGACGCCGAGTCAGGTGCGGTCCCGGAAGAAAGAGAGGGACGAGGAGGGGGAAGAAAACTCACGTCCCGCCCATGGCGCTCAAAGCGTGCTGCTTGAGGTCCGTGTCTTGCGCCGAGTTGCCTGGGTTCTCGTCGCCGTACGCGTAGATGAAGGGCTGCGAGGGAGCCAGAGTCAGCCGAGGCCCGAGGCGCAGCGTTGGACCAAACTCGAACCGGCGCGACGCACCTGGTTGGCCTTCTTCTCGAGCCCAGCCTCCTTGCCGCCGTACTTGTCGCCGTCCTCGAGCGCGAGGAGCCGCTCGAACGTGACGACGCAGGGCTTGTCGGCCGTGTTGGCGCTGCTGAGCGCAGGCACGACGCGCACCTGGCCGCTCGAGTCGGACGAGGGGTCGTCGGGCGAGGGCGAGCCGACGAGGACGGGCATGACGGTCGACGAGGCGGTGCGATGTGAGAGGGTCCAGGTCGAGTCGGCGTTGGGCCACACGATGAGGGTGTCGCTGCGGGTGAGGGAGCGAGGGGAGGAGGAGAGGGTGCATCGCTCGCCGTCAGCGCTCGTCGTCCCGCTCGCGCTCGTGGAGAGGGAGGAAAGGAGACGCACGCATCCGTCATTGCAGTGCCCCTCCCGACGCCCAGCCAGCCGACGTCGCCCATAGCCTTGTCGACCGAGAGCGAGACGAGCACGGCCGTCTCGTTGGCGACGACGATGAGCTGGTACGCGACGGTCGACAGCGACTGGCCCGTCGCCGTGCCGCCGAGGTAGTCGACGAGGTCGGCTGTCGAGACTGCTGCCGAGGCGAGGCGAGCGTGCGCGACGAGAGGGACGACAAGGGCGACGAGGGCGCGGCGGGGCGTGCGGCGAGCGCGACCGGGCGCAGGAGTGCCTCGAGATGGGCACATGGTGCAGCGAGCGCAGCCGGTGCGCTTGTAACTCGCAGCGAGCGAGAGGTGAAAGAGCGATAGCGGCGAGCGGGCGGGCGAGAGCTGCCCGAAAGGCGGACCGTCCGCGGACGCTCGAGCGACGGACCGGCGAGAAGAGCGTCCGCGGAGCGTCCGCGCCTCATCTCCGTCCAGACCGACTGCCGATCCGCAGCGAGCGAGAGAGCAAGCCCGGCCGCACGTGCACAGAAACGACGGTCCCGATTGCGCTCGCCCGCGCCAACGACGACAGCTACGACGCCATCTCGGACACGTTCTCGAACACGCCCTTGAGGTTCTCCTTCCACAGCGACACCTTGCCGTCGCCTGCGAGCGCGTGCACGGACCCTCGTCAGCGGCTACGGCGGAGGGAAAACGAGGGAGGGAGGGAGGGAGGGAGAGAGAGAGAACGAGAGATGGGACGCACCGCTCGAAACGGCGAGCACGTTGCCCGCGACGCTCCAGCTCACACGCCACACGACGTCGCCGAACCGTCCCTCGCCCTGCTGCCCCTGCTGCTGGCCCTGCGGCGCCGCGTCCGTCCCGCTCGGGTCGAGCACCGCCCTCGTCCACGCGCTCCGCGCGTCCTGCTGCGTCCACACGCACACGGCCTTGTCCTGCCCGGCCGAGGCGAGGTAGGCCTTGCCGACGCCGACCGAGGGGGCCCACGCGACGTCGCGCACCCAGTCCGAGTGGCCCGAGAGGAGGTGCTCCGAGGCGTCGGCCGCCCACTCCTTGGTCGAGTCGCTGCGGGCGTGATCGAGCGGGGTGCCGAAAGGGAGGGAGAGAGAGTGAAGGCGACGGCGAAGGCGACGAGAGCGTGCGCGAGGCGGATGAGGGAGGAGAAGAGGGGCAGGTGTGCGAGGCGAGGGAGAGGGTCGAGCGCGAGGGCGAGGCGAGACGAGGGCGGGTGGGAGAAGAGGAGAAGAGGGAGAAGTCGAAGAGGGCGAGAGGGGAGGAGGGGCGGGTCAGCTAGTGCTCAAGCCTGCAGTTCGAGAAGAAGGGGAAGAAGCCGAGCGAGGACGCACTTGTACGCCCAGATCTTGACCAATCCGTCGCACCCGCCCGTCGCAAAGCGCTTGACCTGCTGGAGTGCCTCCTGGCCCTCGCCGCCCTGCCCTGCGCCGCCCTGCGGTGGTGCGCCGCCCGCGCTCGTGAGGGCGCCGATGCCGACTGCGGGTGCCCAGCTGACCGAGGTGACGCCCTGCGCGTGGGCGGGGAAGAGGGACGCCTCCCAGGTGCCGTCGTCTGCGAGCACGAGCCGGGCGGGGTCAGCGTGAGGCAGGCGAGGGAGGAGGTGAGGAGGGAAGCGCGAGACGCACTGTTGAAGGTGAGGACCGAGACCTTGCCGTCGGACGAGGCGCAGGCGAGGATCGGGCCGAGCTCGTGAGGTGCCCATGCGATGGCGTTGACTGCGCGAGAGAGAACCAGGGTCAGCGAGTGCAGCCGGGCGAGGAGGTGGGGAGGACGACAGGGGGGAAGAGGAAGGGGGGCAGGAGAGCGCACCGCTGGCCGTGTGGAGGAGGTGCTCCTTGACGTTGGACCAGCCCTTGTTCGGGGCGTCGTTCTCCTTCCAGATGAGGACCTTGCCGTCGAACGAGCACGAGGCGAGGATCGAGCCGAACGAGGGGTGGGCCCACGCGAGGGCGTGCACGGGGCCGTCGTGGCTGCGGGCGTAGGGCGGGTGCAGGCTAGTCAGCGAGGTGGTCTCGAGGCACAGTAGCTCGCACGAGCGAGAGAGGGAGAGGACGGACGCCTGGAGCGAGTCGGCGAGGCGGTACGAGTCGTCGGCCTCGACGTCAAAGATGCGGATGGAGCGGTCCGACGAGGCGGTGGCGAGCCGGCGACCGTAGTAGTCGAGCTGAGCGTCGTGCTGCGGGCGGTGGAGGGGGACGAGGGAGTGAGCGAGGGGAGATGGACGTGGAGATGAGGACGACGAGGAGAGCGGGCCGCACAATCATGTCGGCGTGGCCGGTGTCGACCTGGACGCTGGTGGGAGGGACCATCATGGTGGGATGCGCTGGTCCAAGCGAGGGCAGAGGAGGGTGGGGAGGACGAGGAGCTCGTCGTCGTCGTCGCCCGTCGTCGCGCTTGTTGGTGCCGCTCTCGCCGCCTCGCACCACAGCTCGCACTGCTAGCTAGAGCCACTCGACTCGCTCAGTCACCACTGACACGCGCCCCCGCCCATCAAGCACCGCGACCCAGAGCCTCCTCGCTCACCTCGCGCCTCAACTCGCCAACCATGCCCTCGTCGCCTCGGCTCAGGGCAGACCCGCTCAAGGGCCAGCGAGAGATCCACCTCGACGACTGGACCGTCACTGCCACCAAGCGGCCCATCCTCTCGATCCCAGAAGCAGACGCGTGCGTCCCCTCTTCCTCCTCCTCCCTCTCCTCCCCACCTACCCTCGGGCTCACCGCACCTTCCCTCGCACGCAGCGCTTCGGCCAAGCTCGACCTCGCCCTCCCCGAGATCTGCTTCGGCAACAACTCGCTCAAGATCCACCACGCACCCTCGGGCTTCTCCCTCGAGTGGAACACGCTCGACATGCTCGCCGCCGTCAAGAAGGGCGACGGCTGGGACGCCCTACCCGGCGCGGGCGCCGTCCGAGTCGCGCACGCCGACGAGTGGTCCAGAGGGTGCGTCCCGCGCTCGAGATCCTCGACGGTGTCCTTGCACGAGCGACACAGCCAGCTGATCTTCTTCTCGCCGCGCACAGACAGGCCGCATCCGGCTCGACGACCGACCTCACCGTACAGAAACCCTTCGACTGGACCTACACGACCCTCCACCGCGGCCGCATCACCTCGCCGCCTTCGCCCTCTCCTTCCTCCTCTTCCTCCTCGGCCGCGCTCGAACCCGAGTGGCTCCCCGCCCCGCCGTCGCACCCGGGCATCCCGATCGCCCTCCTCGCGCGCACCGACATCCCGATCCTCTTCTTCGACGAGGTGCCCCTGTTCGAGGACGAGCTCGGCGACAACGGCATCGCCGACGTGACGGTCCGGGTCGTGCGTCTCTTTCTTCCTCTCTCTCTCCCTCTCCTCTCGCTCTCGCTCCCTCTCGGCTCTCCCGAGCATGCCCAGCATCTCGAGCTACCCCGACTGACGCCCACCCTCGCCCACCTACAGCGCGTCAACCACCTCTCGCTCTTCGTCCTCTCGCGCTTCGCCCTCCGCATCGACGGCGTCCTCTTCCGCCAGTTCGACGTGCGCCTCTTCCACGCGTTCGGCTCGGGCGAGCTCGTGCGCGAGGTCAAGGGGCGCGAGGCGCCGTACGGCGCCGTGCGGGCGCGCCTGACGGGCTCGGGCCCGGGCGGGGGCTCGAGCGCGGCGGTCGGCGCGATCGGGCAGCAGCAGCAGCAGCGCGCGCCGGCCCCGACCCGATCGTCGTCGTCGTCGCTCGCAGCGCTGCGCACACCCTACGCGACGAGCGCCGCGCCCGCAGGCCGCACGGCGTCGTCCCCTCTCGGCGCCGGCGCCGCAGCAGGCGCAGGAGCCGGCTCGAGCGCCGCCGACTCGCCCGCAGCAGGGGCGGCCGACCTCACGCCGCTGACCGACATCAACTGGGTCGCGCGCGTGCTTGACGAGCTGGCGCTTGAGGAGGGGCTCGGCGGGATGAGCGTGCGCGGGGGCGCAGCAGGCCGTGCGCCGCGAGGAGGAGGAGGCGAGGCGCAGTGGGAGGGCCTCGGGACGAGGCTCGAGGTGATGAAGGCGCCGTGGGCTTCTCGAGAAGGGGAAGGCGGGACGGCACCGGTATCGATCGCGCAATGAAGGAGCGCAGAGCGCGCTCTTCCTCAGCCTCTCTCTCTCGCGCGCTCGTTCTTTCGCCGAAGCACAGCGAGACGCTTGAAGCCGCTGAAGAGCGAGAGCGAGAGAGAAGTTCGAGAGCATTGCACACCTCGATACCGCCCGGTCTACGTCCCCTCGCACAGCCTCGCTCAGACCCTGAGCTGCTCAAACTTGGCGATCGCCTTCTCGAGCTCGCTGATCTCGCTCTTCCACTCGTCGACCTTTGCCGCCTCGCGCTGCTGCACGTCGGCGGGCCGCTTGTCGGCGTAGGTCGGCGCCGCGCGCTGCTTCTCGAGCTTGTCGAGCGCCTGCTGCGCGAACGCGAGGCGCTTGTTCGACTTGGCGATCTCGGCCTCGGCGTCGATGACTCCCTGCGCGACGTGCGAGATGAGAGCGTCAGCTCGTGCGTTCTGAGAGCGAGAGAGGCGAGGGAGAGGGGGAGGAGGACGCACCTTGAGGAGGAGGAACGCGCTCAGCTCCGAGCTGACCGTCTCGCCGACGCACCCCTCGGGCAGCTCGTCCTCGCTCTCGACGATGCGGAACGCGGCGCAGCCCTTGATGAGGACGCTGAGCGCGTCCGTGTTGGCGCGCAGGGTCGCCGCGAGCGCAGGCGTGCGCGCGAGGAAGAAGACTGCGGGCGAGCCGAAACGGCATCAGCGGTGAGGCTCGCTGCAGCTCGTCGATGTCGAGCGGATAGAGAGAGGAGAGAGGGAAGAAGAGGATGAGGAGAGGGGACGCACCCTGCAGCTTCGAGTTGATGCCGTAGCTTGTCGAGATGCTCCTGCTCGCACGGACCGCGCCGAACGCGAGGTCGAACTCCTTCTCCTCCTGGGCAAAGTCGCGCTCGGGCTTCTTCTCCGGGAAGCGCGCGAGCATGATCGACTTGGTCTGGTCGGTCGGGCGCCGCGGGAGGCGCTGCCACAGCTCCTCGGTGACGAACGGCATGAAGGGGTGCAGCATGCGCAGGCCGTTGTCGAGCACCGTGTAGAGCGTGTTCTGCGCCGAGCGGCGCGCCTTGGCGTCGGGTGCGGACGGGTCGGTCGTGAGCTTGATCGCCTCCTGCATGGCGAGAAAGGGTCGGGCGAGGGTCAGCTCGTCGATCCTCCCTCGAGCGCGCGCAGTCAGTGGAGAAAGAGGGAAAGGGACGCACGATGTAGACGTCGCAGATCTCGTACAGCCAGAAAGAGTAGGCCTCGCTCGTCGCCTGCATAAAGTTGCGGTCCTCGAGCGCCTGGTTGACCTTGTCGGTCGCGAGGTTGAGCTTGTGCAGGATCCACTTCTCGACGAGCGACTCGTCGCCGGTCGGCTGCACGATGCGAGGTGGATGAGGAGCGTCAGCTGGGCGAGCGAGAGGTAGAGGGACGAGAACGGCGTGAGGAAGGGGACCGAGCGCACCTTCTCGGACGCCGTCGGGACAAAGTCGCCCTCGAGCTTGAGCATGGCGAAGCGCGTCGCGTTCCACAGCTTGTTGCAGAACTGCAGGGTCGAGAGAGACGAGCGTCAACTGCCCGCTCGAGACGAAGATGGGCGAGAAGGAGGAGAGGAGGGACGAGCGCACCTTGCGGTACCCCTCGACGCGCAGGATCTCGAGGTTGATGTCGCGCCCGGTCGACGAGTAGTTGGCGAGCGCGAACCGGAGCGCGTCGGTGCCGCACTGCGGGATCCCGCTCGGGAAGTCCTTCTTCTGGCCCTTCTCGGCGAGCTCGACCTCCTTGGCGGCGAGGTTGCCCATGCGCAGCTGGGTGTGCAGCGCCTCGAGCGTCGCGCCCTCGATGACGTCGATCGGGTCGATGACGTTGCCGAGCGACTTGGACATCTTGCGGCCGTGCGCGTCGCGGATCATGGCGTGGCAGAAGACCTCGTTGAACGGGACCTGGCCCGTGAGGTAGATGCCGAGGAGGACCATGCGCGCGACCCAGAAGAAGAGGATGTCCCAGCCCGTCTCGAGCAGGCTCGACGGGTAGAAGTGCTTGAGGTCGGGCGTCTGCTCGGGCCAGCCCTGGATCGAGAATGGCCACAGGCCCGACGAGAACCACGTGTCGAGCACGTCGTCGTCCTGCTCGAGCGTGAACTGCTTGCCCGGGAACTTGGCGACGGCCCGCTCGTGCGCCTCGTCGGCGTTGCGGCCCGTGACCCAGAAGTCGTTCGACTGGCGCTGCAGGGGGGTCGGCGGCGCGTCAGCTCACGCTCGACGAGCACGAGCGAGAGGAGGATGAGAGGAAGGGGACGCACATCCTGCTCCTCGCCCTCGATCTTGACAAAGTAGGCCGGCGCGCGGTGGCCCCACCACAGCTGGCGGGAGATGCACCAGTCCTGGATGCCCTCGAGCCACCGGTACCAGTCGCCCTCGGACGTCGCCGGGCGGATCTTGAGCTCGCCGGCACGGGTGCGCTGCGAGTGTGTGAGAAGGAGAGAAGGGAGAGGAGGAAGAGGAGGGAGAGGGGGGAAGAGGAGGGCGAGGAGAGGAGGAGAGGCGGGTTGGGAAGGTCGTCAGCTCGCGCTCGTTCTCGAGGCAGGGACGAGGAGGAAGACGACGCACCTCGATGGCCTTTTCAGCGAGCGACTTGCAGCTGACCCACCACTGGGGCTTCATGACCGACTCGATAAAGTCGCCGCTCTTGGCGCAGACGGGGATGCTCATCGGGTTCTCGGCGTCGCCGACGTACAGGCCCTTCTTCTTCATCTCGTCGACGACCTTGACGCGTGCGTGGAAGCGCTTCATGCCCTCGAACTCGGGGCCGGCGTTGCCGTTGAGCGTGCCGTCGTCGTTGAGGATGTTGATGAACTCGAGCTGGTGCCGCATGCCGACCTCGTAGTCGTTCGGGTCGTGCGCCGGCGTCATCTTGACGGCGCCCGTGCCGAACGACATGTCGACGGCGATCGAGTCGGTGATGATGGGGATGCGGCGGCCGAGGAACGGGTGGATCGCGTACTTGCCGTGGAGGTGCTGCGGGCGAGCGACGAACCGGCGTCAGTACAGCCTCTCTCGCACCGACACACGGCGTGCGAGAATGACGAGGGAGACGCACCTTGTAGCGCTCATCGTCCGGGTGCACGGCGATGGCCGTGTCGCCGAGGATCGTCTCGGGGCGGGTCGTCGCGATGACGATCTTGTCGTCCGAGCCCTCGAGCGGGTAGGCGAACGAGGTGATGACGCCAAACTCGAACTTGTCCTTGAGGTCGTAGCCCGGGACGTTGAGCATCGTGCGGCCCGTGAGGACCTTTTGGTCGACCTGCGGGCGGTAGAGGGCGAGTCGGCTCTCTCGCTCGGTCAAGCAGAGAGAGGGTCAGGGAGAGAAGGAGCGCACCTCGAGGTTGCTGAGGGTCGTGTTCATGGCGACGCACCAGTTGACGAGGCGGTTGGCGCGGTAGATGATGCCGTCGTCGTGCAGGCGGACGAACGTCTCGGCGACGGCGGTCGACAGGGCCGGGTTCATCGTGAAGGCGACACGGTCCCAGTCGCACGAGACGCCGAGGCGCTGGATCTGGTTCGTGATGCGCGACTGGTACCTGCGGGCGAGGGAGGGAGGGAGAGAGGAGGGGTCGTCAGCAGCTTGCTCGCTCGCCCGCAAGGGTCAAAGCGGCAAGGAGAGAAAGAGAGGGGACGCACTCCTCCTTCCAGGCCATGCAGCGCTCGAGGAACTTCTCGCGGCCGAGGTCGTGACGCGACAGGCCCTCGAGCTTGGCGAGGCGCTTCTCGACGACCGACTGGGTCGAGATGCCGGCGTGGTCGTACCCGGGGACGAACAGGGTCGTGTAGCCGCGCATGCGGTGCCTGCGAGGGTTTGAGAGGAGTCAGAAAGACGTCACGAGGCAAGAAGAGAGAGCGAGAGCGGGACGCACCAGCGGATGAGCGTGTCCTGGAGGCCAAAGGCAAGGGCGTGGCCGATGTGGAGGCTGCCCGTCACGTTGGGCGGCGGGGCCGGGATGACGAAGACCTTGTCCGGGTTGACCTTGGACCAGTCGAGCTCTTGCGGGTCGGCGGCGCCCTCGGAGCGCGGGAGGAAGTTGGGCTCGGCGTCAAAATGCGAGAACTCGGTCGGGTTGGACGACGGGACGGCGGGGACGAAGAAGTTGCACTGGCGCCACCACGAGTACCACGCCTTTTCGACAACGTCGGGGTTGTAGCCGGCCGCCATCGGGTTCGAGAGGTCTGTGGGCGAGCGGGAACGAGCGGAGGGGAGGAGCGGTCGAGAGTCAGCGCGGGTTCGACTCGGCTCTTGGCGAGGGCTCCTCCTTCGAGCACGCTCTGCGCGTCGAGGGGTTCATCGTGAGGAAGGAACGAGAAGGCGGACGGACCCTTCTTGTCGCCGGCGGGGACGTCGACATAGGGGGGCTCTTCGGGCGCGTCGTCCTTCTTGGGCTTGTCCTTCTTGGCGGCCTTTGCGGCGGCGTCTGCTGGTGCGGGCTTGGCGGCAGCGGGTTTCTGCTGCTGCTTGAGGGCCTTCTTTGCTGCGAGGGCCTTCTCCTTCTCGATGCGCTTGAGGGCCGACTTGGTGAGGGGCTGGCCGTTGGCGTCGAGCTGCTGGTCGGCCGAGGGCGCGGGTGCGGTGACCTGGGGGACGGGGGGAGCGAGTGCGGGTGCCGAGTCGCTCATGGTGCGGGTGCGGGGCGGTGAGGCGAGGTGGAGAGGGAAGAGCGAGATGAAGAGGCCGGGTTGGCGGTGGACGACGAGGGCAGGGCGGGCTAAGAGGCGGAGCGGGCCTGTGAGCATGCACTGGTGCGAGTGCTTGGCTGAGGTGCTGGCTCTGTAGCGGGTGCCGGTGGGTGCGAGAGGACGACGGCGAGCTCTGCCTGCTCTCTCCTCCTCGTCGACTCAAGCCGCGGAGCAAGCCTCGGCTCGACTCGCCCCTGGTTGGGCTGACTCGTGCTGAGCAGCTGCTGCACTCTCAAGCACACACCCTTGCCATGCACCGCCGCGTCAAGCGCTCGTCGTCGTCGCCCCCTCCTCCTCCTCCTCCCGCCGTGCGCCCTCATCCTCCCCCGCCCGACGGCGACCTCGACTACGACGAGCTCGACTTTCTCCCCTCGACCTCACCGCCAAAGCCTCGCCTCGCCTCAGCCAAAGCCACCAGGCCTCTCCCTCCTCGACCTCCTCCTCCCGCCCGCCCCACTTCCCGCTCCTCGCCCCGCACCACCACAGCGCCCTCGGCCGCCGCGCCAGGCCTCAACACGCCCTCGGCCAGCCCGCAGGCCGCGATTCGCCTAGCACCGCGCTCCCTCGGCGCCACCAGGAGGGCGAGCGACGGCGCGTCCACGACCAGGTCCGGCGCGCAGCTCGCCGACCGTGACCAGCGCGGCCAGCGCCCCGAGACGAGCCGCCGCGCGTCACACGGCTCGAGGAGAATTTTCGGAGCTGTCGAGCGGGACGAGCAGGGCGAGGACGACGATGCGGCCGAGCAGCGCGCCGAGGACGGCTACGACGGCGCACCCTCGCCCGCCAAGCGCCGCCACTCGGGCACCGTCAGCCGCAGGGGCCTCGTCTTCAAGGCGCCCGACATCGCTCTCGACGCTCCTCGGCGCGCGCGGCAGCGTGCTGAGCGCGACGAGAGCGGTGCGCGCGCGTCGACGTCGTCGGCGAGCCCGGTCAAGGCGCCGTCGAGGCCGAGGAGCAGGGTCCTCGTGCTCGACGACGACGAGGACGACGACGAGGTCGTTGCCGCGCCAACGAGGCGCATCAAGCCCGATCCGGACGGCCCGCCGCCGTCGTCGCTCGCTCTCGATCCTCGACCACCTCCGGCCCGCGCACGAGCCGCCGCGCCGAGTGCCGCGCCCAAGCCGACGCGCGCACCTCCCTCGCCCAGCTCTGCGTCGCCCTCTCGCCCAGCGCCGCCCGGCGCACCCTCGACCTCGACCCCTTCCTCCTCCACTTCCACCATCGCCGCCGCCGCGGCGGCCCCCCCCCCCCCCCCCCCCCCCCCCCCCCCCCGCCGCCCCCCCCCCCCCCCCCGGCCCCCCCCCGCCCCCGCCCCCCCCG
>Ga0308170_10004684_pt1 | contig 10713 bp, 7 predicted proteins | sample PhyBR2_2_FD_202136 | JGI IMG/M metagenome (GOLD analysis project Ga0308170, IMG submission 202136) | Phyllosphere microbial communities from UC Gill Tract Community Farm, Albany, California, United States - DLSLSB.R2 | ecosystem: Host-associated > Plants > Phyllosphere > Unclassified | place... | reverse complement strand
CCGTCAACAAAGCGCAGCCACAGCAGCGCCACTGCGATGTACATCCCACCGTAAGCCGCATACGTGCGCCCGGCGGCAGTCGGGTGCAGGGTCAGCAGCCAGGCGAACAGCGCCAGCGAGGCGGCCGCTGGCACCAGTAGCCAGAGCGGCTTGCCTTGCTTGACGACCAGCCAGGGCAGGTAGCAGCCGACGATTTCGGCCAGGGCGGTGAGGGCGAACAGGCCGCCATATCTGAACAATTCCTGCATCTTTTCCTTCGTAACGGAACAGGGCGGCGAACGCCGCCCTGAAACAGCCCTGGCCAGAGCCAAGGCTGTGCTTTCGCTCACTGTCAGCGAGCGGCGCGCCATCCGAGCACGCCAGCAATTGCCACGCCGAATGCATCGGCAAGCAGTTGACTATACTGCACATAGCCACGTGCTTGCCCGCCGTTCACGGACTCCCACGCCTGGCCGAGTTCGTATCGAACGGACAGCACCAGGTAGACAGCCGGCCACACAAGGAAAGCGTAACGCCACAATCCCACGGCCAGCGCGAGGAGCGCCTTGGCGCCCGGCAGGGTGTGCCACGATGCCGCCGGCGCCCGCGCCGCATTGCCGCCGGCGAGTAACAGGAAGCCGTGCAGGCACAATGGTACGCCAAGCCCGGCAAGGATATGTTCGAGCAACGCGCGGCCTTCGGCGCCAATGCGGAGGGTAATGCCCTCACGCATGGACGAAGGGTAATAGCGCAGCAAGACGGCGCCGAGCGTGCACAGCAGCCCGACAAGCAGCAGCGTCCGGTTGCCTGGGGAAGCGCGTCGGGCGCCGTGTTTGCCGGCTTGGGTTTGAATACTTTGAGTCATAAAAAATTCTCCTTGGATTGTGTTGGTTGCTCCCAGCGGATGGGATGGGCCGGCATGGAGCCGACAGCGAGCGACGTCGCTTGAGTCGTATAGCGATATGCATTCCAAAAAATGCTGTCTGGGGGGAGAAAAATGAAATAAATTTGAAATGGGGGAAAACGGCGACGGCCAGGTTAATGAACCTGTGCGATATTCAGCAATATTGCCTAAGCAATATTTGTATGTCAGCATGGGGAATCACCTTCTGCGGAATTCATCCATGCACCAGCTCACCCGACTCGCCCTTGCCAGCGCGCTTGCCTGCAGCGCTGCCGTCGCCTTTGCCCAAACCAGCCAGCCCACGCAGCCGGAACGCCCGGCTACAACCTTCCCCTACACGCCGGGCCTGGACGTCAGCTCGATGGACAAGACGGCCGACCCCTGCGTCGACTTCTACCAGTACGCCTGCGGCGGCTGGATGAAGAACAACCCGGTCCCGGGCGACCAGGCGCGCTGGTCGGTCTACAGCAAGCTGGCGCAGGACAACCAGCGCTACCTGTGGGGCATCCTCGACGGCCTGGCGAAACAGAAGGAAGGCCGGAGCGCCACCCAGCAAAAGATCGGCGATTATTTCGGCGCCTGCATGGACGAGGGCGCGATCGCGAAACGTGGCGCCGAACCTCTGCAACCCTACCTCACCCAGATCGACGGCATGGCCTCGATCCACGAACTGCCGCGCGTGCTGGCCGGGCTGCAGCTGGCTTTGTCGGACGACGATTTCTTCTTCGGCTTCAGCTCGAACCAGGACTTCGGCGACTCGACCCGCGTGATCGCCTTTGCCACCGGCGGCGGCCTCGGCTTGCCCGACCGCGACTATTACCTGAAAACGGATGCGCGCTCGAAAGAGCTCCGGGCAAAGTACGAAGCCCATGTGGCGACGATGTTCGGCCTGATCGGGCAAGCGCCGGAAGCGGCGCAGCGTTCCGCCGCCACCGTGATGCGCATCGAGACCGCCCTGGCGCAGGCCTCGCTCACGCGCGTCGACAAGCGCGACCCCTATAAACTGTTCCACAAGACGGACCTGAAGGGCCTGCAGGCGATGACGCCCGGCTTCGACTGGAAGACTTACCTGTCCGCCATGGGCCAGCCCGGCTTGAAAGCGTTCAACGTCACCGAACCGAAATTCTTCAAGGCCTTCGGCAAGCAATTGCGCGCGAACGACCTGGCGGCAGTCAAAACCTATCTGCGCTGGCATGTGCTGAAGGAATTGTCACCGGCGCTGGCGCCGCAGTTCGACGAACCGCATTTCGCCTTCTTCAGCCACACGCTGCGCGGTGTCGAGCACCAGCCGCCGCGCTGGAAGCGCTGCGTGCAGCTGGTCGACCATCAGCTCGGCGAAGCGCTGGGCCAGGAATTCGTCAGCCGCGCATTTTCTCCGGAACTGAAAGCGAAGTCGCTGCACATGACGCGCCAGGTGGAAGAGGCGATGGGGAAGGATATCGACTCGCTCGAGTGGATGAGCCCGGACACGAAAAAGCGTGCGCGCGAAAAGCTCGACACCATCGTCAACAAGATCGGCTACCCGGACAAATGGCGCGATTACTCCGCGTTCGAGGTGCGCGCGAACGATTTCACCGGCAACGTGGTGCGCGGCACGCAGTTCGAGAGCCGGCGCCGGCTCGCCAAGATCGGCAAGCCGCTCGACCGCAGCGAGTGGCAGATGACGCCGCCGACAGTGAACGCCTATTTCGATCCGCAGATGAACGACATCAATTTCCCTGCAGGCGTGCTGCAGCCGCCGCTGTTCGACCCCAAGATGGATGACGCGCCGAACTACGGCAACACCGGCGGCACCATCGGCCACGAACTGACCCATGCGTTCGACGACGAGGGCCGCCAGTTCGACGCGAAAGGTAATCTGAAGGACTGGTGGACCAAAAAGGACGGCAAGGAATTCACCGACCGCGCTTCGTGCATCGTCGACCAGTACGCGGGCTACACGGTGGTGGACGACATCAAGATCAACAGCAAGCTGACGCTGGGCGAAGACGTCGCCGACCTGGGCGGCCTGATCCTCGGCTGGATGGCCTGGAAGACGCAGATGGCGAGCATGCCGCAGCAGGCCCAGCCCCAGCCGCCGCGCGATGGCATGACACCCGAGCAGCGCTTCTTTGTCGGCTACGCACAATGGGCCTGCGAAAACGACCGTCCTGAAAACCTGCGCGTGACTGCGATGACCGATCCTCATTCGCCGGGCAAGTACCGGGTGAATGGTGTCGTGATCAATATGCCGGAGTTTGAAAAGGCGTTCGCGTGCAAGGCGGGGCAGCCGATGGCGGCGGTGAAGCGCTGCCGGGTTTGGTAAGGGGCGAAATCGCTTACCCGATGTTCATCATGTAGATGAACGCGTGGGCGGGTTTCCGCGGGGCCGCCGAGGCCCACGCGTTCAACCAGCCCCGGATCAGCCCAGTAAAAAATAAAGCCCGACAAACCATCGCTGGCCTGCCGGGCTGTTTGCCCTTGCACCATCAGTGGCCATCATGGCCACCAGGCGCGATCAGTGCTGGTTGATCTTCCCGCGCCACGCCCCGGTTTCGGAACCGCGCTTCTCCAGCATTTCCTTGTAGTTCGACAGGTTCGCACGCGTTTCCATGCGCACCGCCCCTAAGGCATCGCCGATCGCTTCCAGCACGCCGTCCGGCTGGTAATCCATCTGCAAGGTCACGCGGGTCACGTCCTCGGAGATCTTGTGGAAGGTCACCACGCCGGCATGGTGCACGCCGCCGATGCTGCGCCAGGCGATGCGCTTGTCCGGGATCTGCTCGGTAATTTCCGCATCCCATTCCTTGTCTTCACCGGCGATATTCGCTTTCCAGTGCAGGCGCTTGTCGTCGAGCTGGCGGATTTCCTTGACGCTTTTCATGAACTGCGGGAAGTCTTCGAACTGGGTGAACTGGTTGTAGGCCGTGCGCAGGGGCACATTGACTTCGATTGCCTCGATGATCGACGAATCCCCGTTCTGGGTGCGGCTCGCCTTCATTTTCTTCGACAGCATCATTCCGCCGACTGCAAGTGCGGCGACAGTCACGACTCGGTTCAGCATGTGTTTCTCCTTTGGCAATCACTGGGCCTGCGCGCAACACGCACAGAGCCCTGTTGAACATGGTTGGGTCATCATGGGTAACGCGGTGATCCGCGTATTTGTCGTTAAGTTAAGCGAATTTCTGAGCAGGTGGCGCGCGGGAGAGTTGCGCGCCGTTACTGCTGAGTTGGGTGGAGTTGCCGCAAGATAGAATGGTATTTTTAATTTTTGAGCGGAAATTGCCCATGCTTGGCGCATGGGAAAATGACGAATTTACGGGTAGGCGAGGTCTGCGGTCGATCAGCAGGACAGTGAGCAGCACGGGGAAAGCCAGCCGACGTATTGAAATAATCTTTCAATTTTCATGTGCTTTTGAAATTTCCTGTCATTACTCGACATTATCTGCGCGAGACTGGATGGGCATACAGTAAATCCCGGCGGTATAATGGCCGCATGAATCTCCTTCACAACCTCAATCCCGAACAATTGGCAGCCGTCACGCTGCCCTCACAAAGCGCGCTGATCCTGGCCGGCGCCGGTTCGGGCAAGACCCGCGTGCTGACGACCCGCATCGCCTGGCTGCTCCAGACCGGACAAGTCAGCCCGGCCGGCATCATGGCGGTGACCTTCACCAACAAGGCGGCGAAGGAGATGCTGACCCGTTTGTCCACCATGCTGCCGGTGAACACGCGCGGCATGTGGATCGGCACCTTCCATGGCCTGTGCAACCGCCTGCTGCGCACGCACTACCGCGACGCCGCGCTGCCGCAGTCGTTCCAGATCCTCGACTCGCAAGACCAGCTGTCGATGATCAAGCGCCTGCTGAAAGCGGCCAACGTCGACGATGAAAAATATCCGGCCAAAAACCTGATGTACTTCATCAACAACGCGAAGGACCAGGGGCTGCGCGCCGGCCAGGTCGAGGCCTATGACCCGATCGAACGCAAGATGGTCGAGCTCTATGAGCTGTACGACCAGCAATGCCAGCGCGAAGGCGTGGTCGACTTCGCCGAACTGCTGCTGCGTTCCTACGAACTGCTGTCGCGCAACGCGCCCTTGCGCCAGCATTACCAGATGCGTTTCAAACACGTGCTGGTCGACGAGTTCCAGGATACCAACGACCTGCAATACAACTTGCTGAAACTGCTGGCCGGATACGGCGAGCAGGTCGGCGGCGCCATCTTCGCCGTCGGCGACGACGACCAGAGCATCTACGCCTTCCGCGGCGCCAACGTCGGCAACATGTCGGCTTTCGAGCGTGATTTCCACGTCAAGAACCTGATCAAGCTCGAGCAGAACTACCGCTCGCATGGCCACATCCTCGACAGCGCGAACTACCTGATTGCGAATAACACCAAGCGTCTCGGCAAGAACCTGCGCACGGATGCAGGGCAGGGCGAGCCGGTGCGGATCTACGAAGCGTCGTCCGACCTGGAAGAAGCGCAGTGGATCATCGAGGAAGCGAAAAGCCTGATGGGCGAAGGCCTGGCGCGCAAGGAAATTGCCATCCTCTACCGCTCGAACGCGCAAAGCCGGGTCATCGAGCATGCGCTGTTTGCGGCCGGCATTCCCTATACCGTGTACGGCGGCCTGCGCTACTTCCAGCGCGCCGAGGTCAAGCACGCGATTGCCTATCTGCAGCTGATGGACAATCCGCACAACGATTCCGCTTTCCTGCGCGTGGTGAACTTCCCGACGCGCGGCATCGGCGTGCGCTCGATCGAGCAGCTGCAAATGGCGGCCGATACCTATGGCGTCTCGCTCTACGCGGCCGTGCCCTACATGACGGGCAAGGCCGGCACCTCGCTGGGCGGCTTCGTCAAGCTGATCGAGGGCGCGCGCTTCGAGACCCAGCAACTGGCGCTGCCCGAAATGGTGCGTGTCGTGCTCGAGCGCAGTAATTTGCTCACGCACTACGGCAACGAAAAAGAAGGCGCCGACCGCATCGAAAACCTGGAGCAGATGGTCAACGCGGCAACGCAATTCGTTCAGGAAGAAGGTTTCGGGCAATTCGCCCCGGCCCACCTGGGCCCACCGTCGCAGGCGCAAGCCGGCGAGGCGGTCGTCTACCAGGATGGCATCGAGATCATGGATGCCGACGCGCCACTGCCGTCGGTCATGTCTCCCTTGTCCGCCTTCCTCGCCCACGCGTCGCTGGAAGCGGGCGATGCCCAGGCCCAGGCGGGGCAGGACGCGATGCAGCTGATGACGGTACACTCGGCCAAGGGCCTGGAATTCGACGCGGTATTCATTACGGGCCTGGAAGAGGGCTTGTTCCCGCACGAAACCAGCGCCCGCGAGGCCGACGGGGTGGACGAAGAGCGGCGCCTGATGTACGTGGCGATCACCCGCGCGCGCAAGCGTTTATACATGAGCTTTACCCAACAGCGCATGCTGCACGGCCAGACGCGTTTCAACATGAAATCGCGCTTCTTCGACGAGTTGCCTGAAGAAGCCCTGAAATGGCTGTCGCCGCGGGTGCAGAGCCACTGGTTCGCCAACAAGAAAGCGCCGAATGCCTGGGACGACGCCGCCTTCCGCAATGCCGGCAGCGACAACAAGATCGCCGCGCAGATCACCCAGAAATCAGGCGGCGGCTCCGGCTGGCGGATCGGCGAAGCGGTGGCGCATGCCAAGTTCGGCGAAGGCGTGATCGTGAATATCGAAGGCGGCGCTGGCGCCGCCCGCGCGCAGATCAATTTCGGCGCGGCCGGGATGAAGGTGCTGGATTTGTCGGTGGCGAAGCTGGAGCGGCTTGCCCGCTGATGACGGTGCGGGGTAATGCCCGCATTTACCCGTTCACGGCAATTATGGTGAATCGTAGGGTGGACACCCGTGTCCACGCGTGCACCTTGCTCATTGTTCGCCTGCTTTTGTAGGGTGGGCTCTCGAGCCCACGCGGTCGTACCGATGATCGGCCAGCGTTTTACGATAGTCCCGTAGTGCGTGCGACCTCGGCTTCGATCGTTTTCCGGGTTTGCAACAGTGCGATACCGCGTGGGCACAAGTGCCCACCCTACAAAAGCATTATTTCTGGAGATTGACGCGCGGCCCCGCCGGGGCCCCGTCCGGCTTCCCGAAAATCTGCCGATACCCCGCATACATCGCGCACTGTAACAACAGCACGAACAAGAAGATCAGCCACATGATCGCCACCCGCGCCAGGCTCGAACCCCCGAGGGCCAGCGCGACGACGAAGCACACGGCGAAGAAAATCGCAAACCACGCCATCAAGAGCACGATGAACACGCGCGCGCTTTTCAGCACCGCAAAGAAGCTGTAGAAGGTCGCCTTGCCCGGCCCCATCTGCTGCCAGTAGGTCAGCGGCGCGGCAAAGGCCAGCGCAATCAGCACGGCGACGTCGAGGATGAAGATGCCGAGCATGGCGAGCATATCCGACGCATGCACCTGCGGCGGCGCGGCCGGGTCGACCGGCTGCGACACCTGCTGCCAGAAGCTCGGGTCGATCGCGACCTTGGTCAACAGGGTGAGCAGCAGCGAAGCGCCGAGGTAGATCAGGCCGACCTTGCACAGCGGGACGATGGCCGGTTTTTTAAAGCCGGTCAGCAGCACCGCGGGCGTGACGCGTTCGCCATTCTCGATCATCAGGCAGGCCTTCATGAAGGCCATCGAGAACGAGGGGATCAGGACGACGGCCACCATCTTGCCCAGCAGCGGGACGGCGCTGATCAAGAGGCTGAACAGGATATTCGCGAACAGCAGGGTCGTCAGTGCGGCAGGCTGCTTGCGAAACAGGCCGGTGCCTTGCTTCAGCCAGTTCCAGCCGGTAATTGCGGGCATGTTGTTCATTCGTGGTAAGCCAGGCGGGGAGCGGGCGTGGCAAGTCGGTCGCGCAGGATGCGCTCGAAATGGGTCGGATCGTGGGGCGTCAGCATCTCGGCTTCGCGCGGCACGTAAAAATCGTACAGGCGCGACAGCCAGAAGCGCAGCGCCGCGGCGCGCAGCATCGGCTGCCAGGCAAGTTCTTCCTCGGCAGTGAACGGACGCACGGCGCGATAGGCCGCCAGCAGTGCATTCACGCGCGCGTCGTCGAGCTTGCCGCTGTCCAGGTCGATGCACCAGTCGTTGACGGTCACGGCCAGGTCGAACAGCCAGGTGTCGACGCCGGCAAAATAAAAGTCGAAGCAGCCCGTCAGCTTTTCGCCGACGAACATCACGTTATTGCGAAACAGGTCGGCGTGGACCGGGCCGCGCGGCAATTGCGCATAGGTCAGTCCGGCGGCAAACTCGGCCTGGAAGGCCACTTCGTCCTGCAGCAGGCGCGCATTCTCGGGCGACAGGTAGGGCAGCACCTGCGGCATGGTTTCCTGCCACCAGTCGAGGCCGCGCAGGTTCGGCTGCTGCATCGGGAAGTCGCTTGCTGCCAGGTGCATGCGCGCCAGCATGGCGCCGACATCGGCGCAGTGCACCGGTTGCGGATCCATCTGCGAGCTGCCTTCGAGTTTGCTGACGATGGCGGCCGGCTTGCCGCGCAGCGGCACCACCAGTTCGCCCGCGGCGTTGGGCACCGGCGCCGGCACCGGGATGCCGCGCTCGGCCAGGTGGCGCATGAGCTGCAGGTAGAAGGGCAGCTGGTCGAAGTCGAGGTTCTCGAAGACCGTCAGCACAAACTCGCCGCGCTCCGTCGTCAGGAAGAAATTACTGTTTTCGATGCCGGAGGCGATGCCCTTGAGCGCCACTGCCTGGCCGAGAGGAAACTGTTCCATCCACTGGGTAAGTTCATCCAGTGTTACCGCGGTGAAAACTGCCATGGTGCGAGAGGGCTTGAGAGTCTGAAGGGAAAAGAGTCGGGGCGTGCGGGCGCGCGCGCCCGCCTGGCGGACGGATCAGCGGGTCGCGGGCAGCGGCGGTGGCGGCGGAATGTCGGCCGGCTTCAACATCGGGACGGTTGCCTCCGGCACCTTGGGTGGCGCGCCGGTAGCGGAAGCCTGGGCAGCACCCGGCGCCGTCGTGCCCGCCGCGGCGGCGGCCGCTTCGGCATCGGCCGCCGCCTTTTTCTTGCCGTTCAGGTCGAATTCCAGGATCTGCCATTGCGGCCCGCCGCGCGTGCCGCTCTGGGCGTCGCCTGGCTGGGCGTTGCCGGCCGGCTGGTTCGGGCGCAGCACATAATGGCTCTTGCCGGCCTGGACTTCGACTTCGGTCACTTGCCCGTTATTGCGCTTTTCACGGATTTGCGTGCCGCGGCGCGGTTCGATCTTCGTGGCCGGCTCGTCGCTGCCCGGTTCGATGCGTTCGGTCACAGGCGGCTGGGCAGTCGGCACCGGTTGCGTCGTTTGGGCCGTTTGGGCATAAGCCGCGCCGGCGCCTGCGAGCAGGGCGATCGACAGGGTCAGGCGGGGGAGTGTGCGCGGCATGATGGTCACCTAATATCGTTTGAACCATTGTAACAAACACAGTGCCATCCCTGTGAAATGTGTATCGGCGCCCATATATGGAAGCTCAGCCGCAGCCTTCCTGTTGTGCTTTCTTCATACGGGATTCTGCGATAATGGCTGCCACTTTGGCTCTCCGCCGCTTCACCTATTCCTATGCAAAATACCCTGCTGCTCGTTGACGGTTCCAGCTACCTCTACCGCGCCTTCCACGCACTGCCCGACCTGCGCGGCCCCGACGGCCACCCGACCGGCGCGATGCACGGCATGGTCAACATGCTGCGCCGCCTGCGCGCCGACTATCCGGCCGCCTACATCGCCTGCGTCTTCGATGCGAAAGGTAAAACCTTCCGCGACGACATGTACGCCGAGTACAAGGCGACGCGCGCCTCGATGCCGACCGACCTCGCCAAGCAGATCGAGCCGATCCACGAAGTGGTGCGCCACATGGGCTGGCCGATCCTGATGGTCGAGGGCGTGGAAGCGGACGACGTGATCGGCACCCTGGCCGTGCAGGCCGCCGCGAAAGGCATGAACACCATCGTCTCGACCGGCGACAAGGACCTGGCGCAGCTGGTGAACGACAAGGTCACCCTCATCAATACGATGAGCAACGAAAAGCTCGACGAAGCCGGCGTGCTCGCCAAATTCGGCGTCGCGCCGGACCGCATCATCGACTATCTGACCCTGATCGGCGACACGGTCGACAACGTCCCGGGCGTGAACAAGTGCGGCCCGAAGACGGCCCTGAAATGGCTCGCCCTGCACGGCTCGCTCGACGGCGTGATGGAAAACGCGCACGCGATTGGCGGGGCAGTGGGCGAGAACCTGCGCTCGGCCCTGGAATGGCTGCCGCAGGGCCGCCAGCTGATCACGGTAAAGACCGACTGCGACCTGATGGGTCATGTGGTTTCGATCGAGGAAAGCCTGGTCGCCCGTCCCGAAGACACGGAAGCGCTGCGCGACTTCTTCCAGCGCTACGGTTTCAAGACCGCGCTGCGCGAACTGCAGCAGGGTCCCGGCGTCGGTGCGCCGGCGATGAATTCGCCCGAGGGCGCGCAGGACACCTTGCCCGGCATGCCGATCATCAAGGGCGAATACGAACTGGTGACGACTTGGGAGCAGCTCGACAAATGGCTGGCGCTGGCCGATGCCGCCGAACTGACCTCGGTCGATACCGAAACGACCTCGCTCGACCCCTTGACGGCGCAGATGGTCGGCATCTCGCTGTCGGTCGAAGCGGGCAAGGGCGCCTACATCCCGGTCGCGCACCGCTACGCCGGCGTGCCGGAACAGCTGCCGCGCGAAGAGGTCCTGGAACGCATGCGCGGCTGGCTGGAAAACCCGGACAAGCCAAAGCTGGGCCAGAACCTCAAATACGACATGCACATCTTTAACAACCACGGGGTTACGTT
>Ga0308170_10004682_pt1 | contig 10715 bp, 8 predicted proteins | sample PhyBR2_2_FD_202136 | JGI IMG/M metagenome (GOLD analysis project Ga0308170, IMG submission 202136) | Phyllosphere microbial communities from UC Gill Tract Community Farm, Albany, California, United States - DLSLSB.R2 | ecosystem: Host-associated > Plants > Phyllosphere > Unclassified | place... | reverse complement strand
CCTCGATCCGATAGTCGTCGATGTAGGCGGTCACCGACACATTCTCCCTGATGTCGCGTGCGGGCGCCGAGCGCGGGTACCGCGATCCGATGACGGAGCCCAGCCTGGAGTTCATCGGCACCGCCACCGCGTTGCTGCGGCTGGGGCCGTTCACGCTCCTCACCGACCCGAACTTCCTGCACCGCGGTCAGCGGGCCTACCTGGGCAAGGGCTTGTTCTCCAAGCGCCTCACCGAGCCCAGCCGGCAGCCGGCACAGCTGCCGCCGTTGGATGCGATCGTGCTCTCGCACCTGCACGGCGACCACTTCGACCGGATCGCGCGCCACGAGCTCGATCGATCGCTGCCGGTGCTCACCACGCCTGCTGCCTCGGACCGCCTGCGGGACTGGGGATTCGGTGGCGCGGCCGGGATGCAGCCGTGGGAGACGCACACCCTGACCTCGGAAGGAGCCCGACTCACGCTGACGTCCGTACCGGGCGAGCACACGCCGCGCTTCGCCAAGGGACTGCTGCCGCCAGTGATGGGCAGCGTCATCGAGCTGTATGACGCCAGCTCCGCTCCCCTACGGATCTATGTCACCGGCGACACGCTGTGCCGGCCGTGGCTGCGTGAGGTGGTCGAGCGGTGCGGACCGGTCGACGCAATGGTGATCCACCTGGGCGGGACCCGCGCGCTCGGCCTGCTGGTCACCATGGACGCCGACCAGGGCAGCGATCTCGTCGAGCTGATCCGGCCGGCGTTGACCGTTCCGGTGCACTACGACGACTACACCGTCTTCCGCTCCCCCTTGGCCGACTTCGAGGCGGCGTGGCGCCGCCGGGACCTGCCCGGGACGCTACGTACCGTCGGACGCGGAGAGGTCGTCTCGCTGCTCCCGGCCGCCGGCATCTAGCAGGTCAAGGCCGTACGGCGCGCCGCCAGCGCGGGTGCCGCGATCCGTAGCCGGGCGGGCTCAGGCCTTGCGCAGCACGTTCACGGCGAAGTCCGCGCCGTCGTGCCAGCCACGCAGATCCCAGGTGGCGAAGCGGTGCTCCAGGCGAAGGCCCGCGTCGCGGACCGCATCCTCGAAGGCCGCCAGCGTGAGCTCGCGATCAGTGTGGAAGCCGACGACGAGGAAGCCGTCGTCGACGACATGGGCGGCCACACGGCGCAACACCTCGGCTTCGGTGCCCGCGGCGACGAAGACGATCACGTTGCCGGCCAGCACCGCGCCGGCGAACGGCTCGGGCTCCCCCATCGCGGCGAGATCGAGCTCGGCGAGGTCTGCCACCAGCCAGCGCGGCCCCGGGTGGTCCTGCTCGGCGGCCTCGATCAGCACCGGGTCGGCGTCCACGCCGACCACGGCATGACCATGCTCGTGCAGGATCGCTCCCACCCGGCCCGGCCCACAGCCGGCGTCGAGAACCCGCGAGCCGGGCGCCAGCATCGCGTCGACCAGCCGTGCCTCACCGCCCAGGTCCCTGCCCTCCGCGGCCATCGTGCGGAACCGATCGACGTACCACTGCGAATGTCCCGGCTTGGTCTCGGTCACCCAGCGCGTCGGCGCTCCCATGCCCCCACTCTAGGGATGCCTCATGAGGGACGGACGACGTGGAACAGGTTCTCCGGCGTGATCGCGAAGTAGTCCGTCGGACCGCCCCCACGCAGGACTGGCTCGGCATCGGCTGTCCGGTAGACGCCGCCGGCCACGAGGTTCGAGGCGATGCGCACGCCGACGACCTCGCCGAGCACCAGCCAGGTGTCGAGCTCGGAGCCGGACGCGGATCGCAAACGTACGACGTCGGTGCGCCGGCACTCGAACGAGACCGGCGCCTCCAGCACGTGCGGCACCGAGACGACCGTCGACTCCCCTGGCGTCAGACCGGCCAGGTCGAACTCGGAGATCGAGGCGTCCACGGAGGCCGAGCAGGCGTTGACCTGCTCGACGAGTGGCCGGGTGGCGAGGTTCCAGCAGAACTCCCCCGTCGCCTCGACGTTGGCGACGGTGTCCTTGTAGCCCAACGAGGCGAAGCCGATGATCGGCGGCGCGTAGTTGAAGGCGTTGAAGAAGCTGTACGGCGCCAGGTTGAGCACGCCCTGCGCCGACTGCGAGGAGATCCACCCGATCGGACGCGGCCCGACGATCGAGCCGAACGGGTCGTGGGCGAGGCCGTGCCCCAGACGGGGTTCGTAGAAGTGCGTCATCGCGTACCAACCTAATGCCATAGGTGTGCCGGCCGCCCGCGCGCCATGATGTCTCCATGCCCGAGGCCGACACCCGCCCCGTCATCGCGATCTGCGCGCCCGATCACGCCGACGTCCTGGAGCGCGAGTTCTTCCGCTACACCGCCGACTACGACGTCCACCTGCACACGACACCGGTCGCGATGACCGCCGACCTCGCGAGCCTGGTGGCGCACGAGCGCCAGATCGCGCTGCTGGTCATCGAGTCGGTCCTGCCGGGCGTCGCCTTCTTCGAGATCGCCGCGACGTGGCGCTCGATCATCCCGACCGCGCGCCGCATCGTCTGCGCCCATGTCGACCACTTCGTGCGTCAGGCTCCCGAGTTCCGCCCCGGCCTCGCGCTGGGTAAGTACGACGCGTTCCTGCTCACCCCGCGCGGCGCTCGCGACGAGGAGTTCCACACCGCCATCACCGAGCTGCTGTCCGACTGGGGCTCGACCGTCGCCGACCCCGAGGTCGCCTCGGCCAAGATCATCACGGGCGGCAACGACCCGCTGGTGGTCGCGATCCGCGACTACCTGGACCGGATGGGGATGCCGTCGCACACCTACTCCCCCGACTCCGAGATCGGCCGTCGCATCCTGGACCAGCTCGCCGCCGACGGCGAGGAGATCACCCTGCCCGTGGTGTGGTCGCTCAACCGCCAGTCGGGATCGGTCGCCAGCGTGCGTGATGTCGCGGCTCGCTTCTACGGCCGCCCCGAGCAGCTCGGGGCGGGCGGCTCGGTGCAGGACCTGGTCGTGGTCGGCGCCGGTCCGGCGGGCCTGGCCGCTGCCGTCTACGGCTCCTCCGAAGGACTCTCGACCGCTGTCATCGAGGCGGAGGCGATCGGCGGGCAGGCCGGTACGTCGTCGATGATCCGCAACTATCTCGGTTTCCCTCGCGGCATCTCGGGCATGCGGCTCGCCCAGCGGGCCCGCAACCAGGCGATCCGGTTCGGCACCGAGTTCTCGACCGGTTGGCCGGTCACCTCGCTCATCCCCGGTGCCCCGGGCGAGCCCCACACGGTGGTCACCGACGGCGGCACGATCCGGGCCCGGGCGGTGGTGGTCGCGAGCGGCGTCGAGTACCGCCGTCTCGCGGTCGACACGGTCGAGGAACTGGTCGGCAAGGGCGTGCACTACGGTGCTGCGACCAGTTCCGCGCGCTCGATGAGCGGGCGCGACGTCTACGTGGTCGGCGGCGGCAACTCCGCCGGGCAGGCGGCGATCCACCTGGCCCGCTTCGCCCGCTCCGTCACGATCCTGATCCGCCGCAAGGGGCTCGAGGAGACGATGTCGGACTACCTCATCCGGGAGATGTCGTACAGCCCGCGGATCAAGGTGCGGCCCTGCGCCGAGGTGGTGGGCGCAGGCGGTGACACGGCGCTGGAGACCATCACGATCCGCGACGTCGAGACCGGCGAGGTGGAGGACGCCGCATGCGCCGGGCTCTACCTCCTGCTCGGTGCGCAGCCCCACTGCGACTGGCTGCCCGAGGCGATCTGCCTCGACGCCAACGGCTTCGTCCAGACCGGGCGCGACGTGCCGACCGAGCATTGGATCGACGGCCTCCCGCCGGAGAGCCTGGCAACGTGCGTGCCGGGCATTTTCAGCGTCGGCGACGTCCGCGCCGGGTCGATGAAGCGGGTCGCCTCGGCCGCCGGTGAGGGCGCCTCCGTCGTACCGCTCGTGCACCAGTACCTCGCGGCCCTGGACGGGTCGTCGGACGGGGCGCCGATGGGGGCCGGTCGGTAGACTCGCCGGTGAGGGGAGTACCTCGCCAAGCTTCTCCGGTCAGTACGGCGGCCCCGCGGTCGTCCCGGAGGACGCCTCGCGATTCGGCGACGAGGTGAGGGAGACCTCAGACGCAGCCGTCTGAGGAGACCGCTGATGACCACCAACATCGCCTCCCCCGCCCTCTGGGCACTCACCGTCGCAGCTGTCGTCGGGCTGTTCGCGCTCGATCTGGCCCTCACCCGCCGTCCCCACGACGTCACGACGCGTGAGGTGCTCGGCTGGTCGGCGTTCTATCTCGCCCTGCCGCTCGCGTTCGGCGTCTGGCTGGGGGTCGACGTCACCTGGCCCACCTCGGCTACGGGTTGGCGGCGATCCTCGTCTTCATCGGCGCCAAGCTCGGCCTGCACTGGGCCCATGCGCAGTGGGACCAGGTGCCGGTGATCCCGACGATGCTCTCGCTCGGGGTCATCGTGACGATCCTGGCCGTGACGGTCGTGACCAGCCTGGCCGTCAGCCGGCGACGTACTGCGCCAGGTGCTGTCCGGTCAGCGTCGAGCCGGCGCGGATGAGGTCGGCAGGCGTTCCCTCGAAGACCACCTGGCCGCCGTCATGGCCGGCGCCGGGGCCCAGATCGATGATCCAGTCGGCGTGCGCCATCACGGCTTGGTGATGCTCGATCACGATCACGGTCCTGCCCGCGTCGACGAGTCGATCGAGCAGCCGCAGCAGGTTGTCGACGTCGGCCAGGTGCAGGCCGGTGGTCGGCTCGTCCAGCACGATCACGTCGCCGCCGGCGCCGATGTGCATCGCCAGCTTCACCCGCTGCCGCTCGCCGCCCGAGAGCGTGTTGAGCGGCTGGCCCAACCGTAGGTAGCCGAGCCCGACGTCGTCGAGCCGGGCCAGGATCGCGGCAGCCGCCGGCGTGCGTGTCTCCCCGTCGGAGAAGAAGGCCAGCGCCTCGGAGACGGGCAGGTCGAGCACCTCGGCGATGTTCAGGCCGCCCCAGCGCAGCTCGAGCACGGACGCCTGGAACCGCTTGCCACCGCAGTCCTCACAGGGCGTCGAGACCGTGTCCATAAAGCCCAGCTCGGTGACGATGACACCGGCTCCGTTGCAGGTGGGGCAGGCGCCCTCCGAGTTCGCGGAGAAGAGCGCCGGCTTGACCCCGCACGCCTTGGCGAACGCCTTGCGGATCGGCTCGAGCAGGCCGGTGTACGTGGCCGGGTTGGACCGGCGTGACCCCTTGATCGCACCCTGGTCGACCACCACGACACCCTCGCGGCCGGCGACCGAGCCGTGGATCAACGACGACTTGCCTGAGCCCGCGACGCCGGTGACCACCGTCAGCACGCCGGTCGGGATGTCGACCGAGACGTCCTTCAGGTTGTGTGAGGAGGCACCGCGGATCTCGATCACACCGCTGCGCTCGCGCACCGACTCCTTCAGCGAGGCTCGATAGGCCAGCGCCCTGCCCGTGCGGGTGTCGGCGGTGCGGAGCTGCTCGTACGTCCCCTCGAAGACCACCCGGCCGCCGCCCGAGCCCGCCCCGGGGCCGATGTCGACGACGTGGTCGGCGATCGCGATCGTCTCCGGCTTGTGCTCGACGACCAGGACGGTGTTGCCCTTGTCGCGCAGCTCCAGGAGCAGCTTGTTCATCCGCTCGATGTCGTGCGGGTGCAGGCCGATGGTGGGCTCGTCGAAGACGTAGGTGACATCGGTGAGCGCCGAGCCGAGGTGGCGGACCATCTTGGTCCGCTGCGCCTCTCCCCCGCTCAGCGTGCCCGAGGGCCGGTCGAGGGAGAGGTAGCCGAGCCCGATCTCGGTGAGGGCGTCCAGGAGAGCGACCAGCCCCGTGACCAGCGGTGCGACGCCCGGGTCGTCGATCGTCCGCACCCAGTCCGCCAGATCGGTGACCTGCATCCGCGAGACCTCGCCGATGTCGAGTCCCTTGATCGTGGAGGTGCGCGCCGATGCGTTGAGGCGGGTGCCGTCGCAGGTGCCGCACACGCCGAAGACGGCGGCTCGCTCGACGAACGCCCTGATGTGCGGCTGCAGTGCGTCGACGTCCTTGCTGAAGATCGACTTGCGGATCTTGGGGATCAGACCGTCGTAGGTGACGTTGATGCCCTTGGCCTTGATCTTCGTCGACTCCTTGTAGAGGAGGTCGTGTCGCTCGCGTTCGGTGTAGTCGCGGATCGCCTTGTCGGGGTCGAGGAAGCCCGACTCGATGAAGGTCGCCACCATCCAGCCGTCGGCGGTGTAGCCCGGCACCAGGATCGCGCCCTCGCGCAGTGACTTCGACTCGTCGATGATGGCGGTCAGGTCCAGGTCCGAGACCATGCCGCGACCCTCGCAGGTCGGGCACATCCCGCCGAGGTAGACCTTCTGCTTGATGACGCTCTTCTTGCCCGACTCCGTCACCGAGGCGCCGCCGACCGTCGTGGTCGGGATGTTGAACGAGAAGGCCGTCGGGCCGCCGATGTACGGGTCCCCGAGGCGGCTGAACAACGAGCGGAGCATCGCGTTCGCGTCCGTCACGGTGCCGAGCGTGGAGCGCGGGTTGGCGCCGATCCGCTCCTGATCCACCAGGATCGCCGTGGTCAGTCCTGAGAGCGCGTCGACGTCGGGACGAGGAAGGCTCGGCATGAAGCCCTGCACGAAGGTCGAGTAGGTCTCGTCGATCAGCCGCCGTGACTCGGCGGCGATCGTGCCGAAGACCAGCGACGACTTGCCCGAGCCCGAGACCCCGGTGAAGACCGTCAGCCGTCGCTTCGCGATCGTGATCGTGACGTCACGCAGGTTGTTCTCCCGCGCGCCCTGCACCCGGATGACGTCATGGCTGTCTGCTCGCACACGGCGAGCGTAGGGCTCAGCGCCAGCCGAGTGCCGGAGCGACGTGCTCGAGGATGTTGCCGAGCAGCTTGGCGTTGTAGTCGACGCCGAGCTGGTTGGGCACGGTCAGCAGCACGGTGTCGGCGGCGGCGAGCGCCTCGTCGTCCCTGAGCTGCTCGACCAGCTTGTCCGGCGAGGCGGCGTACGTGCGGCCGAAGATCGCGCGGAAGTCGTCGATCTGACCGACCTGATCGCGGCTCTCGCCCTCGCCGCCGAAGTACATGTCGTCGATGTCGTCGACGATCGGCATGATCGAGCGGCTCACCGAGACCCGTGGCGTACGGGCGTGGCCGGCCTCGTCCCACGCCGCGCGATAGGCCTCGATCTGCTTGCGCTGCTGGACGTGGAACGGCTCGCCGGACTCGTCGGCCTTGAGCGTCGAGGACTGCAGGTTCATCCCGAGCGTGCCGGCCCACCGGGCGGTCGCATCGGAGCCGGCTCCCCACCAGATCCGCTCGCGCAGCGTCTCCGAGTGCGGCTCGAGGCGCAGCAGCCCCGGCGGGTTGGCGAACATCGGGCGAGGGTTCGGCTCCGCGAACCCCTCCCCCTCGAGCATCTGCAGGAAGACCTGGGTGTGGCGGCGCGCCATGTCGGCGTCGGTCTCACCCTCGGCTGGCTGGTAGCCGAAGTACCGATAGCCGTCGATGACCTGCTCCGGGCTGCCTCGGGAGATGCCGAGCTGCAGCCGGTGTCCCGCGATCAGGTCGGCCGAGCCCGCGTCCTCGATCATGTAGAGCGGGTTCTCGTACCGCATGTCGATCACGCCGGTCCCGATCTCGATGCGCGAGGTCTTCGCGCCGATCGCCGCGAGCAGCGGGAACGGCGAGGAGAGCTGTCGGGCGTAGTGGTGGACCCGGAAGTACGCGCCGTCGACGCCCACCTCCTCGGCCGCGACCGCCAGGTCGATCGACTGGAGCAGCACGTCGGAGGCCGATCGGGTCGCCGACTGGGGCGAGGGGGACCAATGGCCGAAGGAGAGGAAACCGATCTTCTTCACGCCGCGTTCAACGATCTCCGGCACAGAACATTCCCGCAGCAACGCCGGATGACGTCCACCGCGTCTCTTTACTACAGTGGTGTGCTTCACATTGACCGAGGACGGTCCCAGGACCTTCGACCCCTTAAGGTCAGCACCGCGGCGGTCGATGGAGTGGCTGTCAGCGGATCCCCACACGAAGCCAGCAGCCGAAGGACCATCATGCAGATCCTCCGCCCCCGCCGCGGCAGCGCCGCGCGGCGTGCCTGTGCTTTCGTCGCCGCTGGCGCGCTGGGCGTCGGTCTGACGCTGCTGCCGGCGAACGCCGCACTCGCCAGCACCGACCCCACCCTGGGCACCCAGTGGTCGGCTGCGGTTCCGACCGCCGTGTCGGCAGGAGACCTGGTCGAGTCGGTCGGCGTCAACGTCCACATGTCGTACAGCGACACCAGCTACGCCAACGTCGGCAAGGTGCTCACCCTGGTCCAGGGCCTCGGAGTCCGCCACGTCCGCGACATGGTGGTGAGCGGTCGCCCCGACCAGGTCGCCGCGTTGCAGCGCCTCGGTGCCGCTGGCATCCGATCCGAGCTCATCCTCAACGGCGTCGCGGGCTCGATACCCCAGCTCGACGCGAGCCAGCTCGCCGAGCTCACCCAGCTCGCGCCGATCGCCGACGCGGTCGAGCCGACCAACGAGTACGACTGCGCCGGCGACCTGGCCTGGGCCGACCACCTCCGCAGCTACGCCACCCGCCTCGGCCAGGCCCTGCAGGCCTCGCCGGCGACCGCGCGCCTGGGACTGCTCTCCCCCGCCTTCTGCCGGCCCGAGTCGGTGGCGCAGTATGGCGCCGTCGCCGGGTCGGCGACCGTTGCCAATGCCCACGAGTACCCCGCCGACAAGACCGTCGAGCTGGCCGCCGAGAGCCGGCTGCCGGCATGGTCGGCCACCCAGGGCGCGGCTCTGCCGCAGGTCGTCACCGAGACCGGCTACAGCGACATCCAGAACAGTGCCTACCCGCTGCGCACCACCCAGGCCGCGGTGGCCGACAACCTCGTGCGCTCCCTGCTGGAGAACAAGCGCCTCGGCGTCGTGCGTACCTACCTCTACGAGCTGCTCGACGAGAAGTCCGACGGCCTGCAGCTGGATCCCGAGCAGCACTTCGGGCTGGTGGCGAACAACGGCACCCCCAAGCCCGCCTACACCGCCGTGCAGAGCCTCCTGCGCGACATCGCCCGTACGAGCTCCCCGGCCGGGGTCGCACCGTCGAGCCTCCCGGCACCCTTCGCCGTCTCGCTGAGCGGTGGCGGCAGCCTGCTGCGCTCGCTGGTGACGACCGACCCGGACGGCAAGGGTCAGACGCTCGCCCTGTGGCTCGCTGCGCCCACCACGACAGCCGCCTCGTCCGTCGGCATCAGCCTCTCCGCCAGCGCCACCGCGACGGCGCAGCGCCCGTCGCGCGGGAACGCGCTCAGCGCGCTCGGCAGCGGCACCCGCTTCTCCGTCCCGGTCGACGGCGCTGTGACGCTGGTCCACCTCGGGCGCCAGACCACCGCGACCGCGGCAGCCTGCGTCACCAGCGCCGGCTACGCCGCAATGGCGCGCACGCTGGGCGCCTCGGTGATCAACCCGCTGTCGTCGTCGAGCTGGGCAGGCGCTCCGGCCGCGGCCTCCACCCTGCCCGCCTGGCTGCCGCAGGGCGGCGCCACGATCAGCGGCAGCGGCCAGCAGCTGCGTGTCCCCGTCGCCGGCGCGCCGACCACCTGGACCGTCGGTGTGTGGGCGCGCATCGACCCCAGCTCGGCCCAAGGCGCGCCGTTCGTCCACGCCACCGGCCTCACCGGCGGCCTGATCCGCACCTACGACCTGGTCGATGACGTCCCCTCCCACGTCCAGCTCAGCGCCTACGGTCCCGCCGCCGGGCCCGCGCCCGGTGCTGAGGCGTACGGGCAGCTGGTGCCCGGTTCCTGGCACTTCCTCACCCTCGCCGCCGGCCCCAGCAGCACCACGCTGTACGTCGACGGGCTCGCTGCCGGCACCGTCGCCAGCGCCGCGAAGGCACTCAGCGGTGTGGACCTGGGCTCCCTCGACGGCACCCTCGGCGGCGGCTTCCGGGGCGACCTGGCGGCGCTGACCGTCTTCCCGAAGATGCTCCCGGCAGCCTCCGTGCTGGCGCTGGCCACCGCGGCCGACCGGTCCTGCGTCCGTACGGCCAGCCAGACGCAGCTCACCACCCAGGCGACGAGGGACCGGGAGCACAAGAAGGCACGCCACCGCGGTCATCGGGCCACCAAGCGTCGCTGATGCTGGCATGCTGACCGCGTGAGCATGGGGAGCTCGGCGCCGTCGCGGCGCGGGGAGCGATCGCGCGGGCGCGGCTGGCTCGTCCTGGTGGTCGTGCTGATCGCCCTGGTCGCCGCCAGCACGGTTCCGATCTGGCGACCGGGACGCGCCCACGACGTCCCGGCCGCGTCGCCCGACCGCCTGCCGGTCGGGTTGAACCTCGGGCGTCAGCTCGTCGGCGCGCCTGCCGCCCAGGTGGACGCGGCCATGGAGGACGTACGCCGGATGGGGGCCGACTGGGTCCGCGTCGACTTCGCGTGGACCGACCTCGAGCCGCGCCGCGGCCACTTCGACTGGGCGACGACCGACCGTATCGTCGCTGCTGCCGCGGCTCGGGACGTGCACGTGCTCGCCCTGCTCACCTATACCCCCGCGTGGGCTCGCGAGCCGGGCTGTACGCGCTTCGCGTGTCCGCCGGCGTCGACCAGCGCGTTCGCGGCGTTCGCCGCGGCCGTCGTCGCCCGGTACGCGCCCCGCGGCGTGACCAGCTACCAGTTGTGGAACGAGCCGAACATCGACCTGTTCTGGCCCGGCCCCGACCCGGGCGCCTATGGGGCGCTGCTCG
>Ga0308170_10004681_pt1 | contig 10716 bp, 17 predicted proteins | sample PhyBR2_2_FD_202136 | JGI IMG/M metagenome (GOLD analysis project Ga0308170, IMG submission 202136) | Phyllosphere microbial communities from UC Gill Tract Community Farm, Albany, California, United States - DLSLSB.R2 | ecosystem: Host-associated > Plants > Phyllosphere > Unclassified | place... | reverse complement strand
ATGCTGGGAGGTCCATGTCTGCTATCGACGAAGCGACGGAACCTGCGAGCTCGATCATCGCTGAAGAAGGTGGAAACGATTACTATCGACAAGGAAGTTACCCCTCGACTCTCGGTACGATGGATTCGACTGTTCATCAAGCGGTACCGGAAGGGGATGAAGACGAAGGTGGAGAGGACATGGAACGATCGATCACTTACCATGCGAGACCGATGGAGGAACGAGAATGGATGCACGATTCAGTGCTTCGACGACCCTCTCAACCTCCTCCGACTGCTTCTTTGACACCAACTCCACCCGAAAGTGATTCGCCCACTTCGAGCAGCGATCGAGCTCAACCTCAACTTCCTCCTCCGGTCGATCGAGGAGCGATCCATGCCCGACAAATGACCGCTTCGACTGAAAGTTCCGCGGGGAACAGACTCAGCTTCCCTCTCCCACCTTTCAACTCGACTCTCCCTCCTACAGCTCCTTCTCCTATTGATTCTGTTGCCACTACTTCTCTACCCATCGAACAAATCGGCAGTTCAGGAATCGTCTCCCAGGCTACCTCGACTCGACAACAGCAGAATGCATTCGCCGATGGAACTCGTTTCGGACATCCTTCGATCTGTGCAAGAGATCCAGGACATGCTTGTCCCGACGATGGGCTCGATGGAGCGGAAAGGGAAGTACCGGAATCAATCGAGTTGACCGCTTTGATGGACGATCCGATCGGGTTGGGATTCAATGGAGATTCCGCGAGGAGGAGAGAGGAGACTGGCGGAAAGAGTATCTTGAGGGATGCTTGGGCAGTTGAAGCGAGAAACTGGGGTAGTTTGTTGCGCTTTTTGATGTGGTAAGTTCGAAAGCGCTCTCTTACAAATGTCTGACTCTTGACCCGCTCATCTTGATTCCCTTTGCGTAGGTACGGCGATACTAAACTCGTCGCTTCTCCGCAAGATATCGCTCTCGAGCCTACTCGACACTGTACGGCTGCCGCTTCACTCGAGTTCAGACCCGATGACGAAGGCTACACGATCATTCGACTCGTCGTGGCTATCCTTCCTCCCGACGACCCCGAATCTCACGCTCATCGAGAGCTTACCGTCGAACACCCGAGCTCTACTCCTCCTGGAAAAGGAAAGGGTAAAGCTCGATCGTACTTCCAATCCTCTTCCACCGTTCCTTCCGACAATTCGACTCTTGCTACCTTCCATCTACCCGACTCTGTTCACCTTCCTTGTCGACTATCCGGTCTCGCAATTCAACTCTACACTCTTCGACACCTCGCTTCTATCGCTCGTTCGACGATGCCTGCGAAAGAAGGAGCCGCGCCGGGCTATCACGCACTTCGAGAACTTGCAACCGCACTCGAAAGGCTCACTGCTGTTGCAGCGGGTCGTCAACAACGAGATACAGCTTCAAGTCAAGCACTTCCGAATTACGGGAACCAATCTGGAGGAGGAGGAGGCCGTGCAGACGAGAACGAACGACTATTGACACGACTTCGAGATCGATTGAGACGACTCAAGAGAGGAAGCACGGCCAACGAGAACAATACGACGAGTCCGACTAAACCTAACAAACTCGTCAAAGCTCCACCTCGCGAACGAGGTCAACCTTCAGGAGGAGGAGGAGATTCTCCTACGATGGCTCGAGCGGCACAACCTTTGGCGAGGAGTGAGCGAGTCTTGTCTGCGAACGATCACGATCAAGAGGAGGAGAGATTGGAAGAGGGAAGTGGAAATCATGTCGAAGTTGCGGGATCGAGGTTCTCGCTCGTTCAGAGGGAGCCACAGACGACGACGAGTCGGAGAGAGAGGATCCCAGAAGAGTGGCAGAGGAGGAACAACAACCAACATGGCCTTCGGAACGAAACTTCCTACATGCCGACTCTCAGCAAGCGACCTTAGTAGTCAAGTTCCATTCTATTCTTTTCATATCGTGTCGAGGGGGCCCCTCGTATATCATTTATGTATCTTTCCTCTCTTTCAGTTGTTGTATGATCTTTCGTTTTTGTCGTCGTCGTATGTGTTATCGAAAAAAGCCTCGGTTCTCTGGTTCTGCATCTTCTCATCAAGCTCACGTGAACTCCCGAACGACAAGGATAGGCAAAACGAATTGCAAAGATGCAGTCTATGAGAATGCGAGAGACAGGCTGGCTATGATATACACTTTCACTCTTTTTTCTCCCTCTCTGCAAGCTCAAACAACTTTCCATACTTTTTCCCAATCTCTTCCAACTCCTTGACGAACTCCCCATGTCTCCTCTCCAATTTTCCCAACTCGTTCTCATTCCCATTCCTAATCCCTTTCAAGCTCTCACCTTCTTCTCCCTTCCCTTTTTCCTCCTTGATTCCCTTCTTCGCACCACTCAAACCCCTAGTCTTCTTGGCTGAAACCCCAACCTCCCACGCATGCTCTTGCATTTCCTTCCACGCTTCCACATCCGAGATCAACCTTCTCGACCTCCCTGAACTAGGAGGAGGTGTAGAACCGTTCACTCGCTCAAAGCGATTCTTGACGGATCTCGCAGGGGTCGAATAAGAGAGCCGAGAGAAGTCATGGACGAGCTTGCTGTGTGGTGGAGAGATAGCTGGTGGAATTTGCAAAGTATTCGAGCTGGACGAGGAAGAGGAAGAGGGTTGGAATGCGTTGGCTCGAGCGAGAGTTGTGAGTCCACCCATTTCTATCGCTTCCCAATAAGTTCCTTCTTGTTTCCTCGCGTTCTCTTGGGTAGAAGGTGATGGTCGAAGAATTGAGAGACCTGGGGAGGAGAAAAAGGATTGGGAAAAAGTTGTGAAGGATGCGCCGCCATTGGATTGAGAGGGAGACGAGGACGAGGACGAGGGCGAGAGTGGAGGTGTGGTGAAAGGTGGTGGGATGTAAGGAGGTGAAGCTGTGAGAGTATGGGTGAGCAGGATGAGAGAAACGAGGGGAAGAAAAAGAGAAAGAGTTAAAACGAACTGCTTCGGAGATGAGACCAGTCAATGTTTTGGAACCAGGGATGTCGCTTGAGTGTAGAGATACAAGGTCGCTCATCAGGTTCGACGAGGAGTCTAGGTAGAGGATCAGAACTTGATCAGCTATGATCCATCGACGAGAGAGAGAGAAGAAAAAGCAGCTCACTTCGAAATACAGTCTCGAGCTTCTTCAGATACACTCGCCGTCTTTGGTATAGTCAGATACTTCTAATCACAACAGAAGTAAGAGCGAACGTCAGCACGTGCCATCAACATGGAGACTTTGGGGAGGATCTCGAGGGTCGAAAAGCGAAACTCACCTTGAAATCGATGATTCTTTCATAAGTTTCCGCAATCTCCTCTGCAAAGAACGGTGCCTTCCCAAACAAAAGCTATGAATCCTCTCCCGTCTCTTTCAAACCATCAGTTTTGACCACTTTCCTCTCTCTCGCTCTCTCGAGATGTTGAAAAGAAATTTCGTTCTCTCTCTCACCTCATAAACGACGATTCCAACACTCCATAAATCCACTTCCATCCCGTACGCCCTTTTCTCCTCCTCACTCGCTCTCGAATGACTCGAAGAATCGAAATCTTGAGATTCCTCAGCGATCGATTCTGCGTACCTCAAGATTTCGGGAGCGATATAATCTGGAGTTCCGATGAGAGCTAATGCGTAATTCTTCGCTACTGATGAAGAATGGGAGAGTGGGGAGGATGAACCGAAATCTGTTAGTTGTAAGTGACCGGATGAGACGAGGAGGAGGTTGTGTGGTTTAATATCCCTACATAAACACCTTCTTCAATCAGTATCTACATCTCTCGAGCTGGAGAGGAAGGAAGGTGAACGGCTTACCGATGCGCCCAACCTTTGGAATGTAACCATTCGATACAATCCAATAATTCAGCCATCCAATATCGTACCCATTCTTCTGGTAAGCCTTTTAGGGAATCTGGATCTTGTCCGACGAGAGAGGATTCGAGCCGAGTCCAGAGGTCTCCGCCTGAAGCGTGCGAGAGGACGAGGTGGATTGAGGATGGGGAGAGAAAGGATGCGATTAGCTTTGGGATTCGAGAGGATTCTGAGGAGGTCGAGTCGGATAGACGAAGGACGGCAATTTCGTGTGTGACGGATTGTTGCTATGTACCAGTGAGAAGCGCTTGTCAGTAACGTCGAGCGAGAGAGGAGTAAAAGGGGAGGGTAAAAACCAAACTTGTCGCATTCTGAAGGCCCAACGACGATCTACCGTCTTGATGACGAAACATTTGCCCGACGTGAGAGGTTTACCAGTGAGTGTAGATGCTGGAGTGACTAATTCTACTCGATTGAAAGGTCCAGAAGTGGATAGAGTCGAGAGAGAAGGAAAGTCATTGATCGAGAGAGAGTTTGAAGCGATTCGTCTCAACGTTGGTGGTAGTTCTGTAAGTTTGAGAGTCAGTACGGGTAGCGAAGAGGTATAGAGGAGTACCTTATACCTTTGCGAGCTGTTTCTAGTTGTATACAGCGTAAGACAGTTTGATGAAGGAATAATTCAAGTTGATCCGAATCCGACTCGGCGGGGTTGGAAAGAGTCGTAGCCAGCTGAGAGAGGGCAATCAATATCTCTTTCCTTCTCTCAGCCCATGTTTCCATCGTCTCGTTTGAAGCAGAAGCAGCTGAAAGTGAGATGAGAGACGATGAGAGAAAGTCGAAAGTCGGATTCAGTTTCTCACCTCTACCTCTCATCAACTACACTAGATCAACTCGAACTACGCGTATACATCAAGAGATATAGTCATGGCACCCTCTGGATCCAAATCAAAAGCATACAGTAACCCAATCTCGACTCAAGCAGGTAACTCAACCCTTGAATCATCCCCATTCTTCAACCTCACCCTCCTACTGACCTTCTCGACTACTCCAGATGACGCAAAGTATAGAACAAAGTACAAAGAATTGAAAGCCAAACTATCAGACATTGAAGAGGTAAACCCCTTTCCCTCTCTCGCTCACTTACAATCTCGCTAACTCGTCACTCTCGCTCTCTATGTACAGGACAACACGAAATTATCAGTCAAAATCCTCAAGAGCAAGAAAGCGATTCAACGACTCCGAATAGAACGAGCGTAAGTAGTTTCTTTCCCCTTCTCTCTCCTTCGCAACCCTCCTTAATCCTCCCAACTATACTCCATCTCCCCATCTCGAAATAGTATCCTCTACGATCGCCTAACGTCCACCACCTCGCCTTCGAACCCTTACTCCCTTTCCTCCTCCTTACACCTCTCGAATCTCGCCTCAACCTCTTCCCTCGAACCTCTCTCGATCCTCTCTCACCCCTCATACCCACTCTCAGACCCTTCAGCTCCTTCACTCTATCTCAAACAATTGGACAAACAGAAACTCGCGGCGCTACAGAGAGGGGAAGCTGGGTTTGGGGAGAGAGTTAAAGAGGGAGTCGAGGGAGAAGGGAAGAGGGAAAGCGAGGAAAAGGAATTGATGAGTGTGGGAGGAGAAAGAGGGGGGCTCAAGGGTCAGGTTAGTGGACGAGTTGGTGAGAAGGAGATTGGATCGCAAATAGGAGGAACCGAGAATGGGCTTGCGAATATTCAACCTCAACCTCAAACTCAGATTCAAGCGATACCAGGAGCTTCGACGACGACGACGACGAGTGAACAACAAGGAATGATGCAGGTTGATCAGTCATGATAAAAACAGGGCTGTGTGTTGACTCGGGAAGGGAGTAGCGATTCTAGGACTCGGTGGTGATAATTGTCGTTTTTTGTCGGTTTTCTGTTGTAATGTTCTTCTCGAATTTTGGCACGCCCGGTTTCACCATATACGTAATCAAGAGTCTCTCTGACCGTCGTTTGCATAAAGATTGGGATGGTGTTGGGCAGGCATCGGGAGGCCCTGCTCTCGCTTTTCCATCAATAGGCGAAGAAACGCAAGCTCTAAGATAGTTCTCTCTTCTCTCTCAACCTCGATGTGGACGTGTGAAGAGCTCTCCATAGTAACAACGTTTTGCACCCTCGAAACTACTACATCTCGATTCCTCCATCCCTCCAAAAATAAATCCTCCTTCAATTGAAAAAGTTGATGAATGTTGCCTTAGTTATGAAACCTCTATTCGAGTGGGGGTTAATTCTACTATAGCTCGTATGAGGCGATTAAACCGGTCTTCGTTTCTTCTTCTCCATAAAAAAGAACCGTCTTCGTTGATCAAAGTCCGAAACCGTGTTTCTTCAAAATGATCCCCAAGATTTGGAAGATAGTCGTGTTGTGGGACTAAATAAAATACGATTATGGTCAGCTTGAAGGGCTTCAGAGTGCGAGTTAGGGTGAGTGGAGACGTACAGGTGATTTCTGAAGAAGAAAGAGAGAGTTCCTCTCGCGCGCTTCAAGTCCTTGAATTTTTTCGAGGTTTGCTCAATCGTAGCCCTTTTTCTTGATCGAATTTTGATCCTTATACCGTTTAAAAACCACCCCTCTCAAAGATTCCCCCTTCGCTCTCAGCTTCGTTTCCTATCTTCGCTCTCGGCCGTCTTCTCTGTTCTCGAACGAACCTTTTCATCCTTTCTCTGACTCTGTATCTGCAGTCGACCTGAATCGACTCGGAGTTCCGAAAAGGTTCCACGTGGTTCGATTTGACTCTTTCGATGATCATCCAGATTCGCCAGCGCCCGCTTCTCCCTGCTCCTTACTCTTCTTCGCTTCTTGCCAGTTCCATTTCTCCCTCGTCTGAGTATGATCCCTCGCATAATCGACCACCCATCTCTCGCAGATTTCCTAGCCTCGACTTGCCTCGAACAGTACGATAACGTTCGATTGAATCTCCTCTTTGGGTCACTCCTTCAAGGGATCAATGAATCGGAGCGGTCGAAAGGAGCGGAACCATCGGAGAAAGAATTGGAGGAGAAACCGGATTCGAACAGTCGGATACTCGTTTCGGTTTGGGAGGATGATGAATTACGGTAGGCTCGCTAATCTGTGATCTCTTTGCAGGTGAAAGTATGACTCACAGTGTGACAAGGATGATGAATCTAGGTTGTTGTTCACGAAAATCGGAACTGGTCAATCTCGTATCGGATCTCCTCTCCCTCCGTCTCAACTCGACACTCTCGCAATCCCACTTCTCCCATCGCTCATCTCACATCTCCTCTCTCTCCCCGTCTTCTCGAATTCTTCCACTGCTCCTTCCCTCCTTCGAACTCTCATCGGTTCTGAGCTTCTTGTCCTCTCTTTCCTCTCCCTCTGGCCTCATCCCTCACAATCCCAACCCAATACCTCCATTCATGTATGTTCGATTCGACGACTTCCCGCGATCTCTCCTTTCCCAGAAGGTCACTCTGTCTCCCTCGTCAAATTTTCGAAACTCTCCCCCGAAGACCTCGAAGGTATCGCGAATCTAGTCATCGAATTCCTCCTTGGTCACCCACGCTCAAAAGCCCTCACTCTAGATCAAGCGAAAGAGAACGTTCGGCGACAAGCTCTCAATGGCATGTGGGTCTATCGAGGGAGAACCAATACTTCAGATGGTTCGATCGTTCCGCTCGGACTCGTCAACCTTGGTCGACCCACTCCGAATACGATCGCTATAAGAGGAGTTTACGTATCTCCCGAATCGAGAGGTCAAGGAATTGCTGAAAGAATGGTCGGATCTGTGGTTAGAACTTATTTGGTCGACTCGAAACCTCTCGAATACGATTCGACGTTCAGCTCGTCACCTTCTCGGCCAGATTTGGAAACGATCTACGGGAGGAAGAAGGAGGTGTGTTTGTTCGTCAAGGTTGATGGGGATGTTGCGAGAAGGTTGTACAAGAGAATCGGATTCGAGGAAAGTGAAGACGCTTGGGGAGATTTCGATTTGAAAGGGGTAGAGTCCGGAGCTTGGTAGCGAGACAAGACGAGGAACCATCTGATATGATATTGCTGAAAGTGTCTTTGGCAGGCGTTACAAGAGCGAGTCAATCCTCATGACTTTGTCGTCTGCTTCCTCTTGATCCTGACCATCAAGTCTTGACCTTCTTCGAACTGGAAAGCGCCCATACCGACTAGTAGAGGAACGAAAGATCAGTTCGAACGATCCTTCTCGCGGTAGTGGGACGACGTACCTCGACCCAATCGTCTTTTCGGTCGATAAGCGGTAGATCCCTCAGATATCTTGATTTGATCCATCTCGGACGATGGAGATGGCGGTAGGAGAGTAAGGTCGAAAGTTGAAAGGAGGATCGAGACGAGAGCTTTCAGTTCGAGAGTCGCATACGTCGATCCTTCGCACTGCACGAGCGAAAGTCAACGTAAGCGTCGCTCCGAGTACACCTATAGAGACCAAGCATAGAGCTCACCCGACTGATCCCTCCTCCGAAACCCCAAACTCGTCTAGCTCGTTTGCTCTTTTCAAGTTCAGTGCCTCCCTCTTCCTTCGCCGTCTTCTCAGTAACCTCGTCGAAGAACCTTCGACCATCCCACACATTGGCATCCTCTCCCCAAGTCGAAGAATCGAGATGCGAAACCCGAGTTCCACAGATCAATCTCGAATTCGGAGGAATCACGACCTCCTTCGTTCCTTGCGAATCCGAAACCGATAGAACGAAAGGTTGCTCAACGTCTCGTATGCTGAAGCTCGTAGTTCCTAGTCGAAGTGTCTCTGTGATACAGGAGCTGAGGAGTGGAAGGTGCTGAGAAAGGTGGTCGAGTGCGAGTGGATTCGAGGATTCGGTCGCGGATTGCTTGATCTCTTCCTGAATGTCGTGGAGGAGAGACGTAGGAGACTGGAGAAGGAAGATCAAGAGTTGAGTAGCGATGAAAGGTGCGTTGGCCTGCAGCAGAGAAACTGGATCAGCTCACGTTGAGGATGAAACGTGAAGAAGAGGGACATACTTGGAGAGCCCACAAATCTGCGACTAACATCTTGCCAGCTTCTTCCAATCCCAAATCATTATCCAAAGCAACTTGAGCCATATCACGAACAACTCCATCCTCCAATCCAGGAAATCCGTCTCCGATCCAAACTCTCAACGTCTCCGCCAGCACCCGTTGACTCGTCATTCCCTTCTTGACGTCCGGTACGAGGTTGAGTAAGAACGAAGGTAGTAGTCCAGCCGCCATCAGAGGGAAAGAAGTGTCGAACTCGTCGAAAGCCTTTCTCAGCGCTTCTGGCGAAATCCCGCTCGACTCCCTCACTCGATCTCCGAACAACCCAACAAAGCTCGCTTCGAAGAACATATCGGTGATCCATTTGCTGAGTGGTAATTCGAGCTCTCCATTCTCCGATTCGTCTACCTTCGAAGCGAGTTCATCGACTTGTCGTTGAATGACGGTAACGTATCGTTCGACCGGTTTGTCGAGTCGTTGTTTCTGGAATCCTCGAGCGTGTGTCTTGTAGAATTGTCCCTCCATCAGTTCTTTATTCCTCCAGAAAGGTCCCGCCAAAAAAACTGTATGTTGCATCTCACGCCTGATCGGCATCTGACAAAGATTAGAGTCAGTCATGAGTCATACAGTAGCTACAGAGATTCACTCACGAAGCTGAGTACCTTTGAAGGGGCACGATAGACCTGTTCAATTGAAGGAGCATCTAAAACGAAGTATTGGCTCATCGGCCAAGGGAGGTAGACCGCTGGACCGTATTGCTTCCGTAGAGATTGTAGAAATCCATCTTCATCTGCACCGAGTCGAATGATAGCGATGATACCGCAGAGGAAGGGAGGGAGGAAAGGAATGTTGAAACAAGGTGGAGCGAGCGACTTGGACTGCCGTGAACTTGAAACCACTTGTGCTACGATGATGGCTATCACTGCAATCAACAGTAGGCCGAGCATGTCGAGCAACTCGTTGAGGCGTTCTGATCAAGGGGAAAAGGAAAGAAGCTAAGGGGTTCACGTTCACCTCGAGGTGTCCTTTTTCTCACTTCTTTTCGATGTCGGACTACCCCAGTGTCACATTGACGACGATTTGTGAAAGACCACGGGAACTCGACGAAGGACAGAATCGCATTTCGCTGTGTTTCCTTCGCAGAGCTCCTACTTGCCCTCGACATTAGCGCACGAGGGTTTCACACCTGCCACTGAGAGCGAAGGGTCTGACAAGGCTTCCAGAGAGCCTGGAAATACTGCGAGCCAGCGAGATAGACAGCAATAGCTCGAGGCCGAAGATTGCCAATCTTCAAGGTCGGTTGCTCGAGCCGAACCAAGGGTCAGGCAGTCTGATGAACGGGTCAGCGCTAGCACTGGTCGATAAGATTCTCGTCACAGCGAGGAAGGCTGCTCCCGAGGGTCTAGAAAAGCCTAAGATGCCTTTGTATCGAAGAGATCGTAACTAAACCTCAAATCTGGGTCGATAGAATAGACAGAATAGTCCCGGGAGTCACTCGTCGGGAGCTATAGTAGCTGCCGCCTATGCCTCGGTTCATCCACCCTCACTCGGTGGGCTAAAGAGTCAGGAAGTCAAGCGAAAGCAAGCAAAAGGTCAAGTCGACGGGGAGTCGACGGATAGATTCGGGAACAGCGAGCACTAGCTGGTGAGTAGCTATAGATGACTAAGAGAGGTCGACCGAAGGCGCAAATCGTGGTTGAAGAGTGGAAATAAGTGGCGAGATGACTGCCAATGAGAGAGAGAGGGAAACCTCACCTCCTCATCCTCTAGCATCCCCTTCTCCTTTTCTGTATCCAGTCATGAGCGCCATTCGAACTGCAGCACTTCGCACCCGCGCTCCTCGATCAGTCGTCGGAGTGCGTGGTTATGCCACTCCTTCCTCTTCTTCTTCCCTTTTCTCAGTTCAAGACGCAAACGGTG
>Ga0308170_10004680_pt1 | contig 10718 bp, 9 predicted proteins | sample PhyBR2_2_FD_202136 | JGI IMG/M metagenome (GOLD analysis project Ga0308170, IMG submission 202136) | Phyllosphere microbial communities from UC Gill Tract Community Farm, Albany, California, United States - DLSLSB.R2 | ecosystem: Host-associated > Plants > Phyllosphere > Unclassified | place... | reverse complement strand
CGGGTGCGGCGCAAAGTGGGATGCGGATGCCTGGACGGAAGCAGGAGGGGGGGGGGGAAGGGGGAGGGAGGGGGCGGGTCAGCCCCTCGGACTGCGGGCGCGGGGAGCAAGCCAAACAATGGACGGCGCGCGACTCACATAGTCGCCCTCGTCGCCGTACTGCTCCTCACTGCCTCCTCCCTCGTACCCGCCGTCGTCTGCCGCGGCAGGCGCAAACTGGGCCGAGCCGTCGAACCGGTGCGGGTGGCCGTACTCGCCGCCCGCCTGCTGCTGCTGCTGCGACATGGCCGACATGCTCATACGGCGGTGCTGCTCGTCGTAGTCGCGCTGCTCCTGCGCGCGCTGCTGGCGGTGGTGGAGGTCGAGGTCGAACTCGATCGAGGGGAGGGACTGGCGGTGCGCGGCGAGCTGGAGCGGGTGCGGGACGCCTGGCGGGTCGTAGGGGCCCGCCCTGTGCTGGGCCATGTCGGCGACCGACGCCCACTCGTGGATGCTGGCGGGCGACGCCGTGCGAGAAGAAGACGAGGGAGGAGGAGAAGGTGCGGGGTCGGCGGCGGCGGCGCCGAGGCTGAGCGCGGCCGGGTTGGCGCTGAGGACGGGCGGCGGGGCGGGGCGGTACGGCGAGTAAGGGCGTCTCGGTGCCGTGCCAGACCACCGTGCGAGGTCGTCGAGGAGGGTGGAAGACGACGCTGGACGAAGCGCCGACGACGACGAAGCCGAGTCGGAGCCTTCGTCCCACGAGGAACCCTCGCCCCGGTCGACCTTGCCCGACTGGGCCAGTTGCGGCACCGCCGCTCCAGCTTGCACGACGTGCATCCTCGTTCTTGTCGGCGAGGAGGGGGCGTCGAGGGCGGCAAAGCGAGAGCCTTGTTCCTTCTCGTCGTCGAGCAGCGAGCGAGCGAGAGGGTCCCGGCTCGCGGACCATCGTCGCCTTGCCCTCGTGCCCGCGCCCGCCGCCTCCGTCGCTCGCACCGCCTGGCCGACGACACCGCCTCCTCCGCACAAACAACCTCCGGCTCTGCCAGGCACCCGAGCGGCAAAGGCGTCTCAGACGGCCGCCTCAGAATCGGCCTTCTCTCCGCCAGAGGCACCGGTCGAGATTCGATTGCACCGCCTCGCTGCGGCGCGCTCGCCGCCCCCATTCAGTCGCCTTCTCACAGAAGCTGGCGCGCTCCTGAGCGCATGTGCGCTCGTATGTACCCGGCTTCGGCGACGACGACGAAAGTAGCTCCTGTCCGCTTCGCCGCGCCGCCGCTGCCGCCGGTCCGTGCGCTCGACCCCTTCTTGCTCTCCTGCGTGCTGAGCTTCCCTGCGAACGGTGTGGGGACTGCAGCTGACGACGGGCAGCTGGACTCGTGTGCCTCAGCAACCCTCGCTAGCGCGGAACGCTGCGAGGGCGGAGCGGGCAAACGGGCGCGAACCCCTCCGCCCCGCCCGCCGGGCTTCCTTGCCTTCCCTGCGAGCGCCCGTCCGCGAACGCGCCAGGCCTCATGCATCTCGATCGGGTCCCTCGAACCCCTCCCCCGCGTTTTTAGAGACGGCCGCGGACGAAGGGCAAAAAGCTCGACGGATCGACACCCGCCTCGAGCGCGCTCTCCGACTCTGTGTCTCCCTCGCGCCCACTCGGGCCTCTCTCAGCTTCTCGGCGACAGTGGGTCATCCGGACATCAGGCACGCGTTGCAGGAGGAGCGACGAAGTAGGGGAGATTTGCAAAGAGGCGAAAAGTGGGGACAAGCACCGGCTACAGAGAGAGAGAGAGAGAGGGGCGAGCCGACGCGGACAGAGCCACGGCTGCCCTCCTTCTCGCCGACGAGCCGCGACGGGGAAAGCGATGGTATCGACGACGTAGGGTATAAGCGAGGAGGGCCGAGGCGAGGGCAGGGAGGTCGAGACGGGCAGGCGCGGGTCGTTGTCGAGGCTGGGCGCGCCGACGCTCGCTCGAGCGCTCGAGCGCGCTCATCATGCATCGTCGCCCGTGTCGGCCTCGAGCTCTTCCATCGCCGCGATCGTCCCGTCGTCGGCGACGAGGCGCATGAACTGCGAGCGAGAGAAGGGCCGACGTCAGCTTGGCGCCCCTCGGGACGAGCTGCCGGAGGAAGAGACGCACCGTCGCACGCTGCTCTCGCCGGTCGTCCTCGCCGTCCATCTCAGGCTGCGCGAGCACGAGCGGCATGCGCAAGTACCCGTCGGCGCCGAGCGCGACCGGCGCGTCGGCGTTCTTGCTCGTGCCCTGTTCGTCGAGAAGGTCCGAGTCAGCCAAGAGCGGGTGAGACGAGGCGCACGAAGAGAGAGGGAGAGCAAGCGCACCTTGTCACCGAGAGCGCTCTTCTTGCCGACGACGTACTTGGCGAGCTTGGCGTCCGACAGGCTGTAGAGCCGCTTAAGGTGGTCGCGCAGGAGGAGGGCGAGGCCGAGGACGAGCGACTGACGAGCGAGGTCGGGCGAGGGTGCACGCTCGGCGGCGTCGGCGTCGGCGCCGTCGTTGAGGGCCTGTGCGACGAGAGGACGTCAGTCAACGACGACTTCGGGCGGGTGAGCCGAGCGAACGGTCGAGAGCGCACCTTCTTGGACGGACTCGCGGTCGCCATGAGTCCTCCTCCGCCCTCGAGGTCCTGCTCGAGCGCGTGGAGGACCTGAGCGCCCGTGACGGCGAGCGCCTGGTTGAGGAGGCTGACGACGAGGAGAGGCTCTTCTGCCCGCTTGTAGTCGAAGGTCGAGAGCGCCTCGGCGAGGAAGCGGAAGAACGAGACGTCGACCTGCGCGCACAGGGCGGAAGCGTGTCAGCGAGAAGCAGGATCATGCACATGAGAGAGGAGCCGAGGCAGAGAGGGACGCACCGAGGAACATGCCGAGCCGACCTCGAGCTCGAACGAGCGGGCGAGCGTCTTGAGGAAGTCGAGCTGGACCTGGCGCTTCTCCTTGTGCAGCAGGCTGTTTCAGAAGACGACGTCAGCGGCGCTCTGAAAGCCGGGAGGGGCGGCAAGAGAGAGAGGGCGCACCTGTACCACCTGCCGAGGAGCGACTCGGGCGCGTCCCCTCGGTACCCTCGCAGCGTCTCGCCCTCGCCAACTGCCGCGAGCGCAAATGCGTGCGCAGCCCTCGCCGGCTCGAGGAACCTCGTCACGAGGAGCGAGGCGTGCTTCTGGTGCAGGACGGCGAGGGTCGCGTACGCCTTGTTGGCGAGGGCGGCGTCGCCCGACGCGGTGAGGGCGACGAGGGTCGGCGCGAGCGTGATCGGGTGCGAGAAGCCCGACCGGGCGATCGTGCTGAGGAGGTCGACGCCGAGGCGCTGTAGGCTCGGGTTGGGCGAGAGCGACGAGGCGATGATGCGCTTGAGGTACCGCTGCGAGATGGCGCTCGCGACACTGCGGACGAGTGCGAGCGAGCGTCAGGGTCAGGCCCCCGGCGAGTCAAGAGAGAAATCGGGACGCACCCTGAGTCTGCGAAGCCCTCGACGTTGCCGACGAGCTCCTCCATCTTGACGCCGTTGACCGCCTTCTTGCGCTTCTTGTCGGCCGGCAGCGTCGCAGCGACGGCGACGGCGCGCTCCTGGCTCGCGAGGAAGTCCTGCACGATGCGCAGGATCTGGTGGTGCATTTGGGGCGCCTCGGACTCGAAGATGGCGTCGATGATGGTCGTCGAGGCTTGGTGCAGCATGAGGGTCGGGTGCGCTCGGTAGACGAAGCCGAGGCTCGTGAGGACGGTCGACTTGATCTGGGCCGGCAGCGACAGGTTGTAGACGCGGATGAGGGTGCCGTAGGTGAGCTCGGCGACCGAGTTGGGCGTGAGGGCGTCGATGCTCGACTTGATCGCTGCGAGCAAGGTGACGAGGTCAGGGCCGGCGTCGGCGCGTGCAGGAAAAGGGCGGGACGCACTGGGCTGCTCCTCGCGGACTCGATCAAAGTCGCCGTGCTCGCACAGGAGGGACGCCATGTAGCACAGGACGGGGAGCGTGCGCATCTGGACCGACTCGGCCGTGTCCGGGTTCATGAGCTTGTGCGCCTCCTGCTGCAGGCGCTCTGCGAGCACAGCATCGAGTCAGCGAGATGCCGATGAGGAAGAGAGAGGCGACGAAGAGGAGACGCACTGAGGCTGGCGGCAAAGGCCCGAGTCATGGTCGCAAAGTCCTGGGTCTGCCCGTGGATGACGGCGCAGAAGCAGGCGACGACGCCCTGCAGGATCTGTAGGGAGCATGCTGCCGTCAGCTACGAGCGGTCGACCGACAGGGAGGGCTATGAGGGAGAGGTGGACGCACCGAGACGTTGTGAGTCGGCTTGTTGAGCATGGGCATGAGCGCGGCTTGCAGGTCCCGGCCGAACTTGGTCGCCGACTTGGGCATGACGACGACGGCGGCGCGGAAGACGCGGAGGAGGTAGTCGCTGATGACCTGCTCGTCGGGCGTGGCGGCGCTCTTGAGGAAAGGGAGGAGCAGGGTCGCCTTGGCGGTCGAGAGGAGGTTAGGGTCGACCGAGCTGAGCAGGAAGACCGTCTTGACGCCGGCGACGACATCCTGCAGGGAGGGTCCGAGTCAGACACGAGAGCAGGGACTGCTGAAGCGGCAGAGGTGAGCGGGACGCACCATTTCGCGCTCGTCCTCGACGAGCCCGTCGATGAGGCTCTCCATGATGAGCTTGAGGCGGTCGAGCGGTGGCTCGGTGCCTTTCTCGGCATGCTTGGCCATGATGAGGCGAAGCGCCTCGTCGACGGGCGGAGGGCGGTCCTTGAAGATGCCCGCCGTCTGCGTGATGATGCTCGCGAGCTGGGCGAGCGAGTCGACCGAGCCCTTGGCGGCGTTCTTGGACGGCGTGCTGAACCAGACCTCCTCGAGCGCGTCGAGAGCGAGCTCCTGCGTACAGGAAGGGCGGATGTCAGAGGAGGTTCGTCTTGAGAAGGGGCAAGGGGCGAGGGTCGGGGAAGGGAGGGAGCGTGACGCACCTTGATGCCGTCGTCCTCGTCGAGCACACGGTACACGAGCTTGCGCGAGATGTCGACCTTGTGCTCCTCGTCGGGCACGACATGGTACAGCATGCGCAGGAGCTTGATGACCCTGCGCCGGACGCCGAGTCCCGTGTCCGAGATGCGCTCGCCCAGACGAGGGAGGTACTGCACGGCGAGGTCGGGCCGGGTGACGACGTACTTGCCGACGAGCTCGATCGAGGCGTCGCGGACCATGGGCGAGCTGTCGAGCATGCGGTTCTCGATGCTGCGGCGGATGTTGTCCTGGTTGAAAAGGTTCGGGTCCTGCGCGACGACGAGGCTGACGGCGCGGAGGGCCTTGGCGCGCTGGCCCATTTGGGCCGACTCGGACGCGTCGACGATGCGGGTGAGGATGGGCTGGTACAGGTTGGCGAGGGTCGAGAAGCGCCAGAGCTCGAGGGCGACAGCGTCCGTCCGAGGTTGCGAGTCGTCGGCACTGCAGGGAGGCAGGCGTCAGCTTGAGCTCTCTGGAGGACGAGGGCGAGATAGGCGGGACGCACCTCGGGCCGAAGACGTCCTCGATCTGCTCGTCGATCCAGATCTCGCCGGCGAGCGCGACGAGGCGATCATGCACAGCCTGCGCCGCGCCCGAGTGCTGCAACGCCTGTAGCGCCTCGAGCGTGAACTGCGCGCGCGAGAAGTCGGCGGCTCCCTGCGCGAACGAGCTAGACGTCAGCGCCGCGCGAAAGCAGGGTTGGGCGGCGAGCAGTGGGCGACGCACCTCAGAGGCCCCGGGCGCGTTCTCGACCTTGACGAGCTGCTCGATGATCGACTTGTGCGCGACGATGGCCTGCTCAAGCACGTCCTCGTCGCCCTCGGTCGCTGCCTGTACTTCCTGTCAGCGCTGAACGGCCGTGCAGGAAGAATGAGAAGGGGGAAGGGAGAGCGCACGCACCTCTTGCAGGCTCTTGAGGCCGGTCGTCGGCGCCGAGAGGTCGTTGCGGATGCGTGCGGCGATGACGCCGATGTGGTCGAGCGCGATGCCCTTGAGCGAGTTGCTCTCGTGCGTGCTCTTCGAGTCGGCGAGCGTTGCCATCTGCGCAGCAACGAGAACAGAATCAGCTCGGCATCCGAGTCAGGCACGGGACGAGAGACGGGGACGGACCATCGAGCGGCACAAAACGGTGAGAAGGATCTCGGAGCCCGGCCACTCGGCGAGGTGAAGGGTCGCGAGCAGGTCGGCGACGAGGTGGTCGAAGACGGCGCGGTACTCGGCGTCGGCGGTCCCGCCGGTCGTCTTGCCGGCCTTGGCGGCGCTGCAGAGGATCTGCATGAGTACATGCCTTTATGAGTCCCGGCAAGAGCGAGAGCGGACGCACCGTTGAAGGAGGAAGCCGACGATCGTCCTCGCCGCCTTGTTCGACATGTCGAGCACGCCGCTCAGCAGCTTCTGCACAGAGGACTGCGCAGCACTGCGTCAGTACGCTCCTCACGCAGTGAGCGAGAAGGAGGGGCGGTGCAAGGACGCACCAGGGTGTCCTCCTCGTCGTCGCCGCCGGCTTGCCCCTCGGCCTGGTTGAGCAACCTCGCCCCGAGCCCGAGGTCGTCGTCCATGTCGGCATCTGCACCGCCCATGGTGACGGCGACGTCGGGCGAGACCTGCTTGGCGATCTTCTTGCGGACCTGGGAGGCGAGGTCGGCCGGGCACGTCTGGACGAGGTGGAGGAGGAGAGCCGAGACGGTCTGGATGGTTGCGCCGGTGCGGAGCCTGCGACGCAGTAGTAGTAGCACTCAGTTAGTCGAGCGCACGAGATAGTGTGGGAGGCAGAGCGGGAGAGAGAGAGAGAGCGAGGAACGCACCGGATGCCCCTGCGCGCCGCCTTTTTCGCCGCCGCCGTGCCTGTCGCGCTCTCGGCCTTGCCGAGGTTGCTCAGCACCTCCTCGACGATCCACGCGCGCTGGTCGGCGTAGCGCGCGTACACAGCCTGCACGACGGCGAGGCTCGCGAGGCGCAGGCCCTTGACGGCGTTGACGGCGGGCGAGGGGTCCTTGGCGGCGGCGGCCCGAGCGGCGGCGGTCGTCGCGAGCGGCGCCTCGTGGAAGAAGGGCTCGAGCGACAGGTAGGCGAGGGCGATGACGAGCTCGTCGCCGAGGTCCTCGGCCTTGACGAGCGCGGCGAGCGCCTGCGTGCCGGCGACGAGCGCGTCGGTCACCTCGGCGACCTTGTCGCGCGCGCGCGCCGTCGCGAGCTCGGCGAGCGGGCTCGTCGCCGGCGCCTCGAGGACCGGTACGAGGCAGGCGTCGAGGGCGCGGCGGAGGGTCGAGACAACGCCGAGGAGGTACTCGGACGAGAAGAGGTGCTTGGGGAGGGACACGCCGGGGAGGGTGAGGAGCTCGAGGGCGAGGCGCAGAGCGAGGAGGGCGTCGCTCAGGTCGCGCAGGGACGCCTCGGTCTTGGCGAGGCGCGACTCGACGTCCCAGTACGAGTCGCGAGACGACGCCGTGACGGTGCGCTGGCTGTCGCCCTCGTCGAGTGCTGCCGCCTGCTCGTCGTCGCCGTTCATGCCGACGGTCGAGGAGCGGTCGCGCTTCGGCGACGCAGAGCGCGAGCTGCGGCGGGAGCCGACCTTGCCCGGGCTGTCCGAGACGAGCATGTCGAAGTCGGCGTCGTCCTCGTCGTCCTCGTCGGCGGCGGCCGAGCTCCTGCGCGCCTTGCCCTTGCCCTTGGAGCCGGCCTTGGCCGGGCTGGCGGAGCCCTTGCGCGCGCCCTTCTTGCCCTTGCCCTTGCCCTTGCCCTTGCCGACCTCGCTCGCTCCGTCGTCCTCCCTCGCGTCGGCCGCCCCGTGCTCCCACCCATCCCAGCCACCACCCGCATCGCCGACGCCCTCCCAGCTCCTCTCGAGCATCCTCAGCCACCGCTGAACCCCGCCCTCCTCGACCTCCTCGAGCAGCTCGTCGGCCTTGCCCCGGCTCGCGACGGCGCGCACGAGGCCGAGCATGCGGCGCAGCGCGTCCGTGTGCAGCATCGGCGCGTTGGTCGACTCGCTCGTGCGCGTCGAGCGGAACAGGCGCCGCTCGCCGCCTTTGCGGCTCGGGCTGCGCATGTGCGCCGAGACGGCCGCCGACGACGTGTCGCCGACGAAGGCGTCGTCGGCCGCAAAGACGTCGTCGACGAGGTCGCTCAGGCGCTCGACGGGGTCGTTGCCGCCCTGCGTCGCGGCCGTGCCGGGCGTGCGGCCGATCGTCGACGAGGACGAGCTGGCGCCGGGGCCTGCTCCGAGCTTGACGCGCTTGACGGCCGACTCGGCGCCCGTGAAGGGCCCGTCGAGCTGCGACGCCTTGAACGTGCTCGTCTTGGGCGTGAAGTCGCCGTCGCCGCCGAGAGCGGGCGGGAGAGGGTGACGAACGGCGCCGGCGTCGGACGGCTTGAGCGGCGACGAGAAGTGGCTCGACAGGTCGGACGAGCTCGCCCTCTTGCGGGGCCGCGGCTGCGGGATGATGACCTGCGGGATGCTGCGCCGCTGCTGCGTCGGAGCGTACCGGACGCCGCCGACCGTGACGCCGCCGACCCGCGGGGGACCCTGCCCGTTCGCCGACGGCGCAGCGCGTGCAGCTGCAGCGGTCGGCGCTGCGGCGACCGGCACAGGCGACGAGTTGCCCATGGCGAGCGGGTCGGGCGAGCTCATCTGGACCTGCTGCGGCACGGCGACCCGCGCGTGCGACGGCGTCTGGGGCCGGCTCGCCGCAGGGCTGGCGCTCGCGCCGTCGCCGCCGAGGCTGTCCTGCCTGCGCATGGCACTCGACGCCTGCGCTGACGCCTGCGCGCTCGCGTAGTGCGAGTCGATGTAGGCCGAGAGGACGTCGTGCGGGCGCGAAGGAGGTTGCGGCGCGAGGTGCCGGGGCTGGAGCGGGTTCGAGGCGGGGACGGTTGCCGGCGGCGGCAGCGGGTAGGCCGAGGCGGAGAGGAACGAGGTGGCGAGGGCCGGCGTATAGGCGGACGGCGCTGGGTTGAGCTGGGCGGCCGGGAGGATCGGGTAGGGAGGAGGGAGGGGAGGTCTGCGGGAGAGCCTCCAGAGTCAGCCGTGCGCGCAGGCGGATGCGCTCGAGGAGACGAAGAGCGCACAGTCCTATGTCGGCCCCGCTGCGCACGCTCATCAACTGCTGCTGCACCTCGTTGAGCGCGAGCAGCCCTCGGACCTGCTCATCGCGCCAGAGGTCCGTCGCCGCGTCCCCTCGCTGCGCGGCGAGGAGCGCCGTGATCTCGCGCGAGTACTGGTCGAAGAGCGGGTCGGAGGGGATGAGAGACGTCGTGGCTGGGTGGAGCGAGGTCGGGACGGTGTTGAGGGAAGGGAAGAAGGACGGCGGTGAGGGGAGGATCGGAGGGAGGTGCGACACGACTGCGTGGGGTGCAGTGAGGGTTAGTGAGGATGCTCTCCATGACTCTGCTGTGGTCTTTGCGCGCCCTGGCCGACTCTGCACCGCCTCGAGACCCTGATCGCCCACGAGGAGCGATGAGGAGAAGGTCGTCCACCAGGACAGCTCGCGGGCGTTGCCTAGCGCAGACTTGTAGCTCGTAATGCTACATAGACTAGCCTGGGCCGCTCCAAGCAGCTCCCCAGAGGCTGCCCGTGTCGAGCGAGGCTGCGTCCCCCACCGCACCTCGCTCGCGCCCTCGCCCGGCTCGCGCCCACCTCGTGCAGGGCAGGAACAAGTAGAGAGAGAGGGGACGTACCGTCTCCTGCGCCCTGTAGCCCTGCGCCGACCGGCCAGCCCCTGACGAGGTGGCTCGCCTCGTCGTTGATGGCCTCGTGCGCCGTTCTTGACGCGAGCGAGGGCGACGACGCGCCGTTGGGCCCGGATGACGGCGGCTGGGACGCCATGGCGCTTGTGCGCGACTAGGCTGGCGCAAACGGGTCGAGGTGAGAGCGAGGTGGGGGGGGAGAGGTCAAGGCCGCCGGCGCCGACTCCAAGCGGCGACGACGAGCGCTGAGCCGACCTCGCTTGAAGCGTGGCAGATGCGAGCTCTCTAAATGCCTCTCAGCTCTGCTCGCTTTGCAAGCCAAGCCGAAAAGACGTTCACGGCGCCGCGACTTCTCTCGCTCGAGAACGGCGGCCGAGCGGCTCGAGCAGCTCGACAGAAGCTTGATTCGTCTTGCGCTCTACACAGTCCTACATCTAGTCATCACACTGACAATCTCGAGGCTCCCACGCACCGTCTCGGCACGTCTCGGCGATGCGCTTGTCGTCGCAGTGAAGGAGGAGAGGCCAGCTCCGCTCGAGAGCATGGCCGAAGGCGGGGTTGCTGCGAGCGCGTTGTGAAGAGGGAGAGGCGAGGAGGTCGAAGATGAGAGGAGGATGTGTTGGAAGGAGAGAGTCGGTCAGCGCACGTCGAGAAGGAGAAACTGCTCGGAGGGGGAGAGGGACGCACGACGACGTCGACGGCCCGCTCGGGTTGTACTGCTTGTGGATCGGGTCGTCGTCGGGCGCCTGCAAGGTACAAGAGTCAGTGAGAGCAGAGGAAGGCACCCGAGAGGGGAAGAGGGAGGGAGAGAGGGAGAGCGCACCTCGACCAGGCGCACGAGCCTCTCGTACACGCCCAGCTCGTTCTTGAGCAGCGTCCGCCTGCTCGCCGCGAACTGACCCGCCCACGTGCTCAGGACCCGATCCTCCTCGTTGCCGTCGGTGCACAGCCGACCCTTGACCATCTCGAAGATGTCGGCGATGCCGCCCATCTGCGTGTGCACCTCGCTGTCGAGCCCGCACAGGTTGGTCTGGTACGGCCCGAGCGAGACGAACGCCG
>Ga0308170_10004676_pt1 | contig 10722 bp, 10 predicted proteins | sample PhyBR2_2_FD_202136 | JGI IMG/M metagenome (GOLD analysis project Ga0308170, IMG submission 202136) | Phyllosphere microbial communities from UC Gill Tract Community Farm, Albany, California, United States - DLSLSB.R2 | ecosystem: Host-associated > Plants > Phyllosphere > Unclassified | place... | reverse complement strand
GAAACAGAGGTTTTATTAAATAAAATTAGAAAAGCATTCATTGATTTGGATGCTTTTTTTATGTAAATAGAAAGTGTAAAACTTTATAAATGAAACAACTTTAATTCTCGCAAATTTTGCTGACTGAATGATTTAATATAATTCAAAAAACTTTTGCGACTTTTGTATTTTAAAATTTCAAAAAAATGATCTGTCCTTGCTGCTCAGGAAAACCATACGAAGAATGTTGCAAACCTTACCATACCGGAGAAAAATACGCTCCAACGGCTGAAGCTTTGATGCGCTCGAGATTTTCTGCATTTGCTATTCCCAATGGAAAATATTTAATGGAAACAACTTCTCCCGGCAAAAGGCAATTCCACAATACAAAAGATTTGCAGGAATGGGGCGAAATCAACGAATGGACGAAGTTGGAAATTGTGAATAAACCATCAATGAATAAGGTAAAGTTCAAAGCATATTATACTGATGAAGACGGGCAAAAACAAATGCATCACGAGTTATCAACATTTAAAACTATACAAAACCGCTGGTTTTATGTGAGTGGAGAATTTTTAGACTAACCAAAAAACTTTTGCGTTAAAAAGCTCTTCCTGTTTTAATCAAAAAAAATGTCCGAAAAAATCGGACATTTCATATTGTATGTAAATATTTTTAGTGAGCCTCGTTCCCGTCAATTCCATGAGCGTGACCGTGAGACAACTCCTCTTCTGTTGCAGGACGAGTATTTAAAATTTCCACCTGGAAATCTAAAACTTTCCCAGCCATTGGATGGTTAAGATCTGCTACAACCACTTCCGGAGTAACTTCTACTACAAAAGCCTGGAAATTGTTCCCTTGGTTATCAGATAAAGGCAAAATAGCTCCGATTGGTGGAACTCCAGATTCTGCAAACATATCGATTGGCAATTGTGCGATAGCATCTTCCTGCTTTTCGCCATAAGCTTCCTCCGGCTGAATCACAAAAGCAGCTTTATCACCAGCTTTCAATCCAAGGATATTTTGTTCAAATTTTGGGATCATCATTCCCATACCGTATAAAAATGTAAGCGGATTTTCTGCAGTTGTTTCTTCTACAAGGATTTTGCTTCCATCCTCTTCGATAGTGTGAAGAATGTACTTTACAGCTACCACATGATTGTTATCAATAGTCATATTTCTTTTTTTGCGTGATTTTTTTCACGATTAAACGGCACAAAGATACTGTTTTTGAAATGATTGATTAAGGAAATGCATGTAAAGAAAGAATCTTAAACATACTACTTCCTGTTTTTTGATTCCGCCTTTTTTTTCTGTCTTAAAACATACAAATACAAACTCTCTACTTTTGCTCTTGCCCAATCTGTCTTTCTCAAAAACTTCAATGAAGAATTAATGCTTGGATTATCTGTAAAGCATTTGATATTGATTTGTTTCCCTAGTTCCTCAAAACCCTGATAATATTCTACCAACTCTTCGAGAATGGCATCGAGACGTTTTCCGTGTAAAGGATCTTTTGATTTTTCTTCCATAACGCAGTAAAATTAAATATTTTATCAGACTTAATACTAAAATTGTTTATACTCTTAATCTTTAGTATTTTTGATGAAGGTATTTCTCACTTATAAAAATCACTCATTACGAAAAAAACATGAGCAAGAATAACGAAGCGAACAGGAAAAAAAATAAAAAGCAAATCGATCAGAAAAAGCGCAAAATACAAAATGCAGAAGCAGAAAGAAAAGCACGTTTGAAACAAATTCGTGAAGATTTTAAAGCAAAAGAAGCCGATTCTAAATCATGAATCTCTTTGGACTTTATTAATTTGCATCCTCTGCATTTTCGTTCGAATCAGTCTTATCGCTATTTCTTTCCAGAATATTTTCTGTCATTTTTTTATAATCTTCAGTTTTCATAATAACAGTATTGTTATTTGAATTCCAAATACTTGTAAACTTTTTAGAAATAGTAATATAACTTCCCCAACCTGTAAGATTCTGATAGAGCATTAATGTGCAAATGTCTGTAGGTGTAATCGTCTGCCAATTTTCAATAACATGAGAATGGACTCCACTTATTGTTTTTCCTATTTTTTCATCATTAATATTTTGAGCGATCATGCTGTTATGAAGTTTTTCAACATTTTTAACTTCATTTTTATTATTAAAAGTGATCAAATAATCATTTCCAAAAATAACAACATTATCTACAGATGGACCGGTTAAAACATAAACCTTTTTTACATTTTTTTTGATGAGAGGAACGATATTAAAGCTTGTATTTTTATAAGACTTAAATATTGTATCTGTTCTAATTCTCGCTAAAGCATTCTGTCTTATAGTAAAATACTCAGTTTCTGTAGGTGTAAAATCTCTTTCTTTCAAATCAAGCTTTGCATTTTGCGGATTATAATTTGTAGGAAAGGCAATCGTTCCAATAATCTTGTTTTCTCTTGAAAAGAAAATACATTTGGGAACAGAGTCATCTATATAAGAAAAGTATCCTCCAACATTTTCCATTTGTTTATAATTAGCTTTGAAAACATCTGTTCCATACCAACTTGCCATTTCGCTGCGGTACAAAGCAATTCCTTCTTCTTTAATTTCTTTCGAAAGTTTTTCTAGATTTTGAGCTTGAAAAGAAGCCACAAAAAAAATAAACAATACAGCAATAATATTTTTCATACGATTAGTTTTTTCCAAAAATAGGGAATAACATTTTTATTTAGAAATTTTACTTTGCCTTTTTAGTTTCTTACATTTACATTATGAAAATTCTCCACACCGCCGATTGGCATTTGGGTAAACGTCTCGACCGTTTTTCTAGATTAGAAGAACAGGTTTTGGTGATGAATGAAATTGTTCAGATTGCCGATGAACAAAATGTTGATCTGGTTTTGGTTGCCGGAGATTTATTTGATAATTTCAATCCGAGTGTTGAAGCGACAGAACTTTTTTACAGAACTTTAAAACGTTTATCATTAAACGGAAAACGTCCGGTTATCACCATTTCAGGAAATCATGATTCGCCAAGTTTAATTGACGCACCCGATCCTTTAGCGCGCGAATGCGGAATTATTTTAATCGGACATCCAAAAGCTGAAATTAATCCTTTTGAGCTTGAAAATTTCAAAATTTCAAATTCAGCCGAAGGTTTTATTGAACTGGAATTTAAAAATCAAAATTTCCCTGTTCGGATTTTGCACACGCCTTATGCCAATGAAATTCGTTTTAAAGAATATTTTGGTGAAAACAAAGAAGAAGAGCTCAACAGAGTTTTAGCCGAAAACTGGAAAAAAACGGCTGATGAATTTTGCGATCAAAATGGCATCAATCTTTTGATGGCGCATTTGTATATGAATAAAAAAGGCGCTCCGATTTTGGAAGAACCTGAAGGCGAAAAACCCATCAAAATTGGAAATGCAGATCTGATTTTTTCAGATATTATTCCATCTCAAATTCAATATACGGCTTTAGGACATTTGCATGGTTTTCAAAATATAGGGACTGATGAAAAACCTGTTGTTTACTCATCTTCGCCGTTATGTTACAGCTTTAGCGAAGCCGGACAGACGAAATATGTTTCAATTATTGATGCAGAACCTAATAAAAATGTTTCATTTGAAAAAATAGCGTTACAAAACGGAAAATGCTTAGTTAGAAAGACTTTTGACTGCATCGAGAAAACGATTGAATGGCTGAATGAAAATCCAAATACATTAATTGAACTCACTTTGGAAAGCGAAACTTTTCTAAAAGCTGAAGAAAGAAAACTCATCTATCGATCTCACAGCGGAATTGTACATCTCATTCCAAAAGTGAAAAATCAGGATTTTAATGAAAACCAATTGAGTGAAATCAACCTGAATCAGGATATTCAAACTTTATTCAATGATTATTTTAAATCTAAAAATGGCGGTCAGGAAGCCAATGAAGAGCTCCTTAATTTGTTTAACGAAATTGCTTCAAATAATTCATAATTTTTTAACCGCAAAAGAGACAAAAGATTTTAATTCTTTATGAGATGTTCAAAAGTTCCCAAAACTAAGTTTCATACATTTTGTTGACTTTTGGCTCACTTATTTTCAATATTTTCTTTTGTCTCTTTTGAGGTTAAATAAAAAATATATTCATAAAAAATGATTCCAATTCAATTGACTTTAGAAGGTCTTTATTCTTATCAGGAACGTCAGAAAATCGATTTTGAAAATCTTACGGAAGCTGGTCTTTTCGGTATTTTTGGTTCTGTAGGTTCCGGGAAATCTTCTATTTTGGAAGCCATTTCATTTGCTTTGTACGGAGAAACGGAGCGCCTCAACTCCAGAGACAAGCGTGCTTACAATATGATGAATTTGAAATCTAATAAATCTTACATTGAGTTTGATTTCATCAATTTTGAAAACAAAAAATTCCGTGCTACAAGAGAGTTTAAACGTAATTCTAAAAATTTTGAAGATGTAAAAACTCCGACCGTCACTTTCTATGAATGGAAAAATGAAAATTGGATTCCTTTAGAACATTCCAATGCTGAAAAACTCATTGGTTTGAGTTATGCCAATTTTAAACGAACCATCATTATTCCGCAAGGTCAGTTTAAAGAATTTCTGGAATTGGGAGCGACTGACCGAACCAATATGATGAAGGAAATCTTCAGCCTTCAACGTTTTGATTTACAAAACAATGTTTCAATTTTAAATGCTAAAAACAGATCTGAACTCGACCAGTTAGAAGGTCAGCTAAAAGGTTTTGAAGAAGTGAATGAAGAGCAGATCTCAGCTCAAAAGGAACATTTAAAACTGGAACAACAGAAATTTGATGAGGCAAGTAAAACATTCAAAAAAACAGAAGAAAAGTATCTAAAACTAAAAGGTCTGAAAGAAGATTTTGAAGTTTTTAATCATAAAAAAACTGAGTTTGAAAAAATAAGTCATCAGAAAACTGAAATCGATATTTTAGAAGCAAAAACTGAATTATTCGACAAAATTTTCAGAATCTTCACGCCACTGATTTCCGAAAAAAATAAGCTTGCAAGAGAAATTTCTGAGCAGCAGAAAAGTAAAGAAATTCAGCATAAAATTGTACAGGAAACTGAAATTCGGTTTGAAGATGTAAAAAATAAACTTTCTGCGATTCAACCAAAATATGAAGCATTAAATCAGTCTAAAATTCAAGAAAATGATTTGGGTTTGATCTTACAAATGCAGAGATTTTCTGGAGAAATTGAAACCTTAAAAGAACGAACAAAAAAAGGTTCGGAAAAAGTAAAAGAAGTTGAGGGGAATCAGAAATTAATTCAGCAAAAAGTTGAAGAATTTTCTAAAAATGCAGAATTTTTAAAACCTAAAAAATTAGATTCCAGTTTATTATTACATGTCGGAAATTGGTTTTCTGAAAATAAAAAATTAACCGAAACCAAGCAAATACAATCTGAAAAGACCAATACTAAAAAAGCTGAAATCGCAAGAATTTCTGAGGAGTTAAAACCTTTCAATATCAATCCTGAAACTTTTAGAAATGATTTTAAAACTCAGATTGAAAATTTAGAAAATCAGAAAAAAGTACTTTCTGACAAACGCAATCAATTGGAAGTTCAGCAAAAACTAGCTCATTTTGCTAACGAATTGCACGACGGAGAATCTTGCCCGCTTTGTGGTGCTTTAGACCATCCAAATATTGTAGAATTTAATGATGTCTATTCTGAATTAAACGAAATTCAGAAAAAGATTGAGCAAATTGAAATTCAAAAAGATCAGATTCAAAAACAATCTTTAGAAATAGAAAAAATTCTTGACCGCAAAAAGATTTTCGAAGAACAATTAAAATCGGAAGAAGAGAGTTTAAAGCAGATTCAAATCAACATTGAAGAGCATTTAAAAAACTTTAATTGGAAAGAATTTAATGCAGAAAATCAAAATGATTTTGAAGAAAAACGACAGCAATCTTTTACTATTGAAAAACAGATTGACGAGCTGAATCAGCAAATCGGTCTGGAGCAAAAAAACATGGAGAAAGAGCGAGAAAATCTTGATAATTACAATAAAGCTTTAGAAAAATTCAGGCTTGATGAAGCGAAAAAAGAAGAGCAAATCAAAACCAATGAGGCTAATTTAAAACTTTTAAGCTGGCTTGATTACGAAAAAAAACCAATCGCTGAAACCGAAGAAATCTACAATAAATTATCACAGTCGAATCGTGAAACTGAAGAGAATTATCAAAAATTAAATAAGGAAAAAGAAGAAATTTCGCCAAAATTAGCTGAACTAAAAACAATCGCCAGTCAGCTGGAAAAACGAATCTCTGAACTTGAAAAAGAAATTTCAGAAAATGAAAATCTGATTAAAAAAACTTTATCAGAACAGAAATTCAGCACTTTAGAAGAAATTCAGAAAATTCTCGTACTGGAAATTAATGTTTCGGAAACAAGAAATAAAATTCAGCAATTCAGAATTACTTTTGAGATTTTAAAAAACAGCATACTTGAACTTGAAGCCAAACTGAAAGATCTCTCTTTCGATCGGGAAGAATTTTTAACTCTTGAAAACCAACTCAAAAGTTTTGAAAATGACTTGAAAATCGCCAATGATTCTGTCGTAAAAATTGCCACCGAAATTGAAAGACTGGAAAAAGAATTTAAGAAAAAAGAAAATCTTTTAAAAGATTTAGCCAGCCTTCAAAAACGTGGCGAAAATCTGAAAATCATGACCAATCTCTTTAAAGGAGCTGGTTTTGTGCAGTATATTTCATCTATTTATCTTCGTCAATTATGCGACCATGCGAATGTTCGTTTTCATCGAATGACACGAAACCAATTGAGTTTACAACTGAACGAAAATCATGATTTTGAAATTATCGATTACCTGAATGAAGGCCGAAGCAGAAGTGTAAAAACTTTATCTGGCGGACAATCTTTTCAGGTTTCGCTGAGTCTTGCTTTGGCATTGGCAGAAAGCGTACAAACCCATGCGCAGTCTGAGAAAAACTTCTTTTTCATCGATGAAGGCTTCGGAACCCAAGATCTGGAATCGGTAAATATTGTTTTTGAAACATTGATGAATCTGCAGAAAGAAAACAGAATCGTGGGGATTATTTCGCACGTTGAAGAACTGAAAGAAAAAATTCCGGTTTCGCTGAATATTACAAAAGATGAGGAACGGGGAAGCATAATTGAAATTGTTTAGAAAAACTTCACCTTACTTTATTTATATTTTAATCATTAATCATCATGCAAAATTTACCTCTTATCTTGAAGCCTTCAAAAATAAATAATATCATCCTAATTCTTATCAGCGTGGGCTTTATAAGTCTGGGAATAACACTTTTAGAAAAAAACATGCTCATTGCAGTTTTAAATATTTTCTTTTTTGGGATTTGTCTTATTATTTTTATAATCAATATGATTCCCAATTCGTCTTATCTTACAATCGATGAAAAAGGAATTGAAATGAAAAACCTTTTCAGAACAACATTTATTCCGTGGCAGGCCGTGAGTGGTTTTAAAACTAAATTGATATTCGTTAATAAATTGGTCACTTTTACCATCGATGAAAAACTCCTAGAAAGCTCCAAAATGAAAGGAAAAACCGGAGCATTTCCTGATACGTACGGAATGTCTGCAAAAAATCTTGCCAATCTTTTGAATGAATATAAAGCCAAGTTTGATAGGGTTTAAATTTAAAAGCCTCCGGTGAAATATTTCAAAGGAGGCTTGTATTTTATCTTACCTGTGGCACTGTTTTTTCACCAAATAGCTCAATAGATTTCATCATCACATCATGCGCAGGGTCACCAACATCCATATGACCTATAAATCTTGTGATCCCAAAAATTTCTTTCATATAATTGATTTTGTCGGCAACTTCATTGGCATTTCCGATAAATAAAGCACCATCTTTGGCTCTTCCACCTTCATATTGCATTTTTGTATAAGGAGCCCAACCTCGGGAAGAACCAATTCTATCCATCTGAGATTTGTAATTATTAAAATATTCGTCTACAACCTCTTTTTCATCACTTACAAAAGTGTGTGAATGAATGGCAATCTGCATTTCAGCTTCATCATGTCCTGCCTTAAGATACTCCTGTTTGTAGAATTCGATTAAATTTTTAAACTGAATTGGCATTCCTCCAATAATAGCAACTACTAAAGGCATTCCCAGTTGTGCAGCACTTAAAACCGATTGCGGAGTTCCACCCACCGCTCTCCAAATTGGAATTTTTCCATTGTTTTTTGCTCTCGGATAAACAGTTTGGTTCTGCATTGGTGCACGAAGTTTTCCAGACCATGAAACGTTTTCTTCAGAATTAATTTTAAGTAGTAATTCTAATTTTTCGTCAAAAAGCTCTTCATAATCGTTCAGAGAATATCCGTAAAGCGGAAAAGATTCTATAAAACTTCCTCGCCCAACGAAAATTTCGGCTCTTCCATCAGAAATTAAATCTAATGTTGCAAAATCTTCGTAGACTTTTACTGGTTCTGATGAGCTCAAAACAGTTACTCCACTCGCTAATTTTATATTTTTTGTAATACTTGCCGCCGCTGCTAAAACGATTTCAGGAGAAGAAACTGCGTAATCTGCACGGTGATGTTCTCCCATTGCAAAAACATCAATTCCCAGCTCATCCATCAATTTTACCTGCTCAAGAATTTCTCTGATTTTAATTCCTGCGTCTCTATATTTTCCGGTAGTCTGGTCAAAAGCCAAGTCGCCAAACATTCCTATTCCTAATTCCATATTTTTGATTTTTAGATAAGACAAAATTAGTGGATCAAAAATTTAAAAACATTGATGAATGATAAGATTGACGATTTTAAAAATCTTGCTGATTTTAAATTATTTCTGATTTCCCAAGAGACCAAAAAGCAATTTATCTCTTATTTCATCGGTAATTTCAGACGTTGATTCTATATTTCTTTTAAACCAGAAATAAGAATTATTAAGAGTATGAAGAATAAATCGTGTGGTAAAAGCAGAAGATTTCAGTTCCCAGTTTTCAGCCTGATAAATTTCAGAAATTAATTGCTCAACTTCTTGCTGATAATTTTTTCTTAATTCAATAAACTCGGGTAATCTTTCTTCCAAATGCTTCCATTCATTGGAATAAATGTGAGTAACATCACGGTTTTTCAGAACAACCGATAAATGTTTATCTAAAAATAAATTAAGCTTTTCCTTTGGAGAAACTTGTGTGTTTTTTACTTCCTGCAGTTCTTCAAAAAACTCATGCGCAACCCCAAAGCAAATCCACTCAAGAATCTCTTCTTTAGAACGGATGTGCGCATATAATGACGCCGCTTTTATATTTAATTTTGTGGCAAGATCTCTTACCGAGCTGCCCATATACCCTTTCTCTTTGAAAAGTTCTACAGCAACTTCTAGTATTTTGATCTGTTTTTCTTTTAACTCCATAAGTTGAGTGCAAAAGTAATTATTCTGATTTTAATATTCTGATTTTCATATAATCATTTATAAATTCCTGCGAAAGTTTAAAACATTTCATTTTCTATTTGTAATTGACTCGTATTTCTTAATTTTCAATTTAATGATTTGAAATCGGAAATTTTGTCTTCTCAAAACACATGCAAAAATGAATATTTCGGAAATTTTGTCCGTTATTTTTAAAAAATTAATAATTGAACAGTTTTTGAGATATACTTTTCGAATTAAATGATTGAACCAGATTGAAGGACATCAGACTTTAGATTAGATTTAAAAAATAATATTTATTCAAGTCTTTATGGTCTGAAATCTGATGTCTGAAATCTGTAAATACAAGCAAAAATAATTAAACCAAAAATACATAATATGAACTTAAATCAATATACTGTAAAATCACAAGAAGCCATCCAAGCTGCTCAACAAGTGGCAATGGAATTTGGCAATCAAAGCATAGAACCTCAACATTTACTGGAAGGAATTTTTCAAATAGATGAAAATATATCGCCTTTTTTACTGAAGAAATCTGAAGCTGATGCCAATTTGGTAAGAGAGCGCAACCGAGAAAACCTTGAAAAACTTCCAAAAGTACAAGGAGGGAATATTTATCTTTCACAATCAGCAAATAAAGTTTTGTTGGATGCGCCCAACATCGCTAAAAAGATGGGTGATGAATTCGTAACCATCGAACATTTATGGCTCTCGCTTTTAGAAACTAGTTCAGAAGTTTCGAAGATGTTGAAAGATATGGGCGTGACCAAAAGTCTTTTGGAAGGCGGAATTAAAGAATTAAGAAAAGGAAGCAAGGCGACTTCTGCAAGCTCGGAAGAAACTTATCAATCCTTAAATAAATATGCTAAAAACTTTAATGAACTAGCTGCCGAGGGAAAATTAGATCCGGTTATCGGTCGTGATGAGGAAATCAGAAGAGTTTTACAGATTCTTTCAAGAAGAACGAAGAACAACCCGATCCTGATTGGTGAACCCGGTGTTGGTAAAACAGCCATTGCGGAAGGAATTGCACATAGAATTATCAGCGGAGATATTCCTGAAAATTTAATGGATAAGACATTGTATTCATTGGATATGGGAGCATTGATCGCAGGTGCCAAATATAAAGGAGAATTCGAAGAGCGTTTGAAATCTGTTGTGAACGAGGTAATCAAATCTGACGGACAAATCATTCTTTTCATTGATGAAATTCACACTTTGGTAGGAGCTGGAGGTGGCGAAGGCGCAATGGATGCTGCAAATATCCTGAAACCTGCTTTGGCAAGAGGAGAATTGAGAGCGATCGGTGCAACCACTTT
>Ga0308170_10004674_pt1 | contig 10727 bp, 7 predicted proteins | sample PhyBR2_2_FD_202136 | JGI IMG/M metagenome (GOLD analysis project Ga0308170, IMG submission 202136) | Phyllosphere microbial communities from UC Gill Tract Community Farm, Albany, California, United States - DLSLSB.R2 | ecosystem: Host-associated > Plants > Phyllosphere > Unclassified | place... | reverse complement strand
GTCGGTCGAGAGGGGAAGGAGATGTCGGCGAGGGCGAGAAGGGGAGAGAGAGACGTGGGGCGTGGTCAGCTGCGGACGGAAGAGGCGCACGAGGAAGAGAGCGAAGGATGGTACGCACCATGTGGTGGACGCCGATGAGAGGTTTGCCCGTCGCCGCCGCGAGCGCCTTTGCCGCGCCGAGGCACACGCTCAGGCAGCCGTACATGCCCGGGCCCCTCGTCGCCGCGATCCCATCGAGGTCGCCGAGCGAGACGCGCGCGTCGGCGAGGGCGCGCTGGATAGCGACGGGCATGTTGGCCTGGTGCGCCTCCTGGGCGTGCATCGGGTGGATGCCGCCGAACGACTCGTGGATGGCCGACTGCTTGAGGACGACGTTGGACAGGAGGCGGCGGTCGCTCGAGACGACGGCGGCACAGGTGTCATCTGCGATCCACAGAGTCCAAGAGTCAGCAAGGCGTCGAAAGCGGGAGCAGGAGAGAGCCACGCACCTGCAGACGACTCGAGACCCAGGACGAGGAGGGGCCGTGAGCTCTTGAGGGCGGTCGAAAGGGCACGTCGGGCTGTGCACGGCCACATAGGCGCCCAGATGGGCTGTCGGGTCGGCCTGGGGCGAATCATGTTGCGGGAAGGGGAGTTGTGGCGGAGAGGAGCGACGACGAGTCGAGCGAGCTGATGAGGACGAGTGGGAGGACGCCAGGGGTGGGGACGGCGATGGGCGAGCTGGTAGTCGCAGAGGGCACAGCCGTGGTGCTGTTCTGGCAGCTCGAGCTCAGCACAGAGCTCGGCGCGCGGTGTGGACGGCGAGGACGAGGCGCGTCGTCGTCGCCTCTCTGTCTCTCTCGAGCTGCCGCTCCTCCCCGGACCTCGGCCGCTCGACTCGCCTCGCCGCAGATGCAGGCGTACCAGCCACACGCACCCCTCACCGCCAACGCCCTCAAGCGCAGGAGCCGCTCCCCCTCGCCCCAGCCCCACAAGGTGAGCCCACTCACTCCTCCTCGTCGTCGTCGTTGCCGTCGACGAACACTCGACTCACCTCGGCACCCCCGCTCGCCCCTGCAGCGTCGCCCTCCACCTACCTACGCTCCCTCCATCTACGCCGACCTCCCGCCCGCCGGCCCGCCGCGCTCTCTCTCGACGGAAGCCATCGCCGGCTCCCCCGCTCCCGGCGCGCCCCCGAGCGGGCGCAGCACCCCAGGCGACTGGCTCCAGCGCACCCGCGACCTGCACCTCCAGACCCCTACCTGCGGCACCCCGGCGCTCGCCCAGGACGAGGCGATGCAGCGCGACGACGTCGGCATGGGCCTGGGCTCGGGTGGGGCGGTGCTCGAGGTGCGTCGTCTCGTTCGCTGCGCCTGCTCCTTCTCCTGCCAAGCTGACTCTGTCCCGAGCAACAGGACCTCGACCACGCCATGGTGCAGGACGAGCCGCCCTCGCCCCAAGCGTTCTACGCCCCGCAGCCCGCCGTCCCCCTCCCCTCGCGCTCGCACGCGTCCGCCTCGCCCTTCTGGGCCCCGCTCCCGCCCGCCTGCGCCGCACCACACGACGCTCCGCCCCTCCACCAGCACCTCGCCGGATCGCCTCAGCCGTACCCGCCCTCGACCTCGGGCGGCAGCGGCATGGCGCGCTCGGCGTCGGGCGGGTCGGTGCGCAGCATGGGCTCGGCCGCGGCGTGCGGCGCCGAGGCCGACATGCACGCGCAGGCGCACGGCGCCATGTCGCTGTCGTCGTCGTCATCGCCGCGCAAGCCGTCAACACCGATGCCTGGGACGCTCGGCGGGCGCGGCGCGGGGTGGAAGGTCACGATGGGGTACCGCGCCGACTGCGAGCGGTGCGTCAGGCAGGAGCAGGGACACTCGACGCACGTCGTGTGGAGCTCGTGAGGCGCGCCGGGTCCTGCCCGAGAAGGGGGCCGTTGCCGAGGGAGGGCGCGCTTGCTCGGGAGGAGGACGGACGAGGGACGACGCTTTGGATACCCCTGCCGCAGGTTCACCTGCTGCTCTCGCTCGCTTTGACGTAGATACCTCGCAGTGCTGTGCACGACTTTTGTTTCGCTCTCTCCGCAACCGCTTTCTCTTCTTGAACCCTCGAGCCGCTCTCGTCGTCCCAGGGACGCTCGGCATCGTCTCTCTGGCTCGGCTCGGCGAGAGGTAGGGAATGAAAAGGTGCGGCATCGTTACAGAGTGTACGATGAGCTCGTCACCGAGACGAAGTAGGGCCCTGCTGGTGCTTTGCGCCTGCGGTCGGCTGCGCTCCTGCCGGTGCTGCGCCGCCCTGGCCCTCGCCCTCCTGGAACCCGAGCGCTTCAAAGTCGGTCTTCTCCATCAGGTTGCTGTTGCGAGAACGAGTCAGGTCCGGCTCCCGAACGTGCGAGCAAGAGAGCGAGAGAGGCGGACGCACTTGTCCATGCGGCACTTGAGGTAGTCCTTGGAGAGGTGGCGGCAGTCGGTGCTCTGCTGCTTGGCGGCCTTCATGCACTTGAGGTAGCGCAGCATGAACTCCTTGCACTCTCCTGCGGGCGCACGTCGAGGGCCGGGGTCAGCGAGGCGGGCTCTGCAGGCGCGAGAACGAGAGCGAGGAGAGCGAGGCAGCGCACCATCGTGGTCGAGCGGGAAGCTGCCCTTGAGCGGCGGCGCACCGCCAAGGGACAGGGACGTGGTCGCAGGTCGGCCGAACGACATTGTGGAGGTGCTCGAGGCGCGGAGTGCGAGAGTGCGAGGGAGGCGGTGCTGAGGAGGAGAGGGCGACGAGGGCTTGGGCGAGGGAGTGCGTCGGGCTTGGGCGGTGCTGACTGGATGTGCACGAGCAGTCTCGGCTGTCGTCAAGCTGGTCTGAGGCGGTGGGCGAGGTGAGCGAGAGCCGAGACGACGAGGGAGCGGCCGGCCCGAGGTCGGCTCTCGTCTCCTCACCCGCCACCGCCCGCGACGAGGGCAGTGACCGCGCGAGGCCATGCAGCCGTACCACCACGACGACTTTGGCCACCTCGAGGGCGCGTCGGGTTACTCGGTCGACTTTGACGACGCCTCATCGCTCCACTCGTCCCTCGCTCCCTCGACCGCGCCAGACGACCGCACCATCCCGCCAGACGACGCAGAGGCCATCCAGCGCATCGGCGACCTCAACTTTGACGACCTGTCCATCTCGGGACTCGACGACGCCCTCGCTCGCCAACCTCACCCGCACGCCGACCCCGACCCCGACCACGACCACGACCTCGCGCTCGCCGGCAACGGCAATGTCGCCAACCTGTACGAGGACGACTTCGAGGGCATGCTCGACGACTTGAACCGCGAGCTGCCGCCTCACGCTTGCAGGTGCGTCTCGACCTCCCCTCCCTCCTCCTCTCGGACTGTCGAACCCCACCAACGCCTCCCTCCCTCCCCAACACAGCTACTGCGGCATCCACAACCCGGCCTGCGTCGTCAAGTGCCTCGTCTGCAACAAGTGGTTCTGCAACTCGCGCGGCTCGACCTCGGGCTCGCACATCGTCAACCACCTCGTGCGCGCAAAGCACAAGGAGGTGACGCTCCACGCCGAGAGCCCGCTCGGCGAGACGACGCCCGAGTGCTACTCGTGCGGCGCCAAGAACGTCTTCATCCTCGGCTTCATCCCGGCAAAGAGCGACACGGTCGTCGTCCTCCTGTGCCGGTCCGTCCTCGTCTCACCCTCGCCCTCGTCCTCGCGCAGAGCTGACGCTGCTGCACCCGCTCGCAGACAACCGTGCGCGGCGATGCAGAGCTCGAAGGACATCGTGTGGGACACGACCCAGTGGTCGCCCCTCATCGAGGACCGCTCGTTCCTGTCGTGGCTCGTCAAGGTCCCCTCGGAGCAGGAGCAGCTGCGCGCCCGCCAGATCACGTTCCACCAGATCAACAAGCTCGAGGAGCTCTGGCGCGACAACGCCAACGCGACCCTCGAGGACCTCGAGAAGCCCGGCGTCGACGACGAACCGCAGCCCATCCTTCTCCGGTGCGTCCCCTCTCTCGCTCGCTCGCCCCCCGCCTGCACCTCCTCTACCTCGATACTGACCCTCACCTCTTCTCCTTGCAGCTACGAGGACGCGTACCAGTACCAGAACATCTTCGGCCCGCTCGTCAAGATCGAGGCCGACTACGACAAGCGCGTCAAGGAGTCGCAGACGCAGGACAGCCTCGTCGTTCGGTGGGACATGGGCCTCAACCAGAAGCGCATCGCCTGGTTCAACCTCCCCAAGCTCGAGTCGGGCGAGGTGCGCCTCGCCGTCGGAGACGAGCTCCGCCTGCGCTACCACGGCGAGATGCACAAGCCCTGGGAGGGCGTCGGCCACGTCGTCAAGATCCCCAACAGTGCGTCTCTCTCTCTCTCTCCCTCCTCTCCCCCTCACTCGATGAGGGCTCACGTCGACGCTCTTCCCTGCAGACGTCTCGGACGAGATCGCGCTCGAGCTGCGCCGCCCCGACGGCGTCCCGATCGACTGCACGCACAACTTCAGCGCCGACTTTGTGTGGAAGTCGACCTCGTTCGACCGCATGCAGCTCGCCATGAAGACGTTTGCCGTCGACGAGCAGAGCGTCAGCGGCTATATTTACCACAAGTTGATGGGTCACGACGCCGACCCGCCGCAGGTCCTGCGCGCCCAGATGCCCAAACGGTGCGTCCCCTCGCTCTCCTCGGCCCCTCCTGCCGTTCCACCACTAGAGCCTCGACCTGACGTCGTCGAGCACACAGGGTCTCTGCGCCCAACCTGCCCGACCTCAACCACTCGCAGATCTACGCCGTCAAGAGCGTCCTCCAGAAGCCGCTCTCGCTCATCCAGGTGCGCACCGCTTCTCGTCCTGCTCGATGCTCGCTGCCTCGAAGCAGGCAAGGGCTGACGCGGTCGTCTCCCCTTGCGCGCAGGGCCCGCCCGGCACGGGCAAGACGGTCACGTCGGCGTCGATCGTGTACCACCTGTCCAAGATGAACCCGGGCCAGGTCCTCGTCTCGGCACCGTCCAACGTCGCCGTCGACCAGCTCACCGAGAAGATCCACCAGACCGGGCTCAAGGTCGTGCGCGTCACGGCCAAGTCGCGCGAGGCGCTCGAGTCGTCCGTCTCGTTCCTGACGCTGCACGCCCAAGTCGCCAACTCGGACACGCACCCCGAGCTCCAGAAGCTCATCCAGCTCAAGCAGGAGCAGGGCGAGCTCAGCTCATCCGACGAGCGCAAGTTCAAGGCCCTCACGCGCGCCGTCGAGAAGGAGATCCTGAGCAACGCCGACGTCATCTGCGCGACCTGCGTCGGCTGCGGCGACCCGAGGCTCAAGAACCTCAAGTTTCGCACCGTCCTCATCGACGAGGCGACCCAGGCGGTGCGTCCCTCGTCCGCCGCTCTCCCTTCTTCTGCTCGCCGTTGCTGACCCCGCTGCGCCCCTTGGCCTTACGCTCGCAGACCGAGCCCGAGTGCATGATCCCGCTCACGTTCGGCGTCAAGCAGCTCGTCATGGTCGGCGGTGCGTCCGCGGCTGGCTCTCCTGTCGGGCTCGAGGTCAGGTCGCCGAGCTGACTTATCTCCTCTTTCCCGCCCTCCTTCCTCGACCTTGCTCGCTCGCTCATGCGCAGACCACTCTCAGCTCGGCCCGACGATCATGAACAAGAAGGCGGCGCGCGCAGGCCTCAACCAGTCCCTCTTCGAGCGCCTCATCCTCCTCGGCAACCGCCCGATCCGGCTTCAAGTGCAGTACCGCATGCACCCGTGCCTGTCCGAGTTCCCGAGCAACATGTTCTACGAGGGCACGCTCCAGAACGGCGTCACGGCGCCCGAGCGCCTGCGCAAGAACGTCGACTTCCCCTGGCCGCAGCCGACCGCGCCCATGTACTTTCACCAGAACCTCGGCCAGGAGGAGATCTCGTCGAGCGGCACCTCGTTCCTCAACCGGTGCGTCTCTCTCTCTCTCCCTCTCTCTCTCCGACGTCCCTCTTGCCGAGCGCTCGCTGACGCCGTCCGCGCGCGCGCAGCACCGAGGCGTCCAACGTCGAGAAGATCGTCACCCGGTTCTTCAAGGCCGGCGTCCTCCCGAGCCAGATCGGCATCATCACGCCGTACGAGGGTCAGCGCTCGTACATCGTGTCGTACATGCAGCTCAACGGCGCGCTCAAGAAGGACCTGTACAAGGAGATCGAGGTCGCCTCGGTCGACGCGTTCCAGGGCCGCGAGAAGGACTACATCATCATGAGCTGCGTTCGCAGCAACGAGCACCAGGGTATCGGCTTCCTCAACGACCCGCGCCGCCTCAACGTCGCCCTCACGCGCGCCAAGTACGGCCTCGTCATCCTGGGCAACCCGAAAGTCCTCTCCAAGGTGCGTCCCCTCTCCTTGCTCGGCGATGCTCCTCCTCGCTTGGGCCTCATGCTGACTCGACTCCCTCTTCCTTGCCCTGCAGCACGCCCTGTGGCACTACCTCCTCACGCACTACAAGGAGAAGAAGTGCCTCGTCGAGGGCCCGCTCAACAACCTCCAGCCGTCGATGATCCAGTTCAGCAAGCCTCGCCGCCCGTACGACCGCAACGCCAACACGAACCGCTTTCAGCACGACGCCCGCGACATGCTGAGCGGGTCGAGCACGCCGATCGGCGGCGGCGGCGGCGTCGGCGGGCCGGCGTCGCGGTTCGACTCGAGCTTCTACCGGTCGCACGACGCCATGAGCGCCATCCCGTCCGACGCCCAGTCGGTGCGCTCCCAAGCAACCTACTCGTCGGGCCTGCCGACGTTCAGCCAGGCCGGGTACCCGTCGTCGATGAAGCGCGGCGGCGCGGGCGTCGGCGGTGTCGCGGGCACGTACGCCTCGTCGACGTTCTCGCAGGACCTCCTCTCGAGCGCAGACGGCGCGAGTGTGCGAGGCGGAGACGACGCAGGAGGCCTGCTCGGCAGCGGGATGAGCAGCGCGGCGAGCAGCGTCGGGTTCTCGCAGGCCGACCGGCTCAGCCTCGCCGATGCGGCGAGCGAGTACAAGAGCCAGTCTGGGTGGACCAACGACGACGACGCGCGCACCGCGTACACGGCGTCGAACCTGACCGACTACTGAGCGCGAGCGTCCACGCACGGCGTCGGCGGCGCGCGCCGTTCGGCGCCGTCGTCCTCCTCCCCGTCTCTCGCCTTCACGGCCCGCCGCGCCGACCTGCCCGTCCCTCTTCGGTCGCCAACCTTCTGCTCGTCCTCCCGCATCCTCTCCGACCTCCTCTCCCTCTCCCAGCCACCGCCTCGGCTCGCCCTCGTCGCCGCACCGCCCCCGACCGGTCAGCACGCCGCGCTGCGGCATCTCGGGTTGCTCAAGTGCGCCCGTCTTCTCGAGCGAAGATTTGAGTGTGGATCTAGGGACATGGCAGCGCTGCAGCGTCGAGCATGCACCGCTCTTTGTCCGACCGTGTGCGTGCCGAGGTGCGAGACCGAGAGCTGCTCGTCCTCCTTGACCCGAGACGCGGTGCGGCTGTATCGTGAGAGCATCGTTCTGGCAAGTCGCTGCACGAGTGCGAGCCGCTACGAGCGCCGCACCACTGCAAGCCGCGGCCGGATGTCGACCTTCTCAACTCGCGAGCGCGTCTGTAGCTCAACCCGCGCTCGGTCCGAGGCTCCGCCGCTCGGCAGGTAGCCTTCTGTAGCTCTTCTGAAGCTGCTAGCATCAGCAAGATGTCGCCGGAGGACGCCGGAGCTCTCGCTCCTGGCCTTCGCCGGTGAGCGAGGTCCGCCTCGGAGGACGACGCAATGGTGGCGGCAGCGCCGCCTTGACGCTCGCTCTCTCTCTCAACCTTCAGCCACTCGCTGAAGCAGACGCACTCGTGCACCGCCAGCATGAAGCTCCTCAGCCTGCGCTCGCTCGTCAACAAGGTCGACTCGAGCCCGCGCCCGGACCCCTCCACCTCGCCGACGACCAGCTCGTCTTCGCGCCCGACTTCGTCCGCTCTCGTCGGTCAAGCCTCGTACCCGTCGATCCAGCTGCGCCGTCAGAGGTCGTCGACGGCTCGTGCAGCCCTTCTGAGAACCAGTCGCCGTGCGTCCAAGTCCTCCTTTTTCGCACGCTGCCTGCTTCCTGCTCGAGCTGACTTTCGGCTCTTGCGCCGCCCGCAGCTCCGCCCATCGAGGTCGAGGGTGCTCTCTTCGACACTCCGCTCATCTCGAGCCCGCAAGGAGGCAACTCGGGGGCGACCGCCGACGCGTTCGCCGGCAGCTCGCTCGTCACGCAGCCGCCTCTCACCTCGATGCCCGTCGGCCCGGCTCGCTTCAACTACGGCGAGGAGCCCTACTCGTACAACTCGACGCCCTCGCTCAAGATCAAGCCCTGGACCCGCCTGCTCAACTCGTCGCGCCGCTCGTTCCGCAAGCACGACTCGAGCGCGTTCGCCGGCGCCGCCGCCCCTTCGTCGCCCGGCGTCGTCCCCCGCCCCTCGCTCTCGACCGTCAAGGCCGGCTCGGACACGGCGACCGTCACCGTCGCACCGGGCTCGCCCAAGAACGTCGTCGCACCGAGCGCGCCCTCGTCGCCGACGGCCTCGGTCGGCCCAAACCTCTCGCCCCCGCCCGTCGACGGCTTTCCTCCTCGCCGCACCGACGTCCCGACGACCGTGTCGCTCCCCACGGTCGACGAGCAGACGACGACGGCGACAGCGTCGCCCGCGCTCGCGCCGCCCGCCTCGCCGTCCACCCGCCGCGCTCGTCGGGAGGCCGTCATCGATGGCTCGCCGAGCGGCTCGAGCAGCTCGGCGCGCGCCGGCGGGCGCAGGAGCGGCAGCTCGCACCTTGACGGCTCGCAGCCCGGCGGCTCGGCGCTCGACGGCTCGGCGGCGGACGGCTCGGCGGCCGATGGCTCTGCGCTCGATGGCTCAGCTCTCGGCAGCTCGGGCAGCGGTCGCCGCCTCGACGGCTCGGCGAGCGGCCTCGACAGCTCCGCACTCGCAGGGTCGGCGCTCGACGGCTCGGCGCTCGACGGCTCGGCGCTCGACGGCTCGGCGCTCGACGGCTCGGCACTCGAGAGCTCGGGCAGCGGCGCCCGCCTCGACGGCTCGGCAAGCGGGCCCGACGAGAAGACGGACGATACGGCCGACGGCAGCGGTAACGAGCCGAGCCGCAGCGCCGAGGCCGAGCTGTCGGACGCCGACGACTCGGACGCCGACTACGAGGACTGGCGGCGGCGCCCTGCTCCTCCCGGCCGCACGGTCGTCGCGCAGGCGCTCGCCCAGCAGCAGGCCCGTACCGTCCTCCTCGACAGCGAGGGCAGTGCGAGCGGGAGCGGCGGCGTCGGCGAGCGCGGCTCGTGGCCGCCAACGGGCCTGCACTCGCGCTTCTCGGACTGGACGACGACGGGCACGGGCTCGTCCGGCTCGGGCGCGCAGTCGCTCGGCGGCCTGTCGCGCGGCATCCCTGCGCCCGTGCCCGTGCCCGTATCGGCCGACGGCGCGAGGCTCGTCCCCCTCGTCCTCCTCGCCGACGTCGCGGCGTCGTCCGTCTCGTTCGACCTCGGCCACATGTCGCGCGCCAAGGCGTACGAGCTGAGGAACGCAGGGAGGAGGGCGAGTACGGGCTGAAGAGGGTCGGCGGGCGGGTCGGGCGGGCCGAGTCGAGGAGGAGAGGGAGTGCATGAGCGAGAGGAGGACGGCGACCGCCTTGATCACCTTACCCGCTCGGCGATGTTGAGTAGCAGTCGTAGCTTGAGCCCGCAGTGCACCTAGCTTGGTCGCGATCAGAGCTAGAAGCCGAAGCGAGCGAGCGAGAGTGAGCGAGAAGCAGAAACGGTCCGACGAGTGCGGTCGGGGTTCGAGCGTGTGCCTCGCTCTCGATTGTGGATGCGCCTCGTCGATTACGTACGGTCACCGTGCCTCTACGAGGCTAGACGCCCTTGCCCGCCGGGCCTGCCGCCCTGCCGCCCTGCCGCCCTCCTCGCCCTCGTCCTCGTCAAGCGCTCGAACTCTGCCGTGACCTTGCCAACAAGCGTGCGCCGATTTACGCACCGAGTATCAAGCGGAAAACGTCGTTGAAGCTGAGCGGAAGGTAGCGCGAGTCAGTACGAGGGACGCCCGGACCGCCCCGAGGACGAGGAGGGGGGAGGGAGCGAGGTCGGCGACGCACATGTAGTACGAGTTGCCCTCGGGGATGAGGTGGAAGGTCTGCGCGAACGAGAGAGGGTTCTGCTCCTCGCCAGTCTGTAAGGAGAAGGCGAGCGTGAGCGAGAGCACAGGAGGAAGAGAGCGCGGGAGGAGGACGCACGAGGAGCTGGCCCGTGACGAGGACGATCATGGACGCCTTGTCGGTCGCGGCAGGCTGCGCGTCCATGGTCGAGATCTGGTGCTGGATGGTCGTGAAGGGGAGGCTCTGCGGGCGAAGCGAGGGTCAGGACGAAGGTGCGGCAGGAGGGAGAGGAGGGGGACGCACGGCGAGCTTCTCGGTGATGGCGGCGGTGCCCTGGAACTGCTGCGCCTCGAACGAGAGCATCGAGTGGTCGCGCTGCGGGGACGAGTACGAGTCAGACAGGCTCGAGCGCGGCGAGAGAGAGAGAGAGAGAGAGAGAGAGAGAGAGAGAGAGGTGGACGCACGTAGAGCGGGCCGAGGTTCTTGCGGTCGGCGTCGAACGTCTGGTAGTAGAAGTCGGTGAACTGCTTGGCGATGGCGTTGATGTCGGCCTGCGTGCATGTGCGAGGGTCAGCTCTGTGCAGCGGTGCGCCTTTGCTCGACTGCTCGCCCGTCATCCGGAACCACCAGCTCGCGCGGAGCCGAGAGAGCCCT
>Ga0308170_10004672_pt1 | contig 10727 bp, 6 predicted proteins | sample PhyBR2_2_FD_202136 | JGI IMG/M metagenome (GOLD analysis project Ga0308170, IMG submission 202136) | Phyllosphere microbial communities from UC Gill Tract Community Farm, Albany, California, United States - DLSLSB.R2 | ecosystem: Host-associated > Plants > Phyllosphere > Unclassified | place... | reverse complement strand
TCCTCGCCCGGGTCGCGCTCGCACCACCACGGCTCGCCCCGCCAGCTTGCCGCGGCCCTCGCCCCCTCCCTCGTCCGACCTCCCGAACGTTCGCTGACCCAACTCGCCTCGCCTCGCTGCGCACCTTGCCTGCTCGCAGGTCTGCTGGTACTGGATCCGTCAACGTCGGCATCAAGTGCGTCTCCCTCCCTCTGCCCTCTCTCGAGCGCACGAGCGAGCCCAGGCTGACCCCCTCGTCTCGTCACCCTTTTCCCAGCGGCTTCGGTGCGATAACAGCCTCGCCTCGGCTCTTTCAGCGCAGCCGACCACTCGTACTAACTCGCAGACATGCTTGCTCCCCCGATCTACAGGCCGCATCGGTCGCATCGTCCTCCGCAACGCGTGAGCTCCTCTCCCCCATCCTCGTCTCCTCGAGCTCCCCCGCCTCGTCGCACCGCTCTCGCCCGCCGCATTGAGCAAGAACTGACTCGTGCATTCCCTCTCCGTCTACAGCATCGAGCACGGCGATGCCAAGGTCGTCGCCATCAAGTGAGCCCGCCCATCCCGGTCGTCGCCGCCTCGGCGACCCCCTCCCGCCTCGCTCGGGCACTGACCTCGCTCTCTCCCTACGTGCGCAGCGACCCGTTCATTGACCTCGAGTACATGGTGCGCTGCTCTCTTCCTCGTCCTGCTGCCGCCCTCGAGAACGAGCCGTCCCTGACCCCCCGCTCCCTCCCGCTCGCGCGCAGGTCTACATGTTCAAGTACGACTCGACCCACGGCCGCTTCAAGGGCGACGTCTCGACCAAGGACGGCAAGCTCGTCGTCGACGGCCACGCCATCGACGTCTACAACGAGAAGGACCCGGCCTCGATCCCCTGGGGCAAGTCGGGCGCCGACTACGTCGTCGAGTCGACCGGCGTCTTCACGACCAAGGACAAGGCCGGCCTCCACCTCAAGGGCGGCGCCAAGAAGGTCGTCATCTCGGCCCCGTCGGCCGACGCGCCCATGTACGTGTGCGGCGTCAACCTCGACTCGTACAACTCGGCCGACACGGTCATCTCGAACGCGTCGTGCACGACCAACTGCCTCGCGCCGCTCGCCAAGGTCATCAACGACAAGTTCGGCATGAAGGAGGGCCTCATGACGACCGTCCACGCCACGACCGCGACCCAGAAGACGGTCGACGGCCCGTCGGCCAAGGACTGGCGCGGTGGCCGTGGCGCCGCCGCCAACATCATCCCCTCGTCGACCGGTGCCGCCAAGGCCGGTGCGTCCTGCTCTCTCTCTCTACGTCGAAGAGTGGACGAGCGTGTCGATGACCCTGACTGACCCTCCCTTCTCCCCCTCCCCTTCCCCCCCACTTCCGCTCGACTTGCGCACGCGCTCCCCCTGTGCCTCTCTCGCTCGTCTCGCCCGGCACGCTCAACACACAGTCGGCAAGGTGAGCCCTCGAGTCTCTCTCGCGGCCGTCAAGCTTCGAGCGGCCCCTCACTGACTCTCCTTGTCCCTCTTCCCTGCGCCCAGGTCATCCCTGCCCTCAACGGTGCGTCGTCCCCCTCGCCCCCGCCCTATTCCGCCGCACAGTCACTGACGCTCCGTCGTCTCCCTCGCGCAGGCAAGCTCACCGGCATGGCGTTCCGCGTCCCGACGGCCGACGTCTCGGTCGTCGACCTGACGTGCCGCCTCGAGAAGGGCGCGTCGTACGACGAGATCAAGGCGGCGATCCGCGAGGCGGCCAACGGCCCGCTCAAGGGCATCCTCGAGTACACCGAGGACGCCGTCGTGTCGACCGACTTCATCGGCTCGACCTCGTCGTCCATCTTTGACGCGTCGGCCGGCATTGCCCTCAACGACAACTTTGTCAAGCTCATCGTGCGTCCATGTCTCTCTTGCGCTCTCGACGGGTGGTTGCCGTGAGCCCCGCGCCGTCGGGCCGTCGCTTCGTCGTCGACGTTGCCATGATGGACGAGGACTCGCACTGACCCTCTCCATCTCTCTTCCCTCGCGCGCAGTCGTGGTACGACAACGAGTACGGTGCGTCGACGCTCTCTCTTGCATGTCGAGCTCTATGTCGAGCCGAGGCTGACGCAGCCACCGCTCTTGCCCGCAGGCTACTCGCGCCGTGTCGTCGACCTCCTTGTCTACATTGCCAAGAAGGACGCCGAGTCGGCCAAGCTCTAAGCGGCTCGCCTACCCCCTCCCCCTCTCGCTTTCCTCTCCCTCTCTCTCTCTCTCTCTTTCGCTGTAGCCGCTGCAGCGCCTCCGTGCCCGTTCGCCTCGCCGTCTGTCCTCGAAAACAAGAAGCAGTTGGTCTCGCAGCGTGTGGGACGTGTGCGCGAGAGGGCGATAGTGACCTGCGAGCTAGTGTGAGCTGGCGTGTCGAGCGACAGGAGCCGAGACGAGCGAGGTTGGCCTGTGCGACTCGGAGGGGAGCGTTCCCCCGCTCATCGGCTCGCCGCCCTTGTCCCGCCTCTCCTCGCCTCGCATCCCCACCATGCGCGCTACCGCCCTGCTGCGACAAGCCGCTACACCTGGCACAGGCGCCGAGGCCTACGCCAAGTCGCTCGCGTACGCGTCCAGCCTCGTGCGGCGACAGGACCACGAGGCGCTGTGGGCGTCCTACTTCTACCCGCCACAGCTCCAGCCGGCCTACCTGGCCCTCAGGGCCTTCAATGTCGAGCTCGCCGGCCTCCCCGACCAGGTGTCGAACCAGATGATCGGCCGCATGCGCTTCCAGTGGTGGAAGGACGCCGTCCGCGGCCTGTACGAGGTGCGTCTCTCTCTCTCTCCTCTCTCCCTCTCGGCTCTGGGCGTGTGCGAGCTCGGCATGGAGCCATGCAGAGCGAGCTGGACGAGCTGACCCAGGGAGGACCCGCCGCCCGCAGCACAAAGCGCCACCGCACCCACTCCTCAACCTCCTCGCCAACCTCCCGCAACGCCCCTTCCTCTCGCAGTACCACTTTGCGCGCCTCGTCACGGCGCGCGAGAACAACTTCTTGAACCCGACCTTCCACTCGCTCCAGGACCTCGCCGACTACAGCGCCGGCACCCAGGCCTCGCTCCTCTACCTCCTCCTCCAGGCCACCGCCGCCGGCTCGGCGTCCGGCGCGCCCATACCCGTCGGCGGCGCCGCGACCCGGCACGCGACGCCGTTCGAGCACGTCGGCCACGAGCACGACCCGGTCGACCCGGGCTCGGTCTCGGACCTCAAGGACGCCGACGACCTCACGCTCGACCACGCCGCGAGCCACCTCGCCGTCGCGACGACGATCGCGACCCTCGTGCGGTCAATCCCGCACCATGCCGCCAAGCGCGTCAACGTCATCCCGCTCGAAGTCGGTGCGTCCTCCCTCCCCTTCGTCGTTCCCTCCCTCCTCGAGCTCGACGATCACTGACTCCTCGGCCGCACGCCCGCAGCCGCCCGCCATGGCCTTCAAGAAGAGGCCCTCTTCCGACACGGGCCCGACGCGCCCGGGCTCCAGGACGCCGTCGCGCAGCTCGCCGGGATCGCAGAGGCCGAGCTGAGGACGGCGAGGGAGTGCTTCCAGGGGACGACGGGCGTACCGAGCAGGGCCGTGCCCGTCTTCTTGTCGGCGGTGCGTCGTCTCTTGCATCTGCTCGACTGCGCTCGAGTCTCTCGAGGCCTCTCGGCGCGCGAGTACTGACTCCCGCCTCTCGTCCTTCCCTTTTCCTCCCTCGTCTCGCTCGACATCCACCCTTGTCTCCCTCCTCCCCTCTCTCTCTCCACCTTCCCCCTCTCCTTCTTCCTCTCGTTCACCTCGCCTCTGGCTCCCTCCCCCGCCGTCCCTCCACCACCCCTCCGCGCCGCCTTGACAGACCCCAGCCCGCTCGTACCTCGACCGCCTTTCGGCCGCCAAGGTCGACTACAACCCGTTCGACAAGTCGCTGCAGGGCAGGTACTGGAAGCTGCCGTTCCAGGTGTGGGGAGACTCGCGCAGGGGCCATTTCTAGACGGGCGTCCTGCGGTCGAGGGAGATGGAGAAGGCGAGGAGGTCCGGGCGAGTAATCCAGCTCGCGCTCTTCTCGTCCTTGCTGCGCTGCTCGTGCCGATGTGAGACGTGACTGCGGTACTGCGAGAGCTCGCCGAGAGCCTCGAGAGCTTGCTTGAGTTGGGCTTGACGAGGCAAAGAGTGAGCCGGCGAGCCGGCGAACGGACCCTCTCACTTCTCTTCGCCGAGACCGTCGCCGCGGCTCGCTCGCTCGGCACCGCAGAGGAGCAGAGTTCGTCTCGAGAGAAGTGTGAACGCAGCGACTCCTGTGCAGGTGCACCGACGTCGAGCCTGGACGCTCAAGCCTCGAAACGCGGTCCAAGGACGGCCGTCGTCCCTCGCCTCGAGCCAGTTAACCATCCTCGCTTCCCTCTCGTCGATCTGCTCCTTCTGCATGCTCTCGACGCTCTCGAGGTCGTGCGCGCACCTGTCGCTCCGAGTCAGAGAGCATAAGCGGGCAAAGAGCTCGTCCTCTTCGACGCACGGACCCTCGTTCGCTCGGTCCTGCGCAGGTGCGAAGGCACTGTAGCCGGTAGATAGTACATTGCAACGCAGCTCTGCAAGCGGATCGTGCCGACAGCGGGAGCGCAGACTGGATGCCTCGGAGTCGGAGGGCGAGCGCGCCCAAGTCTGCGCCGTCGAGGCGATTTTTAATGCGGCCGTTTGTATTCGGCATTAGCCCGATTGGTAATGACGGCCCGACTCAAATATCGAGATGCCCTAATCACCATCAGCAAAAAGATTAGTCCGGCTCCCGATTACGCTCTCGGCGCTATGCTCGCAATACAAAGTGAGCTGCTAATCTCGCATTACCGATTTCTCCCGACCGTAGCGGCAGCTCGCGCAGGACCGGCTGCCGACCGGCCTAGTGAGCGCGCTATGTGGACCGAGAGCTACGTCCTGCTAGTGTACAGCGACGTGCACAAGGCAGGAGAATGGCCGCGCCTTGACGCAGTCGGAGCTCGCTTCGCTTGCGATCGCTCTCCCTTCGCGCTCGCTCTTTCTTCCTCGCCTTGCGATAGCTTCAGCACGTGGAGTGCGATGCGGCGACTGAGCGACTTGCTTTGGCGTCGTCCTCGAAGCGAAGCGACCAAGAGAGCGAAAGGACGCGCGCGCACGCCGCTCGGACCCTCGCCGCCCTCGCGCCTCCTCTGTGCTTCTAGCTCCTCCTACGCTGGTCCCTGCACCGCAGTCGCAGCAGGAGACGATCCCATATCGAGCCTGCGAGAAAGAGCCGAGCAGAAACTGCACTGCGCGCAATGCTAATGCTGAATACGAACCTGCGCTTGCTCGATCTACTAATCCGGCTCGGCCTCGTTCGGCGTGTCACGGCTCCGACGGGCTTGGCGCTCTATGAGGGTTGACATGTATACTCAGAGCAGCTAGAGTACGCATCACGACACCGAGCGACCGGGAGGAGGACGAGGAGCGCAGTTGTGGACGCCGACTCGCTCGCTGACGTCGCTGACGGCTCCGTCCCTCCTCTTCTCACATCCGCGCAGGTCTGCCTTCTTCTCCACGTCACAAATAGAGTGCATTGCGTCGCCCTGTCCCATCCTGAGCGCTGGCGAGAGCGAGAAAGAGAGCGAGAGCGAAATGAAGCGGCGAGCGAGCACAGCGCTCAGGCCTCGTGCCCACCTTTGTCTGCGTTCGCGCACTCGCGGATGGTCGTGCAGAGTGGCTCGACTCGTGCTCACGATCGAGCCGAGAGCGGCAGCTTGCACAGCGGCGCACAGCCTCGACACGAGCGCACGGCGAAGCGAACGAAGCAAGTCAAGCAAGCAGTTCCTGACTCTCGAGAGCTAATGCGGGCCGCGCATCGACGTGCTCGGCAGAGCACGGCTTACTCGCCGCCGAAGCGCACACTCGAACACCCAGGAGCGCTCGCAGAGGAACAGGGAAGAAGAAGCGCGACTCGGCGAAGGCGAAGAGGTGCTTTGCAGGGCGTGCGCGAGAGGGACACAGAGAGCGGAAGATGGTTCACGGGCGTGTTACAACAACCAGTAGAGGGCGGGTGAGATACGAGGAAGGAAGCCGAGGAAGGTTTGCGCGTGCGAGGGATGCCGGGAGCAGAGGAGGAGAGGAGGGACGGCTTCGAGCCGTCTAGGCGTCCGAGGCCGCGGCGGCAGCGGCGTCCTCGAGGTGCAGCGCCTCGACGCCGTTCGTCAAGACCTGCGCTTGCGGCGGCATTGGCGGCGACGATGCCGGCGACGATGACGACGAAGACGAGGTCCGTGCGCGCCCGTTTGCCGGAGGCAGGTCGCGCGGCTCGTCGTCGTCGAGCTCGGGCGACACGGGCTGGAGAGGCCGTGTGACCTTAGCGGGTGTCGGCGGCTGGGTCGTGAAGGTGGGGAGGACGTGGTGGGGCGCACTTGGCGGCGGCGAAGGAGGAGGGGCAGAGACGCCGTCGGTCGAGACCGGCCGTCCGAGGTCGTCGACGACGGCGACGGGCGAGGCCAGCGCCGGCTCGTCGAGCGCCTCGTCGACTGCGGCAGCATCGAGCTGCTCCCCTGCGTCCGACGACGAGCCCGACGCCTCGCTGCGCCGCTCGCGCTCGACGTCGACCTCGTCCTCCTCGCTCGGACCCTGCTCGACCTCGTCGTCCCGCTCCTCGTCCTCGTCCTCGAGTTCGGCCTCCTCGACGTCCTCGGGCCGAGGCAGCGTCACCTCGATGTCGCCGATGAGGAGCGTCTCGCGCCCGTCGGGCCCGGTGCGGATGTGCGGCGCGCTGCGCCCGCGCAGCCGCTTGGCCGCCGACGCCGAGCGCGCCGCCTGGTCGTCGACGCCCTCGCCGCTGCGCCCTCGGCTGCGCTCCTCGTCGTCATCGAGGACGAGCGCGTCCACCTCGGCGTCGGCCTCGGCCTCATCCGCGTCGGCCTCGCGCGTGCTCCCGAGCGCAGTCCCCCTCCCTCTGGGGCCGCCGCCGCCTTCGCCCGGCGTCGCGCGCTTGGTCGACGTCGGCACGACGCCGTACGGCACCGAGCCCCAGCCGCCGGCGCCGGCGAGGTACGCCGCGCTGCCGCCGCTCGCGTGGTAGTGCGCGTAGCTAGGGAGCGGGAGCATCTCGGGGAACGACCCGAACGCGATGTGCGACGAGCGCGCGATCGTCTCGCGGTCCTCGGCCGGGAAGATCGGGCGCGGCGCAGAGGTCGAGCTGCCCGGGGTCGTCGAGTGGAGCGCGGCGGGCGAGACGAGCGTCGTCGACGACGACGACGAGGCGTGCGCCGAGTGGTGCGGGTGCTGGAGGTGGTGGTGGTGCGCGGCGAGCGAGTGGGCGTGCGCGTGCGGGTGCGGGTGCGCAGAGAGGCCCGCGAGGCCGTTGAAGCCGAGGCCGAGCGACGCGCTGCCGCCGAGGGGAGGAGGGTTCGGCGGGGCCGTCGCCGAGAAGGGGAGCGGCGTCGGCGGCGCGGCGTACGGGTTCGGGTAGGCGGGCGCGGCGTGCTGAGCCTGCGAGCCGAGGTGGTGCTGCTGCTGCGGGTGCCCGTGGTGCTGCTGCTGCTGCCCGTGCTGGTGCCCGGGGAGCTGCCTCGGCAAGCTCTGCAGCCTCGGGCCGACGTGCGACCCGCCATACCCTCGCGCGCCGCCTGCGCCTGCGCCGTACCCGCGTCCGTACGCGCCCGACGACGAGCCGTACGCGCTCGACGGCGCCGGCGGGTGCCCGGCAAAGTAGGCCGACGACGCGGCGAGGTCCGGGCTGCTCGGCGCCGTGAGGCTCACCGTCGTGCGCGGCGGCGGCAGCGCGTGGCTGCCGTGTGCGGTTGGCGCGGTCGCCGCTGCGGCCGACCCGGACGACGAGCTCGAGCTCGAGGCCGTCGGCCCGCCGGCGTCGCTCTGCGACGACGAGATGGCCGACCCGCCCGCCGGCGCCGACGCATCAGCGCCGCCCTGGAAGAAGCGGTGCAGGTCGACGCCGGCACCGCCCTGCTTGCCCTGCGCCGCCGATGCCGCCGACGCCTCGCGCGCTCCTCGCGCGCCCGCGCCGAGCCCCGCCGGCGCGCCGTTCCACGACGACCTGCGCTCGTGCACTCCACCGCCCTGCGCCGACGAGCCCGAGGCCGAGCCCGACGCGGCCGTCCCGCGCGGCACGAACGCCTCGCCGAGCAACTGCTCCCCCTGCTGACCCTGCTGCGGCTGCGGCACGCCCTCCTTGCCCTCGTCCCGCTCGCCGCTTGCGCTCGCCGTGCGCTCCTTCCTCGCTGCCGCCGCGCCCGGCGCGCTCGAGAGGTGCACCGTTGCGCCGTTGGCGGCCGCCCACAGCGGCGGCGGGTGCGGCTGCTGCTGCTGCTGCTGCGGGTGGTACGAGTGCGGGTGGAGCGTGTGCTGCTGCTGCTGCTGGTGCTGATGCGGGTGCTGCGGGTGCGGGTGCTGGTGCGGATGAGGGTGCTGCTGATGCGGGGAGCCCTGCGCTGCGGCGAGGCGAGGCGACGGCGCGCTGCGGCGGCGCGGGCTCTTGGGCCCTGCGGTGGCGGCGGCGGCGGCGGTGGCTGAGGGCGTGGAGGTCGAGGGCGTCGCCGTCGACGACGACGAAGGCGAGGGAGAGCCGGGCGGGCCGCCGCGGTACGGGCTCGCGTGCTGGTGCGGTGGGGCGTACGCGCCGTGGTGGTGCGCCGGCGCGCCGTAGTGGTGCGCGTGCGCGTGGCCGTACGCCTGCGCCGGATGCAGGTCGGCCGCAGCGGCGTCGGCCGGGTGGATGAGGAGGTAGTCCTCGCGCTCGTCGCACAGGGCGCCGATGAGGGTGCCGACGTTCTCCTCGGCCGAGGTCGACGTCGCCGCACGAGGCGGCGTCGTGAGGATGCGGAACGCGCGCATGAACTCGCCGCGGATCTGCGTGCAGCGTGAGGAGAGTGAGCCTCGTCGAGCGAAAGAGGAGAGAGCCAGAGAGGGAGGGAGAGCGACGCACAGTGTACAGGCCGTCCCGGGTGACGGTCCGCGCGACGTTGTAGTCGAGCTGGAACGGGTCCTGCAGGGGCGTGCGCGCCGTCAGTGAGTGCTCTCGAAGCGCACGTCGAGGAGGAGAGAGGGAGCGGGCGCACCTCTATGCACAGCTTGTGCTGGTCCCGCACGATCAGCTCGGGGTCGAACTCGAACTGCGCGCACGGTCCGCTCGGCGTCAGTCCTGCTCGTGCGCCGGCTCGCTGCACTCGACGAGGAGAGGGAGAGAAGGGACGCACGTCGGTGTGCCACCCCTTGGTGACCTTCTGCATCGTGCCCTTCTCGCTGCGGATGCTGACGACCTGGTGCGCGTAGTTGAACTCCTTGCTCCAGTACCGGAAGAAGTCGATCAGGAGCTCGCCCGCCGAGTCGGTGTTGAGCGTCTCGAAGACCGAGGGGAGCGCGTCGACGTCGTCGAAGAAGGCGATGTCGTGGCCGTCGTAGGTGAGGTCGTCGAGCGGGGTCGCGTCGGGGAGCGGGAGGCGCTGCAGGTTGCTGCTTGGCGAGCAAGGCGGGGGTGAGGGCGTCAGTGACTGCGCTCGGCCTTGAGCTCGAGAGGAGGGACAGGGAGAGAGAGGAGACGCACGGCAGGACGGGCGGCTGCTTGACGTGGGCGAGAAAGTGGATGACGAGGAGGACGTAGCCGTACGAGCTGAGGGTGCCGCGGTACGGGTTGTTGATCTTTCGGCGCTTGGTCCACACCTTGACTGCGGGCGGGCGAGGTGGGCGGGCGAGGCGAGCGGGCGCGAGAGGAGGAGGGTCGAGAGTGAGACGAGCGGGCGAGAGGGGAGGGAGTGGGAGAGGGCGATAGGTAGAGCGTCGAGAGGGAGTGAACGGAGGTGGAAAGCGGCCGAGGGAAAGGGGTGGGAGGGAAGAGAGAGCGAGGTAGAGTCGGCGAGAGGGGCGAGAGGGGGAGGGAGTCAGTCCGGCTCGACGGCGCCGGCGCGAACAAAGGAGGGAGAGCGCGACGCACGGAACAAGACGAGCGTGCGCAGCCTCGAGTCGACCATGGCGTACGTGAGGAGCAGGCGCGTGTTCTCGAGCGCGAGGCGGTTCTCGAAGCCGATGTCGCACGCGACGCCGGCCGGACAGGCGGGAGTGGCGGGCATCGTGAGCTTGATGATGGGTATTCGCGCGCGGGGGAGCATCTTGACGTAGAAGTTGGTTTCTGCGGGGCGTCGGCTGGGCGTGAGCGGGTGGGCGGCGAGAAGGGGAGAGAGGGAGAGGGCGACGCACCTTGCTCGATGAGGCGGCCGAGGAGCTCGACGAGTTCGGCGGGCGCGCGCACCGGGGCGTCCTTGGCGAGGAAGCAGCACAGGTCCATGTCTGTGTCGGGCAAGGAAGCGGGGTCAGGAGGGCTGCGTGCTGCCGGGTGCGGTCGAGCGCGCGAGAGGAGCTGGGGGAGAGGGGAGGGCGACTTGCCCGAGTTCTTGAGGGCGAAACCGTTGGCCATCGAGCTGTGGGAGCGTGTGCGAGTCAGTGTGGGCCGTCGCCGCGAGGTGGAGAGAGTGGGTTCGGCTCGGGTGAGGAGGAGAGGGAGGGACGGACCCGAAGGGGAGGAGCTTTGCGCCGGGCGAGACCTGTGCAGCGAGCCTTTCGAGGTACTGGCGGGCGAGTTCCTTTGCCTGGTACTCGTCTGGCTGAGGGACGACCGAGGGGACGAAGGTGGCCTCGAGGTAGTGGGTGAGGTCGCGAGCATGGAGGTAGGCCGGGTGGTGGGCGGGGTGTGGTGGTGGTGGGTGTGCGGGTGCTTGAGGTGAGTGCAGTGGTACTGGTGCTGCTGCTGGAGGAGGGAGCCGAGTGC
>Ga0308170_10004671_pt1 | contig 10729 bp, 9 predicted proteins | sample PhyBR2_2_FD_202136 | JGI IMG/M metagenome (GOLD analysis project Ga0308170, IMG submission 202136) | Phyllosphere microbial communities from UC Gill Tract Community Farm, Albany, California, United States - DLSLSB.R2 | ecosystem: Host-associated > Plants > Phyllosphere > Unclassified | place... | reverse complement strand
TGGTAACCGTCCTCCCGAACATGGATTATGCGCAAACCGTTTCAGCCGATAGCCAAGGCTCGCGGCTCGGCCAGCCACGCATCCGCGGACGTCGGCATGTCCGGCTCCGCGGTGATCGACGCACAGGCGCCGGTAGAGCTTATTGCGGCGCAATGGACCACAATGGTCCCGTCTGCCCGACAACCGCTCGGGAGGCCTCCATCACGCACCCTGCACGGCGCCGTGCAGTCGAAAACATCGCCCAGTGCGCCAGCAGGCGATTACCAGATCCCTCAGGTCCAGACGCGCTTGCCAACGGGCCCGATGCGATCGAAACCATCATGACCTCCGGCGAACCCGCAGGTTCGCGCGTCAGGAGTAATTTATCCGCGGACGTTGAGCTAACTCACCGTTGTTTAGCGCCCAGCCAGCGCTTCGTCCTCAGCCAGGCCCGCTCAGCCACCTTGCTTGCACGATCCTCAGAGTCGCGCCGTCGCAGACGCCTCGCAGCCGTGGCTCATAGTCCACCGCCTCGCCCAACCATGTAATTCCCAAGACCCGTTTGGCGCCGTTCCAGCTTTGTCTCGCGAGCAGTCGCACAATGCTGACCCGCCCGATCGCGGACGCCGACCGAGGGCGGCTATCCGTCATATCAATCCAGAAAAAGGGAACGATAGGCATCGCCCGTCACCGTTTTGCAGTGTCGTTTTCGACGTTCGCCGACACGTGCCGAAGCACCGGATCGCGGGTCAGGAGCGCCCGCGCCAGCTGGGCGTGCATCAACGCGTTGGGATGCCCGTCGAGCGCGATGAGGAAGGGAAGCGGCGCGGCGTCGAACCCCGGCTGAAGATCGTTCGCGGTGACCGTTCGCAGCTGCAGGGCGCGTAACGCTCCGACCATCGCCGTGACGTTCTTGACGCGGTCGCGCACCGGGTCGCTGAGATCCGGCCAGACGATGACGAGAAACTCGAGCCGGGGATATAGCCGGCGCAGGCCATGCACGGCGGTCTGGACCACCGCGCAATAGCGGGCGAGGTCGAAGGCATCCGGCCGACGGTCGAGCCCGAACACGCGCGAATAGACGACCGAGTGCGACAGACCCGCGGCGAGCGGTCCCGGCACATAGAGCCGATCGTCGAGGATCGACTGCCCCAGATCGAAGCCGCCCGCATAGTCGAGCCTGCCCCCTCTCAGCCTGTAGCGGGGCCCGTACTCGTCCCAGCCGCGCAAACCGGCGACGCGCGCGATGTTGTTGGGCAGCGTCTGATACACGGCGAGCGTCGGAAGGCGTCGATCGCAATGCGCCTTGCCGGCGACATCGCCGTTCAGGACCTGCCACAGCATCTGGTGCGCGCTATACCCCGTAAACGCGAAATTGCGCGCAAGGACGCGGCCATGGCTTAGCACGCCGAGCTGATACGCGGTGGTCTGGTCGTTCTCGACCCCCTCCCCCCACGCCATCGAATCGCCGAACATCAGGATACAGGCGCGCGCCGCGTCGGGGCCTGCGGGGGGCATGATCCGCAGGCCGTCGCCGTCGACGTCGTACCGGACCGCGTAGGCGACGCGACCGTCGACCGTCCGGATCGAGGTCGCGCCGGCATCCGGCCTTGGTCGATAGCCGAGCCCTGCTGCCGGCATCACCACGAACTGCCCGGGCTGCGCGAACGTGCCGCCCATCACGGTCCCCGCCGGCAGACTATAGGGGTTGCGGTGCTGCCCGATCCACAACGCGCCTTCGCACAACCCGAGCGCGCCCGTCACCGCAGCCAGATTGATCCACCCCATGCGTGCGCGGGGCGAGCGAGCCCGGCGAAAGAGCATGATCGCGGCGGTCGTCCAGAGCAGGAATATCCAGCAGAGCGGCACGGCGTCGATCCGCCACCAGATCATCGCGGTTTCGAGCGCGACGAACGCCAGCCCGCCGAAAACCACGCCGGCTCGAGCGGGAGCAGCGCCGCGCACGGGGATCAGACGATGGCGTAGACGAAGGGCGCGACGTAGCTGAGGCCGCCGGCGAGGACGAGCAGGATGCTGGCGATCAGGATGAGCAGCAGGATCGGCAGCATGAATATCCGACGACCGCTGGAAAAATGACCGATCAGCTGGACGATCGTCAATGCACGCGAGGCGAAGTTTCTCGCCGCTGTCGTTTTCTTCATGCCGCAACCGCTCCCTTGCTGATCATGACGTCGCCCAGCACCATGAAATCGACCGGGTGCGACAGGAAGAATGCGAGCGCATCGGCTTCGCAGCCGACGATCGGCTCGCCATTGCCGTTGAGCGAGGTGTTCAGCACGATCGGTGGCGCACCGCGCGCCTGCATGCGGTTCAGCAGGCCGAAGAATTCGGGCGCGCCCTCCTCGCTGACCGTCTGGATACGCGCCGTGCCGTCGACGTGACGCACTGCGCCCAAATCGGTCGCGCGGTGTTCCAGGACGTCGGACGTGGTCGTCATATAGGGTGTCATGTCGTTGTCGTGCGCGGCGAACCATTCGCCTGCACGGTCGCGAAGCACCGCGGGCGCGAAGGGGCGGAACGGTTCGCGTTTCTTGACGATCTGGTTGATCCGGTCGCGCATGCCCGGGTCCTGCGGCGCCGCGATGATCGAGCGCTGGCCGAGCGCGCGCGGCCCCCATTCGAAGCGTCCGCGGGCGAACGCGCCGACCTTGCCCTCCAGGACCAGCCCAGCCGCCGCATCGAGCACGTCCGCGGGCTCCTGCCAGCCGATGCCGAGCGAGGTACACAGCGCCCGCGCCGCATCGGTCGATATCGCCACGCCCAACGCCGCGCTGGTCATGGCCTCGGGCCGCGCGCCGTCGAGCGCGATCGTACCGAGGATCGCAGCCCCCAGAGCGCCGTCCGCATCGCCCGCCGCAGGCTGCACGAACAGCCGCGAGAAGCCGCTCTCGCGCAACACCCGGGCATTGGCGACGCAGTTCAGCGCCACGCCGCCAGCGAGGCACAAATTGGCGCTGCCGGTTCTCCGCCTGGCCTCGCGCGCGAGCCCTAGCAGCGCCTCCTCGGTGATCCATTGCAGTGACGCCGCGATATCGGCGAAGCGCTGATCGTCACCGTCCTTCCCGAGATTCCAGGTCTTGCCGCGTTGACGCGCCGGACCGAGCAAGTGTTCGAGCTTCGGGCTGAACGCGATATTGGTGTCGGTGTGGAAGGCGAAATACTCCATGCCAAGTTCGAAAGCGCCATCGGACTGGAGCCGTAGAAGCTTGGCGAATTCGGTGTTGAAACGCGGCTTTCCAAAGGCGGCCAGACCCATCACCTTGTATTCGCCCTCGTTCACTTCGAAGCCGAGAAAGGCCGTCACCGCGGCATAGAGAAGGCCGATCGAATGCGGATAGGGTATGCTCGCCAGGCACTGCAGCCCGGCGCCGACCCCGTGCCAGATCGCCGTCGACTCGGCCTCGCCCATGCCATCGATCGTGAGCACCGCCGCGTCCTCGAACGGACTGGGGAAGAAGGCACTGGCGGCATGGCTCTCGTGATGGCCAACGGTCGTCACCAAGCTGCGCGGCACGCCGAGCATGGCGGCGATCCCATCGAGGACCCAAACTTTGCCACCGATTTGCGATTGCAGCGCCGAAGGAAATTGTCGCCACGAATGCGGGAAGGCCTCGAGCGACGACATGACGACGCGCTCCAGCCGCGCGAACGGGTTTTCGTAAAAGACCACGCGATCGAGATCCTCGGCGGTGATCCCGCCCTGATCCAGACAGGCCTGTGCGGCCCGTTTCGGCAAACCGGGATCGTTCTTGCGCCGCGAAAAACGCTCTTCCTGCATCGCCGCAACGATCTTGCCGTCGATGATCAGCGCCGCCGCCGAGTCATGATAATAAGCGGAGACACCCAGTACCGCACTCATGCGCCGGTCCATTCCAGCACCGCCGGTGCGGCGGCCTCGCTTCGCACCGGCGGGGCGGTGACGTGGTTGGTCCATCCGGCAGGCCTTCGCCGCCATGCGGTCGCCAGTCGCGTGAGCGGCGCGCTGACTACATAGATCAGCAGCATCAGCGCGAAATAGGTTTTCTCGGCGAGGAAGCGGCCCATGCGCCGCCATGTCCGCCATTTCTCCCACAGTCTGGCCGCGCGTATCTCCGCGCGCGCGCGTTCGGCACTGCCCGCCAGTTCGACCAGAAGATCATAGGTGTAGCTCTGATGGCGGGACTCGTCGCGAAGGATGGCGTTGAACATCGCTTCGCTCTTGCGATCGCCCTGACGCTCGAACCAGTCGCTATAGGCACCGAACTGTTCGCAGGCGCGCCGCTCGCCGAGATGGACGAACGCGAGAAAGCGCACCTCGCCCAGCGACGCGAACAGATCCTCGGTGTCCGCCACGGGATACCCGAGCGAAGGCAAGCCTTCGCTCAGCCGCAACTCGCTCGATCGGGACGCGAACATGCGGACGTGGCGCGCCTCGTCGAGCATGTGCCGCAAGTAGAGCGCGCGACGCTCGGCGCTGGGCGCAAGATGTGCGGCATTCGCCAGATCGAGCATGCTGCCATGCTCCGCCAACGAGAAGCCAAACAATTTGCGCGCAGCGTGGCCCGGCACACGCCAGATTATCGGGTTTAGCAGACGTGCGAGAATTGCGACCATCGCGACCTCCTGTCGAGAGCGGGCGGATCAGCGGCTCGTTGCGCCCTTTGGCGCCGGCGTCGTCGTCGTCGGCGCAGCTGCCGCCGACGCTGGAGCGCTCGCAACGGATGCCGAAGGGTTAGACGCCGAGAGGCTAGCAGCCGACGACGCCAACGAAGCAGCCGAGGCCGAAGACGCGAGTGAAGCCGAAGAAACCAGCGAAGCCGTGGACGCTTCCTTCATGCCGCTGTCTCGGCCCATCCAGAAGGTCCCGCCGAGAACCAGGATTGCCAGAATAACACCAAGCAACGCGTGAGATGTTCTATCCATTTCGACCTCGCAAGATATTGATTATCTAAATACGACTCGCTTAAGGTGATACTATGTTTTACATAGTTTATGTCAATGTGGACATTGTCGACTTTGGTTCAAATCATAGTATTTGCGGAAAGGGTATATATTGTGAAAACTGGATATCATGACGATTCCACGTCTACTATTGCATCCATTTCTGATGAACTACGCGATATATCGAATAGATCGACATTCCACGGCGTCATCAGTTCTGCAGATGCAGCATCGCTCGCTCAGAAAATGGGCGTCAGCCTGGAAGATCTGGCCAGCGAGCTCGTGCCGTTCGCCCAACAATATGCCGTCGTGCCAATCTCGAACTACAAGGTCGGCGCGGTCGGCATCGGCCTGACCGGCGCGCTATATTATGGCGCAAATCTGGAAGTCGCCGGCCAGGCGCTGAGCTTTACGGTGCATGCAGAACAGGCGTGCGTAGCGAATGCCTGGGTGAACGGAGAGCAGGGCCTGGCGACACTCGCGATCTCCGCTGCACCATGCGGATATTGCCGCCAATTCCTGTACGAACTCGTCGACGCGGCGACACTGACGGTCGCCCTGCCCGGCCAGCCCGTCCAGCCGCTCACCTATTATCTGCCCGATCCTTTCGGCCCGCACGACTTGGGCGTGCAAGGGGGACTGATGCAGGCGCAGGCGAACGGTCTATCGGTAGGCCAGTCGCTCGATCAAACCGGTCTGGCCGCGCTGGCCGCGGCGAATGCGTCGTACAGCCCGTATACCGGCACCTTTGCCGGCGTCGCGCTGCGCACCAGCGCAGGCGTGATCTGCACCGGTCGCTATGCGGAAAACGCCGCGTACAACCCCAGCATGTCCCCGCTCGAGGCGGCCTTGTCGCAACTCGTCTTCTACAACCAGCCATTCGATACCATCGTCGAGGCGGTGCTGGTGGAGGCGCCGGGTTCGGCCAGCCAGGTCGGCGCGACGCAAACATTGCTCGGCGCGATTTCCAGCACGCCTCTCACGACCTACGGGACGACCTGACCCCCGCGCCTACCGGGTCCTGCCTTCGAAAGCGGATCGCATACAGTTCTTTTGGAATGGAGTGGGGACATGGCCTTCTTCGCAAACGCGACGACGACGGATCGGTATGTCCTGATGGGGCGGATCGTGACGATGAACCCGGCGGGCACAATCTACCCAAGGGGCATATTGTGTATCGATCGCGACAGGATCGCTGCCGTGGTGAAGGACCTATCCCACATCCCCGCCGAGTTCACCGGGATCACCCCGGTCGACACGCACGGGACGATCTATCCCGGATTGATCGAGCTGCATAACCATCTGAGCTACAATTTCCTGCCCTTGTGGAGCGTGCCGCGACGCTACACCAACCGCAATCAGTGGCGGACGACCGAGCCCGATTATGACGTCTGCATCTCTATCCCGGCCAAGCTGTTGGGATCGAACATCGACATCGATTATCTGCGGAGCATCGCGCGCTTCGTGGAATGCCGTTCCCTTTTCGGCGGCACGACCAGCACCCAAGGACTGAGCAGCAGCAGTTCGGCAGGCGCCACATGGTATCAGGGCCTGGTCCGCAACGTCGAGGCGCCGGATGACCCGATCTTCCCGGCTGCGAGCGGACAGACGCTGGATTACGCACCGGATGAGATCGCCACCAAGCTCGTTCCGGCGCTCGCAAAGGATCGCCCCTTCTTCTACCATTTGAGCGAGGGGACCGACGCCGATGCGCGCCAACGCTTCTTGGATTTGCACTATGTGCCTGGAACATGGGCGATCGATGACGACCTGATCGCGATCCATGGCACCGCGCTTCAGGCCGGTGACCTGTGCCAGTTGGCCAATGCCGCGGGAATGGTGTGGTCGCCGCTGTCCAATCTGCTGCTCTACGGCGCAACGGCGGACGTGGCTGCCGCGAAGCGCGCTGGCGTCAGGATCGCGCTCGGATCCGACTGGTCACCCAGCGGCAGCAAGAACCTGCTGGGCGAACTCAAGATCGCCCGTAGCGTCAGCGAGCATCTCGGCGGCCTTTTCACCGATATGGAATTGACCCGCATGGTCACCTCGAACCCCGCCGAAATGCTCGGCTGGGACGGACAGGTTGGCAGTATCGAGCGCGGTAAAAAGGCCGATCTGCTCATTCTCGATGGAGATACCCACGATCCCTATCGTCAGTTGGTCGGCGCGCACGAGAATGACACGCTGGCGATTGTTATCGATGGTCGTCCGCGTCACGGCAGGATGGGATTTCTGGACTTCGACGCCACCCGGCAAGAACATGTCGTCATCGGCGGGAAGGACTACAGCCTTGATCTAACCGAACCCGGCGCTGCCCCCCTCGCTGGACTCTCGCTCGCTACCGCGATCGCCAAGCTTACCTACGGGCTCGCCAATCTCCCGCTATTGGCTGAACAAGCTGCAACGCTATCGGTGCAAGCCGCCGCCCTGGTCGAGCGCGAAACGACCGCCATTGATTTCGAACTGGAGGACGATGTCGACGTCAGGACCTTCCAAACCATGGCGCTTCACGCGATGCCCAACCTGAAACCGCTGTCCTTGCCGCCGATCACGGCGGTGGATGACGCCGACTTTGTGCCAGCGCTGAAGGCAAACCCTAATCTACCGGCGTATCTTCGCGACGCCCTGTAAGCGCGCAGGTCGGTATCACTCGACGCTACTTTTCAGACGACTTCCCCAGTCATCATTACCGGTTCGCGAGTCCTGAAGGCCGTACGTCCGACATCGTACCCCGGCCGCAGGTCAAGGATGCCGCCCCTCAAGGACAAGGGGCGCCACCGGCCATTCGAAGGCCGCCAGTACTAGGATATCGTCGACGTTGACGTTCGCGTGTTCTTCGCTGGCTAATGTCGCGATGTCCTTCGCGGGGCTGCCCCCGCGGTGGACGCCGGGCTTCCACAGCGTCGGACCGATCGCCCTCCTCTACCTCGTCACCGAGGCGCTGCCGATCGAGGCGCGCACCAAGACGGACTTACCGCTGATCGGTACGATGGTCTTCATAGAGCTTTCCGGCGTTGCGGATCCGCAAGGGGACTATGCAAGGCCAACCTTATCGATCCCGGCGACCCCGCGAGTGCCGGGAACGCGTCACGCCCCCGGCATCCGATCACTTGGCGGGCATCTTCATGCCGGACATGGCATGGTTGGCGTGATCGCCACCTTTGGCCATATCCTTGCAGCAGTCGCCTTTGCCGTCGTTGCAGCAGTCCGCCCCATCCTTGCAGCACGCCATGCTGGCGCAGCAGTCGGCCGCGGCGAACGCCGTGGCGGGAACGAACGCGAGCGCGATGGCCGCGCCGATGAACTTGATCGTCTTCATATAGGCATTCCTCGAATTACGTGATCGTCGATGTCGTCAATCGATCACGCGGTTCGCGGAGGCGGTGGCGCCGGGCCACCGGACAGGTTTTCCAGCGGCGCATACGACGCGGCCACGAGTCGTGCCGGTCGAGAGATCGGTCCGGCGGCGACAGACTGACGGTCGGCCTCGGTCGCCAGACACGCGCCGGCACAGGCACCGACAATGGTCTTTCCGTCAGTTCGACGGGTCGGCGCCGGGCGATCGCAGTCCGTCATGACGACATGCCCGGTTGCCGGCAACGCCGCCATCGCGAGGGACTCGCACAGCGGCCCCATGCGCACCAACATCATCATGGCGAGCAGGAGCAGCGCCGATGCGCGGATGATGCGACGCAGCGTCATGTCCTTCATATACTACGGGCCGCTGAACGCCGCCAGTACGATCGGTCCGCTGTGACGTGCGGCGGCTGCGCAACCATGGCCGCTTTGCGCGCTTCTCCCGTCAGCCCCGACGACATGGCCGATGCGCTGCGATGATGAGCGTCGCTCATCGCGGCATCAACGACGCGCCAAATTGTTCGAGGTGATCCGCCGGACTATATCGCGAACGTGCCGGGCAGCCACATTGCTGTCGCTGGCGCTCGAACGAACACATCGGCCCGTGGACGATCGCTCCAGGCCCTTGCTAGCCGACATGAGGACGCGCCGACATGGCCACACACGGTGCTGCCCCAGCGGCTCTTCGCGATGCGCCGCAAGGCGATGCCGGTCCGGCACGCTGGGGCGCGGTCTATGCGATGGCGCTGTGCAGCTTCGTGCTGGTCGCGTCCGAATTCTTGCCGGTCAGCCTGCTCAGCCCGATCGCCGAGACGCTGCGCCTGACCGAGGGTCAGGCCGGTCAGGCGATCGCGATCTCCGGCGTGTTCGCAGTCGTCACGAGCCTTGGTTTTTCGGTCCTGCTCGGGCGGATCGACCGCCGCCGCATCGTCCTCGCGCTGATCGCCATGCTGATCGTCTCCGGCGCGATGGTCGCGTTTGCACCAAGCTATCTGGTGTTCATGACGGGGCGAGCGCTGCTCGGTGTCGCGATCGGCGGTTTCTGGTCGATGTCGGCGGCGATCGCGATCCGGCTGGTCCCCGCGGAGTCGGTCGGCAAGGCGCTCGCGGTCATCAGCGGCGGGACCGCGCTGGCGACCGCGCTTGCCGCACCGCTCGGCAGTTTCCTCGGCAGCCTGATCGGCTGGCGCGGAGCGTTTGTCTGCGTCGTGCCGGTCGCGGTCGCCGCACTCGTCTGGCAAGCCATGGCACTCCCGAAACTGCCCGTCGCCGAGCGTCAGTCGGCGCGGGCGATGCTCGGCCTGCTGCGAAGCCGCGCGGTGCTGCTCGGGCTGTTCGCAGTCGCCCTGTTGTTCGCCGGCCAGTTCGCGCTGTTCACCTATCTGCGGCCGTTCCTCGAACAGGTCACGCACGTCAGCGTCGTCATGCTCTCGGTGATGCTGCTGATCGTCGGCGCGTCCGGTTTCGTCGGCACCGTCGTGATCGGTCGGTTCGTCGTCGAGCGCCTGTTCGTCACGCTCTGGGTGCTGCCCGCGGCGATGGCGATGGTCGCGGTTGGCCTCGCGCTGTTCGGCGGATCGACGATCGCCACTGCGGCATTGCTTGCGATCTGGGGCTTTGCCGGGACCGCGGCGCCGGTCGGCTGGTGGACCTGGCTCGCGCGCACCTTGCCCGACGATGCCGAAGCGGGCGGCGGGCTGATGGTCGCGGTGGTCCAGCTGGCGATCACGCTCGGCGCGACCGTCGGCGGTGTGGTCTATGATACATCTGGCGCCATACCCGAGTTTCTCAGCAGCGCCGGGTTGCTCGGCGTGGCGGCGTTGGCGGCGCTCCTCGTCGCGCGCCATGATCGCGACACCGTCACCAGACGATGAGCGATCCTCACTGCCTCGTTGAGCCATACCACCGACACGAAAACCGCATTGCCGCGTTGGTGTCCACGAAACATACCCTGGCTTGCGCGCAAGCCTGCAAACATGGTGGCGCGGCGCGAGCCGGTCGGGAAGGAAATTCAGTTTCATGTCGGATATCCCCGAACTCGAAGTGTCGCGCCGTGGGTTGCTGGCCGGCAGCGCCGCGACCGCCGTCGTCGCGGCGACGCCGGCCGCTGCCGCTCCTCCTCCCCAGACCAAGGCTGCGCCGATGATGCCCGTCAGTTTCGCAGTGAACGGCAAGCGCGAGACGCTGTCGCTCGATCCCCGCACCACCTTGCTCGACGCCCTGCGCGAGCATCTCCATCTCACCGGCACCAAGAAGGGCTGCGACCACGGCCAGTGCGGCGCGTGCACCGTGATGGTCGACGGCGTCCGGATCAATTCCTGCCTCAGCCTCGCGGTCATGCACGAGGGCGATAAGATCACCACGATCGAGGGCCTCGGCACGCCCGACAAGCTCCACCCGATGCAGGCGGCCTTCATCAAGCATGACGGCTACCAGTGCGGCTATTGCACCC
>Ga0308170_10004669_pt1 | contig 10732 bp, 12 predicted proteins | sample PhyBR2_2_FD_202136 | JGI IMG/M metagenome (GOLD analysis project Ga0308170, IMG submission 202136) | Phyllosphere microbial communities from UC Gill Tract Community Farm, Albany, California, United States - DLSLSB.R2 | ecosystem: Host-associated > Plants > Phyllosphere > Unclassified | place... | reverse complement strand
TGACATAGCCGCACGACGCGCCCCCCCCACGAAGGAAATGCTATGCCTTTTTCCACAACTGCTGATGGTCGCAAGTTCGCAGCAGAGACGGCCGATGGGACTGCGGCCGCAGTTCGGGAGGCGATAGCACGTGCGGCCAACGACTTGGGTGAGGCGGAGGCCATCCTCAGAACTGGACGATTGCCCGGGTGCGGGATGCGTGAAAGTCACGATCGACTTTACGAACTGGTATACCGCAACGAGCCAGCGCGCCCGTCCGATCTCCGTTGGTATGGAGACGCAGACTGGGCCGTGCGTGCGGCCGGGCGTTTGCAAGAAAACCGCGCTGCGGGTTACGTGGTGACCGGGCATCGCCGTGGCATCCTGAACGGGGAGGAGCTTACGCTTTTCGCAGCCGGCGATGACAGGATCGTTGAGCAACCCAATCCAGTTGCAGGGCGCAGCGGTCGTATTTGGACCTATGTGTCGGCTGAACAAGTCGCGTTGGCATTGCGCGGAACAGCGGCCGCACAGGCGCTGGCACGAGAAATCATACTGGTCCGCCTGGAAGCGGACAGCATTGGAGGCTCGGCGCAAATGGTCAGGAAAGCCCGTGACTGGTTGATCGACCACGATCCCGACCCGGCGGGTCACGTCGTCGTCGCTCTTGCCGATAGTGACGGCGTCCGAACCGTGACAATGCAGCGTTTCGATGCAGATGGTCAGCCGGCCACGACAACTGATCATCCGGTTTGCCTGGAAGACAATCTCTTGTTGCGAAAGACCTCATGGCATGATGCGGGTCCAACGAACGATGAGCTGTTGAACCGAAGCGGGCAACAGGTCCTCATCGGCCCGCTCGACCACCGATTTCAGGGACATGTCGTTGTCGGCGACGCGGAGTTCGAGTGGCTGAGCGGCGCCTATGGTTACGGTGCCGCCAGCACCGTTCCCGGCGTCATAACCGCATTGAAGACGCTCAAGGCCAGAATTCGCCGGGGCGAGACGATCTCGCTCTTTGAACCTGGCACGATGTATCAGCTTGAGGCTAGCCGCCTTTCTCCCTTCGAAGATTGGGTGCACCGGCATTTTCCTGGCATCGGTGCGATTTAAGTCGTTTCAAGCCCACCCGCTGCTCATCTGGCATTCTCGGTGCGATGATTTCTCGAAAGGCTCGCGCATTCCCAAAACTCGATCCCTCGCGAGGAAGCCGACCCGAGCAAAAACGCCCACTTGCAGTCATTCCGAGAGACCCGCTACGCTAGTAAAATGGCACTGCATCCTGATGTTGCTCGGCTCGCTGGAACACTCGAAGCAATGGTGACATTGCTAAAGCTGCACGGTGACAACGGATGGGCCGAGAAGGTTGAGCGGTGTAGATCGAGTATCGCACAATCCGATTATCACGGCGTCGATCGACTTTTGCGTCTCTACGGTGGAATGGGATCACTGAACGACGTGGTTCTGCAATCCGGTGGAATTGCCCCGGCAGAAGACAATGAGAGGTTTAACGCGCTTCGAACAGATGCTTGGAAACAGGTGAATGCACTGGCGCGAGACAGCGCGCGCGAGGACGGTAACTAACCGCCCAACCCGGCCATTCCCGAAATTCGATCCCTTGCGGGACAGCGCCGACCGTCTCGATCGCCGCTCCCAATCGAGAAACCAGACCTGCAGAAATCATTCCCGGGCACTTATGGAGCGGGCAGAGTAGGGAGAGGCTCCTTGGCTAGCCTGACAATCTCCGCGGCTAGATCGTCGGATGCTGCTGCCGCCTTAGGCCAATAAATCATGTCGCAGATAGGTACGTTAGGGAAAGTGCGCTCAAGAATACCGAGGCAAAAGCTGCTCCTTGGTTCGTCCGCGGCTTCGATGACGCCGATGCATTCCGCAACTTCCTGAACGGTAAGGTCGGGGATGCCCGGAGGAGGTCCCATCGCTGCCAACACCGCAAAATCACGTTCGCTGGTCCAACTGTTCAGGTTGCTAAACGTGACGCTATCATACCCCTGCGATCCCGCCAGCGCATCGGCTTCGGCGATGAGCGCGTCGCACTCTTCGTCAGCATCCAAACAATCCACTATCCGGAGAATGAGATTCTGCAATGCGTCGATCCGCTCCTGCGGGGGCGTCGGTATCAGCGCCTCAATCCTGCTGGGCATCGAACCTCTCCTAACCTTCGAATAATATCCGACCATGAACACCGCTGTCGAATAATCTCAATTCATCGAGCCTCGCTATTCGTTACCGACATTCCGTTTCCCATTTTTCTATCCTAGCGGGAATGCATTGGCTGCTGTGATCGCACTGCCCTATCGGCGCGCTGCGCGAGCTAAATCGCAGCAGCTTCGATCCGGTTCTGCAGGTCTTTGATTGTCTGCTCCACGGCATGCTGTATAACTGTATCTCCCGAAGCCCGCGCGGCCTCATATTCCGCCCTCCTAATTTTGAGCACTTGGCTGGCGACATGCCGCCAATCAGCAGCAGGTATGCCGTAATCGCGGGTTGCCTCTACTTGATCGAGAGCGCTGATCCCAATCAGATGAAGGCGAGGCCACTGATCGATTTCGTCGACATAAGCATAATCAAATTTGATCTTAGCATTTTCGGTCAAGGTCACCGTAACGTGATTCCAAGGTCTAGGCAGAAAGATATCGAGCGTTCTCATTCTCGCGAGATCGAACTTTATTGCCTCCTCAACCTCCTCGGGCCTGCTACCGAAGCCGGCATACTGCCCTCGCACACCGTTGCGACGGGTCCATTGACTGACGCCGGCAGTCTGCATCCACTCATGAAACTGTGCCTCGAACCGCATCTCCACAGCGTCCTCGGGGAAGATCGACCAGAGCTTTCGGCCAATGTCGCCAACGATTTCCTCGAAATGCTGCTTGTCTGCCATCGGTGTCCCAATCCGTTTATTAGTATTAGTTCGTCGGTCTCAGGCGGCAGGTCCAGTCCCGTTTCAAACGTCGTAATTCGGTGCCGGCCAACAGGAATCCCATTTCGCGATTCATTCCGGGAACGGTCTTGCCCAAGTAGGGCGCCGGCTGGATAGGTGTATCGCGTTTGTCGTGAGTACACGCATGGTAGACGCTGGTTTGGGGGTTTCTGGGAATGTCAGTTTCGAATCCGGGGGAGCCGGACCGCTCCTCGATCGAAGAATTCGTCGTCAGTTTCTGCCGAGAGTATAAGGCTTGGAACAACGATGCGTACGCAGCTTATTCGAGGGAAAACGTCGAGCAGCCTGCCGATGACTATTTTTCCGCATCATACGCAAATCTTCTTCGCCCCTTTATCACGCCCGAAACCCGAACGCAGCTGCCCAGTTTCGGATCTGACGCACGCTTTGACCCTGATCGGCTCACCATCCAGTGCGTCATGCCGACGAACGACGGCGCTACGGTCGAGTTCGCGATACAGTCCATGGTGGGTGAGTGGGCGGACGACTTCCTAGCAGATCTCACGTTTAAGCCGGTCATTGCTATCAGGCAAATCTACTATGTGGACCCTTATCCAGACGGTGACGTCGATCGTTTGGCATATCTTTAATTAGGCCATCACCGCGTGAAGCGGGGGGCATCACTGATCGACAGTGGCTAGGTACATTCTGCACTCGCTTCTGTGATTCCCACTTCAGCATCATTTTGAGACATTTGGTGTGCTCAGGATGCAGTAATCGAGATTATTGCACATCTCAAAGGATCAGTAGCGTGCGCGTAATATTCAACGACTCAATCGACCTCGGCTTCGCAGTCGCTGCTTTGATAAATGGCACAGTCGATAGGAAGGAAATTACCGATTGGGCCGCACGCGTAATTGACGAGGTGGAAGATCCACCAACCTATATTTATGTCATGCTGGACATGGAGCGCTACCAAGGACGTGGTCTTCATCACGAGATTGGATTTACGCCAACCAGCGGCGTAGATTCTGATGAAGAATTTCACTACCTCCGTGAGATAGCAGTGCGTCGTGGTAAAGAAGACTTTGACTATCTTGGAGGTAGGAGTCCTGTCAGCCTGGGTGCGGTCCGCAAGGCTTACCTAGACAATCTAATCAAAATGAATTTCGGATTCGATGTTCAATCATTGCCGCCATTGTACCTAAGAGATGCTTCGCGCACCCCATAGCTTTCGAGAAGCAGGCTCATGTAGCTTAACCTGGCGTCCATGGGACCGGCGTATCTTACTACCTTGATAGCATACGAGGTCCCTCGCCAGCGATTCCCGAAAGTCGATCCTCTTCGAGAAAGAGCGGCTGCGTCTGGGACGTCCGTTAACGCGATTTGTCTTCCTAATAGCGTACAGTCTCCTTTCCCTCCCATCACGACATTCGCGAACGGCTAGCCGGGCTTGAAAACCGGTTATTCGCAAATATGAACCAGTGTCCGAAGTTGGGGAGCGACGGAAGAGGCGTGAGCGTCCACTTGTGGGTCATAAAGGTGCCAATGCTGAACGCACGGTAGCAGTTCGGCAAGTGATATTAGGCTTCACCGATCATCACAATCGACACTTTCATTCCAGCGATCCGCACTGGTATCTTGGCACCTTGCCGTGCTGAAGGATCGGCGTCGAGCCGCTTGTTCCATTCTTCGGCGGCCCCCGTGAAATCCTCGTCGGGCGCGTGCGCTGTCAGCTATAGCGCGCCTTGATCGAACGCAGCATCACCCAGCGGCGTGTCGATGCAACGGGTAGACATACGGCCACCGGGCCCGCGGCTCTTGTCGAACAATGGCATTGTGACCCTGGTGGCGGAGCGCTTGGGCGCGGGACGGCCTGCCATCCCCGCATCGATGATTCCGATCCGCATTACATTCCTCCGTGCGGGCCTGCAGCGACTGAACTTGCGACCGACCGAAGGACCGAAAGCGCCAGGCTTGTCGATTGAAGCCGGCCTAGGCGCAGACTTTAGTCTCAGGCTGCCGGCTCCGGATGACGCGTCAGCTTCGAACGTCTCCGCCGCCGAAGACGACTTGATTGCGCACGGCAGGGGCGAACAGGCCGTAAAGAAACGGCAGGTTGCCACCGCTCGCCGCATCGAGAGCCGCACGGTGCTCGGGTGGCAGGGTGAGGCTGAGTGCGGCGACATTGTCGGTTACCTGCTCCGCCCGGCTCACGCCCAGCAGCGTTGATGCGACCCCGGGCTGCCCGACCACCCAGGACAGCGCGACGCGCGCCGGCGTCTCGTTAATCTCTGCTGCGATGCGCTTCAGTTCGTCGACGATCTGCCAGTTGCGCTCGGTGAACAACGTGTCGCCGAACGGATTGTCGCCATCGAGACGCTTGTCGTCGACGGGCCGCGCCGTGTCGTCCTGCCCGGCCTGGTTGGGGACGCCGCCCGCGCGCTTCGGACCCGCCTCGACGGTCGCGCGGTCATATTTGCCGGTGAGCATGCCATAGGCGAGGGGGCTCCAGGGCACGAAACCCATGCCCGCCGATCGCGCGAGCGGCAGATGCTCGGCTTCGACCCCGCGTTCGACCAGCGAATAGAAATATTGCAGACCGATCGGCGCCGGATCCCCCTGGACTCGCGCCAGCGTCGCAAGTTCGGCGACGTACCAGGCCGGTGTGTTGGATATGCCCCAATAGCGGATCTTGCCCGCTGCAACGAGCGCGGTCATCGTCCGCAGCAGTTCCTCGGCGGGGGTGACGCCGTCCCAGACATGCACCCAGTACAGGTCGATGAAGTCCGTCCGGAGGCGGCGGAGCGATCCTTCGACGGACGCTAGAATGTGGCGCGCGCCATTGCCGCCTGCATGATAGCCATGACCGGTCGCAAACCCCGATTTCGTCGCGATCACCAGCCGATCGCGCGACGATTGTGCGGCGACGAAACTGCCGACCATCTCTTCCGATCGCCCGCCTGCATAAACGTCTGCGGTGTCGATGAAATTTCCACCGAGATCAGTGTAGCGATCAAACACCGCACGGCTGCCGCTCTCGTCCAGACCCCATCGCGGCGTACCGAAGGTCATCGTGCCAAGCGCCAGCGGGCTGACGAGAAGGCCGGAGCGGCCAAGCGGGAGATAGGTGTCGAGGGTCATGGTGGCATCCTGCGTTGTGTTACCTCCAGATGGACGCCGGACCGCCCGAGGATTAGATCGTCTGCGGCGCATGGGTTGCTGAAGGATGTTCAGGAATGGATCGTGATCTCTGGTCCGGTCTCGCGGTGTTCGAAACTATCGTCGAGGCTGGCAGCTTCGCACGAGCGGCAACGCGTCTTGGATTGTCCGCCTCCGCCTTGAGCCATGCGATGCGGTCGCTTGAGACGAAACTGGGCGTCCGGCTGCTCGACCGTACCACCCGGTCGCTGGCGCCGACGCCCGCAGGCGAGGAACTGCTGGTGCGGTTGAGGCCGGCGATCGCCTCGGTCGCGGGCGCGCTGGCCGATCTCGACAATGCCCGCGAACGACCGGCGGGGCGTATCCGGGTCAGCGCGCACCGGGTCGCGGCGATTTATGCCATTCTGCCGCGGCTGGCCGACTTTGCACACGCCTATCCCGACATCGCCGTCGAACTGGTCGTCGACGACGGGCTCGTCGACATCGTCGCGGACCGCTTCGATTGCGGGGTCCGGCATGCCCAGACCCTGCAGGCCGACATGATATCGGTCCGTATCAGCGCGCCGGTGCCGCTCGTCTTCGTCGCCGCGCCGGCCTACCTCGCCGATCATCCCGCTCCCGTCGATCCCGACGGTATCGCCGCTCATCGTTGTCTGTGTTACCGATACACGTCCTCTGGCGTCGTACACCGCTGGGAATTCGAGCGGGATGGCCGAAAGGTGGAACGGTCAGTCCGCGGCGACTTCATCACCAACGATATCGACGTGATGCGCGACGCTGCAGTGGCAGGGCTGGGGGTGACTTGCCTGCCGCTGCCACATGCCGCGCTGCAACTGGCCGCCGGTACTCTGGTCGAAGTGCTGGCCGACTGGGCACCCACCTTGCCCCCGAATCACCTCTATTATCCGAGCCGACGTCAACCGACTGCCGCCTTTCAGGCCTTCGTGGCGGCAATGCGCATGTGATTGCAAATGTGCTTTGACAAGATTGAGAGCAGTTGATGGTCTGGATGACCACGAGGCGCTTTGGTGAGCGACGTCGCCGTCAACTTTCAAAGACCTAAGGGCATCAACGAGTGTCTGAAGCTGGGAAACGGGACGGCCGGTCCGAACGCCTGTAATTGGGTCTCCGCGGCCGCTGGTTGCCTGATCGCGGCATGACCAAGCTCGTCTTCTCCCAAGGTCTTTCACATCCTGGAACCCGCTGCTTTAAGAGGCTCGAAGACTTTCCGTTTCTCCGTGTCCACCAGCCCATATTGGGAAAGTTTATGCGGGGAAGGGTTTTGGGAAAGCGGTTTACTATGGTGAACGGTCGCGTGGTAAGCACGGCCGGCATACCAGTGAGAGGGCAGTAATGACGGACGCCGCAAACGTAATTGCCGTGGACCACACAGGCTTCGCTGTGTCGTCTTTGGACGAAGCCGTTCGGTTCTGGACGGGAGCGCTCGGTTTCACACTTGAGCGGCAATCGGAGATGGGGGGCGACTTCCTGCATCAGGTGACAGGTGTCGATGATCCGAGTGTGAAAACGGCGATCGTCAAGGCACAAGACGGTCACGTGGTCGAACTGTTGGAATATTCAAACGGGCTCCAGAACGGGACGGTGCCCAGCGGCGCGGGATCGATCGGAGCGGCCCACCTGGCTCTGACCGTAAAGGATATTCACGTCGCCATTGCCCGCGTCGAAGCAGCAGGATGGAAGGCGAAAGGCAATCCGCTGCCGGTCCCGAGTGGTCCACGGAAGGGAACGTTGGTGGCCTACGTTTCAGGCCCCGATCATATCACGATAGAGCTTATGCAGCCGACAGCCAGTTAATGGGTCGGTAAAAGCTTTGCCGCCTCATCATCCTTTTGAAAGCTGGCGAGGCAGCGGGCAGGGCCAAGGCTCAGCACCTTCTCTGCCGCAATCCTGAATGGATGGCAGAAATTGGGGAGCCAGAAAGAGGCCGCGAATGACCGCAAGTGGGTCTTGTGGCAACCTCAGCTGAACGCTTAATCTCGATCGGCTGAGGTTATGCCGTCAGGGCTTAGGAAATCGGAACCCCGCCGGTCACGGCCACGACATTACCGGACATGTAGCTCCCCTCTGCCGACGCGAGCATCACATAGGCGGGAGCGAGTTCGCCCGGCTGGCCAGCGCGGCCGATCGGAGTGTCCTGGCCGAGCGTTTCCAGTTCTTTCGGTGACTTGGCGATCGGCTGGATAGGCGTCCAGATTGGACCGGGCGCCACCGCGTTCACGCGAATGCCGTCACTGGATAAAAGGTTGGACAGGCCCACCGTCAGGCTTGAGATAGCGCCCTTGGTCGCCGCGTAGACAATCATGTTCTTACCGGCGACCTTTGCCTGTTCGCTGGTGGTGTTGATGATCGCCGAACCAGGCTTCATATGCGGCGCAGCCGCCTTGGCCAAACGGATCATGGCAAAGACGTTTGCAGCGAAGGCACCCTGCATTTCGTCATCATCGATGCTATCCAGGTCGTCGTTCATTGTCTGAGCGGCGGCATTATTTACGAGCACATCAATACCGCCGAGTTCCGCGATCGTACGCTCTACGATGCTTACGCAATGATCCCGGTCGCGGAGATCGCCTGGTAGCAAAACGCAACGCTGCCCTGCCTGCTCAACCCAGGTCTGTGTCTCCTCAGCGTCGGTCTGCTCATCCGCAAGGTATGAGATCGCCACGCTTGCACCTTCACGGGCATAAGCAATCGCTACTGCCCGGCCGATACCGGAATCTCCTCCTGTTATGAGCGCCACCTTGCCTTCGAGCAGGCCCTTGCCGACGTAACTTTCCTCGCCATGATCAGGCTTAGTTCGCATGTTCGTCGTCAAGCCGGGCCGCGGCTGTTGCGGCTCATCCGGAAAACTTGTCGGATGGCTGGTGCGTGGATCGTCGGTCATATCAGTTCCTGCTGGTGGCATCAGCAGCAAACGGCTCAACGGAGATAACGTGCCGGGTAGCGGGGTTGTAAGGCAAATTTGACGGGCGACATGTTGCCGATGCGGCTCATCCTTCCCTTGCTTATCCTCCTCACCGCCTGCGACGGATCAGCGTCGTCCGCCGGTGCGGCCAGTTCGAGCGTGGTCGCCGGATCAGACACGAAAGGGATGAACGCCGCAACGTTGCGCGACGTGCAGGCCCGGGCCGCCGTACTCCCGCGGCTCCGTTCGCTCCTCATTCTTCGCGACGGACAGACGCTGACAGCGCAGGCGTTTAACGGCGGTCCCCCGCTAGATCAGCCGGTCAACATCAAGTCGGCGTCGAAGACGGTAATGTCGGCATTGATCGGCATCGCTATTCAACGCGGTGTCTTTGACAGCGTCGACCAGCCGGTGCTGCCGCTGCTCAGACGAGACGCGCCCGCCGATCCTGACCCACGTCTCGCGGGGATGACCATCGGCAACCTCCTGTCGATGCAAGCTGGGCTCGAGCGCACTTCCGGCGAGAACTACGGCCGTTGGGTATCTAGCCCCAATTGGGTACGTTTCGCGCTGGCCCGGCCGTTCGTCGCCGATCCCGGAACGGCGATGCTCTACTCCACCGGATCTACCCACCTGCTCTCGGCGATGCTGACGCGCGCGACAGGAAAGAGCACGCTTGCCAACGCGCGGGCGTGGCTTGGTGAGCCGCTCGAGATCGCGATTCCGTCCTGGCCGGCTGACCCGCAAGGCATCTACTTTGGTGGCAACGAGATGAAACTCTCGCCCCGAGCACTTGCCCGTTTTGGCGAGCTTTATCGATTAGGTGGTATGATTGAAGGCCGGCGCATCGTCCCGGCTAAATGGATCGAGCAAAGCTGGACGCCGCGCGCGATCTCACCGTGGAGCGGGAAGGAGTACGGCTATGGCTGGTTCCTTACCGAAATGAGAGGTCATCCAGTGCGCTTTGCCTGGGGCTATGGCGGCCAGATGATCTACGTCATCCCTGATCTGCGAATAACGGTGGTTATGACGTCGGACCCAAATGGCGTCAGAGACGCGGGGCACATTGATGCGCTGCATGGCATCGTCGAGAGCGCGATCGTGCCCGCTGCTGAACGAGGTGCCTAGCGAGACAAACGCTAGATGGATTACAGTAGGTCTCTGTGTCCAATGTCGGCAGGACTAGATCGTGAGACGCCTCCCCGACGCGGAACACCGGGGGGGTGTCGGAACGTTAAAGGTCCATGGTAGATCACAGGACAGTTCCTTCGACGCGACAGCGCCGCCTCCCCATCGGTTCGGTGGCTAACGCTTTGGGCACCTTCCAATGAGTGCTGGTCATAGTCTCGCCGGGAAGCGGGTGGTCGTCACCGGTGCGTCAAGTGGCATTGGCGCCGCGACGGCCGTGGCGTTCGCTGAGGCGGGCGCAAACCTCGTCATAGGTGCCCGCGGTAAAGAAGGGCTGGATGACGTTGCGCGGTGCTGCGTCGCGGCGGGCGGCCACGCGACTGTCCGTCCGGTCGACTGCACCGACGCGAGCGCTGTGGCGACGTTCGCAGCCGAGGCGCGCGATCTTCTCGATGGAATTGACCTGTGGTTCAGCTGCGAAGGCGTCGGTGTGCTTGGCCGGTATGAAGACGTCCCGATCGCGGATCACGCCCGTGTCGTCGATGTGAACCTTGTCGCCCACATGAACGACGTCCATGCAGTACTGCCGATCTTCCTAGCGCAGGATCACGGCACCTGGGTGAACATGATTTCGGCGGGCG
>Ga0308170_10004668_pt1 | contig 10733 bp, 12 predicted proteins | sample PhyBR2_2_FD_202136 | JGI IMG/M metagenome (GOLD analysis project Ga0308170, IMG submission 202136) | Phyllosphere microbial communities from UC Gill Tract Community Farm, Albany, California, United States - DLSLSB.R2 | ecosystem: Host-associated > Plants > Phyllosphere > Unclassified | place... | reverse complement strand
CCCCTCTTCTCCTCTCACTCTTTCGTTCACGACGAGCATGACGGGCTGGTCCCTCGTGCGTCGCTCCCCTTCTTGTACTTCCTGCTCTCGTCGTCCTCGTCGTCGTTCCACGGGTGCAACTCTCTGTCTCTCGCTCGCACCGATTCGCACATGCTGTCCGAGAGGCTCACGCAGAGACAGAGAGTGGGAGGAGACGACCTCGGTTCGCAAGAACAACAAGAACGAGCTACTCGCCTCGCCCGCCTCCCCCTCGACAGCCTTCCTCACGTCCGACGCATCATCTAAGAGGCGGCGGGTGCGTTTAGAAGCCCTCGGTGGCGACCTCGGCAGCGCCGGTGACGATCTCCTGGGCGGGCTGCTCCTGGCCGGCCTGCTCGGCCGCCTGCTGCGCCGCCTGGGCCGGGGCGGGGATGTTGGCCGCGCCGACGTTGACCGACTGGACCTGCTGCGAGTACTCGACGTCGGGCTTGGGCTCCGAGACTGCGCGCGCGCGAGAGGGAGGGAACGAGTCAGTCTCGAGAGCAAGGCGGGCGGGCGAGCGAGAGAGGGAGGGGACGCACTCGTGACGACGTCCGGGAGGGGCTTGGACGGGCCGAGGCGGCCTTCCGGGTCCCAGGGCTTCATGATCTTGACCTTGATGCCGAGGACACCCTGGCGCATGAGGACGTGGCGGGTCGCCGAGTCGACAAAGTCACGGACCGGCTGGCCGGAGTGGATCATGAAGCCGTCGGTGAACTTCATCGACTTGGCGCGCGCGGCACGGAGCTTGCCCGAGACGATGACCTCGCAGCCCTTGGCGCCCGACTCCATGACGAAGCGGAGGACACCGTAGCACGCGCTGCGGGCGAGGGAGAAGGACCGAGGGAAGGGCGAGGGTCAGCGTCGTTGCTCGAGCGCGTCGAGGACCCGGGCAGCGCCTTGGACGAGTCACGCGGGCCCACGAGAACGACAGAGGAGAGAGAGGGGACGCACCGACGGACGGCAAGGCCGCCGAGGAGCTTGTAGCGGAGCGACTCGCACTGGGCGACGGCGTCGAGGCCGCGGTTCTGGACCTTCTCGGCGTAGAGCTCGACCGAGCCCTCGGGGAAGCGGAAGCGCTTCTGGACGAGCGAGGTGAGCTCGCGGATGCGGCGGCCCTTCTCGCCGAGGACCTCCTGCGTGTGGGTCGCGCGGATGATGATCTCGGTGCGGGCGTGGGTGACGCGGACCTCGCAGCCCGAGTAGCCCTCGGACGAGAGGGTGCGCGAGAAGAACTCGCTCAGCTCGGCGCTGCAGGGAGGGGGGCAGGAAGAGGAGAGGGTCAGCTGTAGATCGAGCGAGAGGGGGAGGGCGACTCGAGGGGAGGAGGGGCGACGCACTAGAAGACACCCTGTCGACGGCGCAGCACAGCACAGGGGCGAGTGGGAGGGTCAGCGGGAGAGTCCTGGAGGTTGCTGCGAGGCTGGACGAGCGCGCAGGCGACTCACGTCGGCGACGAACCTGTGCGAGGGGGGGAGCGGGTCAGTTTTCCTTGGTCGCTCGAGGTGGAGTGCGAGGGCGGCGAGAGAGAGGGGGCTCACTTGCGGCGCTTGGAGATGATGTTGGTGGTCGACATGGTGAAGCTGGGCGAGGGCGGGTCGAGTAGCCGGTTAAAGTGGTCGGCGAGCGCGAGGAGCAACTGAGGGAGAGCGAGGATGGCGGCGAGCGACGACGAGGGCCACGAGCGGCGCGCGCACCCTCGCGAGCTCGACCTCGTCCTCGTCGGCCCTCCTCCTCTCCCTCTCTCTCCTCTCCACTCGTCTCCACCGCTTTGCTCTCCTCGATGTAGCCGCCACTCGAGCCACCCGCCCCTCGCCCTCGCCTCGCCCACTTCGCCCTCACGCCTTCACCACCGCCTCCGCCCACTCGCCCGCATTCTTTCTCGCCCGCAGATTTGCACCTCCTCGCCTCTCGGCAGCCCTCTCGTGGGCCCTCAAGCACTGGAGCAGTCACCCTGCACGAGACGGGCGGGCGCAGGAGCGAGCACGGCGAGCGTAGGGATCATGTCGAGGTGAGCCTTCTCCTCCCTCCCTCCCCTCTCCCCCGCCATTCGCCCGCGCACCCACATGAAGAAACGAGTCTGGTCGACTCTACTCTTATCTGGCACCTCTTATTCGAGACCGAGGACCTGGCACCTTCCGCCGCCGCGTCGCATGTCCTGCTCTCGTCAGCTCTCAGGCTGCGCGCGCGGCGCCCGTCGGCGTCCAACCCCGGCCGGTGAATTCACCTTTGATTTCTGATTCCTAGCTCGAGCTCGCCGTCGTCCTCGTCGACTCGAGCGAGGCGGCACTCGAGCGCGCGTGCACACAGCACCACCGAACCCAGAGCAGAGAACGGCGCACTGACCCTCGCCCTCTCTCCTCTGCAGGCTTCGCCCCGACGAACCTCGCCTATGTTCCCTCCTTTCGTCAGCGCAAGCACGTCAACATGGCGCAACCTCGAGTATCTGCTCGCGCGAGGGTGTTCCTGTCGTTGCCGGCGGGCTCGAGTCGCTTCCCCTTCGCAATGAAGCTCCTCTTTCTCTCGTCGCGTCTCGGCTCGCGTTTCGGTCCAGCGTGAGAGCGAGCGAGAGTGTGCACGTGCGCAGGCGGAAGCATTCATTCTTGCTGCATCCCGAACCGGTGCAGGGTCGACCTGCGCTCGAGCCTCGCCCTGCGCTGCACCCGCTCGTCCCGCTCCTCTCGCGCTCGGGGCAATCTCCGAGCGCATCCCGATGGCCCGCGATACTTGTGCCTCCTCGTTGCAGCGTGGTAGGCGGCCGCGAGGGAGAGATATTGCAAGCGCTCGTCGGAGCACGAGCGCGACCTTCCTCGTACCGATCGCCTTCCGCTTGCGGCTCGCTCTCGGCTGCTGATCGCCCTGTCTAGAGCCTAACGAAGCCTGTCTTGGACGTCTCCTGTGCTCGCAAGAAGGAACCCGCGAGGGAGGTGCGCAGGGTCGCTCGTCCGCCGGACTTCCTCCGTCCTCCTCCTCCTCGCTCCCTGCTCTCGCTCGCACCCAGCACACGCCCACCTGCTGCACCGATCGACCGCCTCGCAGCCTCTGCGACGGCCCCAAGCCGCGCCGCAGCCTCCAACGAGGCACCGCTCCCGCTGTGCCCGTTCCCCACAGCCGCACCTCGACCGCCGCCATGGCGACCTACACGGACATCGAGATGCTCACGGCACCGCCAGACCTCGTCAATCAGCTCATCGGTGCGTCCACGAGCCTCTCTCTCCCCGCCCGTGCGGCGAGCTGACGTCGAGAGCGACTCGGTCAACAGGTCCGCTCGCGACGGGCTACACGCTCGAGGTCCTCCTCTACGGCTCGTTCTGCACCGTCTTCGTCAACTACTGCATCTCGGGCGACTTTGCGCGCCTGCCGGGCCGCGCCAACCGCGTCACGCTCGCCGTCCTGTTCGGCCTCGTCACGGTCACGACGGCGCTCACGTTCGACGCGCTGTGGAAGCTCGCCGTCCAGCAGACGCGCACGATCGACGAGATCATTGCGGGCCCGACCGAGTCGTGCCTCCTGACCCTGTTTGGCGGGCTCACGGGCTCGCTGACGCAGGTGGCATTGGCGAGACGAGCGGGAGCGGTGCGTCCCTTCTTCTCCCTCTCGCTCCTGTTCCTGCGACGGCAAGCTGACGCCACCCTCTCCCTGCAGTTCATCGACAACCTCAAGGTGCGGTACGCGTTCTACTCGCTCATCGGCGCGCTCGTCGCTGCGAGCTTGTTCGGCTCGGTCGCGGCGACTGTCATCGGCTTCATCGTGCGTCCCCTCTCCCTCGCTCGTTCCGTCTCTTGCACGCTCGAGCTGACGATCCGCACGTGCAGTGGGCCGTGCAAGAGCCCGACTTTGTCAACACGCTCAACTGGTCGACCTCGATCGCCATCTGGCTCTGGTCGTCGGCCGTCGCCGACTGCTTCATCTGCGGCACGCTCGCTTGGGCGCTGCGCCGCCGCGTCGCCGGCTTCAACGAGCGCACCGACGGCCTCCTCAAGCGCCTCGCCTGGCTCTCGGTCCGCAGCGCGTCGTACACGGCCGTCGTCGCCGTCGGAGGAGGTGCGTCCGACCTTCTCCAACTCGCGCACGGACCCCTCGCTGACTCTTTCTCTTCGACGCTCGCAGCAATCGCCGGCTCGCTCTACCGCGACACCATCATCGAGTGGTCTAACCTGTCGGTCGCCTTCTGGGCCCCGATGCCGCCGCTGTACGGCTTCGCCTTCTTCTCGACGACCTCGTCCTCGCGCCGCGCCATCGAGAACGCCTTCGCCCCGTCCTCGACGCACCCGGTCGATGGCGCCGTCACCTTCCCCTCGCCGACCAGCCTCGCCCAGAACGAGAAGCGCGCTCACTCGCCCAGCGCCGCTTCCCCTCCCCGCCGCCTCAGCATCCCTGCGCCCGCCCGCCTCGCGAGCGTCCTCGAGCGGGTGCGCGCAGCATGCACCGGCTCGAGCTCGAGCTCGAGCGGCCGCACCTCGCCGTACGAGGTCGACCTCGAGCGCGCGCGCCTCGGCGGCGGCGGCGGAGCAGGACGAGCCGGGCAGCGCAACTCGTTCGGGCTGCGCAGCGTCGGGTCGACGATCAGCAAGGCGGCCGTGCGGTCCGGCGACGAGCGCGCGTGGCGTACGAGCACGCACACGCAGACGCAGGGCGAGCCGAGGGAGCTGCGCATCCAGGTCGACCAGCTCGTCGAGACGAGGGTCGAGTGGAGCGACGAGGTCGAGCCGCCGCTCACGCCGTACTAAGGTCTTGTCGGACGCGGCGGCTGCCGCATTGTCGAGGGTCTGTACCTGTATCATCGCTGCTTGGCTCGAGCGAGGAATGGTGCGAGGTGCGAGAGCGAAAGCTGGTCGGTCGCAAGCGCTCGAGCCTCGTCTCTTCTCTTTCTTCCTTTCGCTCCAGCGCGGCGTGGCTCGTGCGCCCGAGCTTCTGAGAGCATTCTGCAGCCTCTGGCATTGCAGGCCCGCATGCTGGCAGTAAGGCTTTGCCCGCTCGGCTCGACTTCCGCTCACCTCTCGCTCGACGCTCGCTCGGACCTCTTCCTGCTCAAACTGGTCCAGACTTCTTTGCACGAACGCACGCATCTCAAAACTTCGACTGCAGCAGCTACTCAGACTCATTGCGGCGCACCGTAACGCACCTTGATCGGCACGCCCGCCTCGGACGAGCTTGTGAAGACGCTGGCTTGCGTCGAGCCCTCGGCGACGCCGCTCGCGTAGAAGTTGCTCGATCCCTCGTACACGAGGTACTTATCGGCATCCTGTGCGCGGCGAGCTCGTGAGCGCTGCGCTCGGGCGCAGAGAGAGCGAGAGGAAGAGAAAGGGGCGACGCACCAGGGTGAAGCTCGAGCCGATGTTGCCGGCCGCGCACGACAGCTGAGCGCCCGCCGAGACGGTGCACGGACCCTTCGAAGTCGTCATCGTGAACGGTGCCGACAAGCCGTCGCCGTACAGACGAAATTGAGCGCAAGTGCCGGTGCTACGGGCGGAGCGAGAGCTCAGCGTGAGCGTGCGAGCGCGGATTGGTCGAGCGAGAGGGTCTGAACGCACGTGTACCAGTTGCCAGAAGAGATGAGGCAGCCGTCCTGCGCCGAGTCGTGCTCGACTGCACGATGGGCGGCGCCGAGACGGTCGAAGGCGATTTGAGAAGGTCGACGAGCACGGTCGGAACGAGGCAGGGAGAGGCGAGAGGCAGTGCAGCGTCAGCGCATGCAGTGCAGGAAGCTGTACAGAGAGTCTTGAGGGAGACAATAGACGCACCGTTGAGGAAAGCCGAGGTGTAGTTGCCCGAGGGGCTCGAGCCCCCTGCGAGCGCGCCGTCCTTCGGGACGTACTTGATGCCGGTCCTGCGCGCGCACAATCCAGGATCAGCCATGAAGCTCATTGAAGACGATCGAGACGTAGAACGAGTCGACGCACGCAGGACACGAGCCCTTGGAGCCGACGACCTCGACCGGGATGTACTTGCCGCCGGCGACGGGCCCTTTCGTGAGGTAGTAGTACCACACCTCGTCGAGCTCGCCCGACGACGTGCAGCCAAAGTAGACCTCGTGCCCGTAGTGCTTCTTGATGGCGCTCTCGAGCTGGTCGGCCGTGTAGGTCTTGGTGCGCGAGGGAAGGATTCCCTCGGCGGCGAGCCAGTCGTAGGTCGGCAGCCCCTTGAACAGCTCGACGGCACGCTCGAAGTAATCGACGACCTCGTCATCTGCGAGGAAGAATGAGCTTGACGTACTCGGCGAACGAAAGGGGAGGAGAGCGAAGGAAGACGCACACTTTTGGTACGAGCGCCCGTAGCACGTCGTGTTGAGCGTCGAGATGCAGGTACCTGTGTGCGGAAGGAGTCAGCTCATCGCCAAGCGTCCGTTGAACCGAGAAGGAGCTGACCGTGCTGCGCGCACGAAGAACAAGTCAGCGTCGTCGACCTTCTCAAGTTGCCTCGAGCAGGAGAAGCGACGCACCTTGGCCCACTCGTGCACCCAGAGCGAGTCATCGTCGTCCGTGTTACTCTTCCAGTACGTCGACATCGTCTCGAGGAGCTGCGTCTCGCCCTTGGCCTGCAGGATCGAGCGGATGCTCGGGTACGCCCGACTCGGGTCGCAGTACTGCGCGAAGGACCCGTCACATTTATCGGGCCACAGCCCATGAACGGTCCACGAGGTCTTCGGGCCGATGTCGGGCTGCGCGTTCCAGAACTGGGTCTGCAGCTGCAGGCCGCCGGGCACGTTGGTGCAGCACTCCTGCGGGCGAGGCAAACGAGGTGAGGCAGCGTCAGCGTTCTGGTTCACCGACGTTTGACGCTGCTCGGGCGTCGAGCAAAATCCTGTCGAAGGCTCTGAGAAAGTCGGCGAGAGCGCAAGCTCGAGCGTGCGCGCTCGAGGAGAGCCGAGGAGGAAAGGAGAAGGGAAAAGGGGCTCGAGCGCGGACGACGAGCTCACGTTGAGGCCTTGCGTGCTCGGCGACTGGCCGCTGTAGCAGCTCGTCGGAAGGAGGAAAGGTGCCGGGCAGGCGTCGAGGCCGAGGAGGTTCTGCGCCTTGGCCTGCACCTTGTCGACGATGCCGCCGAGGACGTCGCGCAGGTTGGGCGACGGGTCGGCGACGGCGAGGGTCGCGGCGCAGGCCGTCAAGAGTGCGAGGGGCAGCATGCTGGAAGCTGAAGGCGCAAGCGTGCGTACTGTAGCGAAGAGAAGGGCAAGAGCGAAGGGCGAGCGCGCTTCGACCCAGCCGACCGGCTAATCCTGGATAGCGTCCCAGCCGGCGCCAGCACCGCTCGGGAGCGCACGTTCGGACTGCAGCGGAGCTCTGAAGCGAGCCGCACCGCACGTTGCTGCAGCTGCTCCACGTGGAGCGAGTGCGCTAGCGCCGCCGATAGTGCGGGGAGCGAGGGAAGGTTGAGCTGGCGCGGGCGCTTGTGCGGAAGCGACGGCTCGGGCGGGAGCGTCGCCTGGACCAATGAAGCGAGCAGCAAAGGTCGTGCGAAGCGAGAGGCCGAGTACGAAGAGAGAAAGAGAGAGAGAGGGGCGCTCGCCGGTCGGGTGGGACGCGCACGGACCCATCCCGCTCTCCTTCTCGCTCTCGCCTTGCAAAAGCCAACGTACTGCACTGTGATTTCAGATCTGTCCAAAGCTAAAGCGTGCCGCAACGAGCGTGCCGACGTCGACCGCCCTGCGCGAGGAAGACGCGGGCTCACTTCTTCTTCTTGCCCTCGAGGAGCTCGGCGAGCTCGCGCGCCTTCTTGACCTCGTCGGGCGAAGGACCGTCCTTGACCTGCGGGCGATGAGAGAGAGGAGGAGGATGGTCAGCTCTGGCCCGACAGAAAGCGAGAGCGGCGGCGAGGAGGGAGAGAGAGATGGACGCACGGGCTCGGTGCCTTGGTGGCCGATCATGTCGCTCGCGCGGTCCTGAATGCGCGGGTCGCTGTAGCCGAGGTTGTTGGGCATGCCTGCCTTGGTCATGTAGCCCGCCGAGGGGTCGCTGCGAGGTGAACGAGGTCGTCGGGCGAGGCGCGAGTGGGGGTGGGGGTGGAGCGGGGAGGAGGAGAGCGAGGGGAGCGCGGGGGCGGGTCAGCTCGTGCGCGCTGTGCAGTGAGGGAGGAGGGAAGTGGACGCACGCCTGGATGCGACTGGGCGTCCCTGCGCGCGAGCCACGGGCGGGAGTGCCGGGGCGAGAGATGCGGTGGCCGCCGCTGGGCGTCGAGGGGCGGGAGCCGGCCTTGGGGGCGGTGAGCTGGTCGTGGGCTTGCATGGCGGCTGTGCGATGTGTGCGTTGGTGGTACGAGCGAGCAGGCAGAGGGAGAGAGCGAGAGCGAGGCGCCGAGCTCCAGGTCACGCGAGTCGACCAGCTCGTCCTCATCTGCGTTCGCCGCTTTCAGCTCTCGAGTCTCGCTCGCACGCCTCTCTCGACCCTCGAAACCGAGTCAGGTACTTCACTACTGCGTTGCAGGTACTGCGTCAAGCGTGCGAGAGGGCAGGCGGGGTGTGTACAAGGGCGAGAAGCTGCGGCGGGACGACGACGATGCCGCTCGCTCACTTGTTGAGCTTGTCGGCGAGCTCCTGGACGCGCTTGCGCTCCTCCTCGGTCTGCGGCTCGGCGATGGGCTGCGAGCGAAAGGGTGCAATGAGTCAGCGGGGCTCGAGCGAGACGAACGACGAGGGGACGAAAGAGGACGAGACGCGACGAGGACGGCGGAAAGGGACAGGGCGAGGGGAGACAAGGAGGGGAAGGACGCACCTGCGTGTTCTGGTTGCCGACGAGGTCGGCAGACCGGTCCTGGTCGGCGGCGCGCGAGAGGCCGAGGTTGTTGGGCGGGTTCTTGAAGAACGCCTCGTTCTGCGAGTCGACGACGCCGTGGCTCGCCCCGACCGGGTCCTTCTGCGTGTTGGACTTGTCGTCGACTGCAGGCAGAGCGAGGCAGGGAAAGGGTCAGCTCGAGGCGCAAGGAGTACACTCTGCTCGACGACGTCACCACCCTCCGTCGCTCCCTCGCCCAGTTCCTACTGGCCGGCTACCGTGCACCACGACAGACTCGCCGTCGAGAGGAGCCCGTGCCCCGCCCCTGACGAGCCAAGAGCCTGCCGCCGCCGAGAGCGAGCTGATCCGCGAGCGCGAGGGGGACGAGGACGAGAGGGAGAGAGGGAGAGCAGGGACGTACTGCGCTGCGGGTCCGAGGAGTAGGTCGACATCTTGATGCTTGCTGTGCGGTGGCGGTGGCTTGACAGGCGGTGGTGGGAGGAGAGAGGACAAGCAGCGAAGCGACCTCCTCCGCCTCGCCGGCTCCCCCACCCGGTGACGATCATGACGAAGTGCGCGACCGAGCCGAAAGTTGACATTTCGTCGAGCAAGCTGAACAGCTGTGAATCGACGCTTGCAGAGCGTGTAGAAAACTTGCAGCGGGGAAGCAACGGCGAGCAGGTTGGCGGAAGGCAACTTGAGAAGGTCAGCAAGGAGAGGGCCCGTGCGCCTCTTGACGACGTGCTGCTGCGCTGCAGACTGTATCGACGCAGAGAGCAAACAAGCAAAAGCGCAGAAGGGGAGGAGGAGGAGCGAAGCTGACGAGGAGACGAGGTCCGTGCGACGTGGACGAAGAAGACGCTCTCCTGCCTGACTCTCGCCGCCGCCGTGCACGAGCCGGGAGGCTGCTCTACAATGCGAATGCGACCTAGACGGAGCCCGATATACTCACCAAGACGACGCCCTCGAGCCGCTCACCGCCCCACTCGACGACGACCCGCAGCTCATCCTCGCGCACCTCGCCACCCGGCGGCGGGACGTACGTCGCGCCGCGCAGGACGACGTTGATGTCCTTGAGCCTCGCGTCGTCGAGGACGAAGCGAACCTCCTGCCCTGCGGCGGGCTCCGCCTCGCCAGTGCCCGTCCTCCCGCCGAGCGACCCGGGCGCCTCGAGCGCCACCTTGCCGCCCCTCGCCGCGCTCAGGCGCACCTCGGCGCGCGCGCTCGTGAGCCCCGAGGGCAGCGCTCCCCGGACGGCGATGACATCGAGCCCGTCGAAGCGGCCGTCGAGCGAGCCGAGGAGGTCAAGGTGCGGGACCTCGTCGAGCGCGAGCGCCGAGCGCGCGCGGTACGTGTACCGAGGCGGGCGCCGCAGCGAGAGGGACGAGTGCGAGGGTGGGAGGGCGCGAGGCGGGCTGTCGAGAGCGTCGTCGTCGAGGTCGGCCGAGGACGAGAGCGGGCCCGTCGGGCGAGGGACGCCGAGCGAGAAGGCGGCGAACGCCTCGGCGACGATCGAGCGGGGCTGGATCCGCAGGTGGTTGGTCATCTTGCCGAAGAGGTGGATCGACCACGACTGGTCGGCGATGCGGGCGAGCTGGGCGTGCGCCTCGCCGGGAGGGAGCGCCCGGACGAGCTCGTGCGCGGCGAGCCAGTTGCGCGGATACAGGACGTGCGGCGGGACGATGGTGAACCCGTGCAGCTCGAGCTGGTACCGCCGAGCGCGCACCGCCGACGTGATGGCGCGCGGGCCGACGCAGTTGAAGCACTCGGGCGAGTACGAGGGCGAGAAGGCCGACTCCATGATGTCGCGGAAGACGGCCCAGCCGCGCTTGAACCGCATGACGCCCGGCGCGAGGTACATGCCCGACTCGTCGAGGGTCCAGTCGACGTCGCTCGCGAGCGTCGAGTGGTCGGCGCCGATGAACTCGAGCTTCGAGTCGGGCGGCGAGCGGACCCAGGGCGCGTCCATGTCGAGGTCTGCGGGCGGGCGACACCGTCAGCAAC
>Ga0308170_10004667_pt1 | contig 10734 bp, 6 predicted proteins | sample PhyBR2_2_FD_202136 | JGI IMG/M metagenome (GOLD analysis project Ga0308170, IMG submission 202136) | Phyllosphere microbial communities from UC Gill Tract Community Farm, Albany, California, United States - DLSLSB.R2 | ecosystem: Host-associated > Plants > Phyllosphere > Unclassified | place... | reverse complement strand
CTCGAAGAATCGACCTTTCGATCTACCCACCGATTTCGTTCAACTCTGTACCTCCCTTCGCGAACTCGTCCTCTCTCACATGGGCATCAAACGATTACCGCAAGCAATTCGAGAATGCGAGAACCTAACTCGACTCGACATCAGCAGTAACAACATCGTCGATCTCGAACACATCGGTCTTGACGAGTTGAGCGACCTCTCCAGTCTCAAATGTCACAACAATCGCCTCTCGACAGTTCCCGAGTACTTCCAGAACTTTCGACATCTCAAGTATCTCAATCTCTCGAACAATCGATTCGATCTCATTCCCACGACCGTATGCGAGATTAAACCGCTTCTCGAACTCGATATCTCGTTCAACACGGCGACTAGTGTTCCACCGGAGATCGCAAAGCTCAAGAACCTCGAACGATTGATCCTCCTCGCCAACTTGATCACGACTCTTCCCCTCTCACTATCGGAACTCTTCTCGCTGAAAGAGTTGGACTGTCGACGGAACGCCATCACCGATCTCGCTCCTATCGCCGGTATCGCCTCACTCGAAGTCTTACGGTGCGAACACAATCAGGCTTCGATCCTCGATGCGACTTGGAACAACATGCGAGTTCTGACGGCGAAACACAACTCGCTCACTCGATTCAGTCTCGCCGGTACTGGGACGACCCTGACGACTCTCAACCTCTCCTACGGCAAGCTCTCGACCCTCTCGGCCGATCTCTTCGCAAACCTTGGATCGCTCGAAACCCTCATCCTCGACAGCAATACCCTCCGAGTCCTCCCAGAAACCCTCGGCTCTCTCACCAACCTCGTCAACTTCTCGATCAAGAACAACCTCCTCACTCATCTTCCCGAAAGCGTTGGGCAACTACAGCGACTAGCGACACTCCAGGTCTCGGGCAACAATCTTCACGATCTCCCTCCCCAAATCTGGCTCTGCGCTCAACTCGTCTCCCTCAACGCCTCATCGAACTTGATCAAAGACTTCCCGGATCCACCTCTCGCTACAGCAGCATCTTCAGCTCCTCTCGCTTCACCTCAAGATCTCGATACCGAAATCAATGAAGTTCTCGACGTGCGGAAACTGTCGGCGACGAAACCTCCTGCGACTCCCGTCGGTCGAATGGCTCCTCCTATGGCTCTCACTCTTCAACACCTCTTCCTCGGAGACAATCAATTCGGAGACGACGTTTTCGCCCCGATTTCAATCATGACGGAACTTCGAGTACTCAATCTCTCGTTCAACGATATCTACGAGATCCCCACTGGAAGTCTCTTCAAGTGTCAACAACTCGAGGAGCTGTATCTGTCGGGAAACAAGATTACGAGTTTGCCTCCGGACGATCTCGAGCGACTCGTCAACCTTCGACTCATCTACCTCAACGGGAACAAGCTGCAAACTCTTCCCGCAGAACTCGGAAAGATCAAGAAGCTGTTCGCTTTGGATGTCGGTTCGAACGTTCTCAAGTACAATATTGCGAATTGGCCTTACGATTGGAATTGGTGAGTCCCAACTTTCGTTCTATTCGACGTTTACTTCACTAACCCTAGGGCATTATTATAGGAACTGGAACGTCGAACTTCGATATCTCAACTTGTCTGGCAACAAGCGTCTCGAAATCAAGCCAGGTCATCAAAACGAAGCGAACTTACCTCGAGGATCTGGCAAGAAGCGCAACCTCGCCGACTTCACTGCTCTCTCGAAACTGCACATCCTCGGTCTCATGGACATCACTCTCATGATTCCATCGGTACCAGACGAAAGTGAGGATCGACGAGTACGAACTTCGCAATCAGAAATCAACGACATGGGTTACGGAATCGCCGACACTCTCGGTCAACGCTTCGACACTCTCTCGCTAGTCGATATCGTTGTCCCGAGGTTCCGATCGAAGGAGGACGAAGCGATCTTTGGATTGTTCGACGCCGTCAACAAAGGTCAGAACACTGGAGCGAAACTCGTCAAATACTTGCAAGATTCGTTCAGCGCCGTGTTCACCCTCGAACTCTCTCGTCTCAAGAGCGGAGAAGTCACGAGTGATGCCCTTCGACGAGCGTTCCTCAACATCAATCGAGATTACGGAAACCTCCTCCTTCCCGATGTCGAAACTCGCCGTAAAGGTTCCGAAATCAGTCTCACGGATCGATCTTCAGCCTCGGTTCGAACTGGAGCAGCTGGAATCATCGTCTACATTCGCAAGAAGAGGATGTACATCGCGAACGCTGGAAACGCTCTCGCAGTCATCGCAGGACGAGGAGGAACCGCTCGTCTCGTTGCGAAACGTCACGAACCTTTCGACCCCGGTGAGATCGCTCGCATTCGACAAGCCGAAGGATGGGTCTCGCATCGAGGTTACGTCAACGATGAGGTCGACATCTCCCGTTCTTTCGGTTTCTACAACGTCTTCCCAGCTATCAACGCCGCTCCGAACGTCGACGAGATCGAGCTCACCGAGACGGACGAATTCGTCATCATCGCGAATCGAGGTCTCTGGGAGCATATCTCGTATCAAGCCGCTGTCGATGTCGCTCGAACGGAACGAAGCGATCCTATGGCTGCAGCAGCGAAACTTCGAGATCTCGCCATCTCGTACGGATCGTTGCAAAACATCATGGTCATGGTCCTCGCTGTCGGAGATCTCTTCAAAGACAAGAAGAAGGCTGGTTACTACTCGAAACACCGAGGAGCGACGGGACCTGGAGGAGACGAAAGTTTCTACGGAGCTCATAAGGCTGGAGTCGCAAGACGTGGGGAACGAGTCGAAGGTGCTGGAGAACGGTACCTCAACTTGCTCGATCGAGAAGTCGCTCCTCCCGTTGGAATGGTCGCTCTCGTCTTTACCGATATCCGAAACTCGACAGCACTCTGGGAATCGAATCCAGGAATGCAAACCGCTATTCGAATGCACAATCAACTCCTTCGTCGTCAACTGCGAGCTATCGGAGGATACGAGGTCAAGACTGAAGGAGATGCTTTCATGGTTTCTTTCCCTACTGTCACTTCCGCACTCCTTTGGTGTTTGACGACTCAGCTCGAACTCTTACGAGAAGACTGGCCTCAAGAGATCCTCGATTCGGATGAAGGGCGGGAGATCCTAGATACGAGGGGAGAGATCCTTTATCGGGGTCTTTCGGTTCGAATGGGAATTCATTGGGGAGCTCCCGTTTGCGAAGCTGATCCAATCACTCGTCGAATGGATTACTTCGGTCCTATGTAAGTCTCATCCACTATCCACTCGCTTCGACAAAGGATGCTGATCCTTCGTTCGTTTCTCTCAGCGTCAATCGAGCTGCTCGTATCTCTGCCGTCGCTGATGGAGGTCACATTTCTGCTTCTCAAGATGTGATCGATATAATCCAAGACGTCGTGATGGAGCATAAGCCTGGACCTTCATCCCTCGATTCTGACAATGGCGAAGAGGTATGTTTAATCTTTCTCCATCGAGACTGGTCACTCGACTGATTCGTTTCCATTTCCCATTTTCCAGGACGAAGATGAGGAGTACCTGGATCCTCGTGATAAGCAAGACATCGCTGCACTTCGTCGTCTCGGTTTCGGAATCAGCGAATTGGGAGAACGCAAACTCAAAGGTACAAATTCTCTCTTCGACCCGTATTTCGACTGCACACTGACTCAGGCTGTCGATCGTGCAGGTCTCGAATCTGCCGAACTCATCTCTCTCATCTGGCCGAAGGCTCTCAAGGAACGAGTCGAGAAACCTGGCGAAACTTCCGAGAAGAAGACTGAAGTTATCGAAGATGATACTCCTCAACTTCTCGATGTTCAAACAATCAAGAGCCTCGGCAAGGTCGTTCAACGAGTTAGTTTCATTCCTCTATCTTACATCAGTGATGACGCTAATCAAAGCTCGCGATGTCTAGCTTGAGGCTGTTGGATCACTGCTCGTTCACGGTCTTGACTCGGACGACTCGACGCACCCTGGTGCTCTTCCTTCTGTCGCTTCTCAGACACGCCCCGACAGTCGACCGAGTACTCCGAACGCACCCGGTGCTGCTGTCGCCGTCAAGCGCAGAACACTCATTCATCCGACGACTCTCGCATTCCCGATTCGAGCTGATGCTACGGACGATGAGCTTGCTGCTCTCCTCGAGGTATGTTCAGCTCCCTCTATCGATCGTGAGCTCAAGCTGACGTCTAAACCCTTGTCGATAGTCCTACATCGTTCGAACCGAAAACTGTCTATCAACTCTAGCCCTTCATCAACTTGGACCCTTCACCGAGGTCCTCTCGGCTCTCGGTCAAGCACTTCGACTAGATGCTCGAAGTGTCTTACTCGCCTTGACAAGGTTCGCAGGAGTCATGCAAACGCAAGCCGGATCGATTCCTCCAGCACCGACTTCTGCTTCGAACCCACTCCTCTCGTCCGTCTCTCGCGATGGCAACTCGAGCAGTCGCAACTCTTACCTCAACGCCTCTACTACTACCTCGAATGGTCGACCACCAACATCTGAAAATGGACGAGCACTTTCACCTCTTCGTCGATGAATCTATAAAATTCCCTCTTCTCCTTCTCGCATCATATCGGAATCCGACTCTCTCTCACTCTCTTCAGTATACCTGTACCGATTTCTTCCTCTTCTATCTCTCTCTATCTCTATTACAACCTGTCGTTCTTCATTCCGTTTCCCCCAAGTTGTTTAGTTCTTCAGTTCAGTTGGTGTACAGCTCTTTCTATATCCCTTCAGTCTTCCCCTTCCCCCATTTGTTCGTACAACTCTAGATCTAATCTACACTCAGTAGTCATCGATCGTGTCCCCGCTCGCATAAGTGTTCTTGCGAAAGGAGGAGAGACTCGAATTCGGCACTGCGTCGAATGATTCCTCGCGAAGAGACTTTGAGAAATTATTCGCCCAAAACCCGAACGCCGATCTCTTTCCTCCCTTCTTCATCACCCTCTCGGATCAGCTCTTTTCGACAATGGTTTCGAATCAAGTTATAGCACTGATAGCAGCACTCCTCGGTGGAGCGTGGTTCCTATTCGGTCGCAACAAATCTTCGACTTCTTCCGCCGATCGACTCGCCGCTGATCCAGCTCTCACCATTGGGAAACAAGCTCTAGTCAACGGGAATGGTGCAGCTGATACTGGTAGAGACTTTGTAGCAGCTATGCAAGCAGCAGTACGTTCAATCTCACCCTCTCTTTTACCTTTGTTTGAACACGGCAAAGTTATACATCGGCATCCAAACCGCGGCTATGTGAAGGGGATAAGCGCGTGTGATACACCTCACCATTCACTCTCAAGGAGTTACAGAAACTAGCCGGAGGGTGAAGCGAGTCGCACGATGTCGGACAACTCTCGCGGATTCACCTCGCTACCCAACTCTACACCTCACATCGATAGATCACTGACTCGTCCCCTGTTTTGTGTACACAGAAGAAAAAGATCGTCATCTTTTACGGATCTCAAACTGGAACTGCCGAAGATTACGGAACGAGAATCGCCAAAGAGGCAAAATCGAGATATGGACTCTCTTCCCTCGTATGCGATCCTGAAGAGTACGTTGTCGATTCTCTCCTGTATGCATGCATTCTCTGAGTGCTCACGTGTCGATCGCGTAGTTACGATTTCGATAACCTCGACCAGGTTCCCGAAGATTCCCTCGTCGTCTTCTGTATGGCGACTTACGGAGAAGGAGAACCTACCGACAATGCAGTGCCTTTGATGGAGTTCATCAAAGAGGAAGGCGTCGAGTTCTCGAATGGTTCGACTCTTGACAACTTGCGATACGTCGTATTTGGTCGTAAGTTCGACGTCCTCATTCGCTCGTTTCCTCCTGGATTTCGGAGCTGAATAGCATTCTCTACAGTCGGCAACTCTACTTATGAACACTTCAACGCTATTGGCCGCGAGATCGACGAACGTCTCGCTGCTCTTGGAGCTAAACGAATTGGCGAACGAGGAGAAGGAGACGACGACAAATCGATGGAAGAAGATTACTTAGCATGGAAGGATGGCATGTTCGATGCTCTCCACGCCGAGCTCGGATGGGAGGAGGGAGCTGGAGGAGATGTTGCCGATTTCGAAGTTCAAGAGTTGGACGAGGTGGACGACGCAAAACTTTACCTCGGAGAACTGTCGGCTCGAGCACTCACCGGCACTCGAGGAGTCTACGACGCCAAGAACCCTTTCCCTGCCGCCATTCTCGAAGCGAAGGAACTCTTCGAAGACGGAGATCGAAACTGCGTTCACACGGAATTCGACCTCACCGATTCTGGCATTCGATACCAAACTGGAGATCACCTCGGACTGTGGCCTCTCAACCCTGATTCAGAGATCGAACGCTTCCTCGCCGTCCTCGGATTGACCGAGAAGCGCGACAAACCAATCGATGTCAAATCCCTCGACCCTGCCCTCGCCAAAGTTCCCTTCCCGATCCCTACGACTTACGACACCGTCCTTCGTCACTACCTCGATATCTCTTCTCCCGCTTCCCGTCAGACCATCGGCCAGTTCGCCAAATACGCTCCTCACGATTCAGCTCGTCAAATGCTCGAGAAACTTGGTGCCGACAAGCAATATTACCATGAAGTCGTCGGTTCAAAGTGTCTCAAGCTCTCCGAAGTTCTCGTCCTCGCTGCTGGGGACCCGATCTCGACCCCTAAGAACCCCGACACTGTCGCCAAATACACCGTTTGGTCAATTCCCTTCGACCGAATCATCTCGTCCATTCACCGATTACAACCTCGTTACTACTCGATCTCTTCTTCGCCCAAGCTCCACCCTACTTCGATTCACATCACGGCAGTCGTACTCAAGTATGAACCCGTCATGGGATCAAACAAGGTCTTTGGAGTCGGCACGAACTACCTCCTCAATCTCAAAACCGCTCACAACAAGGGAGTGAAGGGAGTCAGGGAGGAAGATGCACCAGTGTACAGACTCGATGGACCCAGGGGCAAGTATCAAAAGGAGGGAGGAGCTTACGCTGCGCCAATTCACGTTCGAAGAAGTAACTTCCGATTGCCAACAAGTCCCAAAGTTCCTATCGTTATGATCGGACCTGGAACCGTACGTCTCTCGTCTTCACTTTACTCGTCTTTCTGCATGAGACTGACTCGCTGTCGTTCGTCCGTATAGGGAGTCGCACCATTCCGAGCGTTTATTCAAGATCGAGTCGCGCTCGCTCGTAAGGCCAAGGCGAAGGATGGAGCAGACGCGCTTAAAGATTGGGGAACGATTGATCTCTTCTACGGATGTCGACGGTCTTCGTGGGATTTCCTTTACAAGCAAGAATGGGAAGCGTACGCGAAGGAACTCGACGGGAAATTCAAGATGCACGTCGCATTGTCGAGGGAAGAGAACGTACCAAAGACTTACGTACAACAGCTACTGAAGGAGGAAGGAGATCGAATCGGAGACGCTTTGGTCAACAAAAAGGGTTACGCTTATATCTGGTTCGTCTTTGCTTCTTCGAGATCTCTTCCAGAGTTGAACTGATGTTTTGAGAGCGTCGTGAACAGTGGTGACGCTGGAAGTATGGCGAAGGCAGTAGAACGTGAATTGGCAGCAATTTTGGGGAAAGCAAAGGGAGAATCTCTCGAAGTTGGAGAGAAAGAACTCAAGTTGCTCAAGGATCGAAACCGTCTCTTACTCGATGTAAGTTCCCTTTTACCTTCTCCTAGAACTGTTCCATGCTCACTCCTGCTCGTCTTCCATAGGTCTGGTCCTAGTCTGCTCTGCTCACACTCTCTTTCGCCATTTCGTATCTCCTTCATTCACCTTAGACGCTCTCCTTCTTTGTCATGCAACGCATAGCTATTCACAGCTCACCATGTCCCCGACTTTCTCGAAGTCTCAAAGCAAGTATAGCAAGAAGCGAATAGTTTCTGCCTTGCGAAACTACTTTTTCTGAGGGGAAAAAAAAAAGTGTTGGGATTTAAACAAAGAGCTTGCCAAAGTAGCGTAGAGTAATGCGAGTGCAAGGGTGTGTTGGAGACGAAAGGGGTCTAGTGTGGTGTAGTGGTGTGTGTCGTGCGGATAAAGGAGGAGATAGAAGAAGCGTGACTAGATACAAAGTGTGAAAGAGTTTTCGAGCGACGAGGACGAAACGAGAAATAAAAGCTATCTGTTTTCTTTTCGAAATGAAGCTGCTCAGAACCGTGGTCCAATTTGAGATAATCGATGATTATTCGGAGAATGTTGTTGTTGTTGCTGTAATTGCTGGTTGTAAAGATCAAAAGCTGGATCTTGTTGTTGTTGTTGGTGTTGTTGTTGCATATTACCGCCGATCATTGGAGGAGCTGCACCTAATGGAGGAGCGGGAGCTTGAGAGAGGGGTAGGATCGAAGCTGAGGAAGAAGGATAAGGAGCGTAACGAGCAGAGGGGTTACTGGCGGAGTAGGCGAGCGGTGGTGCCGCGATTCCGGAAGAGGGTCCGAAGATGTCTGAAGCGGAGTGGGAGGGTCGAGAAGCACCGTCGTCGACGACTACGGAGAATTGCGGTTGAGATGGTTGGAGCGGTGAGGTGTAGTAGGATCCGTAAGCGGGTTGTTTCCCTCGAACGGGTGAATTCCAACTGTTCAAGCCACTCTCAGCCTGTGAGAGACAATCAAAACGTCAGTTCGAACTCAAGACTGCAGACTGAGGACGAAAGGTTGCGACTCACCTGTTCTTGTAGTAGATTCAAGTGAGGATTTCTCGTCGAGATCGATATCCGTCGTTGTACACCGTTTCCTTCCTTCAGTGACCTCTCCCAAGCTTGCCATTGATCGTCTCGTCTCAACCTGTAAACCGTTACTCGACGACCTCCAATCAGTAACTGATCGTCGAGACAGATTGTGGAGAACGATTCGACTTACACAGGAGTGATAGATTGACCAGTACCCGAATGAACGCTCAAATCGTGACCCAACTTCTGTAAAGCAGGAGGTAAATCTTGACCAACCGTTCCCGATCTCCCTCTCGTCGTGTAATGATGAACTGCTGGAGGGTTCGCTACTACGGTAGCTGAATTCGGACCTTGTTGTGGTTGATTTGTTCGAGGAGCGTATCCACCTGAAGCTGCACCGTAAAGAGTTTGAGGAGGAGGAGGAGGACCTGTTTGTTGTTGACGAACTTGAGCTTGAGCTTGAGCCTGTACTTGAGCTTGCGCTTGCGCTTGAGCTTGAGCGTAAGCTTGAGCTTGAACATCGACAGCGTAAGGATTCGTAGGGATTTGACTAGCTCTCTGAGCCGCTTGTTGCGCTTGCAAGTTGTAACCTTGTTGTTGGTTCAGTTGTTGAGCGTAAGCTTTCGCGTCGTAAGTCTGTCGAGGTCGGTTCGAGTTGGGAGCGGCAGGGAGTCCTCCATAAGGTCGTTTCGAATCGATCGGAGAGGTCGAGGAGGAGGAAGAAGGTTTGACGAAACCGTGTCGAGGTGGAGGGACGAAGGGTGTGGTGAGAGGTTCTCCGAGTACGAAAGGGTGCATTCGCGCTTGAGCGGGTGACCATCGTTGTTCTGGATCGAGGTTGAGGAGTCCTTGAACGAAATCGATGAACGCGATACGATTCCTCATTTCTACGACGACACAGCCAGCTCCACGTTTAGAATCGAACGACGTGAGTGAGAGAGAGTGAGTTCGTACCTTTATCCACTTCAGCCTCTTTCAATCCCTTCCTGACAATCGGATACTGTTTGATAATCTCCGGTAAAGTATTCGCCGAAAAGTACTTCTTGCTCGGTTGTTCGTTCGCCTTGAATTCTTGAGAGTACCTCTCGAGGGATTTCAATCGATACCTCCTCCTCCCGTACTCGTCGGAATGGTGTTCGAAGAAATGTGAAGTTTGTTTCCCTTTATCCAACATTTGATCAGGTGGCATCCTACGCTCAAGAACCTCTTCATCAGCACAAGTGCACAGTATGGGAGAGATGAGGGGAGATGGAGAGAGCGTACCCTAGCATTTCAACGATTCTCGTAATCTGATTGAATTCGCTCGTTCCGGGAAAGAGTGGTAAACCGAGAAACAACTCGACGCAGATACAACCGAGTGACCACATATCGATCATCGCCGAGTAAGGTAACGATAGGATGACTTCTGGTGAACGATAGAACCGGGATTGAATGTAGGTATAAACCGTTTGTTTCTCGTGACATGCCGAACCGAAATCGATCACTTTAATCGTTGGTGATTGTAACCTAACTCCCCAAATCCTTCCCCATACATCAGCACACTCACTCGGAGAAGAGAGACGAGACAAAGGAATGAACTTGCGATTTGAGTAGAATATTCTCAGGTTTCAAATCGCAATGAATAATCTTCGCTTCCGCCAGTACCGCCATCGCATCCAACAATTGAGCCGTAAAGACCCTGACCAAACTAGTCGACAATCCTCTGAAACTGTTTTGTTTGATCAACTCGTACAAGTTGTTCGAGAGTAATTCAAACACCAAACAGAGGTGAGAGTGGTGAATGAAAGTATCTTTTAATCGTAACATGTGGTGTTCATCGTCTTTGTCCCATTGATTATTAATCTATCCTCAATTCACTCACTCATTAGCTTGAAGGGTGAGAAGGGAAGATGAGAGAACGTACGAGTTCGAGAATAGTAACTTCCATCATCGATTGTTGAAAGTAAGCAGGTTTGTTCTTGACTACTTTAACCGCCACAATCTCGTGCGTCTTCATATTCTGACATTTGACGACTTGTCCAAAAGTACCTTGTCCCAAAACATCCAGAATCAAATACCTACGACAAAATCGAGGGTGAGTGAGTGGAGTGTCAGCGAACCAATTT